>ERZ773156.47-NODE-47-length-169830-cov-45.9476_pt1 | contig 169830 bp, 135 predicted proteins | sample MGYA00511895_ERZ773156 | MGnify/ENA primary metagenome ERZ773156 (study PRJEB29015, sample SAMEA2737850) | human gut metagenome | biome: human gut; feature: human-associated habitat; material: faeces | place: China | collected 2012 ... | reverse complement strand
CGGCCCAGCAGACGGTGGCGGACGAAGCCCCCGACCTGCCCGCCCTCGAATCCCAGCGGGACGCCCTGACGGCCCGGCGCACCGCTCTCGCGGCTCAGGAAAAGGCCCTGACGGCCCGCCTCCTGCCCAACCGGAAGGCTGCTGACCTCTACCGTCAGCACGCCGCCGCCCGGGCGGAGCTGGAACGCCGCTGGCAGTGGGTGAACGCCCTCGCCTCCACGGCGGGCGGCACCCTCAGCAGCAAACAGAAGATACGCCTCGAGGCTTACATCCAGATGAACTACCTCGACGCCATCCTCGTCCACGCCAACACCCGCCTCATGCAGATGACCGCCGGACAGTACGAGCTGGAGCGGGTGGGTGCCGAGAACCAGCGCAGCCAATCCGGCCTCGACCTCGGCGTCATCGACCACTACAACGGCACCCGCCGCAGCGTCAAGACCCTCTCGGGCGGTGAGAGCTTCAAAGCCTCACTGGCGCTGGCTCTGGGCCTCTCGGACGAAGTCCAGAGCGCTGCGGGCGGCATCCGGCTGGACACCCTCTTCCTCGATGAAGGCTTCGGCTCGCTGGACGACGAGAGCCTTGAGCAGGCCATCCGGGTCCTCGCCGGCCTCACCGAGGGCGACCGCCTCGTGGGCATCATCTCCCACGTCGCCGCGCTCAAGGAGCGCATCGACAAACAGGTGGTCGTAAAAAAGGCACGCAGCGGGGGGAGCACGGTGGAGGTCATTGTGTGACCGCTTTCCTTCCTTTCCTGTTTTGTATTTTTCTTCGGTATCTACAACTCAATGCAGTTTGTTTTCTCAAAGAGTCAACCTTTTTGATAAAACAGTCGGAAAGGCGTAGAAAAGATTGCATGAATTTTTCCCCGCATATTCTCCCCCGCCTCCGCACACCCTAGGTGCGGAGGTGTTTTTTATGGAATCTCTGACGCCCTTCATCCGCCATGAGCTTGAGGATGCTCCCGGGCCGAGCGGCCCGCCGGAGGAAACGAGCAGCATGGTCAGTCCGCCTTTGGGCGCGGAACCCGGTCAGCCGCCCGTCACGGAACCGCCAAAACCGGGTTGCGGCTCCCAGCAGCCGCCGTCGCAGCCGGACGGCCCGGATGTGCAGCTCCCGCCGCCGGAAGTCCCGCAGCCCCGTCCGGACTGCGGCATCCCCATGACCGACGGTACCCCTGCGGCCTGTCGGCAGAAGAATGCCGCCGAGTATCTGGCCGGGCGGTCGCCGGGGGTAATGACGCAGTACGGCGGCGGGCTTTTCGGGGCCGAGCAGCATCTTCACAGCCGCGAACCTGCGCCCGACGAAGACAAGAGCGGCGTTTTACAGTTGGTAGAGTGGCGCGAAGAAGCGCCTTACGGTTGAAAGAGATGTAAAATTCAGAAATTATTTTCCAATTACCTGTTGAAATCTTCGCGCGCTTCTTTTATTATGGTAGCAAACAAAGCAAAGGCAGGTAATGCACTATGGCAGAAATCAAATACGAGATCGTTGAGCGCATCGCAGTTCTCGGAGAGCGTCCCCGCGGCTGGGAGCGCCAGCTCAACCTCATCAGCTGGAACGAAGGCGAACCCAAGTACGACATCCGCGACTGGTCCCCGGACGGCACCCGCATGGGTAAAGGCATCTCCCTGAGCCACGACGAGCTGGCCATCCTGAAGGGCATCCTCGAGGATATGGAGCTGTAAGATGACGGACCGCGAGGAATTTCTGGAGATATTCCGCACCCACGTCACCCGGCCCGGCAGCGAGAAGCTGCTGGACTGGATGGATAGCAAGACGGACTTCTTCTCCGCGCCGGCGTCCACCCGCTTCCATGGGGCCTGCGATGGCGGGCTGTGTGCGCACAGCCTGAACGTCTACCGCGTGCTCCACGGCACCTTCTTCACGCCGGACGAGGACAGCGAGGAGACCTTCGCCATCTGCGCACTGCTCCACGACCTGTGCAAGGCCAACTTCTACAAAAAAGGCACCCGCAACGTGAAAAACGAAGCGACGGGCCAGTGGGAGAAAGTCCCCAGCTACAGCGTGGAGGACATGTTCCCTTACGGCCATGGCGAGAAGAGCGTCTTCCTCATCGAGCGGTTCATGAAGCTGAAGGTGGAAGAGGCCGTGGCCATCCGCTGGCACATGGGCGGCTTCGACGACGCCGTCCGGGGCGGCAGCTTTGCCCTGTCGGGGGCCTTCGAGAAGTACCCTCTCGCCGTCAAGCTCCACATCGCCGACCTCGAGGCGACCTATCTGCTGGAACAGCGGGGCGAATGATACAAAAAAGACCATCTGTCTTTCGACAGGTGGTCTTTTTAACTCTTACTTTTCCTGCGGCATCAGCTTTGAAAGCTCGGCCAAGACCTCGTCGCCGAGGTGTTCCAGCTTTGTTTTCGACTGACGGTCCGCAGCAGGCGGTGTCTGTGCTGCCGTCTCCGGGAACGGGACAGTGGGCAGTGCGGACGGAACATCCAGCCGCAGCGGGGCGGTGGATATTTTGTCCAGCTCTCTCCGCAGCTCCTCACACCGGGCGGTCAGCTCGGCGTTCTCCTTCCGCAGGGCCAGCATGGTGCGCTCATAGGCGAACATCCGTGTCTCATAGCGGCGAAGCTCGGCGTTGGCCGCGTTGAGCTTCCGGCTCAGCTGCTCAAGCTGAGTCGGCCCGGACGCAGCGGGCAGAGCCTCAGGGCATGACTTCTCCCGTTCGGATGCCATCGCCTCTTCCACCTCCTGCAGTCTGCGCTGGGCGCAGCGATGCTCCCGGGCAGTCTCCCGGCAGAGCTGTTCCAGCCGATGCAGCTCCGGCGTCCGGCGGCTGCTCAGCCACTCCAGCGGCAGCTTCGTCTGTTGCTGCTCCACGGTACGGCCTCCTTCCGCTTTTTCTGCGCAAGGGGTTCTCTATTCTTGCGCTTATCTACGCTTGTTCAGGATCGCCAGCAGGTCGTCGTAGTAGCTGGTGTCGCTGTTCTCCTCTTCCACGGGCTTGGCGGCAGAAGCATTGCCGGAAGCGACGGAAGGAGTGTTGACCTCGGCGCTGAAGACAGCGGACGGAGCAGAAGCCGTCACGCCGGGAGCAGTACCGGCGGCAGCAGTACCCAACGTGCTGCGCAGGCCGTCAGCAGCCTTATTGTCGAAGCCGGTAGCCACGACGGTAACGCGCATCTCATCGGAGAGGTTCTCGTCGAAGGCAGTACCCCAGATGATGTTCGCATCGGGATGTGCGCTCTGGGTGATGAGACCGGCGGCAGTCTCGACATCCTCCAGACCAATGTCGGGGCTGGAAGTGATGTTGATGATGACGCCGTGTGCGCCGGCGATGCTGGTCTCCAGCAGCGGAGAGGAGATCGCGGCCTTGGCGGCGTTCTCAGCCTTGCCGGCACCCTTGGCGCTGCCGACGCCCATGTGAGCGTAGCCGGCGTCCTTCATGATGGAGCGCACGTCGGCGAAGTCCAGATTGATGAAGGCCGGCACATTGATCAGGGCGGAGATGGACTCAACGCCCTGACGCAGCACGTTATCAGCGGCCTGGAAGGCGTTCATCAGGGTGATCTTCTCCTGACTGATCATCTTCAGGCGCTCGTTGGGGATGACGATGAGGCTGTCCACGTGCATCAGCAGATTTGCGATGCCCTGCTCAGCCAGACCCATCTTCCGCTTGCCCTCAAAAGAGAAGGGCTTGGTGACGATGCCCACGGTCAGGATGCCCAGATCGTGTGCCACCTCGGCCACCACAGGAGCAGCACCGGTGCCGGTGCCGCCGCCCATACCGGCGGTGATAAAGACCATCTGGGAGCCCTTCAGAGCGTTTGCGATCTCGTCCTTGCTCTCCTCGGCAGCGCGCTGGCCGATCTCGGGGTCAGCACCTGCGCCGCGGCCCTTGGTGAGCTTGGAACCCAGCTGCACCTTGGTGGCGGCATGGTTCTTCGCCAGTGCCTGCTGGTCGGTATTCATCGCGATAAATTCGACGCCCTGCAGGCCGTCGCTGACCATGCGGTTGACAGCGTTGCCGCCGCCGCCGCCCACGCCGATGACCTTTATCGTCGTTACGTTTTCGTCCATTTCTTCGTCGAGCATGAGTGCCATATCATTGTCCTCCATCGGATTTTATCGTAGACCGCGCCTTGGCGCAGGATAGAACTCAACATTACTGCTACTATATAACAGTATCGTATCATCTTTTGGCCCCGAATGCAAGATAAATTTGCTTTTTCGATGGTATTTTTTTCACAGCGGCGTCAAGGGGCTGCATTTCTCTGCCAATTCGTCCCCCTAAAGAGGCCAGAACTTCGCACAGGCCGGCATAGCCCCGGTCGATATGACGAGTCTCTTCCACGAGGCTTTTTCCCCGTGCCGACAAAGCCGCCACCACCAGTGCCGCGCCGCCCCGCAGGTCAGGCGCAGTGAGGGTGGCGCCGTGGAGGCCGCTTTCCGGCAGCGGACCGACAGAGAACACCCGGCCTGACCGATTTACCCGCCCGCCCAGCCGCTCGAAGCCTTCGGCGCAACCGAACCGCCGTTCGAAGACGACGTCCTCGATGCTGCTCTCCCCCTCGGCACAGAGCATGGCAGCGGCCAGCAGGGGCGCAGCGTCGGTGGCGAGACCCGGGTACACCCCGGTGAAGACCCGGCCCGCCCCGTACAGCCGCCCGAAACGGGCCACCTCGGCCCGGTCTGCGCCCCGCTCCACGGTGCAGCCCATTTGTTCCAGAATTTCCAGCACCGGCGCATAGAGCGCGGGCGGGCATCCGGTGAGTTCCACCCGCCCTCCGGCAGCAGCGGCGGCGCAGGCCAGTGTGGAGGCGAAGATGCGGTCCGGCAGGGGCGAAAAATCGCAGCCGGAAAGCGCCCGCCGCCCCTCGATGTGAATCGTTGAAGTCCCCGCGCCCTCGATACGCCCGCCGCAGCGGTTCAGGAAGTCGGCAAGGTCAGAGATCTCCGGCTCCCGCGCCGCGCCCCGCAGGACGGTGGTGCCTCGTGCGCAGGCAGCGGCCAGCAGCAATGTCTCCGTCGCCCCCACGCTGGGGAAGCGGAGGGTGAAGTCTGTCCCGTAGAGTCCCCCTGGCGCGGCCAGCACCAGCTTTCCCGCCCCGGCGTCCAGCTCCTTTGCCCCCATCCGGGCCAGACCTTCCAGATGTAAGTCGATGGGCCGGGCGCCGATATTGCACCCGCCGGGCAGCGAAGTCTCAGCCCGGCCCAGCCGCGCCAGCAGCGGCGCGCAGAAGAGGATGGAGGCCCGCATTTGTGCTGCGGTTTCTCCCGGAAGGGTGCTGTTTGAGGGCATTCCGGCCACCACGATGTCTGCCCCCTGCCAGTGGGCGGCGCACCCCGCGCCCCGCAGCAGCCCGAGGCTGCATTCCACGTCCGACAGCCTCGGCACGGCCCGCAGGCGCACCGTTCCCCGGCAGAGCAGTGCCGCCGCAAGAAGCGGAAGTACGCTGTTTTTTGCCGCAGGTATTGCCGCCGTGCCGTTCAGCGGCCGTCCGCCAATCACCCAAATCCGCCCGCTCTGCTGTGTCATATCCGCTGCCCCCATTCCGCAAAAGATACCCCACGATATGCAAAAGCAGGGGCGGATGTCACGATTTGAGTTTGTAATAGTATTTCTGGTTTTGCCAAGGCTCCCTCCTCTGGGGGCAACAGCGACGACCGCCGCCAGTGGCGGAAACAGGGAGGAGTTGTTGGGGCAGCGGCCAGCAAGACGCAAGCGAAGCGCGGCGGATGCTGGGTGCCGCAACCCGGCCTTGGCGCGGAGTAGACTGAGAGGGCTCTACATCTCCCCACGTGATACTCCCAGCACCACCCCCATCTCCCCCAGCAGCATCATGAGGCTGGTGCCGCCGGAGGAGAAAAAGGGCAGCGAGATGCCGGTGTTGGGGATGGTGTTGGTGACGACAGCCACGTTCAGCACCGCCTGCAGGGCCACCTGCACCACGAATCCCACCACCAGCAGCGCTCCGAACCGGTCGGGCGCGTGGGCTGCGATGGTGATGCCCCGGCAGAGCAGCAGCACGAACAGCCCCACCACTGCGCAGGCCCCCACGAAGCCCAGTTCCTCGCAGACGATGGAGAAGATGAAGTCGTTCTGAGGCTCGGGGACAAAAAGATGCTTTTGGCGGCTTTCCCCCAGACCGAGGCCGGTGGCCCCGCCGGAGCCGATGGCATAGAGACTCTGGATGGTCTGGTGGCCGTCGCCCAGCGGGTCGGCAAAGGGGTCGAGCCAGGAGCGGAGCCGGTCGGCGGCGTAGGGGACGAGGTCGGGCATGACGGCCACCGCCGCACCGATCGCCCCGACGCCTCCCGCGCCCGCCAGCAAAAACCACCGCAGCCCCGTACCACCCACGAACATCAGCACTGCGCCGATGCCGAGGATGAGGACAGTGCCGGACAGATGCGGCTCCAGCAGCATCAGGGCCGCCACCACCCCCAGCACCAGCGCAAAGGGCAGCACGCCCACGCTGAAATCCTTCATCCGGTCGTGGTTCAGTGCGATGATGTGGGAAAACACCAGCACCACCGCGAACTTTGCGATCTCGCTGGGCTGCAGGGTGCCGAACCCCGGGATGACCAGCCACCGCTTGCAGCCGTTGTACTCGGGCATGAAGAGCACCGCCGCCAGCAATATCAGTGACAGCCCCAGCAGCGGCCACGCCAGCTTATGGAAGATATGGTAATCTACCCGGCTGGCCAGCCACATCCCGCAGAGCCCCAGCGCCGCGTAGAGCAGCTGCGGCCGCAGATAGGCCCAGGCGTCGCCCCGCCGGTAGAGCGCCACGGCGCTGGACGCGCTGGCCAGCATCACCAGCCCGAAGCCCACCATCGTGAGCACCAGGATCAGAAACGGCAGGTCCATGCCGGGCAGCGGACGCAGGATCCTCTTCTTCATCCTCTCCCCCCCTTCCCTTTAGTGTACGCACCGGGGCGGGCGGCTAGTCACGGAGCCTCGCGCATATGATTGCAGGAAGGGAGGTGCTGTCTCATGTCCGAATCGCCAAAACCCGCCGACGCCCTGCGCACCCTGCCGGAACGGGCGTTCCGCGCCCGGGCAGGGCTGGTGGCGGGGGTGTTCTGTCTGGTCTGCTGCGGGCTGGCGGTGCGGCTTTTATTTTTGCAGGTGCTGGGCGGCGGCTGGTACACCGACCGCGCTCTGGGCCAGCAGCTGCGGGACACCGTCGTCCCCGCCGACCGGGGCCGCATCTACAGCGCCGACGGCGTCCTTCTGGCGGCCAACAGCAGCTGCTGGACTCTCCGGGCCTCGCCCCGGGAGATGCCGGAAGATAAACTTGCCCTCGCGGCCAAGGGGCTGGCAGAGATCCTGGAGCTGGACGAAGGAAAGCTTCTCGAGAAATTCAGCGACCGTCACTCCAACGACTGCCTCCTGCGCTACCGGGTAGACCGGGCCATGGCCGACGCCGTGCGGGACTTCTGCGAGGCAAACGGAATCACCGGCATCCGCATCAATCAGGACTCGAAGCGCTGGTACCCGCAGGGGGAGTTTCTGGCCTCGGTGCTGGGGTTCACCAATGTGGACAACGCGGGCGTCTCGGGCCTCGAACTGAAGTATGACGACCTGCTCACCGGCGAAAACGGCGTCGTCCTCACGGCGGTGAACGCCTGGGGCTACACCCTCGAGCAGAGCTATGAGACCGAGCGTTTTCCCACCGAGGGGGACGGCCTGCGGCTCACCATCGACGCCAACATCCAGCACTACCTCGAGAACGCGCTGGGCTACGCGGTAAAGGAACACCACGTCGCAGCCCGTGCCGTGGGCATCGTCATGGACGTGAACACCGGGGCCGTGCTGGCCATGTCCACCACCCCCGCCTACGACCCCAACCAGCCCCGTGTGCTGGCCGACAAGGCCGCCCGGGAGGCCGTAGAGGGGCTTTCCGGCGACGAGCGGGCGGCGGCATTGCAGCTGGCCCAGCAGACCCAGTGGCGGAACAAGGCCGTCAGCGACCTCTACGAGCCGGGCAGCGTCTTCAAGCTCATCACCTGCGCGGCGGCGCTGGACACCGGGGCTGTGAGCAAAAATTCCAGCTTCTACTGCGGCGAGAGCATCTCGGTAGCCGGCACCCGCTTTCACTGCGCCAACCACAAGCGCCACGGCGCGCAGACCGTCACTCAGGCCCTTGAGAACTCCTGCAACCAGAGCTTCATCCAAATCGGCGCAAGACTGGGCAAAGAGGCGTTCTGCGACTACTTTGCGGCCTTCGGCCTCCGCGCGCCCACCGGCATCGACCTGCCCGCCGAGCCGAAAAAAAGCCTCTACTACACCGCCGACCGGATGGGGCCGGTGGAGCTGGCGTCCTGCGCTTTCGGGCAGAGCAGCAAGATCTCTTACCTCGAGATGGCGTCGGCGGTCTGCGCTGTGGTCAACGGCGGGCGGCTGATGCAGCCCTACGTCGTCTCAGACATCCTCGGCCCGGAGGGCGAAGTCATCGACCACCTCTCCCCCGTCTGCAAGCGTCAGGTACTGAAAGAAGAGACCTCCCGCACCATGCGGGAGATGATGGAGGCCGTCGTCCTCTACGGCGGCGGACGGAACGCTCAGATCGCGGGCTACCGGGTAGGCGGCAAGAGCGGCACCAGCCAGAAGCTGGACAGCGCCGACGAGAAGGCCCGCATCGCCAGCTTTGTGGCCGTGGCTCCCATCGACGACCCCCAGTTTTTGTGTCTCGTCTGCCTCGACGAGCCCCACAGCTGGACGACGGCGGGCGGCAGCCTCTCGGCCCCGGTCTGCGCCGAGGTCCTCGAGCAGACGCTGGTCTATAAAGGTGTCCCCCGCGCCGCTGTCCCGGATACGCCTGCTTCCGATGCTGAGACTTCCGCCGACCTTCCCGAGGACGGCGACAGCTTCGACGGGGCGTAAAAATGGGCAAAAGAAAAGACCGCTGGATGGCGGTCTTGGAAGGTCGATATTTTTCAGCTCTGCTGCGGCTGGTCGCGGAACACGATCTCGCCGGTGGCGCTGTCCATGGACTCGACGATAGCGAGACTCTCCAGCTGGATGCCCTTGCTGCGGATGAGGTCGCCGCCCTGCTGGAAGCCCTTCTCGACGGCGATGCCGATGCCCTCGACAGTGGCACCAGCCTTCTCGGTCAGCTCCAGCAGCCCCAGCAGGGCGCAGCCGTTGGCCAGGAAGTCGTCGATGATGAGAACGTGGTCCTCGGGGGTGAGGAACTTCTTGGAGACGATGACATTATAAATTTTCTTGTGGGTGAAGGACTGGATCTTCGTCTCGTAGTTGTCGTAGTCCAGGTTGATGCTCATGGACTTTTTGGCGAACACCACCGGCACGTTGAACTCGCTGGCCACCACAGCCGCGATGCCGATGCCGCTGGCCTCGATGGTGAGCACCTTGTTGATGGGCTTGCCGTCGAACAGGCGCTTCCACTCCTTTGCCATCTCGCGGAACAGCGGAATGTCCATCTGATGGTTGATGAAGCTGTCCACCTTGAGCACATTGCCCTCACGGACGATGCCGTCTTTGCGGATGCGGTCTTCCAGCATTTTCATAGTTCGTCTCTTCCTCCCAATTTTCCTGTCACAAAACGGTCGATATTTCATATCAGTATACCGGATACTTTCCCGGTTGGCAAGGCTTTTTCTGCCCAAATTTGACTCGTTCTCTCCGTTTTTTTCAGCCCTTTCGATTATAAGTACTACTTTTGCGGTACGGTCTGTGCCTCAGGGCGGGCGATTTGTGCAGTTGTCTCTTGTTTTCTGCGCAAAATCGAGTATACTGGTAGCAACCGGAAACGGCTTGCTGCGGCTGACGAGGGCCGCACCGGGAAAAGGAGTCAGTATATGAAGACAGGGTTAGTATTAGAGGGCGGTGCCATGCGGGGGATGTTCACCGCAGGCGTTCTGGATGTCCTGATGGAGCACGGCCTCACCACCGATGGCACCATCGGCGTGTCGGCGGGCGCGGTGTTCGGCTGCAACTTCAAGTCGCACCAGATCGGCCGTGTCATCCGCTACAACACCGAATATTGCAACGACAAGCGCTACGCCAGCTTCCGCAATCTGCTGCGCACCGGCAACCTCTACAGCGAGGATTTCTGCTACCACGAGGTGCCGGAAAAGCTGGACCCCTTTGATGAAGAGGCCTTCCGCGCTTCGCCCATGGACTTCTTTGTCGTCTGCACCGACCTGCGCACCGGCGACCCTATCTACCACAAGTGCCGCAGCGGCGACGCCGAGGACGTGCGCTGGATGGAGGCTTCGGCGTCCATGCCGCTGGCAGCGAAGGCCGTCAGGATCGGCCACTACTCCCTGCTGGACGGCGGCGTGGCCGACTCCATCCCCGTCCGCTTCTTCGAGAGCCTGGGTTACAAGCGGAACCTCATCATCCTGACCCAGCCCAAAGGCTTTGTGAAAAAGAAGAATCCCATGCTGCCCGCCATCCGTGCGCGGTATCTGCGCTATCCGGCCTTCGTGGCAGCGGTGGCCGACCGTCACGAGCGGTACAACGAGGCCCTCTCCTACATCGCCATGCAGGAGGCCTCCGGCAAAGACTATGTCATCCGCCCGCCCATCCCGCTGGAGATCGGCGCTATGGAGCGCGACCCCGCCCAGCTGCGCCGGGTCTACGAGACGGGCCGCGCCGTAGCGGAGAACCAGATCGATAAGATAGAGGCGTTCCTGAACGATGTGAAGGAGACGGAGGAGTAACCTCTCCGTCACAGCTGACGCCGTGCCACTGCCCGGGTTGCGGCACCCAGCATCCGCAGCGCTTTGCTTGCGTCTTGCTGGCCGCGGCCCCAACAGCGACTCCCTGTTTCCGCCACTGGCGGCGGTCGTCGTTGTTGCTCCTAACGAGGGGAGGCTTTGGCATTCCGTAAAGCTTCGCCTCTTCGCCAGAGGCTCCCCTACTAGGGGAGCTGTCGAGCGGCAGCGAGACTGAGAGGTTGTACGAAGACGAGCCTAACCTACAAACAAAGCAGGAGCCCCATCCATTCGGATGGGGCTCCTGTTTTTCTTATTGCTTACTGCATATCCGTCTCAGAGATGGGGGTATCCAGCTCATCGGCCGGGGCGTCCGCCATCTCGGGCTGTTTGCCCTTCTTCTCCTTGAGGGGCTTTTCGCCCTTGGGGCCGCGCTTCGACTTGATGCGCTTTGCCAGCAGCAGGAGCAGCACCAGCAGGGCTGCGCCGCCGGCGCAGAAGGCCCAGATGGGGAGCTTTGCAGGGACGAAAGCCACTTCGACCTCAGTGCCGGTGGTGGTGAAGGTGGTGTAGCTGCCGAAGCTGCCCGTCTCCACCTTATGCCAGCTGCCGTCGGCCTGCTTGACGTAGACCTTGCCCTTGGCCTTGCCGGGGGTCAGATAACGGATCTGGTGGGTCTCATTGCCGTCATCGGTGAACTCCAGCAGCCACTGCTCTGTCACACCGTGGACATCGGCTGTGATGTCCTGCTGGGTGACCTGCACGGCGTTGGAACCGCCGAAGAAGCCGTCCACGAAGAAAACGGGGCGTCCGTTCTCGCGGGTGACGCTGCTGCTCAGAGACGGGATGTAGGGCGTGTACTCCACATTGACCACGGTGTCGGTGTGGAGCTGGTCGAGAACGGGTGTGCTCCACTCGGCGTAGTATCCATCCTTCTGGGGGATCTCGGGGTAGTCGGCCAGAGTGAAGGACGCACCGTAGTCAAAGCTGATCTTCTTGATGATGTGGCCGTCGGCCTTGAAGGTCAGGTTCAGCTTGCGGAAGGAGTCCGGCACATTCTCCTGAGCCAGCAGGGTCTCATAGGTGACCGGCTCTGCCTGACCGACGCGGCTCAGGCGGTCAATGCCCTGCAGATCGTCGGAGACGAAGAGGTTGCCATAGAAGTCGCCGTCCTGTCCGCCGGAGACAGCACCCACGTACTGCCGGCCTTCCAGCACAGAGACGATGGCGCGGTTGTTGATGGCGATGAGGCTGCCGTCGGTGAGGTCGCTGTCGATACCCTGACCGACGATGCCGCCGATGTACTTTTCACCACTGAGGGCGCATTTTGCCCAGTTGCTGCGGAGCTTGGCGCTGGCCGCACCGGCAATGCCGCCCACCTGATTGACGCCGGTGACGTCGCCGTAGGACTCGCAGGCCGTCACAAGGCCCAGCTCCTCCTGGCCGACGATGCCGCCGACCATGTCCTTCTTGGCGGTGATGCTGCCCTCGTTGATATTGCCGGTGAGGACGGCGCTGACGGTATAGGAGGTGCGCAGCAGCGAGGTACCCTCGTCCTTGTTGTCCTCCTCGGGGTCCAGCAGGTTTTCGACGCCCATGGTACCGGCGATGCCGCCCACGTTCATGTCGGCGTCGATGCTGCCGCGGTTGATGCTGTTTTCAATTTTGCCGTCGGACTGGGAAGCGATGAGGTCTTCCGACTCATCCTCGTAGATGGTCTTGCTGCCCGGGTCGCTGATCTCTTCCACAGCATCCAGCATCAGGTTGGACACAACGCTGACCTGTGCGGTCACGGCGCGCATCTTGTCGGTCAGCTGGTTGCTGGCGGTGCGCATGGTGCTGTTGATGTCGTCCATCTTGTCGTTGATGGCGCTGACAGCATCAAAGAGGGAGTCCTTGGTGTTGGTCAGCTCTGCCGAGGGACGAGGCACCTTGATAGGGTCCTGCTGGTTGAGCCAGTGGAGAATATCGCGGGTCTGGCCCATCATATCGGTCAGGCCGCCGAGGCCGTCCTGCATCTGGCCCAGAGCCACGGAGGTATGCGCCAGCGTTGCACTGGTGAGGGCGGCGTCGGTCTTAAGCAGGTCGAGGGAGTCGCTCAGGTCATCCATGGCGTCGCTCAGCTTGTCGGAAGCATCGCTCAGCTGATCGAGACCATCCTTGATGCTGCCGCCGCCGTTATTGCCGACCCAGTCCTTGATGTTGTCCATGATGCCGTCGGTGATGCTGCCCATGCCGTCCAGCGCGTCAGAGGCTTTGGTCAGAGCCGCAGCCAGCTCGGGGTGGTCGGAGGCCGAGACGGACTTGGCAGCGCTGCCCACGATGCCGCCCATCTGGGTGGCAATGGTAGAGATGGTGCCGATGGCACTTGCGATTTGGGAAGTAGCACGGGCAATGTCACTGTCGTTGGACAGGAGGGACGCCGTGCGCAGCAGGCCCATGCCTGCGGTGACGGCCTTCATTGCCGGAGCCATGCCGCTGCCCAGCGTGAAGACGCTGGCCACAGAGTTGGCCACCTTCAGCAGCTCAATGCCGGTCTTGAGGTTCTTATCCGACTTCTTCTCGGCAGAGAGAGAGTCGTAGCCGGTCAGGATGGTGGAGATCGCCTGCGAGGCAGCGCTGTCATCGCCGGTATCGACAGACTCCAACAGCTGTTTGATACCCTCAGAGATAGCCGACATCCCGTCACGGCCATCCTCGGCCGCGTCGCTCACCTTGTCCAGACCGGAGCTGGTCTTGCTGAGGGCGCTGGATGCCATCAACATCTCAGCGGCCATCTCGCGCATGGCCCACTTGAGGTTTCCGGTGGCATCGGTCAGCTTGGTCATGGCATCTTCGCCGGTGTCCATGACGGGTTCGAGTTTGGTGAGGGTATCGGCCAGCAGAGTGGAGGCGCGGTCGATCTCGTCGGCCACCTCGTCGCCGTAGTCGCTGGCCTGATCGTCCAGCTGGCGTGCCGCTGCAATGGCGGTGTCCATCTGGCTGGTCATGGCGCTGAAGGAATTGGAGATGCTGGCGGTGGAGTTCTCGACAACGCCGGTGGTGTCATCGACAAGACCGCGCAGAACATCCAGCTCCGAACGGAGACGCTTGATGGTGTCCTTAGAGAGGTCGAGTTCGCGATAGGGTTCCGCCTGACCGGCGATGCCGCCCACGTCCTTGCGGCCCAGAACATGGCCCTGATTGACACAGCCGGATACGAGGCCGTCGGTGCGGCCCACGATGCCGCCCACATTGTAGCCAACATGCTCGTAGCCGATGGTGCCGGTGTTGACGCTGGTCAGGATCATGCCGGAGGAGCGGCCTGCGATGCCGCCGGTGTCGGTGGCGACGTTGGTGACGGAATTGGTGGCGTCGTCATCGGCGGCGGCTATCTTGTTGTTGATCTGGTCCACCATCTTGGCGGTGAAGCCGTCGGTGTCGAGAGAGGCTTCCTGATATTCGGTGTTGATGCTGCCCACGTTGGTGCAGCCGGTGATGGCGCCGAGGTTGTAGCCTGCGATGCCGCCGGTGGAAGATTTGCCGGTGACGATGGCGCGGGCAGTGCTGTGGTCGATGGTGCCTTCGGACTCGTTGCGGCCCACGATGCCGCCCACCTCGCTGTCGCCGGTGACGACGCCGGTGAACTGGCAGTTGATGAGGGTACCGTGGTTGATGCCTACGATGCCGCCGGTGGTGGTGTCGGCAGCGTCAGAGACAGACACGATGCCCCGCACGCTCAGGGACTCGATGGAGCCCTGTTCCTCCACGATGCCGAAGAGGCCCGCCGGGGAATACTGGCCCGTAATGGTCAGGTCCGAGATGGTGTGGCCATTGCCCTTGAACTGTCCGCTGAAGGACGGGATGGGCTCCCACAGCATCCCCTCGAGGGAGAGGTCTTTCTGTAGAATAACCGTCTTGCCCACCGACCACTGGTCGTAGGCACAGCTCTTGGCCAGCGAAAGCAGGTCCGAGACGCTGTTGATGTAAATGGTATCGCCGTCGTCAGATGCGAACACTGGCAGTGCGATGCTCAGCGCCAGCACAGCGGCCAGAAGCGCAGCCGTCAGGCGGCGCAGCAGATGGTTACTGGTCTTCATTCTGCACCTCCTGTTGTTTATTGTCGTCCAGTTCCTGAGAGACGTTGCCCGAGATGACGGTCAGCTGGACGTCGCCGTCCACGATGGCGTTCATCGTACCGGCCACAGAGCCGTGGATCTCGCCCTGCACGATGCCGTTGACGCGCATACGGCCATTGCCGCTGCTGCGGGCCACCAGCTTCGGCACGGCAAAGGAGGTACGGTCCACGATGCGGGTGCCGATGAGCAGGATCTGAGGCAGGACGAAGAGGACGAGGATGATGGAGATGATGGTGCCTCGGCCCAGACACTGGCCGATGCCCACGATGCAGGCGTCGGAAGTCATCTGGCCGATGAGGATGCCGGACACGGTCATGATGGTGCCGGAAGTCAGGATGGTCGGGAACGCGAAGTTGATGGTCTCTATCATGGCCTGCTTGTGCTCCATCTTATCCTTCAGCTCGTTGAAACGGGTGGCGATGACGATCGCGTAGTCGATGTTCGCGCCCATCTGGATGGAGCTGACGATGAGGTAGCCCATGAAGTAGAGGTTGGTCCCCATGAAATACGGGAACGAGAAGTTTATCCAGATAGCGCCCTGAATGACCACGATGAGCAGGATGGGCATACCGACGGACTGGAAGGTGAACAGCAGCACCAGCAGGACGATGAAGATGGACACGACGTTGACGACGACATTATCGACGGCGAAGGACTTCTGGAAATCGTACTCGTTGGTGGCGTCACCGGCCATGTACAGCTCGCCGTCCGGGTAATACTTCCGGGCGATGGAGCGGATGGTGTCGGTGAACTCATAAGTAGTCTGGCCGGGTTCCAGAGAGGGGCTCAGGTAGATGAGGACGCGGTTGTAGTCGTTGCCCTGCAGCTGGGCCAGTGCGCTCTCCATCTGGTCGCGGGCGTCGTGGAGGTCGTCCAGGTCTTCCTGAGAGAGGGAGACGATGCCGGTGTCGGCCTCGTCGCAGACGTAGAGGAACATATCCACGAGCGGCACTTTATAAGAGGCGAAGTTGCCGATGATCTGGCCGTACTCCTCGTTCTCGATGGCGTAGGCGGTGTAGATCATCTGGGCGGCCTCGTAGTCCAGATCGGCCATCTCGGAGAACTGGCGGGCGGTGAGCTTGTCTTCCAGCATATAGCCGTCCTGGGCCTCGATGTTGGACAGACCCTTGGTGGAGTCTATCTCATCGCAGCTTTCCAGCTCCTCCAACATCTTTTTCTCGATGCTGTAATCGTCGTTCTTGGGGTAGACGAGAGCCACGAGGTTCGACTTAGTGAAGTTCTCTTCGATCATCTGGTCCGCGATGAGGGATTCGTTCATCTTCGGCACCTTGATGACATCGTAGCCGTAGGCGTAGGGACAAAGGTTCGAGAAGTGGTGACCGATGAGGATGACCACCAGGAAGATAACAGGGATGACCTTGCGGGTGCGCCATGCAAAACGGCCCACGAAGGGGATCTCCGGCACGAAGTTCCTGTGCTTGGTCTTATCCATGTAGGGTCCGAAGAGCATCAGCAGGCCGGGCATGACCACGAACACCGAGAGCATCGCAAAGAGGATGGACTTGATGAGGCAGATGGCCATATCGGAGCCGATGCGGAACTGCATGAACAGCATGGCCACGAGGCCGCCGATGGTGGTCAGGGAGCTGGAGCTGATTTCGGGGATACTCTTGCTCAGGGACTCGATGACGGCCTCCTTCAGAGGCATGGTCTGGTGTTCTTCCTTGAAGTGGTTGCAGAAGATGATGGCGTAGTCCAGCGACAGCGCCAGCTGCAGGATGTTCGTGACCGAGTTGGACACGAAGGAGATGGTGCCGAGCATGAAGTTGGTACCCATGTTCAGGATCATGCCCACCACGAAGGTGAGGATGAGGACGGGTACCTCGGCGTAGGTCTGGGACGTCAGGAGCAGGACGATGACGATGATGACGGCAACGTACACCATGATGACCCGCACCTCGGCATCAATGGTTTCCTGCTGGGTATTGCCCAGCGAGGTGGAGACGTAGATGTCGTAGTCGGCGAGGTATTCCTTCACCCGGTCGAGGGCCTCGAGGCACTGGTCATCGTCCTCGGGGTAGTCGAAGGTGATGGAGTAAAGGGCCGACACCGAGTCCTTATTATAATGGTCAGTCGTGTCGTCGTAGTCCAGCATCTGGACGCCCTTGAGCTCGGTGAGCCTGTCGGAAAGCTCATCGGCCTCAGTGGGCGTGATGTTGGCCACCATGACGTCGGCAGAGCCGTAGGTCGTGAACTGCTCGTCCATGATGTCAAGGCCCATGCGGGTCTCCGAGGTCTTGGGCAGGTAGGTGGTCATATCGGTCTCGACCTTGACCCACCGCACCGAGAACACCGTGAAGATGGCAGCCAGAATGACAAACAGGAACACAAGGTTGCGGCGTTCCACGATCTGGCGCGCAAGCTTGTGCATGAAGTCTATCTGCGGTTTTTCGTGTTCGTTCAAAGCGTCCGTCCTCCTTTGTCGTGATTTTTTTGCAGTTTCATCCCCGGGGATGGGCTGCGCAGTCGTCTCATAAACAACCTCCGTCCGATAAACTACATTTGGTGATTTTGTGAAAATTCGAAGGGAAATATTTGTACAAATGATATAATAGAGCGCTGCCCATCAAAAAGCAAGCGACAAAACTACACGAATGATAAAATTTGCTTGTTTTTAGCCAAGGCGCAGCTTGCCTTTTAACCTCTCCGTCACGGCTGACGCCGTGCCACCTCCCCTAACGAGGGGAGGCTTTGGCATTTCGGTAAACTTTCCCTCTTCGCCAGAGGCTCCCCTCGCTAGGGGAGCTGTCGAGCGATAGCGAGACTGAGAGGTTTATTTTCTTCTCTTTCGCCGCGGTCCCGCATTGACGTAGCCGAACACTGTGCCACAGACGCCGCCGACGATGTGCATGAAGTTGGCCACGTTGTCCCGCACAAAGATGATGTCATAGACCTGCTGGCCCAGATAGAGCGCCGCCACCAGCAGCATGGTGACGGGGATGCCGCCCGAGAAGCCGGACAAGGATGCCAGCATGATGAGCATGAAGACGATGCCCGACGCGCCCAGCAGCGCCGTGCGGGGGAACAACGCACACTGCAGAATGCCCGAGATGAGGGCCGTGAGCAGGATGCCTTTGAGCAGGGGCAGGCTGCCGTACTTTTCTTCCATCGGCGGGCCGACGACGAGGAGAAGCAGCATATTGTTCAGGAAATGGTCCCAGCTGCCGTGGCCCAGCACATGGCCGAAGAGCCGGATGTAAAACAGCGGATCTTTCAGCGAGGAACGGTAAACGCTGAACAGATGGGTGGTCGTCCAGCCGCCGGTGTACTGGCCGAGGAACAGCACCCCCAGTGAGAGGAGGAAAAATGTCAGGATGACCGGCGAATTGTACTGCACAGACAGCGTGAATTGGGGTCGTTTCGTAGTTGTTTCCTTCTTTCCCGGCCCGTCCGGGGCCGCAGTATGAGTGATACGACCATCATATCATAATCTTCAAGATTTTTCCACAACTTTCGTCGGTTCAACCCCGGGTCTGCTCCCAATAGGCCCCCATGCTCTGGCCGGGCTGGTCGGTGACTTCGTCGTTCAGGTAGTCCGCGAGGCCCACGGCGGCAGGCTGCCAGCTGCGGGCTGCCTCTACCGTGGGGTACTCCACCTCGGCATACCAGAAATCCGTCGGCTGGCCCTCGTCCACATGATTCACTTCCAGCACCGCACCGTCCGGCAGCAGATAGCTGCGGCGGAGCTTCGGGATAAGGGGCCTGCCGATGATCTTCGTCTCGAGGTCATTGAAAAGCGCAGGGTCGATGTCCCGCTCGATCTCTTCCCTCGCCAGCCCGCCGCCCGACTTGAAGCAGAGGACGTAGTGGGTCTTACCGCCCATCAGGGCCTCTTCCCGGATGCGGACGGTGGGCCGCACGCTGATGTAGCCCTGCCGCATGGCAAACTCCTCTTTCAGCGGCAGCCCCTCCGGCCAGCCGTTTACCATCCACTTGCGCTCGATCTCCATGATGTTTTCCTTCCTTTCGGCGGTTTTTGTATTTATTCTAACATATTTTTATGGTATTATAAATGGTGAGTTAGCCAAAAGATAACCTCTCCGTCACGGCTAACGCCGTGCCACCTCCCCTATCGAGGGGAGGCCTTGGCATTCCGTAAAGCCTCGCCTCTTCGCCAGAGGCTCCCCTACTAGGGGAGCTGTCTGCGAAGCAGACTGAGAGGTTGTACAAAGGCGAAGCCTTCCCTCGTGCAGCAGCCGTGACGGAGAGGTTCATCCTCAATTATTAAGGAGCAACCATGAAATCAGAACGCAGCTATCCTATTTATAAAGTAAGCAAAAAAGCCGAAGCCAGCCTCGTGGGCGGGCATCCGTGGGTGTACGAGAACGACATCCTCGAGTTCCCGGAGACAGAGTCTGAGAACGGAACCCTCGCCGACGTGGTGAGCCCGAAGGGCGCTTACCTTGGCACCGGCTTCGTCTCTCTCAAGAGCAAGATCCGCGTCCGCCTCATCTCCCGCAACGCCAACGACACCTTCGACGCCAGCTTCTGGCGCCGCCGCGTCGAGTACGCCTGGGCCTACCGCAAGACTGTCCTCGAATCTGCCGACCTCTCGGCCTGCCGGGTCATCTTCGGCGAGGCCGACCAGTTCCCCGGCCTGACCGTGGACCGCTTCAACAACATCCTCGTCACCCAGACCCTCAGCGTCGGCATGGAGAAGCTGAAGCCCGTCCTCTTCCCCCTCCTCGCCGAAGTCCTGCGGGCCGACGGCCAGACCATCGACGGCATCTACGAGCGGAACGACGAGGCCCTGCGTGCCAAAGAGGGTCTCGAGCAGAGCAAGGGCTGGTTCGAGCTGCCGGGTGAAAACCACCCCGCCTCCACCCAGACCGAGATCTGCGAGAACGGCGTCTACTACCACGTCGATTTCGAGAACGGCCAGAAGACCGGCTTCTTCCTCGACCAGAAGTACAACCGCCGGGCGGTCGCCCGCCTCGCCGCCGGCCACACCGTGCTGGACTGCTTCACCCACACCGGCAGCTTTGCCCTCAACGCAGCCAGCGGCGGCGCAGCCCGGGTCACGGCAGCGGACATCAGCGCCGACGCCATCGCCATGGCCCAGCGGAACGCGGAGCGCAACGGCCTGACCAACATGGACTTCCTCTGCGAGGATACCTTCGAGCTTCTGCCCCGCCTCGAAAAAGAAGGCCATCCCTACGATTTCATCATCCTCGACCCGCCTGCTTTCACCAAAGCCCGCCGCACGGTGGAAAACGCCATGCGGGGCTACAAGGAGATCAACTACCGGGCCATGAAGCTTCTGCCCCGGGGCGGCTACCTCGCCACGGCAAGCTGCTCTCATTTTGCCACCGAGGAGCTGTTCATCAAGATGCTGCGCTCCGCCGCAAAGGACGCTCACCGCCAGCTGCGCCAGATCGAAGTGCGCCAGCAGGCCCCCGACCACCCCATCCTCTGGGGCGTGCCGGAGACGAACTATCTGAAGTTTTTCCTGTTCCAAGTTATTTAACCTCTCCGTCACGGCTTCGCCGTGCCACCTCCCCTATCGAGGGGAGGCCTTGGCATTTCGAAAGGCTTTCCCTCTTCGCCAGAGGCTCCCCTACTAGGGGAGCTGTCGAGCGGCAGCGAGACTGAGAGGTTGTACGAAGGACAGCCTGACCACGCAGTGACGCCTAAGAGGGCAATAGTCATACCATCCGCGCAATACTCCAAAAAATCGGGAGTCAGTTTGTGCAGAATCGTCAAATCTGTCTATTGCGTTTTTCGCCCCGTTCGGCTATAATCATCGCATAGACAGCAACGACGCTGTGAGTCACCTCCTGACTCGCAGCGTCGTTTCGTTTAACCCGATATTTCGCGGGAGAGTCCGCCTCTTTCCGCGTAAAAATCCGCGACCAGCTGAAGTATTTCAATTCAAGTAAGGAGTAGGATTTATGGCAGCAAATGTTATGGAGATCTACGGCAGCAAGGTGTTCAACGAGCACGTCATGAAGGAGCGCCTCCCCAGCGCTACCTACAAGAGCCTCGAGAAGACCCTGCACAAGGGCGCACCTCTGGACATCGAGGTGGCAAACGTCGTGGCCAGCGTCATGAAGCGCTGGGCTATGGAGCTGGGTGCCACCCACTACACCCACTGGTTCCAGCCGCTGACCGGCATTACCAGCGAGAAGCATGACGGCTTCGTCTCCCCCGTGGGCGACGGCACCGCCATCATGGAGTTCAACGGCAAGGAGCTGGTGCGCGGCGAGCCCGACGCCTCTTCCTTCCCCTCCGGCGGCCTGCGCGCCACCTGTGAGGCCCGCGGCTACACCGCATGGGACCCCACCAGCTTCGCTTTCGTGAAGGACGACGTCCTCTGCATCCCCACTGCATTCGTCAGCTACACCGGCGAGGCGCTGGACAAGAAGACTCCCCTGCTGCGCTCCATGAACGCGCTGTCCAATCAGGCCGTCCGCGTCCTGAAGCTCTTCGGCAAGGATGTGGATTACGTCTCCACCACCGTCGGCCCCGAGCAGGAGTACTTCCTTATTAAAAAGGAAGACTACGAGGCCCGTCAGGACCTCATCCTCACCGGCCGCACCCTCTTCGGCGCACCGTCCGCCAAGGGTCAGGAGCTGGAAGAGCACTACTTCGGCGTCATCCGCCCCGAGGTCTCCGCTTTTATGAAGGAGCTGGACGAAGAGCTGTGGAAGCTGGGCATCCCCGCCAAGACCAAGCACAACGAGGTAGCTCCCTGCCAGCATGAGCTGGCCCCCATCTTCGACACCACCAACGTCGCCATCGACCACAACCTGCTGACGATGGAGATGATGAAGAAGCTGGCCCCCAAGTACGGTCTGGTCTGCCTGCAGCACGAGAAGCCTTTCGAGGGCGTCAACGGCAGCGGCAAGCACAACAACTGGTCCATGTCCACCACCCACGAGAATCTGCTGGACCCGGGCGACACCCCCATGGAGAACCTGCAGTTCCTGGTCTTCCTCGCCGCCGTCATCAAGGCTGTCGATGAGTACGCCGACCTGCTCCGCACCTCCGTCGCCACCCCCGGCAACGACCACCGTCTGGGCGCTAACGAGGCACCTCCGGCCATCATCTCCATCTTCGTGGGCGAAGAGCTGGAAGCCGTCATCGACGCCATCGCTTCCGATTCTCCCTACGCCGGCCCCGTCAAGATGAAGATGGACCTCGGCGTCGATGTCCTGCCCAAGTTCAGCAAGGACACCACCGACCGCAACCGCACTTCTCCCTTTGCCTTCACCGGCAACAAGTTTGAGTTCCGTATGCCCGGCTCCGCCGAGAACCTGAGCGACTGCAACACCATCCTGAACACCGCCGTCGCCAAGGAGCTGAAGGGCTACGCTGACGAGCTGGAGAAGGCCGACGACTTCACCAGCGCCGCCATCGCCCTCGTCAAGCGCACCATCCGCGACCATCGCCGCGTCATCTTCAACGGCAACGGCTACACTGCCGAGTGGGAAGAGGAAGCAGCAAAGCGCGGCCTGCCCAACAAGAAGAACACCCCCGCCGCTCTGCCCGCCCTCATCGAGCCGAAGAACATCGCCCTGATGGAGGACTTCGGCGTCCTGACCAAGGTCGAGATGGAGAGCCGCTACGAAGTTGAGATGGAGCACTACTCCAAGATCATCAACATCGAGGCCCTGACCATGCTGGAGATGGCCCGCAAGCAGCTGCTGCCCGCCGTCAACGCCTACATGAGTGAGGTCGCCAACACCGCCGCCTCCAAGCTGGCCGTCAGCGAGAGCCTGAGCGTCCGCAGTGAGACGAAGGCCCTCACCCGCCTGTCCGCTGACGCCGACGCCATGAGCGACGCTGTGGACGAGCTGCAGGCTGCCGTCGATGCCGCAAAGGCCCTCTCCGACGAGAGCGTAAAGGCCGTCGCTTTCCACGACGACGTTCTGCCCAAGATGGACGCTCTCCGCGCCGCCGCTGACGACGCCGAGACCATCTGCGGCGAGGACTACTGGCCTCTGCCCAGCTACAGCAAGATGCTCTACTATGTCTGATCTTCACATACCAGCGTAGAATAAAGCACCACAGGCTGAGGCGCTTATCTGAGCCATTCTCCTTTTCCTATTTCTTACACCAGCCTGAAGACCTGCCTCTGTACAGAGGCAGGCCTTTGGGCGTTTTTTAAGAAGACATACTTTTCAGAGGACACACACCTATGAGTTATACGACACAGCAGGACATCCTCGATTTCGTCGAGGACAACAACGTAAAATTTGTCCGCTTCGCGTTCTGTGACATCTTCGGCTTCCAGAAGAACATCGCCGTGCTGGCAAGCGACCTTCCCAAGGCGCTGGAAGATGGCGTCTGCTTCGACGGCAGCGCCATCGCGGGCTTCATGCACGTGGAGGAGAGCGACCTGCTCCTCCGGCCCGACCTGTCCACCATGACCATCCTGCCCTGGCGCACGGCTGAGGGCCGGGTGATGCAGTTCTTCTGCGACGTGGAAAAGCCGGACAACACCCCCTTCGGCGGCAACTGCCGCGGCTTCCTGCGGGACATCAACCGCCGGTTCAAGCAGCTGGGCCTGCGCTGCAACGTCGGCACCGAGTGCGAGTTCTATCTCTTCGAGAACGACGACCGGGGCCGTCCCACCCGCATCCCCATCGACGCAGGCGGCTATTTCGACGTAGCGCCGCTGGACGCCGGCGAGAACATCCGCCGGGACATCTGCCTGACCATGGAGCAGATGGGCCTCGCCCCCCAGCACAGCCACCACGAGAACGGCCACGGCCAGAATGAAATTGACTTCCACTACGCCGGCCCCCTTAAGACCGCCGACAACATCTTCCTGTTCAAGCAGATCGTCCGGGCCGTGGCGGCCAGCAACGGCTTCCACTCCAGCTTCCTGCCGAAGCCGCTGCCCGACCAGGCCGGCAGCGGCCTCCACATCAACCTCTCGCTGACCATGGACGGCAAGAACCTCTTTGAGGGCGACATCGCCCCCGACAGCATCCCCGGCAGCTTCATGGCGGGCATCCTCCGCCACAGCCGGGAGCTGACGGCCTTCACGAATCCCCTGCCCAACAGCTACCTCCGCTTTGGCTGCGACGAGGCTCCCCGCTACGTGAGCTGGAGCCGCCAGAACCGCAGCCAGCTGGTCCGCATCCCGCAGGTGAAGGGCGACAACTGCCGCATGGAGCTGCGCAGCCCTGACCCCGCCTGCAACCCCTACCTCGCCATCGGCCTCGTGCTGGCAGCAGGCCTCGACGGCATCGAGAACCGGATGGAGCTGTCTGCCCCTGTCAACCGCAACCTCTTCATCCCTGGCGAAGCCACCGGTCTCGGCCTCGAGACCCTGCCCGCCTCGCTGGAAGAGGCCGTCGAGGCGGCCAAGAACAGCGAGTTCCTTCACAAATTCCTGCCCGACGAGCTGAGCCGCCGCTACTATGCCGAGGCTCTGCGCCGCTGCAAGGCGCTCAAGAACGCCTCCGACCCCGCCGAATATGAGCGCGTCCACTACTTCAATGCCATCTGATGCAGAATGACATAGGAAAGGAGTGAGCCGAATGGGACGTGCCCTGATCGTAAGCGCGGGCGCAAGCTCCAACGAATATATCTCCGCACGCCTGACGGAGCTGGGCTATGCGCGGCCTATCATCGTACCAAGTGCGGCGGAGGCGCGGCGGAGGATGCTGGAATCCGACTTTGAGCTCATCGTGGTCAACTCGCCGCTGCCGGATGAGTTCGGCCACGAGTTGTGCGCCGACGCCGTGGAGAAAACGGATGCCGGTGTGATATTTCTGGCCAAGGCCGCAGCCGCCGAGCAGCTTCTGACCCCGCTGAGCGAAGAAGGTGTTCTGCTGGTCACAAAGCCCTTCTCCAACACCTTCTTTTTGCAGGCCATCCACATGGCCGCCGCCAGCAACCACCGCCTCCTGCTTTTGCGGCAGGAGAATCAGCGGATGCAGGAAAAGCTGGCGCAGGTGCGGCTGGTGAGCCGCGCCAAGTGCTGCCTCATCGAGCTGGGCCATATGACCGAGGCCGAGGCGCACCGCTACATCGAGAAAAAAGCGATGGACACCCGGCGCGACCGCGCCGAGGTCGCGCAGGAGATACTGGACTCCTACGACCCCGCGCAATAATGCGTATTGCGCCCCCACTGAGGGGAAGTATTTGCTTATCGTGATATTCACGGAAAAGAATATCTGTAAATTAGAGGAGAACCATTATGGCAAAGTTTATTTTCGTGACCGGCGGCGTCGTCTCCGGTCTGGGCAAAGGTATCACCGCCGCCTCTCTGGGCCGACTGCTGAAGTGCCGCGGCCTCAAGGTGGCCAGCCAGAAGCTGGACCCCTACGTGAACGTGGACCCGGGTACCATGAGCCCCCTGCAGCACGGCGAGGTCTTCGTCACCGACGACGGTACCGAGACTGACCTGGATCTCGGCCATTACGAGCGCTTCATCGACGAGAACCTGAACAAGTATTCGAACCTCACCACCGGCAAGGTCTACTGGAACGTGCTGAACAAGGAGCGTCAGGGCGCTTACCTCGGCCAGACCGTCCAGATCATCCCCCACATCACCAACGAGATCAAGAGCTATATCTACAATCTGGCCTCTTCCACCGAGGCCGATGTGGTCATTACCGAAATCGGCGGCACCACCGGCGACATCGAGAGCCAGCCCTTCCTCGAGGCCATCCGTCAGGTGGGCCTCGAGCAGGGCAAGGAGAACTGCTGCTTCATCCATGTGGTGCTGGTGCCTTACATCTCCGGCTCCGATGAGTACAAGTCCAAACCCGCACAGCACTCCGTCAAGGAGCTGCAGGGCATGGGCGTCAGCCCCGACATCATCATCCTGCGCGCCGACGGCAGCGTGGGCAGCGACATCCGCCGGAAGATCAGCACCTTCTGCAACGTCAAGCCGGAGTGCGTCATCGAGAACCTGACCATGCCCAGCCTCTACCAGTGTCCGCTGATGCTCCACACCGGCGGCCTCGACGACGTGGTGGTCAAGCAGCTGCATCTGGATGTTCCCCCCGCCGACCTCACCGAGTGGAAAGAGATGCTGGCCCGGATCGCCACCCGCAGCAAGACCTGCACCATCGCCCTCGTGGGCAAGTACGTCAAGCTGCATGACGCCTATCTGTCCGTCATGGAAAGCCTCTACCACGCCGGCTTCGAGAACGACAGTCAGGTGGAGATCAAGTGGGTCGAGAGCGAGGACCTGCCCGACCAGGCAGCCTGCAAGGAAGCCTTTGCGGACGTGGACGGCATCATCGTCCCCGGCGGCTTCGGCGACCGCGGCATCGAAGGCATGATACAGGCCGCACAGTACGCCCGCGAGAACGATGTTCCCTACTTCGGCATCTGCCTCGGTATGCAGATCATGGTCATGGAGTTCGCCCGCCATGTTCTGGGCTACGCCGACGCCAACTCCAGCGAGTTCACCCCCGAGGGTCATCACAACGTCATCGACCTGATGGCCGACCAGCAGGGCAACATCCCCAAGGGCGGCACCATGCGTCTGGGCAAGTACCCCTGCACCGTCCTGCCTGGCACCAAGATGGCCGAGTGCTACGGCCAGAGCGAGATCTGGGAGCGCCACCGCCACCGCTACGAGTTCAACAACGACTACCGTCAGGAGATGCAGGACGCCAGTCTGGTCATCTCCGGCACCAGCCCCGACGGCCGCCTTGTGGAGACCGTGGAGCTGCCGGGCCGTGACTTCCACCTCGGCGCACAGTTCCACCCCGAGTTCAAGAGCCGTCCCAACCGCGCACATCCCCTGTTCAAGGGCTTCATCGCAGCGGCGCTGAAGTTCAAGAAGGGCAAGATGGGGCACTGAGAGGTTGTACCAAGGCAAACCTGACCCTAAACCCAAAAGCACCCGCTTTCCACATCACTGTGGAGAGCGGGTGCTCTTTTTGCTATGATGCTATGTAGCCGTGCTTACTTGCTGGCCTTCGTGGTCTTCTTACGAGTAGCGGTCTTGCGGGCAGGCTTTGCAGCAGGAGCGGCCTCGGCGGGCTTTTCCTCGGCCTTGGCGGGTGCGGCTTCGGCCTTTGCCCCAGCGGACTTCGCAGCACTCTTGGCGGCGGCCTTCTTTGCCACAGGCTTTCTGGTGGTCTTCTTCGCGGCAGGTGCAGCCTTTTCCTCAGCGGGCTTTTCCTCGGCGGGAGCAGCGGCCTCGGCCTTGACCTCAGCGGGCTTTTCCTCTTTCTTGGGGGCGTGCTTTGCGCGGTCCTTCACCTCGGAGATGATCCACAGCTGGTCCTCGCCGGCAGTCTCCTGCCAGATCTGGAGCACAGCGCCGTCTGCAGTACCCATGCCCACGGTGTCGATGCACTTGCCGGCAGCCCACATGGAGCGTAGGCGGACGGTGCCGGCCGGGGTGGGCTCCATCTTCCACATCTGGGAAGTGCCGCCCACGTCCTCCCACAGGTGGAGCCAGGTGCCGTTTGCGGTGCCGGTCATCATCAGGTCGATGAGCTTGCCGGAAGCGCGGTTGCGGATACGGTAAACGCCGTCGCCCTCGCGGACGAAAGCCCACTCCTGCTCGGGCTTGCGCTCGTACTTGCCCAGACGGATGTTGCCGCCGTCCTTGACGCTCTCCACAGCCTGAATGACGCTGCCGGTCTTGGCGGCGATGGTGTAGAAGCGGTCTGCTTCAATGATAGTCTGTGCCACAGATTTCATAAGATTTCCCTCCGTATCCCGGGGCAGGATCTCCCCGGAACTCTTCTCTGCGCTGTTTTTTGTCTTCGCGCTTTTGTTTCTTTCTGTAAATTATACCACTTGACGTGATTTTCTACAAGCAATTCGACCTTTCTTTGGCAAATTTGCCAAAAGGCATTCCATTTTCTCCTGCTTTTGCACTCAATACCCTAACTTTTTGCAACGGAGCTGACCGCCGCTGGTGCAGTGCCACCATCTCGACATTTCCCCCGATCTGCGCTATACTTATTATATATTTGCATTTTACCCGTTCTTTGCACAAAGAGCGGTATTTTCTTTGATTTCCGAAAGTGAGGTATCACTTCATGCCGTCTTCCCCCCGCACCGCATCCGACGCCGCCGAGCTGGAGCGCAGCAGGCTCCAGTTCGAGAAAATGACCCAGACCCCCGTGCCGAAGCTCATTCTCGGCCTCGCGGCCCCCACCATCCTGAGTATGCTCATCACCAGCATCTACAATCTGGCCGACACCTTCTTTGTGGGCCAGCTGTCCACCAGCGCGTCGGGCGCGGTGGGCGTCGTGTCGAGCCTGATGGCCATCATTCAGGCCCTCGGCTTCATGCTGGGCCACGGCGCGGGCGGCATCATCAGCCGCAGCCTCGGCAGTCAGGACACCCATGCGGCCACAAAGTTCGCCTCCACCAGCTTCTTCACGGCGCTGACCTTCGGCGCAGTGCTGGCCGTTCTCGGTCTCGCTACCCTGCCCGACTTCATGATGCTGCTGGGCAGCACCGACACCATCCTGCCCCACGCCTGCGCCTACGCGCGGCCCATCCTCATCGCGGCCCCGCTCATGATGTCGAGCCTCGTGATGAACAACATCCTCCGCTACGAGGGCAAGGCCAGCTTCGCCATGATCGGCCTCGTCACCGGCGGTGTGCTCAACATCGTGCTGGACCCCGTCTTCATCTTCGGCCTCGGCATGGGGACCGGCGGCGCAGGCACGGCCACCGCCCTGAGCCAGAGCATCAGCTTCTGCATCCTGCTTTCCATGTTCCTGCGCGGCAAGACCGTCAGCCGATTCCGCATCACCCAGGTCACCCACAGCGCCCGGGACTTCGGGCAGATCTTCTTTAACGGTGCGCCCAGCTTCGGCCGTCAGGGCCTGAACAGCATCGGCAGCATGCTGCTGAACGTCGCCGCCCGCAACTACGGCGACGCTGCCGTGGCCGGCATGAGCATCGTGTCCCGCATCTTCCAGTTCGTGCTGTCGGTGGCTATCGGCGTCGGACAGGGCCTGCAGCCTGTAGCGGCCTTCAACTACGGCGCCCGCCGCTTTGCCCGGGTGCGGAAAGCGGCCATCTTCACCATCTCGACGGCTTTCGTCTTTATGGCGGTGCTCAACTCCCTCTGCTGGTTCAACGCCGAGCCCCTCATCCGCCTCTTCCGCGATGACCCCGAGGTCACCGCCGTGGCTCTGCCCGCCCTGCGGTATCAGTGCGTCGCCATGTTCTTACAGCCCGTCATCATCGTGACGAATATGATGTTCCAGTCCATCGGCAAGTCGGGCCGGGCTACCTTCCTCGCCTGCTGCCGTCAGGGCGTCTGCTTCATCCCGCTCATCCTCACCCTGCCCCGCATCTGGGGCCTGAGCGGCATTGAGCTGTGCCAGCCCATCGCCGATGGCCTCACCTTCTGCATCTCGGTGCCTTTCCTGCTTCCCTTCCTGAAGGAATTGAAGGAACAGGGAGACGAAGAATAAGCTTGTCATAAAACTGTAACCAGGCCCGGTCACATTTCTGCAATGAAATGTCCGGGTCTTTCGTATATACTATAGATGGGAAAGTCAAATTCTGGGAGACTGTGAGGTGTTTCTATGAAGACCACTCTGCTTCGACTCAGCCGCCGCGCCGCCTGCCTCGTGCTGGCGGGCGGGCTGCTGACGAGCTGTTCGCTGCTGCCTGCGGCGTCGCCCCGGCACGAGGGGACGGCGGCGTCGCAGGCACCGCAGTATTACAGCGACGCATGGCTCAGCGATGACTCGCTCCACTACCTCTACTCTTACGCCGGGAACGGCGGCGGCACCATCCTCCGGGGCGGCAGGGTGCTCTACAAAGCCAGCAGCTCCGACAGCATCCAGCTGCTGAAGGACACCCTCACCGGCGAGACGGGCCACTACCTCGTGGCCCACTCCACCCCCGGCACGGAGGACCGCACTTCCACCCTTTACGACGCCGACGGCAATGCCGTCATGACCTTTCCCTACGCCGTGAACGCCACCCTCTCGGGCGGGCTGCTCATCCTGCGGGATGACGCCGACGTCTGGGCTTTCGAGAACGGCACCACCGGCGGCATCCGGGTGTACGACCTCGCCACCGGAGCTGAGCTGCCCGTGCCTGAGACGGCCCTTGACTGTATCGTTGTGGATGAGGGCGGCCAGCGCCTCGTCTTCAACTGCTACGACCTGCCCGAGGGCCTTACTTACGCCTACGACGACCCCGACCAGCCGCTCCACCAATACGTCCTCGTCACCGACCGGGAGGGCAATGTGCTGATGCGGGAGGACGGCTGCACGGCCAGCTCCCTCGCATCGTACCGCGGCGGCTTTGCCGACTGGCTCGATTTGAGCTGGTTCCGCGGCGCAGACTGGGGCATCGCCCGCGAAGCCCTCTACAACGTCACCACCGGCGAACTGCTCACCGGCGAAGACGACAGCGCCGTCTCTGCCTGCGGCGTTGGCGTCGCCTGCCTCCAGAGCCGTCAGGACAGCCGCTCCATCCTCTACGATTTGAACGGCAGCGAGGCCGTGGAGCTGGGCCGCTTCGACCGGGCCGTGAACACTTACACCCCCGGCTGCGTCGTCCTCTCCGGCAGCGATGACCCGGACAGCCCCTACACCCTCATCGATCTCGACAGCGGCGAAAAGACCGCCGTCCAGCGGTACGACACCGACTACCGCTCCGGCAACGTCGCTGTGCTGACGACGGACAACATCCTCAAAGTCTACGACGGCACCACCGGTGCGCTGCTGACCGACGTGGAGGCAGCGCCCGTTGAAGAAGCACAGTACATCAGCGTGACGGCCCTGCCCGACGGCTACGCCCTGCTGCAGTACAACGACGAAAACTACGACATCCTCGCCATCCAGACCTATGGCGGAGAGGGTCTGCTTTGGTCGTCCGCCGGTGAGGCCCAGCAGTACACCTACGCTTCCTACCTCACCAACACCGCCAACGGCCCTCTGCTCACGGCCCACCGGGACAACAGCGACTCGTCGAACCTTTCCGACGTGCTGGACATGGAGGGCAATCTGCTTCTCCGCCGCCTCGGCAGCTGCTACATCCCGGACGACCTGCCCGACGACTGCTTTATCGCGCGGCAGGGCTTCGACTACGGCCTGATGGACTCCACCGGCCAGTGGCTCTACCGCGAAAGCATCTTCTCCTCCCCCAGCGACGACGCTGGCGGGGGCTACCTGTACTGACACGGAGGTTTTTGATATGAAAGAGATGATCTCCCGCCGCAGCTTCCTGCGCGTGATGGGCCTCAGCTTCGGGGCGGCGATGCTCACCGCCTGCAATACCGGCACGGCGGACTCCCCCGCCGACTCTCCGGCAGCGTCTGTCCCCGATGCGGACACGCCCGTCCCCTTCCTGACCGAGGACGAGTTTCCCCGCCTCGACGGCTCCACGGCCTGCATCCCCCTGATGGCCCAGATGAAGGCCGATGTCACCGGCATGGACCTTCTCGAGGCCCAGACCGGCATCACCGTCAGTACCACGGCCTATGCCTGGGAGAACTTCGGCCTCTGGTCCCGCAGCGACAGCGAGGACTACGGCGCACAGCTGCTCATCGTCTACGAGGCCCCCGAGTACGTCAAGGAAGAGCTGGCCGAGGCCGACGCAAAGCTTGAGCAGAAAGCCATCGGCCGGGACGCGCTGGTCTTCATCGTCAACGAAGAGAATCCCGTCCAGAGCCTGACCCAGCAGCAGCTGCGGGATATTTATGCGGGCCGCATCACCAACTGGAAAGACGTGGGCGGCGCGGACTCCCCCATCGTGGCGTTCCAGCGGGGTGTGGACTCGGGCAGTCAGACCCTCTTCAAAAAGCTGCTCATCGACAAGGGCGACGGCCAGCTGATGGCCGCGCCCACCGAGCTTGCCCCCGCCGACATGGGCGGCCTCGTGGACAGCATCGCCGAGTACAACAACTCCGCCAACGCCATCGGCTTTTCGGTCTACTACTATATCGACCAGATGTACTCGAAGCCCGGCCTCCGTCTGCTGGCCGTGGACGGCATGACCCCCGGCAATGACACCATCGCCGATGAGAGCTACCCGCTCTGCAACGAGTTCTACGCAGTCGTCCACGCGGACGCCGCCCCCGACAGCCCCCAGCGGAAGGTCTACGACTGGCTGGACACCGACGAGGGACGCAGGTGCATCGAGAAGGCGGGGTATGTAGCGGCAACACCGTAAGCCTCTCCCTCTGGGAGAGATGTCACCGCAGGTGACGGAGAGGGCAAGCCCGTGGCGAAAGGGCCGCCGCACAGCGATAAACTGACTGTTTGTCAGAGCGATACTGTCGCTGTGCCTGTGCTTTTCTTGTAGCAGCCTTGCCCTCTCAGGCGCTTCGCGCCAGCTCTCCCAAGGGGAGAGCCATTTCCTCGAAACGAAACCGCCTCCGGGTCTCCCCGGGGGCGGTTTCGTTTGCCATATTTTACACCACCAAACACCACAGCGGCGTCGTGATGAGCCGATTTCAACACCCGCGCCCCGCCGGGCGATATGATTTTTCTGCATACCTTGCAGAAAAAGAGGCCAAGACCCATTCTGTCAGGTCTTGGCCTCTTTCCTGTTTCCTTTATAGGCCGAACAAATCGGCGTGTGTGCCGGTAGCAACCAAGTACAGCTCCGTATCTGTCTGCCGATAAATCAGCAGCCAGTCCGGCTGTATATGGCATTCACGGCAACCGGTATAATTGCCTGTTAAGCTGTGGTCTCGGTTCTTTTGTGGTAATGCGTCAGGCACTCGCAGCACATCAACAACCGCTTGCAGCAAATCCATTTTATAATGCCGCTTGATGCAGGTTTTATAACCTTTCTTAAACTGCGTGGAAGTGTTCAGTTTTAACACGGTTTAGTCCTCCGCCGCCAGTTGAGCGAAGAAGTCGGCAGTAGAGCCCTCAAAGTGTTCTCCCTTGCCGGTTCTAATCATGCTGTCCACTTCATCAATCGCCGTTTGTGTCTTGGCATTGGGTATCTCTGCATCCTTAAGAGCCTTTAAGCTCTGCATATACGCCACCAGATAGATCAAATCATTATCCGGCATCTCATCCAGCAGGGTTCTTGCTAATTCTCTTGTACTCATAACACACCCATCCTTTCGTGTAAAGTTTCAGGTTTATAAGTATTATAGCACTTTTTTTCTTTATTGAACAGTCCTGCGTACCTTTTCCCAAAAAGCAAAAGCCCCACGACACACGCCGCTTTTCAGCGGTATATCGTAGGACTTTTTGGAGCTGGTGACAGGAGTTGAACCTGCAACCCACTGATTACAAATCAGTTGCGCTGCCATTGCGCCACACCAGCGAGTATCGTTTGCACAGGGTACTCTAGTAGAATACCAGAAACCTCCCCGCTTGTCAATATCTTTGTCCGGCCCGCTGTCGGCCCATGCAGCGCTGTTTCAGGGCGTTTCGAGACATCCGCGAGGCGATTCACGCAGATCCGGCCACATTATGGCCGGAATGTGATAGAATAAAACAAGCTTAATATTTATGCTTCTTTCATAAGTTCCTGCTGCTTCGTCTTGAACTTCTGTGCAAAACTCACATTTTTCAGAGGAGGTTTCTATGATCTCTTATCGCAAGCTTGCAATGCGCGTTCTGGGGCATCCGCTGCGGGTGCCGTCCCCCCGGCCTGCGTCCCACCGGGTGACGGCGCTGGCGCTGACAGCCGCAATGGTGGCCGGCATGGCCGCACCGGCGTATGCGGATACCTATTACATAGGCGATGGTGACATCACAGTCACCAAAGACAAAAGCGGCACCTATGTCAAGCACTCGGGAAATCCTACTGCTACAAAGGACAGCGACGGCAATATCATCATCAAGGGCGGCAAGCGCTCAGAGGATACCACCGCCTCCGGCGGCAGCTCTTCTGAAGGCGGCACCTCCGCAGCCTCTCCCTCCCAACCCAAGTTGGCCACGCCCCCATCAGAAGACAGCGACAGCGAAAACGAAGACATGGTCTACCTCGGCGCCCCCAAGGGCAACGTGTCTTCTGACGACGGCAACGAGGAAAACGAAAACCAGACCGGCGACACCACCGGCGGCGAGGAAAACAAGAACCAGCCTGACGACACTACCGGCGGCGAGGAAAACGAGACTGATCCCACGAAAAAGGACCAGACCGGCGACAAGAACACCGGCGCGGGAAGCTCTGACCCTGAGAGCAAAGGCTCTGAGAGCGGCACCTCCGGCTCGGCGGGCGGCACTCCCACCACCGGCAGCGAGACCCCTGCCGAAGGCACGGAAAGCACGGAGAGCAGCCTCTCTACACCCAAAAGCCAGTTCACGTACACCGGTGCATCCCTCAAGGTCGCCGACGCCAATGACGACGAAGAGACCCGGAACGAATCGACTACGGTCTTGGAACGCGCGGCGGAAAACTTCAGGAGCACAGCCGAAAACGTCACCAACTATGTCATCCGCATCATCAACAAGGCCAAAGGCAATGACAACACCCTCAACGTGACGCTGGACAATGTCAACATTAAGACCAAAAATGACGCCGCCCTCAGCGTCGAGGGCGCGGGCAACACGACGATCACGCTCAAGGGCGACAATACCCTCACCAGCGACGGCCAACATGCCGGCCTCGAGCACAACGAAAAGGACTATTATGGCAGAGAAGACACCGGCAAACTGACCATCACATCCGGAAATGAAAATGGCCGCAACACCGGCAGCCTGACCGCCACAGGCAGCGGTGCCTCTGCTGGCATCGGCAGCGTCTGGAACACCGGCAAAGTAAGCAACAGTGGTGCCGGCACCATTGAGATAACAGGCGGTGACATCACCGCCATCGGTGCCTCCGATGGTGCCGGCATTGGCAGCGGTACATGGGCTACCGGCGAAACCAATATCACCATCAGCGGCACTGCCAAAATCAATGCGCGGACCGATCAGGGTGGTGCCGGCATCGGCAGTGGGTCGGACGCTACAGGCAACACCAATATCACCATCTCCGGCGGCACCATCGAAAACGCACAGGGCGGCTCCGGTGGTGCCGGCATCGGCAGCGGTGACGGAAGCACCGGCCAGACCACAGTCACCATCAAGAGCGGCACCATCAAGAACGCCACCGGTGGCAACACCGGCGACGGCATCGGCGGAGGTTGCGATAGCAAGAATATTACCGTCAAGATCGAGGGCGGCACCATCGAAAAAGCGAAGGGCGGCGACGGCTATGGTTCCCACGACGCCGGCGACGGCATCCACAGCGACGGCGAGCTCACCATTCCTGACAAAGCCACCATTGTCAGCGCCATCGGCGGCAACGGCGACAGCAGAAACAGCAGCAGTAACGCCGGCCACGGCATCTACAGCGGCGGCAAGCTCACCATCAAGGGCGACATCGGGACTGCGCAGGGCGGCAAAGGCAAAACTACCGCCGGCCACGGCATCTACAGCAAAGGCGACCTCAACATCTCCGACAACGCCACCATCACGAACGCTACCGGCGGCGCTTCTACCGATGGCTACGCCGGCGACGGCATCCACAGCGACGGCAAGCTCACCATCTCCGGCGGCACCATCGGAACCGCACAGGGCGGCAACGGCACAATTTCCGGCGGCAGCGGCATCCTTGGCAATACCATGGAGATCCTTGCCGGTACCATTCAAAAAGCCATCGGCGGCAACTCCACCGGCACCGGCGAGAACGACACCGGCGGCGACGGCATCAGCGCCAGTGAGTTCACCATCTCCGGCGGCGAGATACAGCAGGCCACCGGCGGCGCTTCTACCAACGGCAGCGGCGGCAGCGGCATCTACAGCAGTACGCTCACCATCTCCGGCGGCACCATCGGAACCGCGCAGGGCGGCGACGGCAATGCCTCCGGCGGCAGCGGCATCCTTGGCAAGACCATGGAAATCCTTGCCGGTACCATTCAAAAAGCCATCGGCGGCAATGCCAGCAACGGCAGCGGCGGCAGCGGCATCCGCAGCAACGGTAACGGTACACTCACCATCAAGGGCGGCAAGATAGAGCAGGCCACCGGCGGCGATTCCGAGAAGTACGGCGGCAGCGGCATCTACAGCAGCAGTAAGCTCACCATCTCCGACAGCGCCACCATCGGAAACGCGCAGGGCGGCAAAGGCAAAGGCAAGAGCGGCGGCAGCGGCATCTACAGTTACGGCGACCTCACCATCTCCGGCGGCAAGATACAGAAGGCCACCGGCGGCGCTTCTACCGATGGCAACGGCGGCAGCGGCATCTTCAGCGGCAGTAATCTCACCATCTCCGGCGGCACCATCGAAACCGCGCAGGGCGGCAAAGGCAATGCCTCCGGCGGCATGGGCATCCGCAGCGGCGGTACGCTCACCATCTCCGACAACGCCACCATCGGAACCGCGAAGGGCGGCGACGGCACGGCGGACGACGGCACCGGCGGCACTGGCATCTACAGCGCCGGTAGGCTCTTCATCTCCGGCGGCGAGATACAGAACGCTACCGGCGGCAACGGAGGCAGCGGAGGCAGCGGAGGCAGCGGCATCCGCGGCGATAGCGCTGTGAATATTTTGGGCGGTATCATTAAAAATGCCGAGGGTACGGGCGGCGGCGCAGGCATCGGCGGCGGCGCGAATTCCTCTCAGGCTACCACCATCAACATCTCCGGCGGCACCATCAACGCGCAGGGCGTCGGCGGCGGTGCAGGCATCGGCGGCGGTAAAAACTCTTCCGGCGCGACCAAGATCGACATCTCCGGGAATGCGCTCGTGTACGCGCATGGCAACGACGGCGCAGCCATCGGTTCGGGCGAATCCTCCGCCGGCGAGACGACCATCACCATCCACGATACAAATACCGGAAAGGGTGTCAAACATGCTTTTGCCTACAACGGTGCAGGCATCGGCAGCGGTCATTACGCCTCCGGCAAAACTCACATCACCATCCGCAACGCGTCTGTGAGTTCTCTGGAGTCCTCCACTGCTTCCACTAATAACCCGGGCGCCGGCATCGGCAGCGGCAAACGCGCCAAGGGCAACACCGACATCACGATAGAAGGCAGCACGGTAAAGGCCGTCGGCGGCTACGGCGCAGCCATCGGCAGCGGCAGTGAAGGAGACTTCTACAGTCCTCCTACGGGTACGCCGAACGCCCTCAAGACCATTATCCATATCACTGACAGCAACGTCACAGCCTCCAGCGACTCCAGTGCAGCCATCGGCAGCGGCAGCTATTCTACCAACGCCACGGACATCGAGATCACCGGCGGCACCATCAATGCTTCGAGTTATGATGGTTCCGGCATCGGCAGCGGCGATAGCGCCAAGGGCGACACCGACATCAAGATCAAAAACAGCAATGTCACAGCCAAGGGCTTTATCGACGTCAGGTATGTAAGCCACGGCACAGGCATCGGTTCCGGTCTCTCTTCTTCCGGAAAGACTACCATTGATATTTCTGGCGGCACTGTTAAGGCCACGGGCAGCGGCGACGGCTACAAGGGCAGCGCGGGCATCGGTTCGGGCAGCTACTCCACCGGCGACACCAGCATCACTCTCCGCGACGGCGTGACCGTTACGGCCACCGGCGGCGGTAATTCCTCCCTTGGCGGCGGCGGCGGCGCAGGCATCGGCAGCGGCAGCGACGCCAATGGCAACACCACCATCCTCATCGAGGGTGCAACAAAAGTTACCGCCACCGGCGGCTCCACCGCTGCGGGCATCGGCTCCGGCCATTATGTCGGTGACATCAACGATCCCTCTGTGGGCAGCACCACCATCACCATCCGCAACAGCGACGACGGCACCGTCATCCCCATCATTGAGGCCAAGGGCGGCGGCAATGAGAACAGATGCTGCTGGGCTTCCGGTGCCGGCATCGGCTCCGGCGGCAACACCCTTAATAAGACCACCATCAACATCGAGGGCGGCACTATCACGGCCACGGGCGGTGTCAGCTCTGCCTCTGACCCTTCCTATCATGACTCACGGCTCAGCGGCGCAGGCATCGGCTCCGGCTCCAACGTCTCCGGCGAGACTGAGATCAATATCAAGGGCGGCACCATCACCAAGGCCACGGGCGGAAAATACGGCGGCGCGGGCATCGGCAGCGGCAGCAATGGCGACAACAGGAAGGGCGCTGTCACCATCAACATCACCGGCGGCACCATCACCAAGGCCACGGGCGGCATATACGGCGGCGCAGGCATCGGCAGCGGCAGCAGTGACACCAAAGACGACAGCAAGAAGGGCGCTGTCACCATCAACATCACCGACGGCACCATTGAAAAGGCCGAGGGCAAGAACGGCGGCGCCGGCATCGGTTCGGGCTATTACGGTCGCTCTTCCACGGTCAACATCTCCGGTAACGCCGAACTCAAAGACGTCAGGGGCGGCAATCTCGCTGCCGGCATCGGCTCAGGCTATGACTCCGACAAGGTGGACGTCGTGATCGACGGCGGCACCATCAACGCAACGGGCGGCGATTCCGCTGCCGGCATCGGCTCGGGCCTTAATAGCCGCAGCAGCGTGACCATCAAGAGCGGCACGGTCAACGCCAAAGGCAACCAGCATAGCAACAACTTCGGTTCTTCGGGCATCGGCGGCAGCTACGCCGATGTCACCATCAGTGGCGGCACCATCACAGCCACCGGCTATGACACCGGCGCCGGCATTGGCGGCAGCGACAACAACAACTCCAGCAGTATCACGATAACCGGCGGCACCATCACCGCCACCGGCACCAGCGACGCCCCTGCCATCGGCGGCGGCAGCGTCTCCATCAGCAATACCGACTCCGCGCTGGACATCACCGCAACCGCCCCCGACGCCGACAATGCTATCCAAAGCAGCGACGGCAAGAAGCTGGACAAAGTCATCCAGCTCGCGGAAAACGGCAAGAAGGGCCTCGTGAAGCTCGTAAAGAGCGGCACCACCAGCATCTCGCGGCTCTTCCACAACGGTGTCTACGCGGCCAGCCAGCCATCCCACAGCGGCAGCGTAAAGGCCGAGATGAGCGAGGCAGAAAAGGCCAAGTACGGCGACATCTCTTCCGTCCACAACTGGACCGTCAGCGGCCGTCAGGAGCCGACCTGCGGCAAGGACGGCTACATCGATTACATCTGCATGGTGGACCACTGCGGCACCACGTTCCGCCACACTCTCCCCGCCGCCGGCCAGCACACCTGGAACGAGGGTGTCGTCACGAAGAAGCCCACCTGCACTGAGCTGGGCGTGCGCACCTTCACCTGTACCGTCTGCCACAATACCCGGACTGAGGCCATTGAGGCCCCCGGCCACGAGTACGGCGAGTGGGTCATTGACCGGGACGCTACCTGTATCGAGGAAGGCTCCAAACACCGTGATTGCATCCGCGGCGACGCTACCCAGACCGAGAGCATCCCCGCCACCGGCCAGCATCAGTGGAAAGTCCTCTCCACGACAGCGGCTACCTGCGGCCAGGACGGCACCGTCACCTACCAGTGCGAGGTCTGCGGCGATACGAAGACCGAAACGCTCAACGCCACCGGCCAGCACAGCTACGGCGCGGGCGTCGTGACCAAGGCCGCGACCTGCGCCGAGCCGGGCATCATGACCTATACCTGCGTCGTCTGCGGCGACAGCTACACCGAGAGCATCCCGGTGGATAAGACCGCCCACAAGTGGGATGCAGGCGTCGTCACGAAGGAGGCCACCTGCACTGCCGACGGCGTGCGCACCTTCACCTGTTCTGCCTGCGGCGATACCCGGACTGAGGCCATTGAGGCCCTCGGCCACGAGTACGGCGAGTGGGTCATCGACAGGGACGCTACCTGTGTCGAGCAAGGCTCCAAGCACCGTGACTGCATCCGTGGCGACGATACCCAGACCGAGGCCATCCCCGTCAGCAAGACCCACACCTTCAGCGAGTGGGTCATCACCAAAGAGCCTACCTGCACCGAGAAGGGCGAGCGCCAGCGCAGCTGCACCATCAGCGGCTGTGTCGTCACTGAGACGGAGGAGCTGCCCGCCCTCGGCCGCCATCAGTGGGGTGGCTGGACGCCTGTCGAAGGCGGCAGCCGCGAGTACCGCATCTGCGAGGTCTGCAATGCGGTGGAGTACCGCGATGTCTCCCACAGCAGCGACAACAGCACCATCTACACCGGCCTGCGTGTCCTTGACCCGGCTCAGGCCGACATCCTCCAGAACGTCCAGCTGGTCCGGCTGAACCAGATCAGCGATGTTCTCTACATTGATGTCACCCATGAGACGGCGTCCCTGCAGGGCGTCCTTTCCGATTTGACCGGCCTCCGCTCTGAGCGCATCGAGACCGTTGTCTTCTCCACCGAACGCTGCACTTCCACCCTCTCCCTCTCCGATGTTGCAGCCCTCGGTGCGGGCAGCACACCTTTCACCCTCAGCCACAGCGGCTCCACCGCCAGCTTCATCGTGGGCGGCGCAGACCACACCGCACTGCTGAGGTAAGCACATTGCCATTCTCTATTCCTTCCACATAACGACCAAGGCCCCCGCAGTTCTGTTCCAAACTGCGGGGGCCTTGGCGTTTTATTATGATAAAATTTTACTTCAGCTCCCGCTGTACGGCAGCGAAGTCCTCGAGGGTCAGGGCCTCGGGGCGGATGCGGGCGTCGAAGCCCGCCGCCTCGATGGCCGCGATGACCTTATCTTTCGGCAGGCCGAGGCCGCTGGCGATGGCGTTGGCGGCGGTCTTACGGCGCTGGCCGAAAGCGGCACGGATGAGGGCAAAGTAGCCGTCCTCGTCCTCCACCTGTACGGCGGGAGTGAGGCGGATGTCCATCCGCACAACGGCGCTGGTGACCTTCGGGGCCGGGTAGAAGCTGCCCGGCGCGGCGGTGAACATCAGCTTTGAGGTGGCGTAGTAGCTCACGGCGCAGCTGATGGCGCTGGACGCCCGGGTGCCGGGGGCAGCGGCCAGACGGTCGGCGGCCTCCTTCTGCACCATGACGGTGAGGTTCTGGATGGGCAGGCGGTCGCCCAGCAGCTTCATGACGATGGGGCTGGTGATGTAGTAGGGCAGGTTGGCGCAGACAGCCACCGGCATCCCGGGGAACTCCTCCTCGATGAGGGCGCGGAGGTCTACTTTCAGAACATCCTGCAATACCAGCTTGAAGTTATCCACGCCCGCCATGGTCTCGGCCAGCAGGGGCGGCAGGCGCTCGTCCACCTCGATGGACACCACCTTGGCGGCGCGCTGGGCCAGCTCTTTGGTCAGCACGCCGATGCCGGGGCCGATCTCCAGCACGCCCCAGCTCTTATCGACGCCGCTGGCATCCACGATCTTGGGCGGCAGGCCGGGATTGATGATGAAGTTCTGTCCAAAGCCCTTGGAGAGCGCGAAATCGTATTTTTCGCACAGGGTACGGATAACGGAGAGGTCGGTCAGCTCCGGCATAGTGGTTTTCCTTTCTGTTTCTTGCTAAAACAGCAAAACCTCTCCGTCACGCCTGCAGCGTGCCACTGCCCGGGTTGCGGCTCCCAGCGTCTGCTTCGCTGTCGCTCACATCCTGCTGGCCGCGGCCCCAACAGCTCCTCCCTGTTTCCGCCACTGGCGGCGGTCGTCGCCGTTGCTCCTATCGAGGGGAGGCCTTGGCATTCCGCAAAGCTTACTCTCTTCGCCAGAGGCTCCCCTCGGTAGGGGAGCTGTCTGCGAAGCAGACTGAGAGGTTGAGCTATTTACACGACTAAAGTTATTTTCAAGAAGTGTTTACTGCGCACTTGCAGCGTCCTGCTCCCCTTCTGCACCGGCCTCGGAGGAAGCCTCTGCCTCCCCTGCGGCCTCGCTGGAAGCGGTGCTCTCGGCTGCGGCCTCCGAAGAGGCTGCGGCGGAGTCGGCGGCGATGTCAGCGTCGTTCACGCCGCCCACGGTGGTGACACCGGTGAGCTGCTGTGCGGTGCTGACGGCGCGCTGTATCTGCGGGTCCGTGTCGAGGGTGTAGTCATAGTAGCTGGCCTGCTCGTCGGCAGTCAGCGGGCGCTCCACGTCCACGGTCAGGCCGGTGCCGTCGAAGCAGGAGCCGTCGCCGCAAATGAGCTTTGCCACCGTGACCACGACAGCGCTGCCGTCCGAAAGGCGCTGGGGGCTGCTCTGGATGGTGCCTTTGCCCATCGTGGTGCTGCCCACGAGGCGGGTGCCGCACAGGGTGCGCAGGCTGGACGCAAAGAGTTCTGCCGCACTGGCGGTGTTCTCGTTCACGAGGCAGACGGTGGGCTGACTGATGACCGAGTCGCCGGTGCTGCTGCCCAGCAGGGTGCGGTTGCCTGCCTTATCCTCAGCGTAGGCCAGCACGCCTTCCGGCGCGACGAGTTCGATGCAGCTGATGGCGTCATCAAGGATGCCGCCGCCGTTGTCGCGCAGGTCGAAGATGAAGCTCTGGGCGCCGCTGGCGGTCAGGCTGCGGAGTGCAAAGTCCAGCTCACTGGGGGTGGAGTTGTCGAACTGCCAGATCTTGATGTAGCCCACATTGCCCTGCACCAGCGCGGAATCGACGCTGTTGGCCGTAAAGCCGGAGTGGGTCAGATCGGCGGTGTGCTGGGCGTTCTCGCTGTCCAGCCAGCCTACATTGACGCTCGTGCCGCTCTCGCCCCGGAGTTTGTTCTGGACAGCCTCCACGCTGCCCAGACTTTTGATGTCTGCGCCGTCGATGGTGGTGATGTAATCGCCCCGCTGGAGGCCGGCCTCCTTGGCAGGAGACTCGTCATACACTTTGATGACCTTGGCGTAGCCGGACTGGTCGATGGCCAGCTCCACGCCGATGCCCATCAGCTTGCCGCTCTGGGCGTTGAGCAGGTCGGTGTAGGCCGAGGCGGTGTAGTAGCGGGCGTACTTGTCGCCGGTACCCAGCAGATAACCGGCAGTCAGACGGTCGTACAGCACGGTCTCGTCGATGTCGTAGTAGTCGTTGGCGCGCACATAGCGGTCTACCTCGGCCACCTTGTTGTACATGCTCTCCTTTTCCTTCACGCTGGTGACGGTGTGGTCAAACAGCCGCATCGCCATCAGCATCGTGATGGAAAAAGTGACCGTCATTGCCAGAATGACGATGGTCACGGTCATCCCTACGGAAATTTTGCGGTTCATTCAGTGTCCTCCCCAGTTCAGACCAAAAACATCAGGATGACACTGCCCAGTACCGACAGCAGGAACACTCCTGCCAGAATCAGACAGCCCACCCGAAGGATACGCTTGCGTTTTTGCTCGTTCATTTCGCCTTGTGGCCTCCTTTGACCCCTCGACTTCAATTACAGTTGTATTATCTTATCGGAATATAACCGCGGGGATTGACCGCATTGGCCTTGGAGCCGCCCTTCCACACCTCGAGATGGAGGTGGTTGCCGGTAGAGTTGCCGGTGGAGCCCACATAGCCAATGAGGTCGCCCTGGTTGACATACTTGCCCGCCGACGTTGCCACCGAGCGCATATGGCCGTAGAGGGTGGAGTAGGCGTTGCCGTCTGTCATTTTGCCGTGATAGATGATGACATAGTTGCCGTAGCCGCCGCTGGACCAGCCGGCCACCTGCACATAGCCGCTGGCGGCTGCGTAGATGGGCGTGCCTGCGGGGGCGGCAAAGTCGATGCCGGCGTGGAGCTTGTTGACGCCGGAGACCGGGTTCTTGCGCCAGCCGTACTCGCTGGAGATGCGGGTATAGCTCCTGAGCGGGCAGATAAAGCCGCTGAAGCTCAGCTGGGGCTTGCTGGCCGCTGCCGCTGCGATGAGCTTCTGGATCTCCTTCTTGACGGCCTCGTAGTTCATCTCGTCCGACTCGATGGCCGCCTGGGCGTTCTTCTGGGCCTGCTGGGCCTCAGCGGCGCTCAGACGGGCCTCCTTGACGCTGTTGTTGAGCTCGTTCTGCTTGGACTGCATCTGCTTGTTCTGGGCGTCCAGCTCAGCCTTTTTGTTTTGCAGCTGGGTGCGCTCCTCCACGAGCTGGGTGCGGTCGGCCACGAGGGCTTCCTTCGCAGCCTTCATGTTGTCGAGTATCTCGGTATCCTTCACCGAAATGTCCTGCATGACCTCATTGAAGGTCAGAAGCTCGTACAGATCGTTCACAGACCGGAGCATGGCGACGCTGCCGCCGTCCCGCAGCTCCTGCATCGCGGCCATATGGCTCTTGAAATCGTCCCACTGGTCGGCGATCTCCTGCTCTTTCCGGGCGATCTCATTCTGCTTGGCGGTGATCTCCTGCTCTTTGACGCCGATGCTGTTCTGCACCTCGGAGATCTGGCTCTTGAGGACGCTGATCTGGCTCTGGAGCACCGAGACTTTTTCCTTCAGCTCAGACTCGAGGGCCTTGGCAGCAGCTTCCTTCTTTTTGGCGTCGTTCAGCTCCGTCTTATGCTGCTTGATGGACGCAGAGATCTTGTCCAGCTTGTTCTGCAGCGAGCTCATGCTGGTGGCCGCACTGGCCGGATAGACCGTCACGCTCAGCACGAGGCAGGCGGCGGCCAGAAAGGCGCAAGCGGCACGCATCATGGCCGAATGGCCCGACGGCTTTGCGTGGCGGGGCGGATGATGCAGGACAAAGCCTGCAGAATGCTTGTCGTGGTACACAGTAGGCCCTCCTTACACGTTCAGGTGCTTGCGGATGGAGAACATACTGCCCAGACCGCCCACCAGAGCGCCGCCCGCGAGGCTGTAGGTCAGGATGGTGGGCCAGACATTTTCCAGCGGCACCAGAGCCGTACCCATAAGCATCTGCCACAGGCCGCCCAGCGTGGGCGACAGCTGAACAATGTAGGCATAGCCGCCGATGGTGGCAGCTGCCGTCAGGATGCCGGAGAGCAGGCCCATAGTCAGGCCCTCGATGACGAAAGGCAGGGTGACGAGGGCGTTGGTAGCGCCGACATACTTCATGATCTCGATTTCACGGCGGCGGGCAAAGACGCTCAGCCGGATGGTGGTACCCACCGTGATGATGCTGACAGCCATCAGCACCAGCACCAGACCGCGCCCGACCTTGGTGACAGCCTGCTGGACCTCCACAAAGGTCTTGGTCATCTCGATGGGAGCCGTGACGCTGTAGACGCCGCTGATGTTCTCGAACTGCTTGCTGATGGTCTCCATCTGGCTCAGATCAGACAGGGAGACGCGGTAATTGGCCTTGAAAGGGTTGTCGTTCTCGAACTCGTTCAGCAGGGCGGCATAGTCGGACATATAGCCCTTGTACTGGTTGAGGACGTCTTCTTTGGACATATACTGCACCCGGCTCACACCTGCGGTGCCGCTGAGGGCATTGCCCACAGACTGGATGGTGGCGTCATCAGCCTCGGGGTCCACGTAGACCACCATCTCGTTCTGGCTACCCAGATAACTCACCATGCTGTCCACATTGACTTCAATGAGGCTGGCGAAGATGTTCAGGGTCATGCAGACGCTAAGGGAAGCGATGCAGGCGATGGTCATGGCCCAGTGCTTGCCGAGGTTGCGCACGCCGCGCCGGGTGAGGAACCCAAACGTAGAGATTTTCATACGTGTACCTCCTCGCCGAAACTGGCCGGAACATCGGAGATGATGCGGCCATGCTTCAGGGTGATGGTGCGGCGGTTGAAGCGGCGCACCAGTTCATGCTCGTGGGTGACGACAAGCACCGTGATGCCCATCTCGCTGACGCGTTCCAGCAGTTCCATCATCTCAAGGCTCATCTCGGGGTCGATGTTGCCGGTGGGCTCGTCCGCAATGACGAGGCGGGGGCTGTGGGCCAGAGCGCGGGCCACGGCCACGCGCTGCTGCTCACCGCCGGAGAGGAACTCGGGGTAGACCTTTGCCTTATCTTCCAGATGCACCAGCTCCAGCATGTAGTTGACGCGCTCTTTGATGTCTTTTTTGCCGATGTTGGTGACATGCATGGCAAACGCCACATTCTCGTAGACCGTCATGGTGGGGATGAGGCGGAAATCCTGGAAGATGATGCCCATCTGGCGGCGAAGGAAAGGCACTTTGCCCCGGCGCAGCCGGGCGACGTCCTTGCCGTCCACCATGACGCGGCCCTCGGTGGGCAGCTCTTCGCGGAGGATGAGCTTGAGCAGAGTGGACTTGCCGGCGCCGGAGTGGCCCACCAGAAAGACGAACTCACCGTCGTCTACGTGGAAGTCGATGTCCTCCAGAGCGGGAGTATCACTCCGTTTGTATATCTTGGTGACATGTTCAAAATCTATCATGAGTATCTTGCTCCTGAAAAGTTTATTTGGCACAGAAGTTCCAGACCAAACCTCTCCGTCACGGCTGACGCCGTGACGGAGAGGTTATTATTCCTACGAGCCATTACAAAAGAAACCGGCCAGCATCGGGGTCGAGCGGCCGGTTTCGGCGTCCGCAGCCGGAGCGGCTGAGACGAAATATCAATATTTGGCCGGGTTGTTGGACAGGTACTTCTTGACCATGAGCGCTACCTTGAACACGATAGCGTCGTCGAACTCACGCAGATCCAGACCGGTCAGCTTTTTGATCTTTTCCAGACGATACACCAGCGTGTTGCGGTGGACGAACAGGCCGCGGCTGGTCTCGGAGACGTTCAGGTTGTTCTCGAAGAAGCGCTGGATGGTGAACAGGGTCTCCTGGTCCAGGCTCTCGATGCTGCCCTGCTTGAACACTTCGCGCAGGAACATCTCGCAGACCGTGGTGGGCAGCTGGTAGATAAGACGTGCGATGCCCAGATTGTCGTAGCGGATGATCTGCTTTTCGGTGTCGAACACCTTGCTGACCTCCATGGCGATCTGTGCTTCCTTAAAGGAAGTAGCCAGGTCCTTCACGTTGGCGATGGGGGTGCCGATGCCCACGATAGCCTTGATGTAATGCTCGCCGGACAGGGTATCCACGATGCTGGCGGCCAGCTTCTCCATATCGGTGCGGTCGATGCCCTTGCGGATCTCCTTGACCAGGACGGTGTCCGTCTCGCTGATATTGAAGACGAAGTCCTTCTGCTTGTCGGGGAACAGGCTGCTCACCACGTCGTAAGCGGAGATGTCGCCGCCGCTGGTGACGCGGACGATGAACACCACGCGGGAGACGTCGGTGGCAAAGTGGAGCTCACGGGCCTTGGCGTAGATGTCGCCGGGCAGGATGTTGTCCAGCACCACGTTCTTGATAAAGTTGGCTTTGTCGAACTTCTCGTCGTGATACTGCTTGATGCTCTGCAGGCTGATGGACAGCACAGCGGCAAACTGGCCTGCAGTCTCGTCCGCACCTTCCACAAAAACGGCATAATCGTTATGCTTTGCGCTGGAGAACTGCTGGTAGGTGTAGCCATCCCGCACGAAGCGGTCACCGGCCGTCAGACGCTCTGCCATAAAGCCCTCGCGCACCTCGCCGATCAGATTCAGCTCCGAGCAGGAGATGACAGCGCCGGTCTCATCCACCACGCCGACCACGCGGTCGATCGCGTCCTTCATCTGGTAGATCACGCTCTGAAATACTCTATTGGCCATAAATGGATACCCCTTTTCCTCTCTTGTGCAAACCGCAGGTGGGCGGGATTGTGATTTTTAACAATTTCGCCGCATTACATTTTATATTTTACACAAAAGAATTTACTTTTGCAACATATTTCACCAAAAAAAATTCTTCTTTCTTGTTGAAATTATCTTTCGGGGTCATTTTCGGGCCAAAAAGGGCCTTTCTGCGTGGTTCTGAGGGCTATTTTACCGGTAAAATGTGATACTTTTTTGAAAATCGGGTGAAAAGCAGTCCTTTACCCCGTGGTAATTTTCGCCACCTCGTCAGCTGTCAGCTCCCGCCACTGGCCCGGGGCAAGGCTCTCGTCCAGCGCAAGCCCGCCGATGGCGTCCCGGTGCAGGGCGTTGACGCCCGCACCGTAGACACCGAACATCCGCTTGATCTGATGATACACGCCCTGCCTGAGCAGAACGCGGACCGTCAGCCCGTCGGGGGTGAGGGCAGACACTTTCGCCGGCGAAAGGGCCGTGCCGTCGGCAAGGGTAACGCCTGCGGCAAAGCCGGCCTTCATCTCTTCTGTCAGCGGGGTGTCGATGACGACGGTGTAGGTCTTGGAGACATGGCGCCTGGGCGCGAGGATGTCGTGGGCAAAGCCGCCGTCGTCCGTCAGCAGGACGAAACCGGTGCTGGTCTTGTCCAGCCGCCCGGCTGGGAACAGCTCCCGCCGGGGATAGGCATCCCCCACCAGATCCACGACCGTCGTGTCCCGCTTGTCGGTGGAGGCGCTGACGACGCCCTCGGGCTTGTTGAGCATAAGGTAGACGAACTGCCGGTAGGCCAGCGCTTTGCCGTCCACAGCCACGGCGTCAGCCTCTTTCAGCTGGGTATCCCCTTTCTTGCAGACCGCGCCGTTGACCGTGACGCGGCCTTTCGCCAGCAGTGCCTTCGCCTCGCTCCGGGTGCATTGGGCCGTCTCGGCTAAATATTTATCGAGTCTCATGAAAACTCCTTCTGTGTGCAGAAAAGAGGCCGTTGCCTGCGGCAACAGCCTCTTTTCCTGTAAAATCACGTTTAGACGCTCAGGTTTGCGTGCTGTTCCACAGCATCCGGGTTGGCGTCAAAGATGGGCTTGAGGATGTGAGCGATGAATTCCTCCACCTGCTGGGGAGCACGGCCCACAAAGTTCTCCGGCACAAGGCCCGCCACGATCTCTTCTCTGGTCAGACCAAAGGCCGGGTCGGCGGCGATGCGGTCCACCATGTCGTTGGGCAGACCCTCTTCCTTGACCTGCTTGCCGGCGGCGATGGCGTGCTGGCGCAGACGCTCGTGGAGCTCCTGACGGTTGCCGCCCTTCTCCACGGCCTGCATCATGATGTTCTCGCTGGCCATGAAGGGCAGCTCAGCCATCAGGCGGCTGCGCACGACCTTCGGGTAGACCACGATGCCGTCGGTGACGTTGAGCATGATGTTCAGGATGGCGTCGGTGGCGAGGAAGCCCTCAGCCATGGCAACGCGCTTATTGGCGCTGTCGTCCAACGTGCGCTCGAACCACTGCGTACCGGTAGTGAAGCTGGGGTTGAGCACATCCACCATCAGGTAGCGGCTCAAAGCGCAGATGCGCTCGCAGCGCATGGGGTTGCGCTTGTAGGGCATGGCGGAGGAACCGATCTGGTTTTTCTCAAACGGCTCTTCCATCTCCTTGAAGTTGGCCAGCAGGCGCAGGTCGGTGGCGAACTTCATGCAGCTCTGGCCGATGCCGGCCAGTGCGTTGAGGATGAAGGCGTCCACCTTGCGGCTGTAGGTCTGGCCGGACACCGGGATGACGGCCTCGCTGTCGAAGCCCATCTCCTCGGCGATGGAAGCATCCACGGCGCGGATCTTGTCGGCGTCGCCCTTAAACAGCTCCATAAAGGAAGCCTGGGTGCCTGTGGTACCCTTGACGCCGCGCAGCTGCAGAGTTGCCAGACGGTGGTCGATCTCGTTGAGGTCCATCACCAGCTCGTTGGCCCACAGGGTAGCGCGCTTGCCCACGGTGGTGGGCTGGGCAGGCTGGCAGTGGGTGTAGGCCATGCAGGGCATATCCTTGTATTCCTCGGCAAACTTTGCCAGCTTTGCCAGCACGCCGATGAGCTTCTTGCGCACCAGCTCGAGGCCCTGACGCATCACGATGATGTCGGTGTTGTCGCCGACATAGCAGCTGGTGGCACCCAGATGGATGATGCCTGCCGCCTTGGGACACTGCTGGCCGTAGGCGTAGACATGGCTCATGACGTCGTGGCGCACCAGCTTTTCCCGCTCGATGGCGACTTCATAGTTGATGTCGTCCACATGAGTTTCCAGCTCGGCCACCATCTCGGGGGTGATATTGGTCAGGCCCTGCTTCATCTCGGCCCGGGCCAGCGCCACCCACAGGCGGCGCCAGGTGCGGAACTTGTTGTCGTCCGAGAAGATGTACTGCATCTCATCGGAGGCATAACGGGTGGAAAAGGGGCTGATATAACGGTCATGCTGAGACATGAAGATGTCCTCCTTGGGTAGATGTTTCTTTTATGATACCATCAAATCTTGAAATAGTCCACGCCGCCCTCGAAAATAGGCTGGTACTTGTCGCCGGTGACGTTCTTGTACAGGTACTCGCCGCTGCGCTCCGAATGGCCCATCTTGCCGAAGACACGGCCATCCGGGCTGGTGATGCCCTCGATGGCGAGGACGGAGCCGTTGGGGTTGTACTTCATGTCCATACTGGGGCTGCCATCCTGATCGACGTACTGGGTCGCGATCTGGCCGTTGGCGATGAGGGTGTCCAGCATGCTCTGAGGTGCCACGAAGCGGCCCTCACCGTGGCTGATGGCCACGGTGTGCTGGTCGCCCACGCTGCACTTGGACAGCCAGGGGCTGCCGGTGGAGGCGATACGGGTGCGCACCAGCATACTCTGGTGGCGGCCGATGGTGTTGAAGGTCAGGGTTGGGTCGCAGGCCGTGATGGGGCGGATGTCGCCGTAAGCGGCCAGACCCAGCTTGATGAGGGCCTGGAAGCCGTTGCAGATGCCCAGCATCAGACCATCACGGTGCTGCAGCAGGTCGCGGACTGCCTCAGTGACCGCAGGATTGCGGAAGAAGGAGGCGATGAACTTTGCGCTTCCATCCGGCTCGTCGCCGCCGGAGAAGCCGCCGGGCAGCATGATGATCTGGCTCTCGTTGATGGCCTTGACCAGTGCCTCGCAGCTGGCGGTGACGTCAGCGGGGGTCAGGTTGCGGATGACCAGCACCTCGGGGTCTGCACCGGCGCGGGCAAAGGCGTGGGCGGTGTCATACTCGCAGTTGGTACCCGGGAAGACCGGGATGATGACCTTCGGCTTTGCCACGCCGACCTTGGGCGCAGCGGGGGCGGTCAGGCTGCCGTCGATCTTCTCGACGACAGGGCCGGCCTTGCGGTAGGGATAGACGGGCTCGAGCTTGCTCTCCCAGATCTCCTGCAGCTGAGCCATATCCAGCTTGTCGCCGCAGCACTCGAAGGTGTAGTCTGCGGTGGTCTCGCCCAGCAGCTCACCAGCCGGGGCGTCAGAGACCATCTCCAGCACGATGGAGCCGTACATGGGCTTAAACATATCGTGGGTGGTCATGTTGTTCATCATCTTGAAGCCGATGCGGTTGCCCAGACCCATCTTGAAGAGAGCCTCGGCCAGACCGCCATAGCCCACAGAGGAAGCAGCGGCCACCATGCCATCTTCCATCATCTGCTCAACTTTCTTGTAGTTGGCCTTCAGGGAGAAGAAGTTGGGACAGCCGGTGACGGGGTCCAGGATGGGCCGGATGAGGACGACGGTGCTCTCAGGCTTCTTGAACTCGGTGGAGACGACGCGGCTGGCCTTGCCGATGGCGGTGGCGAAGGACACCAGCGTGGGAGGCACATCCAGCTGCTCGAAGGAGCCGGACATGCTGTCCTTACCGCCGATGGAGGCGATGCCGAGGCCAATCTGTGCGTCCAGTGCGCCCAGCAGAGCGGCCAGCGGCTTGCCCCAGCGCTCCGGGGAAGTGCCAAGGCGCTCGAAGTACTCCTGGAAGGTCAGGTAGGCGTCCTCATAGCGGAAGCCGGAGGCCACCAGCTTGGTCACACTCTCGACGACGGCCATCCGTGCGCCCACATACTGGTTGGCGCTCATGAGGTAGGGGTTGTAGCCCCATGCCATGCCGGAGCAGGTGTTGGTCTCGCCGTCCACGGGCAGCTTTGCGACCATGGCGTTCTGGGGGGTCAGCTGGCATGCGCCGCCGAAAGGCATCAGCACGGTGGCCGCGCCGATGGTGGAGTCGAATCGCTCAGAAAGGCCCTTCTTGCTGCAGACGTTCAAATCGCCCACCATGTTCTTCATCTTCTGTTCGAAGGTCACGCCGGCCCACTGGGGCTGCCAGACAGTCCCCTTCTCGATGTGGACGTTCTGGTGCTTCTCAGCGCCGTTGGAGTTCAGGAACTCGCGGCTGATGTTGACGATGGACTTGCCGTTCCACACCATGTTCAGGCGCTTTTCCTCGGTGACCTTTGCCACGGGGGTGGCCTCAAGGTTCTCCTCGGTGGCGATGGAGATGAACTTGTCCACGTCCTCAGGGGCCAGAGCCACGGCCATACGCTCCTGGCTCTCGCTGATGGCCAGCTCAGTGCCGTCGAGGCCGTCATACTTCTTGGTGACCTTGTTCAGGTCGATATACAGGCCGTCGGCCAGCTCGCCAATGGCGACAGAGACGCCGCCGGCGCCGAAGTCGTTGCAGCGCTTGATCATCTTGCAGGCGTCCTCGCGGCGGAACAGGCGCTGCAGCTTGCGCTCGATGGGGGCGTTGCCCTTCTGGACCTCAGCACCGCAGTGCTCGAGGCTGTCCAGCTTGTGGGCCTTGGAGGAACCGGTGGCACCGCCGATGCCGTCGCGGCCGGTGCGGCCGCCCAGCAGAACGATGACGTCGCCGGGAGCGGGGCATTCGCGGCGGACGTGGGAAGCGGGCGTTGCACCCACAACAGCGCCGATCTCCATGCGCTTTGCCACATAGCCGGGGTGATAGATCTCATCCACCTGACCGGTAGCGAGGCCGATCTGGTTGCCGTAGGAGGAATAACCGGCGGCAGCGGTGGTCACCAGCTTGCGCTGGGGCAGCTTGCCGGGCAGGGTCTCACTGACGGGCTTGAGGGGGTCGCCTGCGCCGGTGACGCGCATGGCCTGATAGACGTAGCTGCGGCCGGACAGCGGGTCGCGGATCGCACCGCCGATGCAGGTGGCAGCGCCGCCGAAAGGCTCGATCTCCGTCGGGTGGTTGTGGGTCTCGTTTTTGAAGAGGAACAGCCAGTCCTCGTCCTTGCCGTTGACGTCGCACTTGATCTTCACGGTGCAGGCGTTGATCTCCTCAGACTCGTCGAGGTTCTTCAGGATGCCCTGCTTTTTCAGTTCCTTGGCACCGATGGTAGCCAGGTCCATCATGCAGCGGGGCTTGTTCTCCCGGCCAAGGTCGGCGCGCATGGCCATGTAACGGTCGAAGGCCTCCTGCACCACGGCATCGTCGATCTGGACGTCATCCAGAATGGTTCCGAAAGTGGTGTGGCGGCAGTGGTCCGACCAGTAGGTGTCGATCATCTTGATCTCGGTGATGGTCGGGTCGCGCTTCTCCGAGCGGAAATACTCCTGGCAGAACTTGATGTCGCCCAGGTCCATGGCGAGGCCCTTCTCGTCGATGAACTTTTTCAGGCCTGCCTCATCCAGCTTGTTGAAGCCGTCCAGCACCTCCACTTCGGTGGGGATGGGATACTCCATCTTCAGGGTAGCCTTGGTGTCCAGCGAAGCCTCGCGGGCCTCCACCGGGTTGATGACGTATTTCTTGATCTCAGCCACCTGCTCATCGGTCAGGGTGCCTTCCAGCAGGTAGACGCGGGCAGAGCGCACCAGCGGGCGGTCGCCCTGGCTGATGAGCTGGATGCACTCGGCGGCAGAGTCGGCGCGCTGGTCGAACTGGCCGGGCAGATACTCCACGGCGAAAGACACGCCGTCGGAGACAGGCAGCTCGGCATAGGTGTTATCCACCGGCGGCTCACTGAACACGGTGGGGACGCACTGCTCGAACAGAGCCTCGTCGATGCCCTCCACGTCGTAGCGGTTGAGCAGACGCAGACCGTTCAGCTCCTTGATGCCCAGCAGGGAGACGAGCTCATTGCGCAGGCTCTGGGCCTCGCCGTCGAAGCCGGGTTTCTTTTCAACATAGATACGATATACCATTGGGTATTTCCCTCCTGTATCGATTTCTTCTTCCGGGCTAAACCTCTCCGTCACGGCTAACGCCGTGCCATTGTCCGGGTTGCGGTACCCAGCATCCGCTTCGCTTTGCTTGCGTATTGCTGACCGCGGCCCCAACAACTCCTCCCTGCTTCCGCCACCGGCGGCGGTCGTCGTCGTTGCCCTAGCGAGGGGAGGCCTTGGCATACCGGAAAACTTCATCTCTTCGCCAGAGGCTCCCCTCGGTAGGGGAGCTGTCTGCGAAGCAGACTGAGAGGTTTATTCTTTCTCTGCCAGCGCTTTCAGCGCCCGCATCCCGATGTCGGTGCGCTTGTGCAGCTTGTCGAAGTGGATGTGCTCCGCCGCCTCGTAGGCGATGGAGATGGCGCGGGGCAGGCCGGGCGCGGTGGCCGTCACACCCAGCACACGGCCACCGTTGGTGACGAGCTGGCCGTCCTCGGTGATGGCCGTGCCGGAGTGGTAGACCGTGACGTTCGGCTCATCGGGCAGCTGACCGTCCACCAGACCGGTGATGGGCTTGCCCTTCTCGTAGGCCACCGGGTAGCCACCGGATGCGAGGATGACGCAGGCGGCAGCGCCGTCGGAGAACCTGACCTCGGTGTCGGCCAGCGTCCCCTCGGTGCAGGCGGTCATGACCTTGAGCAGGTCGCTTTCCAGCAGGGGCAGCACCACCTGAGTCTCAGGGTCGCCGAAGCGGCAGTTGTACTCGATGACCTTCGGGCCGTCCGGGGTGAGCATCAGGCCGAAGTAGAGGCAGCCCTTGAAGGGGCAGCCCTCAGCGTTCATGGCCTTGATGGTGGGCAGGAAAATTTTCTCCATGCACTCGGCAGCGATGGCCGGAGTGTAATAGGGGTTCGGCGCGACGGTACCCATGCCGCCGGTGTTCAGGCCGGTGTCGTGGTCGTTGGCGCGCTTGTGGTCCATGGAGGACACCATAGGCTTGACCACCTTGCCGTCGGTGAAGCTCAGCACACTGACCTCAGGGCCGGTGAGGAACTCTTCCACCACGACATGGTTGCCGGAAGCGCCGAACTTTTTGTCCAGCATGATCTCCTTGACGCCCTCGGCGGCCTGCTCTTCGTTCTCGCAGATGAGCACGCCCTTGCCAAGCGCAAGGCCGTCGGCCTTGATGACCACCGGGTATTTGCCCTCAGCCTTGATATACTCCATGACCTTGGCGGGGTCGTCGAAGGTCTCATACTTTGCGGTGGGGATGCCGTACTTCTTCATGAGGTCTTTCGAAAAGACCTTGGATGCCTCGATGCGGGCAGCGGCCTTGTCCGGGCCGAAAGCCGGGATGCCGACTGCCGCCAGCGCATCCACCATGCCCAGTGCCAGCGGGTCGTCCTGAGCCACCACGACGTAGTCGAACTTTTCCGTCTCCGCAAAGCCGACCATCGTTTCCACATCGGTGGCCTTGATGTTGACGCAGTGGGCGTCATAGCCGATGCCGCCGTTGCCGGGCGCACACCAGACTTCGCCGCAGTCGGGGCTCTTCTTCAATGCCTTGATGATGGCGTGCTCGCGTCCGCCGCCGCCAACGACCAGAATTTTTTTTGCCATTTTTATGCCCCCTTAGTGATGGAACAGCCGGATGCCGCAGAATGCCATTGCGATGCCGTACTTGTTGCAGGTGTCGATGACCTGCTGGTCGCGGATGGAGCCGCCGGGCTGGACGATGGCCGTCACGCCGGAACGGCGTGCGCGCTCGATGTTGTCGCCGAAGGGGAAGAACGCATCCGAGCCGAGGCAGACGCCGGTGACATGGCTCAGGTACTCTTTCTTTTCCTCAGCGGTCAGCGGCTCAGGCTGACGGGTGAAGGTCTCGGCCCAGACGTCGTCGCCGATGACATCCTCGGGGGTGTCGCCGATGTAAACATCAATGGCGTTGTCACGGTTGGGCTTTGCCACATCGTCACGGAAAGGCAGGTCCAGCACCTTCGGCATATGGCGCAGCTGCCAGTTGTCGGCCTTCTGGCCTGCCAGACGGGTGCAGTGGATGCGGCTCTGCTGGCCGGCGCCCACGCCGATGGTCTGGCCGCCTGCGGTGTAGCAGACGCTGTTGGACTGGGTATATTTCAGGGTGATGAGGGCAATGATGAGGTCGCGCTTCTGCTCCTCGGTCACGGTCTTGTTCTCGGTGACCCAGTTGGTCAGCATGGTGTCGGCGTTGATGGCCAGCTCGTTGCGGCCCTGCTCGAAGGTGATGCCGTAGACCTGCTTGTGCTCCACGGGGTTCGGCTTGTAGGCCGGGTCGATGGCGACCACGTTGTAATTGCCCTTCTTCTTTCCGGCGAGGATGGTCAGTGCCTCCGGCTCATAGCCCGGGGCGATGATGCCGTCAGACACTTCGTGCTGGATGAGCTTTGCAGTCGGCACATCGCAGACGTCAGAGAGGGCGATCCAGTCGCCGAAGGAGGACATCCGGTCCGCACCGCGGGCGCGGGCATAAGCGCAGGCCAGCGGCGAAAGCTCCATGTCCGGGGCGATGTGGTACATCTTCCGCTCCACCTCGCTCAGAGGCAGACCGAGAGCTGCGCCAGCCGGGGAGACGTGCTTGAAAGAAGCGGCAGCGGGCAGGCCGCAGGCCTCCTTCAGCTCCTTCACCAGCTGGATGGAGTTCAGGGCATCCAGAAAATTGATGTAGCCGGGCTTGCCGTTCAGGACGGTGACGGGCAGGTCAGAGCCATCCTCCATATAGATGCGGCTGGGCTTCTGGTTGGGGTTGCAGCCGTACTTCAGTGCGAGTTCATTCATTGGTGCATCCTCCTTGTGTCTTAGGTTATTCTTCCTCGGCGTCGAGCTTTTTGAGCAGTTCCAGCTCTTCGGGCAGCAGCTCCGGCTCCTCAGGGTCGTCGAGGTCGCTGCACACAGCGTCGTATTTGTTGAAGATCATGTCGCCGCTCTCGCCGGTCTCCAGGTCGATGACCCGGGCGAAGAGGCTGACTTTGTTGTCGGAGTTCAGGTTCTGCCACAGGCCGTGGGCAAAGTCGCCGATGGTGCGGGGACAGGCGAAGCGGAGCGGCTCCCCCTCAAAGCTGGGGATGGGATCGCCGTTGTGCTTGTAGGTGCTGATGAAGTGGCCTTCACCGGCCACGGGCTGGGGGTAGTCGAAGAAATAGCGCTGGACGCTCTCGCCGTTGCCGTCGGCAGACTTGAGGATGCTCATCTGGTAGCTGCCGTCTGCGTACACCACAGCGGAGATGCGGGGGGTGTAGTTGGGCTCGTCCGGCTCAAAGGTGCGGGTGCGCAGGGCGTCGGCGAAGCTCTTGCCCCGGCTCATCTCGTCAAAGATGGTGTCGGTCTGGTCACCGTTGGTGACGATATGGGTCTTGCCGAGGGTCAGCACGGGGTTATAGATGATGAGGCTGGGGTCCTCGAGCTTGGCCGGGTCGGCAGCCATGGTGCAGATGCCGCCGCGCTCCGGCACCGGGTCGAAGACGCGGTTGCGGCTGTTCTCGCTGCGGCCCATGATGAAATAGCCGATGAACATCTGACGGCCATCCGGAGCCTTTGCCACCGCGATGCCGCGGCCGGGGTACTCGTTCGCGGCCAGATATTCGTTCAGGTTGATCTTCTCCATTGTTATTCTCCTTTATCAAGAGCGCCTTTGGCTCCCCCTTTGGGGGAGCTGGTGCGAAGCGCCTGAGAGGGCAAGCCCGTTTACGTCGGGCAGCGTCCTTGTCCTCTCCGTCACGGCTGAAATAACGCTCTGCTGTCCCTTACTTTATCTCTCCATTACAAACCATTGCCACAGCCTTCGGCAGCAGCTTCCATTCAGCCTGCTCCATTACACGCTTCTGCAGCACCTCGGGGGTGTCGCCGGGCAGGATGTCCACGGCCTTCTGCAGCAGGATAGGCCCGCCGTCACACTCCTCATTGACGAAGTGGACAGTAGCGCCCGTCACCTTGCAGCCCCGGGCCAGCGCGGCCTCGTGGGGGCGCAGGCCGTACATTCCCGGCCCGCAGAAGGACGGGATGAGGGCGGGGTGGATATTCAGGATGCGGCGGGGATAGGCCTCGATGACGCTGGGGCCTAACACGGACAAAAAGCCCGCCAGGACCACAAGGTCAATGTTATGTTCTTTCAGCGTTTTCAGCAGTGCGGCGTCAAAATCCTCACTGGAAGCGTAATCCTTCCGGCGGACCACCACACCCTCGACGCCCGCATTGGCGGCGCGTTCCAGCGCGTAGACGCCGGGTTTGGAGGCCACGACAAGCCTGATCTTGCCGCTGGGGTTCTCGCCCCGGGCTTCGCTGTCCAGCAGCGCCTGCAAATTGGTGCCGCCGCCGGACACTAACACTGCAATGTTCAGCACAGCTCGACACCCTCACCTTCTGCGATGACGCCCAGACGGTAAGCTTCCGGCTCGCCGTTGGCACGGAGGATCTCCAGTGCCTTGTCGGCCTGCTCAGCGGGGACGGTCAGCACCATGCCGACGCCCATGTTGAAGGTGTTGAACATATCGTGCTCAGAGATGCTGCCGGTCTTCTGCATCAGATGGAAAAGGGCCGGAGTGCGGACATCCTCCTTCTTGATGCGGGCGCAGCAGCCCTTCTTCAGGCTGCGCGGGATATTCTCGTAGAAACCGCCGCCGGTGATGTGAGAGATGCCCTTGACATCCACTTCTTCCAGCACTTTCAGCACAGGCTTGACGTAAATCTTGGTGGGGGCCAGCAGGGCCTCGCCGAGGGTCTTGCCGCCCAGCTCTGCGGGGGCCGTCTTCAGGACAGCGGGGTCGCTGTCGATGTCAAAAATTTTGCGCACCAGCGAGAAACCGTTGGAATGGACGCCGGTGGCGGGCAGGGCGATGATGACATCGCCGGGCTTCATGGTCTCGTTATTGAGGATCTTTTCCTTGTCCACAACGCCCACGGTGAAACCGGCCAGATCGTACTCGTCCTCCGGCATCATGCCCGGGTGCTCAGCGGTCTCGCCGCCCACCAGAGAGCAGTCGGCCTGGACGCAGCCCTCGGACACGCCCTTGACGATCTCGGCGATCTTCTCGGGGATGTTGCGGCCGCAGGCGATGTAGTCGAGGAAGACCAGCGGTTTTGCACCGGCGCAGATGACGTCGTTGACGCACATAGCCACGCAGTCGATGCCGATGGTGTCGTGCTTGTCCATGATCATGGCGATCTTCAGCTTGGTGCCGACGCCGTCGGTGCCGGAGATGAGGACGGGGTGCTTGTAGCCGGTGCAGTCCAGCTCAAACAGGCCACCGAAGCCACCCAGACCACCGATGCAGTGCTCGTTCATGGTGCGGGCCACATACTGCTTCATGAGTTCGACCGAACGATAGCCGGCGGTGATGTCCACACCTGCGGCTGCATAGCTTTCCGAATAGCTCTTTTCCATTGTTACTCTCCTAACTTTTTCTCGTCCTTGGGACGGTCATTCAGGTGGCGTTCATGAATATCGGTGGAAAGCACCTCTTCCGGCTTCACAGCGTATTTGCCGGTGAAGCAGGCGGTGCAGAAGCCGCAGTTGGCGTTCTGGGCCAGCTGGACGACGTGCTCCGTGGAGAGGTAGCCCAGCGTGTCGGCTCCAATGATCTCGTTGATCTGGTCCACCGTGCGGCCGGTAGCGACCAGAAGCTTCTGGTCGGGGATGTCGGTGCCAAAGTAGCAGGGATATTTGAAGGGGGGTGCCGAAACGCGGAAGTGGACTTCCTTTGCTCCGGCGTCCCGCAGCAGCTTGATGATGCGGGCAGAGGTGGTGCCGCGCACGATGGAGTCATCCACCAGCACGACCCGCTTGCCCTTGACGGTGCTGGTCACGACATTCAGCTTGATGCGGACGCTGTTCTCGCGCTGCTTCTGGCTGCCCTGGATAAAGGTGCGGCCGATGTACTTATTTTTAATAAAGCCGATGCCGTAGGGGATGCCGCTCTCCTGAGAGTAGCCAAGGGCGGCGTCGAGGCCGGAGTCCGGCACACCGATGACCACATCGGCCTCCACGGGGTGCTCCTGAGCCAGGAAGCGGCCTGCCTGCTTGCGGGCCTCATGCACCGAGCTGCCCTCGATGATGCTGTCAGGGCGGGCGAAATAGATGAACTCGAAGACGCACATCTGGCGGTCGGGACGGCCGCAGTGGTCTTTGATGGAGCGCAGCTCACCGGTCTTGGTGTCGGTGATGACGATCTCGCCGGGTTCCACGTCCCGCAGCAGGGTCGCGCCCACGGCATCCAATGCACAGCTCTCGCTGGCAAAGACGTAGCCGCCGCCCGGCAGGGTGCCGATGCAGAGAGGGCGATAACCGCGGGGGTCGCGGGCGGCAATGAGCTTGGTGGCCGACATGACCACGAGGCTGTAAGCGCCTTCGAGGACGTCCATCGTCTTGCTGATGGCGATCTCGATGCTGCCCATCCGCAGGCGGTTGCGGGTGACGAGGTAGCAGATGACCTCGGTATCGGAGGAGCCATGGAAGATGGCACCCTCGTTTTCCAGCTGGCGGCGCAGCTCCAGAGCGTTGGTCAGATTGCCGTTGTGGCAGAGGGCCATGGTCCCCCGGCCATGCCGGACGATCATGGGCTGGGCGTTGGCCCGGACGCGGCTGCCGGAGGTGGCGTAGCGGACATGGCCGGTGGCCATGTGGGCCGTGGGCTTTGCCAGCGAGCCCAGCACCGCCGGGGTGAACACCTCATTGACAAGGCCGAGGTCCCGGTGGCCGTTGATGACGCCGTCGTCGTTCACGGCGATGCCGCAGCTCTCCTGTCCGCGATGCTGCAGCGCGTACAGGGCCGAGTATGCGGCAGCGGCCACGTCCTCGGTGCCGGCACGGTCATAGATGCCGAAAACGCCGCACTCTTCATGAAGCGGGTATGCAAAATCAGACATTACAGTTCCTCGATCTCTTTCTGCAGTTTTTCTTCCTTGGCGGCGATCTGCCGGGCCATGGCGGCGCGCTCAGCATCCAACTTTGCAGCCAGTGCCTCATCGCCGAGGGCCAGGATCTCAGCAGCCAGCCAGGCGGCGTTCTTCGCGCCGTTCAGGGCCACTGTGGCCACCGGGATGCCGCTGGGCATCTGGACGGTGGCCAGCAGAGCGTCCAGGCCGTCCATCGCGCCGCCCTTCATCGGGATGCCGATGACCGGCAGGGTGGTGTTTGCGGCAAAAGCACCGGCCAGATGGGCCGCCATGCCTGCTGCGCAGAGGATGACGCCGAAGCCGTTGGCCCTGGCATTCTTTGCAAACTCCGCTGCCTCGGCAGGGGTGCGGTGGGCCGACAGGATGTGCGCCTCAAAGGGGATGTCCAGCGCCTTGAGCTGAGCGCAGGCACCTTTCACCACCGGCCAATCACTGTCCGAACCCATAATGACTGCCACTTTACGAATCATCTGTATCCAACCTCTCTTTCTCTATCTCCCGCGACGAAAAACAAAAAAGGCTGTGATGCACTTACACCACGGCCTTTTATTTCATTCTGGACAGACTGGACCCACAGCAGGTTACACGGAGCCCCTGATGCATTCCCGTACCGGGACGGCACATGGTACCCAGCAGCTCATTTCGCATTCTGCTCATCCTCCGCAAACCTCGTTGTCCACGCTGTTCTTCTCCGGCTGAAAAAGAGTTCATGCGCTCTTCCGTCCGCCGTCTGACTACAGTATACGGCAAAAAAACGCCTTTGCAAAGAGCGTTCGGGCAAATTTTCCCTTGTGTTCCCTGCTGTCAAAAAACTTTCAAAAATTTTGTGCAGTTTCGACACTGTTTTTCTTTTTAAGTACGACTTATCAGAAAATCTTTTTATAATAAATATCCTCTTAAAGGTTCTCCCCTTGGGAGAGGCTTTCAGAAGATGATCTTTGCCGTAGTCGCCCGTGCGGCCTTGATGAGGTCAGCCGGCACACAGCAGACCTGCGTACCGATGCGCCCGCCGGAAACGTAGACCTTCGGCTGGCTCAGCACGCTCTCATCGAAGACGGTGGTGTACTGCTTTTTCATGCCCACCGGGCTGCAGCCGCCCCGGACATAGCCGGTGACTTTGTTGATGTCAGCGACGTGTATCATCGCCACGCTCTTTTCGCCCACGCTGCGGGCGGCGGCTTTCAGATCCAGCTCTGCCGCCACCGGGATGACGAAGACGAAGTAGTTCTTGCTGTTCCCCTGCGTCACCAGCGTCTTGTAGACGCAGGCAGGGTCTTCACCGATGCTGGCGGCGACGGTCACGCCGTCCACGGCCACGCCCTCTTCGTGGGGATATTCATGCGCGGTGTAGGCCACCTTGGCCCGCTCCAGAATGCGCATGGCGTTGGTTTTTGCTTCTTTGCCCATATGTAAGACCTCTATTATTATATTAACCTCTCCGTCACGCCTGACGGCGTGCCACCTCCCCTACCGAGGGGAGGCCTTGGCATAGCGGAAAACTTCTCCTCTTCGCCAGAGGCTCCCCTCGATAGGGGAGCTGTCGAGCGAAGCGAGACTGAGAGGTTGAGTCCAGATTTATTCTACCACTTTCTCTCCCAAAATTCAAAAAATTTCGGAAAGACTATTGACTTCATGAAACTGAAGTGCTATGCTATGTCCATGCCCAATCACTTCACGATACTGAAGTCAACGATGTTGAAACATCAACGGCAAGGCGGCCTCATCTCCCCTGCCGTACCAGAACAGGAAAAGGAGAACCCGCCATGATCATCGTACTCAAACAGGACGCCCCCAAAGAGAAGATCCATGAATTCTGCACCGAGCTGGAAGGCATGGGCCTGCAGATCAACGACTCCAAGGGCAGCGACACCCACATCCTCGGCCTCATCGGCGACACCAAGGCCATCGCCGAGAGCTGGGTGCTGGCAAACCCCGTGGTCGAGACCTGCCGCCGCGTGTCGGAGCCCTACAAGAAGGCCAACCGCAAGTTCCACCCGGATGACAGCGTCATCGACGTGGAAGGCGTGAAAATCGGCGGCGGCAGCTTTGCCGTCATCGCCGGCCCCTGCAGCATCGAGAGCGAGGAGCAGATCACCTACTGCGCCCAGCGCGTCAAGGCAGCCGGCGCTTCCCTGCTGCGCGGCGGTGCGTTCAAACCCCGCACTTCCCCCTACTCCTTTCAGGGGATGCGCAGCGAGGGTCTCGACCTGCTCAAGCTGGCCCGCCGTGCCACCGGCTCTCCCATCGTCACCGAGATCATGAACACCGAACATCTGCCCCTCTTCGAGAACGTAGACCTCATCCAGGTGGGTGCCCGCAATATGCAGAACTTCGAACTGCTCAAGGCTGTAGGCCGTCAGAAAAAACCTGTCCTGCTCAAGCGCGGCCTCGCCAACACCCTCGAGGAGTTCGTCATGAGCGCTGAGTACATCATGGCCGAGGGCAACGAGAACGTCATCCTCTGCGAGCGCGGCATCCGTACCTTTGAGACCAGTATGCGCAACACCCTCGACCTCGCCGGCGTGGTCATGCTCCACAAGATGACCCACCTGCCCGTCATCGTAGACCCCAGCCACGCCTGCGGCCACGCATGGATGGTGCCTCAGCTGGCCAAGGCCGCTGTCGCCGCCGGTGCCGACGGCCTGATGATCGAAGTCCACAACGACCCCGCCAAGGCCAAGTGCGACGGTGCGCAGAGCCTGACCCCCGACCAGTTCGATGAGCTGATGGGCTTCATCAGTAAGGAAGTGGAGTTCTTCGGCAAGAAAATGAACTGAGACCCGCTTTCCTGAGCGTCCTCACCGGAGGACGCTTTTTCTTTGCCCCGCGTTTTCTTTTCCCCGTATCTGTGTTATACTATAGTATACTTTCAAAAAATCCACCGGATAGAAAGAGGTCTGACCTATGAAAGCACATATCGCACGCAACCAGAACGCCGGCGTTCCGCTGGCGCTGGGCTGGAACCTGTCCGCCGCCGACCGGGGCATCCTCGAGGGGATGGCTCCCGCCTTCGGCATGAAGCTGCTGCCCGTCTCCCCTGCCGACGCGGGCAAGACCGTCGCCCAGCTACTGGGCGAGGTAGAGACGAAAGTCTCCCGCACCCTCGTGCTGGAACCGGGCGCTTACCCTCCCGCACTGGTTCTGGCGAACTTCAGGGAGAAAGACCTCGACACCCTGCTGGACCTCATGAAGCAGGCACAGGTGAACATCCCCCTCAAGGCCGTGGTCACCCCGTCCAACAAGAACTGGGTCTTCGGCGACCTGCTGGCCCACCTGTCGGAAGAGCATACCGCCTTCACCGCTGCGGCAAAGGAGCAGGCATGAGCATCAAGCGTTTCGTTTCCGCTCTGCTGACCGGGGCGCTCTGCCTCGGTGTCCTCACCGCCTGCGGCTCGGCCCAGAAACCCGCCTCTTCAGGCGTGAGCGCCGACGCCCAGCGGTGCAGCACCATCTTCTATGATGCCTTCGACACTGTCACGCAGGTCATCGCCTACTGCGACAGCGAGGAGGAGTTCTCCCGTCAGATGGACGCCCTCCACGCCGACTTGCTGGAATACCACCGTCTCTACGACATCTACAACGATTATGACGGCGTGGTGAATGTCAAGACTATCAACGACAACGCCGGCGTCGCACCCGTTCAGGTGGACGATAAGATCCTCGGGATGCTGGAACTGGCCCGGCAGATGTACGACACCACAAACGGCAAGCTGAACATCGCCATGGGCAGCGTCCTCCGCATCTGGCACGACTACCGCGAGGCCGCCGAAGCCAACACGAACGAGGCGGACAACAAGCTGCCCGAACAGGAGGCGCTGGATGCCGCCGCCCGGCACTGCGACATCTCCAACCTCGTCATCGACGAAAACGCCAGGACCGTCTACCTCTCCGACCCGGATATGTCCCTCGACGTGGGCAGTGTGGGCAAGGGCTACGCCGTGGAGATGGTGGCACAGGCCGCTGAGGCCCGGGGCCTGAAAAGCGCCCTCATCAGCGTGGGCGGCAACCTCCGCGCCATCGGCACGAAGCCCGACGGCTCCCAGTGGTCGGGCGGCGTGGAGAACCCGTGGAACGCCTCGGACGTTTACACCGCCAGCTCTTCCTACGTCTCCGGTGTCAACATGAGCGACATGGCTCTCGTCACCAGCGGCAACTACCAGCGCTACTACGTCGTGGACGGCGTGCGCTACCATCACCTCATCGACCCGGACACCCTCTGGCCCGCCCGCTACTTTGACAGCGTGAGCGTCCTCTCCCCCGACTCCGGCGCAGCCGACTGCCTCACCACCGGCCTGTTCTGTATGTCCCTTGAGGATGGCCAGAAGCTCATCGAGTCCCTCGACGGCGTGGAAGCCCTCTGGTGTACCCCGGACGGCGAAGTTATCCAGTCCAGCGGCTGGGCCGACCGCGAGAAAAAGTAACAGAAAGCGAAAGTCCCCTCTTCGTCACGGTTCTTGCTCCAATGACGAAGAGGGGACTTTTATATACTATATATCAAGGATATTTCCGCGCGTTCACTCTTCCATGCAGGCATACCTTGCCATCAGGACAGCCCCGCCGGTCACGAGTGCGGTGACAAGCTCCACCACCCAGACAGATGCCACTGCACTGAGCAGAACGGACAGCGAGTCGATGACGAAGTGGAACAGATACGCATTGAGCAGGTCTTTCTGGGACTTTTTGCGGATGGACTGGAACACCAGAACCGACAGGCTCAGATGGAGCACCACCGCAATGATCCGCTCCACGCCCCCGGCAAAGAAGGTCAGGCTGGGGGTCGTCCACAGCGCCGAAAGAGCCGCTGCCGTGTCTGCCGCCTTCTCTGCATCAAGAGTCGCCAGCTGTGCAGACATGGTGCCGGAGTTTATCATCACGGCACTTGCGATGTTGTTGATAGATGCCACGCCGCACAGAAGCATTGCCTCCACGCCGCCGTGTCCGGCACCATACATAAAGGCATTCGGAAAATCCATCGGCTTCACCAGAAACCTCATGGCGATGTAACGACCGGTCTCTTCAAAAAGAGCTGCCATCAGGCCGCCATAGACTGCGTATAGGATCACGCTTCCGGTCAGCGCTTCTCCGGCCAGCTGGAACACGATGCGATGGATAGCAGCTTCCAGCATCAGCACCATCACGAAGAAAACGCCGCACCCGATAAAGAACGGTGCAGTCTTCGCGCCCAGCTTCTTCTTTGCGTAAACGAAGAGGCCTATGGGAAGTGCGAAGGAAACGACAAGCGAAAACACCATGCCTGCGATGCTTGCCCCGGGTACCATACCTACTGTCATAGTCATCCTCCCTGCCGATATACCATCGGCGTTTTTGCAAGGCCTGCCCCCGGAGGGGAGCAGGGTCATTCAATATCCAGCTCCGGCGGCAGGTCGATCTGATCGGAGACGTACCGGCCGTTCTTTTTGCGCTGACGCACACACTCGGTGAGGAGATACTCGATCTGCCCGTTCACCGAGCGGAAATCGTCCTCAGCCCATGCGGCAAGGGCCTCATAGAGCTTTGCGTTCAGGCGCAGGGGGATCTGCTTTTTGGGCTCTGCCATCAGTACAGGCTGCCGCTGTTCACGATGGGCTGTGCGTCCCGGTTGCCGCAGAGCACCACCAGCAGGTTGGAGACCATGGCCGCTTTACGTTCGTCATCCAACTCCACCACTTTGTTTTCGCTCAGCCGGTCCAGTGCCATCTCCACCATGCCCACGGCGCCGTCCACGATCATCTTGCGGGCGTCGATGATGGCGCTGGCCTGCTGGCGCTGGAGCATCACTGCGGCGATCTCCGGCGCATAGGCCAGATAGGTGATCCGGGCCTCCACCACCTCGATGCCTGCCTCAGCCACGTTTTTCTGGATCTCGTCCCGGATGCGGGCCGCCACCACCTCCGAGGAGCCCCGCAGGCTGCCCTCGTCGGCCACGCCGTCTCCGGTGGTGTCCACGTTGGGGGCCACATCGTAGGGGTACACCCGCACCACGTTCCGCAGGGCGCTGTCACACTGGAGGGAGAGGTACTCCTTGTAGTTGTCCACATTGAACACCGCCTTGGCAGTGTCGGTGACCCGCCAGATCACGGCGATGCCGATCTCCACCGGGTTGCCCAGACAGTCGTTGATCTTCTGCCGGGAGTTGTTCAGGGTCATCATCTTCAGGGAGATCTTTTTGCTTACGCTGCTTGAGGCGAGCTGGCTGTTCTGGCCGCTGACGCTCAGCAGGGCGGCTGCGCCGCTCTCCTTGCTGGTCACGTCCCCGCTCTGGCTCAGCCGGGTGCCTGCGGCAGGGTTGACGGCGGCGCAGAAGGGGTTTACCCAGTAAAAGCCCTGGCCCTTCAGGGTGCCCACATAATCGCCAAAGAGGGTAAGCACCAGAGCCTCCTGGGGCTTGAGTACCTTCAGGCCGCAGAACAGAAAAATGCCTGCGATCCAATAGCCAATGGACAAAATCAGCAGCGGGATGCCCAGAAGCAGCCGGTCGTCCTCCAGCAGCAGGACGCCGCAAACGAACAGAGCAATGGATGCCGCATAGCCCAGCAGGGTGAGCAGCAGTACCGCCATGCCGTTTTTGCGGGCGTTCAAAATTTTCTCTTCCATAACAGTTCCCTCCTTATGGGGTCGGAAGTGTTTCTTTTTGATACTAAAATCATATCACTTTGCCGCACCGCTGTCAAGAGAGGGACGCAAAAAAGAACCCGCCCATCCGTAAAATGGACAGGCAGGCCCTTTGTTTATGGAGAAAAATGGAGAAATATCGTTTAGGAGAGAAGTTTTAACGCTTATACTTCGCGGCAGTCTGCAGACGCTGCATGGCGCGGTCCAGAGCGATCTTGGTCTGGTAATACTCGTGCATGCTCTGCTTATGCTGCAGGCGCTCTTCGGCTCGGATGCGGGCAGCCTCGGCACGGTTCTTGTCGATGTCCTCGGGACGCTCGGCGCTGTCCACCAGCAGAAGCACGAAGGTGGGCGTCACCTCAGCGATGCCGTCGCCGACCAGAATTTCGCGGGTCTCGCCGTCCACAGTGAACTTGAGCATCCCCATGTGGATAGCCACCAGCACCGGGCTGTGGCCGGCCTGAACACCGTAGACGCCGTCCTTCACGGGCAGCACCATGCTCTCGCAGCTGCCCTGATAGAACTCACCGCTGGAAGCCGTGATGTTGAGGATGAAGCTGTTCATCAGGCCTCACCGCCTTTTTCCTCCGCCAGCTTGTCCGCTGCCTTCTTGCGGGCGTCGTCGAGGGTGCCTACGTTGAAGAAGGCCCACTCGGGCAGGTCGTCGCACTTGCCGTCCACGATGGCGGCAAAGCCCTTGACCGTCTCGGCCAGCGGCACATATTTGCCGGGCAGGCCGGTGAAGTTCTCAGCCACCGAGAAGGGCTGGGACAGGAACTTCTGCAGCTTACGCGCACGGGTGACGGTGAGCTTGTCTTCCTCGCCCAGCTCGTCCATGCCCAGAATGGCGATGATGTCCTGCAGTTCCTGATAGCGCTGCAGCGTTGCCTGCACCTTGCGGGCCACGCGGTAGTGCTCCTCGCCCACGATGTCAGCTTCCAGAATGCGGGAGGTGGAAGCCAGCGGGTCCACAGCGGGATAGATGCCCTGCTCGACGATCTTACGGCTCAGGACGGTGGTAGCGTCCAGATGTGCAAATGTGGTAGCGGGGGCGGGGTCGGTCAGGTCGTCAGCGGGGACGTAGACGGCCTGCACCGAGGTGATGGAACCGTCGCGGGTGGAGGTGATACGCTCCTGCAGAGCGCCCAGCTCGTTGGCCAGCGTGGGCTGATAGCCGACAGCCGAGGGCATACGGCCCATCAGAGCAGAGACCTCAGAGCCGGCCTGCACGAAACGGAAGATGTTGTCGATGAAAAGCAGCACGTCCTTGTGGGTCTCCTCGCGGAAATACTCGGCCATGGTCAGGCCGGTCTCCGCCACCCGCATACGGGCTCCTGGGGGCTCGTTCATCTGGCCGAAGACCAGCGCGGTCTTGTTCAGGACGCCGGAGGCGTTCATCTCGCCCCAGAGGTCGCAGCCCTCACGGGAGCGCTCGCCGACACCGGTGAAGATGGAGTAGCCGCCGTGCTCGGTGGCCACGTTGTGGATAAGTTCCTGGATCAGGACGGTCTTGCCGACGCCTGCGCCGCCGAACAGACCGATCTTGCCGCCCTTGGCGTAGGGGGCCAGCAGGTCGATGACCTTGATGCCCGTTTCCAAAATCTCAGTAGCGGGCTTCTGCTCTGCAAAGCTGGGAGCCTTGCGGTGGATGGGCCAATGCGGCACATCGTCCACAGAGCCCTTGCCGTCGATGGGACGGCCCAGCGGGTCGAACATACGGCCCAGCGTGGCCTCGCCCACCGGGGCAGTCAGGCCGTGGCCGGTGGCGGTGACTTCCATACCCTTGCCCAGACCTTCGCTGGCCGAGAGCATGATGCAGCGCACCGTCGATTCGTTGACGTGCTGCGCCACCTCCATCGTGCGCTCGGTGCCTTCTGCGGTCACGGTCAGCGCTTCCTGCAGGGCAGGCAGTCGGCCTGCGGTGAACTGCACGTCCACCACAGGGCCGGCCACGCGAATAATTTTTCCCTGTATCATAGATTTGCCTCGTTTATTAGATGTGTCAACCTCTCCGTCACGACTGGCGTCGTGTCACCTCCCCTGGCGAGGGGAGGCTATGCGGAAAAGTTATTCTTGTGATTTCACCGCAGACGCGCCGCCGATGATCTCGGTGATCTCCTGCGTGATGGAGCCCTGGCGGGTGCGGTTATATTCCAGCTGCAAGTCGCGTATCATATCGTTGGCGCTCTTGGTGGCCGAATCCATGGCGGTCATGCGGGCGCTCTGCTCAGCGCAGAAGCTCTCGGTCATGGCACCGAAGATCATGCCGTGCATATAGATAGGAGCGGTCTGCTCGAACACGGTCCATGCGTCCGGCACCAGCTCGACTTCGCCGCGGGGGTCGCCCAGACCCTTGGGGGCGGGCTGCAGATGCTCGCGGTCCAGCGGCAGCAGACGCACCATGACCGGCTCACTGGTGAGCGCGTTCTGGATCTTGGTGTAGATAAGATAGATCTCATCCAGTTTGCCCGACTTGAAGTCGTCGATGGCGTCCACCGTGATGTCACGGGCGCGCTGCAGCGACGGGGCAGTCGCGCCGTACTGGAACTCCTGCACCAGGCGGGGGTCTTTGCGGAGGGCGCGGTAGCCCACCTGACCAATGACATAGAAACGGTCGTTCCTGTCAGCCTTTTCCAGCAGGAGTTTCAGCACGTTCTGGTTGAAAGAACCTGCCATGCCCTTGTCTGCCGTCAGCACCAGATAGGCGCGGCGGGGATCGCCGTCCTCTCTCTGCCGCTCGTGGAAGAACGGATGCACCGGCTCATCGGGCAGATGGGGGACGACACGGGAGATGGTGTCTCTCATGCGAGTGAAGTAGGGCAGGACGTTCTGGTAGTTCTTGCGTGCCTTGCGCAGCTTGGAGGAAGAGATCAGATACATCGCATTCGTGATCTTGCGGGTATCCTGAATGCTCTCGATGCGCTCTTTCAGCAGCTTACTGGACGCCATGACTCTCGCCTCCCTCGTAGGCCTTCCATGCGTTCAGGATGGTGTCGGTCTGCTCGGGAGTGAGCTTGCCGGTGGCCGTGATGGCATCCATCGTGCCGGACACATCTGCATGGAACTGGCGAACAAAGGCAGCGGTGCGCGCCCGCTGCTCAGCGAGAGGCACTTCGTCCAGCATCCCGTGGGAAGCCAGCACAAGGATGACCACCTGCTCGGCGTCGGTCTTGGGCTGATAGAGCGGCTGCTTGAGCATCTCGGTCAGAGCCTTGCCGTGCTCGAGCTGATGGCGGGTCTCGGCGTCCAGATCGGAGCTGAACTGTGCGAAGGACTCCATGTCCTTGTACTGAGCCAGCTCGATACGCAGGTTGGCGTTGGCCTTCTTCATGGCCTTGGTCTGGGCTGCGCCGCCGACACGGGAGACGGACAGGCCCACGTTGACAGCCGGGCGGTTGCCGGCGTTGAACAGGGCGCTCTCGAGGAAGATCTGACCGTCGGTGATGGAGATGACGTTGGTGGGGATGTAAGCGGACACGTCGCCTGCCTGAGTCTCAACGATGGGCAGCGCGGTGATGGAGCCGCCGCCCAGTGCGTCGCTCATGCGGCAGGAGCGCTCCAGCAGACGGGAGTGCAGATAGAAGACATCGCCGGGGTAAGCCTCACGGCCCGGAGAGCGGCGGAGCAGCAGGGAGATGGCACGGTAGGCCACCGCGTGCTTGGAGAGGTCATCGTAGACGATGAGGACGCTCTTGCCCTGAGCCATGAAATATTCAGCCAGTGCCGTACCGGCGTAGGGTGCGATGTACTGCAGCGGGGCGCTGTCGGAAGCGGTAGCCGCCACGATGGTGGTATAGCTCATCGCGCCGTGCTTCTTCAGATCTTCGGCTACGCGGGCGATGGAAGAAGCCTTCTGGCCGATGGCGACGTAGATGCAGAGCACGCCGGTGTCCTTCTGGTTCAGGATGGCATCGGTGGCGATAGAGGTCTTGCCGGTCTGGCGGTCGCCGATGATCAGCTCGCGCTGGCCGCGGCCGATGGGGAACATGGAGTCGATGGCGAGGATGCCGGTGTGGAGCGGCGTATCCACGCTCTGGCGCTCGAGGATGCCGGGGGCCTGCTTCTCGATGGGGTTGTAGCCCACAGCCTCGATGGGGCCTTTGCCGTCGATGGGCTCGCCCAGCGGGTCGATGACGCGGCCAAGGAAGCCGTCGCCCACCGGGATGCCGGCACGCTTGCCGCTGCGGGTGACCATGGTGCCGACGCCGACGGTCTCAGCGCCGTCAAAGAGCATGATGCCCAGACGGCCCGGCTCGACGCTCTCCACCATGCCCTTGGCGCCATTCTCGAAGGTGACGATCTCGCCGTAGACGGCGCGGTCCATGCCTTCCACTTCCACGATGCCGTCGGCAGAGGAGATGACCACGCCGCCCTCTTCGCTGGTGGCGGCGGGCTTGTAGTCCTCGATGCGGGTCTTGAGGGTGGCCAGAGAGGGCTTGTCGGCCATCATCTGGTCAATGGCGTGGCGGCCGGAGTTATCGAAGACGCGGTCGCCGATCTGCAGCACATAGCCGGAAAGGAGGCTGTCGTCCACCGTGACGTTCAGGATGACCTCGGTGGCGTCGTACAGCTTCGCGACCTCTTTCTTGATGCGCTCCAGATCCTCCTCGCGGGGGGTGCGGGCGGCACGGAGGTCAGCTTTGACGATACGGTTGGCCGAGAAGAACTCGGTGCTGAATTCACTTGCCATTTTCAGCCCCCGCTTTCTCCAACAGGTCGTCCAGCAGGCGGGCGTCGTCCTGCTCGTTCAGGTTGCGGGCCAGCAACTTCTCGCACATGGCGCGGGCCAGTGCAGTGGTCTGGGCGTCAGCCTGGCGCAGCTTGTGCTGGCGCTCGGCCTCGGCGGCAGCTTTGCCCTCGGCCAGGATGGCGTCGGCCTGTTTCTGGGCGTCAGCCAGCAGCTGCTGCTTGTCCTTTTCGGCCTGCTGCTCGTAGGCAGTGCGGCGGGCAGCAGCCTCGGTGTCCACATTGCGCAGCTTTGCCTGCGCGTCGTTCAGGGCCGCAACGGCCTCCTGCCTGGAGGTCTCGGCGGCGTTCAGTGTGTCATCCACCTGCTTCTGGCGCTGTGCGATGATGTTCATGACAGGCTTGTACAGGAACTTGCGCAGCAGCAAAAACAGAACCAGAATGTTGACGACTGTATACAGAAGGTTCAGATTCAGAGTCAGCATTCGTCATGCCTCCGTTATCAACCCAGGAACAGGATGATGAGCAGAGCAACGACGAAGCCGAAAATTGCAGTACCTTCGGCCAGAGCTGCACCCAGCAGCAGGTTGGTCTGGATCTTACCGGAAGCTTCCGGCTGGCGGCTGATGGCCTCCGTTGCCTTGCCGGTGGCAATGCCGATGCCGATGCCGCCGCCGATACCAGTCAGCGCTGCGATGCCAGCGCCCAGAGCTACGAGTCCGTTCATAATTATTTCTCCTTTATGATCAATATTCTTCTTTGGCTCCCCCTTTGAGAGAGCTGGCGCGGATGCGCCTGAGAGGGCAAGCTGCCTTTGTCAGCGTCCTTGCCCTCTCCGTCATTGCTTCGCAATGCCACCTCTCCCAAAGGGAGAGGCTTTTGGGGTGGGTCACTCTTCTCCACCAATACTCTCTTTCATGAACAGCGAGGTGAGGAAGACAAAGACATAGGTCTGGATGAGACCATCGAACAAATCAAAGTACAGGCTGAAGATGGCCGGCACGAACACCGGGACCACCAGCTTGATGAGCTCCATGATGACGAAAGCGCCCAGCACGTTGCCGAACAGTCGCATACACAGGCTGGTGGGGCGGATGGCGATCTCGAGGATGTTCATGGGGGTCATGATGGGGGTGGGAGCGGTGAGGCTCTTGAGGAAGCCCTTGCCGCCCCGGGCATGGATGCCGGAATACTCGATGAGGCAGATACTCATGAGCGCCAGCGCAGCGGTGACATTCAGATCCTTCGTGGGGGGCTTGATGCCGAATACACCGATGAGGTTCGCACAGGCGATGTAGAGAGCCACCGTCATGAGGTAAGGCACATACCGTCTGCCCTGCTCGCCCAGCAGGCCCGTGAAGAAGTTGTCGATCGTGGTGACGACCAGCTCAAGGATGGCCTGCCGCCTGGAGATGTGGTCTACCTTGAGGTTCCGGGTGAGCAGGATGGAGACGATGACCAGAAACAGCATGATGCCCCAGCTGACCACCACGGATTCCGGCACCTGCAGGCCGCCGAGGGAGATCATCTCCACATTCAGCTCTTCTTTCAGGGCCGCAGTCAATGCGTTCATCGCTTTGCCTCCTTTCTGAGCAGAGTCTTATCCTGAAGCGTAAAGGTATCGTTCGTTTTCACTCTATCTCCTTTCGTTTCTTTTATTAAAGCAGCCGCGCCAAAAATCAAAGAAGGTGCGTTTGTTTTCATGGAAACACACCCTCTTTCCGCGCTCAGCACAGCCCTTTTGCGTCTGGTATCATAGCACGATTGGTGCCGTTTGATAAGACCTTTGGTCGATATTCTACTTTTTGTTATATCTTATTTCACACCTTGGCCGGGAACGTTGTGCATCTTGCTTAATAATTCGCAGTCAAACTGTCCATTTTGACCAAATTCTTCGTCACTCCTTAGTGATTCGTTTCATTTTTGAGGTAAAACAAAATCCTTCCGGCAGAATTATACACTCTATGTATATCTGGTATATAAAATTCATATAGCTGTCAAGTGTGTGATAGATGAAATTTTCTTAATTAGAAGCTTATTTTTATTAAGTAATATTACCTGTTTATAATACAGGATACAGGCTCACCGGGCGTTCTGCTCACCGCGGCGGAAGATAGCACGGAAGATGAAGCGGGACAGCGGGCCGCAGTAGAACATCTGCCAGCACAGAGCCATCGGGAAATTGCAGCCGAACGTATGCACCCACGTACCGAAGCTGGGCTCCTTGAACAGCACCGTTGCCACAAGGCTCATGACAGGGCACATGATGCAGACGATCATCAGAGAGATGGCATAGGTGATGAACTGCGGCCGGTCGGTGGGGCGCATGAAGGTGAAGGCCAGCGCAGTCGCCAGCTTTTCCACCACGAAGAACTCCAGCACGAAGGCCACCGGCACCATAATGGGCATCTCATGCAGGGCCATGCCGAAGGTGGCGTTGGTCACGCCGCCGGTGGCGAGGGCGACATTGTAGACGATCATTCCATAGACCATGATAGCGGCCATAACGACAGTAAAGACGATTTTTTCAAGCAGAGTCTTAGGCATTTTTGATTTTCTCCTCATTTGTGTTGTGGGGTAAAGTCTTTCGGAACTTTCGCCGCACAAAAAAAAGACAGACGAGGGCGGAACCTTCGTCTGTCTTTGCACGACTACCATTCATTGCCCGCTATGATAGCACAAACTCCCGCCCCGCGTAAGAGTTTTCTGCCTTTTTCTCCCGTTTTGCGCAAATCCTTCCACGAACGACCCGAAATTTTCGGGCAGTTTATCGCATTCCCGCCGTCCCGTCAATCACCCGGAACGAAGTTTGGCAGTTCTTGTGCAGAGGTTTTCCACAAAAGGCACTGCGGGCCGCTCAGACTGCATAGGGAAGCTGTTCCTGCCGTCTGTTTGTGCGAACAATACATTTTTTTAGTTGTTTCTTGAAAAATAATATCTATTTTATTGTGCATTCTGCGAATAGACAAACCGCGCTCGCGCGTGTATAATAAAGCCAGAAACCAGAGAAGTACAGCAGAAGCTCAAATGAGAGCTAACCCCGCTGACTTTAAGCAGAAAGGAGCGAAGACCGATGGTCGATATGGAACCCGCACAGTACGCACAGACTGTCGGGGTTCGCTGAGAAGCAAAACAGAGGCTCACCACAAACGGGATGTTTCCCCCGTATAAAAACACAACAACAAGAGCCGTTCTTGAGCATCAATAAAGCAAATAACAGAACAGTCTGTGAAATAAAATCCCTCGCGTTCAAATAGATCCGCCGAAGGTGATCCCAATGAAGAAAGCTTTTGTACGGAACGTCTTATTTGAATAACTCTAAAGGAGAAACTCCGATGTACTAAGTAATGACACTCCCTTCGCAAATCTAACTCGAAAGAATGTGGTAATATGAAATTCATCTCTGTGATTCGTATCCCGCACTCCAACAGTTAAGAAAAGGGTCATTCCAATGTACTAAGAAATTCATTCCCCTGCTGATCGTTCTTCACCGTTTCAAAGGAGAATCTTCTATGAAACGTCCGGTACAGACCGAAAAATGAAGAAATCGAGGTCAAGAGGCTATGACTCCGAAGAAGTAAGCATCCTGCCGACTGAGGGCTTGCAACCGCCTCGAGTCGGCAGGTTTTTTGTCTGATGTTTTCCAATGAAGCCTGCATCCTCCCGTTTTCCTGCCGGGAGGATGTGGGTTTTGTTTTGTCCCGGACATTTTGGCGCGGGGCGTGTAGATTTTCGAATCTATTTCGTGTATACTTTTGCTCAGAAAGCAGCACTTACAAGGAGGCATACCACTATGGCAAGCAATTTCGAGTTCTACTCCCCCACCCGGGTCATCTTCGGCAAAGGCACCGAACAGCGCGTAGGCGCGCTGGTGCGCGAATACGGCGGCACCCGTGTCCTCATCATCTACGGCGGCAAGAGCGCCGTCCGCTCCGGTGTGCTGGACCGGGCCGAAAATTCTCTGGCCGAGGCTGGCATTTCCAGCTGGACGCTGGGCGGCGTCGTGCCGAACCCCCACCTCGACAAGGTCTACGAGGGCATCTGCATCGGCAAAGAGAACAGCATCGACTTCCTGCTGGCCGTGGGCGGCGGCAGCGTCATCGACACGGCCAAGGCCATCGCCTACGGCCTGGCCGAGCCGGAAAAGGACGTCTGGGAGCTGTACGAACACACCCGCACGGCCAGGAAGTGCCTGCCGGTGGCCAGCATCCTGACCATCGCGGCGGCGGGCAGCGAAACATCCAACAGCAGCGTCATCACCCGGGTGGACACCCACCAGAAGCGGGCCTACAACGACGACATCAGCCGCCCGAAATTCGCCATCATGGACCCCGAGCTCACCAAGACCCTGCCCGACTATCAGACCGAGTCCGGCTGCGCCGACATCATGATGCACACCATGGAGCGCTATTTCACCAATGGCGGCAATATGGAGTTGACCGACGCGCTGGCCGAAGGCCTGCTGCGCACCGTGATGAAGAACGCGGTCATCCTCCACACCGACCCGGCCAACTACGAAGCCCGGGCCGAGGTGATGTGGGCGGGCAGTCTCTCTCACAATGGCCTGACCGGCTGCGGCATCGCCAGCGGCGACTTTATGTCCCACAAACTCGAGCACGAGATGGGCGGTATGTTCGACGTGACCCACGGCGCGGGCCTCGCCGCCCTCTGGCCCAGCTGGGCGCGGTACGTCTACAAGGACTGCCTGCCCCGCTTCGTCCGCTTTGCCCGGAACGTCATGGGCGTGACCACCGACGGCACCGACGAGGAGATTGCCCTGAAAGGCATCGACGCCATGGTGGACTTCTACCACAGCATCGGGATGCCCGCCAGCTTCCATGAGCTGGGCATCGACCCCACCGATGCGCAGATCGACGAGATGGCCCGCCGCTGCCTCGAGGCTTCCGGCTCCGCCCTCGGCTCGGCCAAAAAACTCAGCCTCGACGACATGATCGCCATCTACCGCGCCGCCAACCACTAAGAAAACTTTTTCCCTCCGCCCGGCACAGAGTATTTTGCTTACTCTGTGCCGGGCATTTTGTTGTCTTTTGTGTGCTTCATCTCACTTTTTGGCAAAGAAGTGGAAAAGAGATGAGAAAAATAAGAGCAGTGGTCTGAATTCGAAGTATAAACGAAGCGCACCCCTTCTCCACACAGAAGCAGAAGGGGTGCGCTTTTCTATATCCGCCGAAAGTTTTCAACAACACAAAACTTCATTCTCCTATCACAAATTTCCATCTTCCTTTTGGGAGGAGCTGTCTGCGAAGCAGACTGAGAGGGCTATCCATTCTTATAAAGAATAGATGTCTATAAAATTTCTATATTTTACAAAGGTTTCGTTTTGTGGTTTGATGGAGCCAGAACGATTTGTTTTGCTGCATCGGGGCTGTCAAACCTGCGTGAATGGGGTCGTTTCCTGCGTGAATCGCTGTGTCTAAGCCCCGATGGTTATGTTATAATATAGTCATGAGGGAGGAAATGAGGATGGAGCTTCGATTTGCGGTCGTAGAAGACCGCCTGCCCGACGCTCAGCGGTTGGAGAGCCTTTTGCGGCTGGCCTTCGGCGGCGGGCAACCATTGGTCTGTGACCATTATGAGAGCGGCGACGCTTTTCTGGCGGCGTTCCCCTCAAAAGAATATCAGGTCATTTTTCTCGACATCTGCATGGAAGGCACCAACGGCATCGAGACGGCGCGCATCCTGCGCCGGGCCGATTCCGACCTGCTGCTAGTGTTCGTGACTTCGTCCCCGGAATACGTATGGGACGCGTTCCCCGTCCATCCCTTCGACTACCTGCTCAAGCCCTACCGGGAAGAAAAGCTTTTCCAGCTGGCCGACGAGCTGCGGCGGGTTCTCTTCCGGGCTGAACCGGAGCTGGAAGTCCGCATCGCACGGCAGCAGGTACATCTCCCCCTGCGGAAGATACAGTACGCCATGGCCCAGAATCACTACGTCCGCATCGTCAGCGACGACGGCGAGTGCCGGGCAGTCTCCACCTTCTCCCAGGTGGAGCAGCTGCTGCGGGCGCAGGAGAACTTCATCGTCTGCAACCGGGGCGTCATCCTGAACATGGACAAGGTGCTCCGGCTGGACTGTGACTGCTTCGAGATGCTGGACGGCACCTGCCTGCCCGTGCGTCAGAAGGACAAGAACTCCCTGTTCGCCCAGTTCACACAATATCAGTTCCGCCATATGCGGCGGGAGCTATGACGCCGAGAGGAGGCCCGACCTTGGACTTTTCTTTATTTGGACGCTATTTTCTGGACCTCGCCATCTTCTACCCGGGGGCATTCCTCTGCCTCGCGCCCCTGTGGGAGCATGTGAAGGCACCCCGGCGCACCGCTGTGCTGACAGCCGCTCTCGTCACGGTCATCTGCCTTGCGGCGGCGGCCCTCTGCGCCATCTTCGAACTCGACAGCAACATCCTGCTTCTGCCCACTCTGCTGGCAGCGTTCTGGCTGCTGCGCTGGCGGGTGGGTCCGGAAGTTTCCGTGAGCCAGACCGCCTTTCTCTTCGCCGTCTCCGGCGTCATGACGGCAGTCTGCTCCCTGCTTTCCGTGGTGCTCAACGCCCGGGCTGAGGTGGGCAACGACGCCCCGGCCTGTCTCGTCTCCACCTCCCTGCTCAAGCTGGGACTCTCGGCAGTGCTCTGCATCATCTTCTGGTTCACCGCCGTCCAGTGGAGCCGCTGGCTGCTGCGGGAGTACCGGGGCGAAGCCTTCTGGCAGTCGGCGTGGCCGCTGCCCACCATCTACGCGGCTTTCCTCGTCTTCTGTATGCCGCTGGACCCGGCCGTCGTGCTCATCAACCGTCTGATGATCATTTCTGTTCTGGCCGTCACCATCTCTCTGCTGGGCATCTTTTTGCTGCTGTACGAGATGTATCAGGTGGCCCGGGAATACACCCGCAGCGCCCAGCTCGACCGGGAAAACCAGCTTCTGGCCGTGGAATCCCGCCGCTACACCGAGCTGCGGGCCTATATGGAGCAGACGCGGCATCTCCGCCACGACTTCCGCCAGCATCTCCATGTCATCGCCGGACTCACCGAGGCCGGGCAGGTAGATGAGCTGAAAAACTACCTGCACCAGTACGAATCCGAGCTGAGCGAGGAGCGCCCCACCCTCTGCGCGAATCCTGCCGTGGATGCTCTGGCCGGTCACTACGACCACGAGGCCCACAGCCTCGGCGTACCGGTGGACTGGCGGCTGGAACTGCCCCGCCAGCTGGCCATCCCGGAGGCCGACTTCTGCATGATGCTGGGCAATCTGTTGGAAAATGCTTTCCACGCCAGCCAGAAGCTGCCGCCCGAACAGCGGCAGGTGAAGGTGATGGCCCGAATGCTGAGCCCCGCCATGCTGGGCCTGCTGGTGGAGAACCGCTATGACGGTGTGCTCAAGCGCCAGCAGGGCATCCTCCACTCCACGAAACACGACGGAATGGGCATCGGCCTCGTCTCCATCCAGACGGCTGTTTCCAGATATGGCGGTTCTATGACCGTCGAGACCGAGAACGGTTTGTTCCGGGTGAATATTTTATTGAACCTTTAACCTCTCCGTCACGCCTGCGGCGTGCCACCTCCCCTATCGAGGGGAGGCTGAGAGGTCATGTTATCAAAAAAGGAGGACTCCACCATGAAAATGACCCGACGCAGCTTCCTCAGCGCTTCCGCTCTCACACTGCTGTCCTGCCAGCTGGCCCCCGCCGCCAGGGCAGACTGCCTTCTGTCCGACCTTTTCCACGGCGCAGACACCGCCCTGCCGCCGAAGCCTCTGACGGCAAAAGTCGTGGACGCCAACCCCTTTATGGGCCGCAGCGAGTCAAACATCCACCACGACTGCTACAACACTGACTCCACCGACGCCATCCTCCCCGTGGGCATCTGCCCCGAGGTCAACGCGGCAATGGAAAAGACGAATCCCAACGCCTCCCCGGCCATCTTCTTCGACAACTTCGATAACCCCGTCAGCCCGTTCCTGGGCGGTCTGGCCATCCGTGACCTCGACGCAGAAGAAGTCCGCACCATCGGCTTTTTCTCTCCTGCCAAGCACGACGGCGGCGGCTATCTCATCCAAAGCTCCTATTCCTTTGTGGACGGGCGCAACCTCATCGTCTGCCCCACCAGCCACAACCATGTGCTGATGCTTCGCGCCACCGACGAGAACGGTACACCTCTGCCGGTTTTTGAAAAGGTACTGGACATCAACATCAAAGAGGCCGCCGAGCGGGTGCTTGGCCGCAGCCTCGAGCAGAATCTGCTCTCCATCGTCTTCGACTACGACGGCAACCTCTGGTTCGTCACCGGCGGCTTCCGCATCTACCCCAGCCGCGGCCAGCAGGGCGCGATGGGCTACATCTCCCACAATGCCATCGACGCCATCCTTGCCGGCGGCACCGCCGACCTCGACCACGAAGTCCATGTCTATGCTCCCGCTCCGGGCGAGGGTGCTGAAAACGGCATTGCCTCCTGCCGGGAGGGTGCGGTCATCCTGACGAACCTTGCCTGCTACCTGCTGCGTGCCAACGGCGGCGTTGAAGTCGTCTGGCGCACCCCCTACGACAGCGTGGGCGCAAAAGACAGCCGCGAAGGCGCTGCCACCACCGGCGGCGGTCTGGCATGGGGCGGCGGCTGCTCGCCCTCTCTGAGCCGGGAGCTGGTCTTCTTCACCGACAACCTCGAGACCGTCAGCCTGATGGCTGTGGACATCCACACCGGCGAAGTCGCCGCCAGCCACCCGGTCATCGACGAGCTGCCCGCCAACATGCCGGTGTCGGTGGAAAATTCGGCCATCGTCTACGACCACGGCAATGGCAGGGTCAGCACCATCGTCTGCAACTGGTTCGGCGCAGGCAGCCCCAACCTCGCAAAACCCGACAGTGACTCTTCCATCCAGAGCTACGAGAACATCTACGACCGCAACTGGCTGCTCAAGGGCAACTGCATGATCATGCCCGGCGTCGAACGGGTGGACACCATCCGCACCGCCGACGGCTGGACCATGAAGAGCGTCTGGTGCCGCGACGACCTCAGCGACACTTCCATGATGAAGCTCTCCACCGCCACCGGCTATATCTACGGCTTCGTGCAGGACGTGGACAGCGGCATGTGGCAGTACATCGTGCTGGACTTCGACACCGGAAAGACCGTCCTCACCGTGGACGTTGCCTCCCTCTACGGCTACAACAACATGGCCATCGGTATGTACGCGGGCCGTGACGGCAACAAGCTCTACTGCCCCACCGGCTACAAAGAGCTTCTCCGCCTGCAGGACCGCTTCGTCTTCCTGCCCGAGATGCCCTACCGGAAGGTCGATCTAGACAAGACCTCCCGCCGGGTGCTTTCGGCGGCAGAGTTCCAGGCCGCAGGCGGCGCCGGCACCCCCGCAAGCTGGCTCCACACCGCCACCCTCGACAACCTCCACCCCGCGACTACTGTTTCTTTCCGCATCAACGGCCTGACCGGAAATGCCGCCGACTATAAGCTCTTCGCCCTCGGCACGGATGGCCGCTACCACGAGGTGTCCGACTGGCACTTCGACGATGCCCCGGCCCGTCTCAGCGCGAAGAAGGTCTACACTATCTGCCTCACCGCACAGGACGGCGGCAGCTTCGACCTCTCGCCCGACGCCAAGGAAGTCACCCTTTCCATCGTTCTGGCCCGCTGAATCTGACAAAGCAGGAGGACTCCCGCCATGAAAATGACCCGCCGCGATTTCCTCAAGCTCTCCTCTGCCGCTGCCGCCGCCTGCGGCGTCACGCTGCTGCCGGCCCAGAAAGCCGATGCGGCTTCTGCCATCCAGACCCTGCTGGAAGAAGCTTATCTCTACGCCTTCCCGCTGGTGCTCGTGGACGCCACCAAGACCGTCTCCACCAACACGAAGACCGCTTCCGCCAGCCGCGCCCCCGTCAACCAGTTCATCCACGCCCGGAAGCTGCTGGACGCTTCCAGCCGCACGGTCGTCAGCCCCAATGTGGACACCATCTACACGCAGGCGTGGCTGGACGTCAGCGCCGAGCCTCAAATCTACGTCGTGCCGGAGGCCGACCGCTTTTTCAACGTGCAGGTACTGGACGCATGGACGAACACCGCCGCCGTGCTGGAAGCACCCGGGGCCTACGCCATCGCCTACTCGAGCTGGGAGGGCACGCTGCCCGAGGGCGTCCGGCGCATCGACATTCCCACCCGGACGGTCTGGACCATCGCCCGCATCATGCTCTCCGGGCCGGACGACCTGCCGAACGTGGCAGCGCTTCAGGGCCGGATGCAGCTGATGCCCCTCTCGGCCTACCCCGCCGGGCTGGCCGCTGCGCCGGAAGGGAGCTATTCTCCGGAGAACGATTTCGTCCCGGTGCAGAAGGTACTCGCCATGACGCCGCAGGAGTTTTTCGACACCGCCAACCGGCTGATGGAGACAGACCCGCCCGCCGAGGCGGACGCGCCTCTTCTCCGCAGCCTCGCGGCCCTTTCCGTCGGCCCGGGCCAGCAGTTCGACGCCTCCGCCCTCGGCCCTCTCGGCGGGCTGCGCTGGAAGCGGCTGCTCCTTCAGCTCAAGAGCAGCCTCCGGGCACAGGCAGCACGCTATTCCCGCCAGATGGGCCAGTGGATCTACTATGGCGACCCCATCGGCAATTTCGGCACCGCCTACGACTACCGGACGATGGTCGCCCTGATGGGCCTCGGGGCCAACACCACCGACATCGCCATCTACCCGCGCACCTCCACCGACAGCGCCGGGGCCGACCTTACGGGCCAAAAGACCTACACGCTCCACTTCGACGCCCTCCCGCCCACAGTGGGCAACGGCTTCTGGTCGGTGACGGCCTACGGCGAGGACAACTTCCTCATCGACAACCCCATCAGCCGCTACTGCGTGAACGATCGTTCCGGCCTCCATCGGAACGCCGACGGCTCGGTGGACGTCACCCTCTCCAAGGACGCGCCCGAGGACACTACCAACTGGCTCCCCGTCTCGGACGAAAAATTCCACCTTTTCCTCCGCATCTATAAGCCCGACTGGACGGCGCTGGACAGCTTCCCGCCGCCGGTCATCTCTGTGAAGTAGCAAAAACGCCATCTGCGTCTCGGCGCAGATGGCGTTTTCATCGTTACAGCGTTTTACAGGGTGCTCAGCAGGCGGTGGCCGCCGTTCTGGTCGGCGGCATAGCGGGTGGTGCGGTTGACCTGATTGTCCAGCGGCAGGCCCTCAGCGTAGCGCTTGAGGTTGTGGATGAAGATGTCCACGATGTTGTCCAGCGTCTTGGGCAGGCTGAACTTACCGGAGTTGTGGGGCGTGATGATAGCGCCCGGCTCACCCCACAGCGGGTGGTCGGCAGGCAGAGGCTCCGGGTCGGTGACGTCGAGGCCCGCGCCAAAAATTTTGCCGCTGCGCAGGGCCTCCACGAGGGCGTCGCTGTCCACGGTGGTGCCGCGGCCCACGTTGATGAGGATGGCACCGTCCTTGCAGCGGGCGAAGCGCTCGGCGTTGAACAGCTTGTTGGTCTCAGGGATGCCGGGCAGGCTCAGGGCGATGAGGTCGGCCTCGGGCAGCTCCTCGTCCAGCTGGCTCTGGGCCACCACACGCAGGCAGTAGTCCGGGCAGGGCGTGTCGGGGTGGACCGTGCGGCGGACGCCCACCACCTCAGCGCCCAGCATATGGGCGCGGCGGGCGAAGTTGGATCCGATGTCGCCCATGCCGACGCAGAGCACCCGCGCCCCGGTGATGCCCCTCACGGGGCGGTCGATGGGAGCCCACTGGCGCTGGTTCTGGCGGTCGCGGTAGAGGAACATATCCTTCTGGATGCCCAACCACATGGCCAGCATCCACTCGCTGATGGCCAGACCGTAGGCACCGGTGGCGTTGGTCACCATGCAGTTTTCGGGCAGGACGCCGGGCTTCAGATAGGCGTCGGGGCCGGCGGAGTTGGACTGGAACCACTCGATGTGCTTGTTCTTGCTGATCATCGACACCGGTGCGTTGCCCAGCACGATGTCGGCCCAAAGCACATCTTCGGCGTGGACATCGTCCAGTGCGTTGAAACGGAATTCAAATTCCGGCACGGATGCCTCCAGCGCGGCGCGGTGGGTGTCGTTCAGAGGCAGACATACCAAAACTTTTTTGTGCATAGGGATACCCTCACTTCCTGTGTATTCTTCTATAAGAATACTCTCCTCCGCCCCGCTCCGCAAGAGGCAAAATGGCTGCCTTCTTAAGAACTCCTTAGGATTTCATCCCACAAATCCCAAGAAGTATGTGATAAGCTGTCCACAATGCAGAAAATCTGCTATACTGATACTATGCAATACAGGAAAGGAATCATAGACTATGCAGACCATCATGATCGTAGAGGATGACCCGGACATCCGGGACGGCGTGCGCATCCTTCTGTCCGGGGAGGGCTACCGCATCCTCGAAGCCGAAAATGGCCCCCGCGCCCTCAGCCTGCTCACACCGGAAGTCGATCTGGTCATCCTCGACATCATGATGCCCGGCATGAGCGGCCTGCGGGTCTGCGAGGAGATCCGGAAGACCTCCACCGTCCCCATCCTCTTTCTCACCGCAAAATCGCAGGAGTCGGACAAGCTGCTGGGCCTGACGGCAGGCGGCGACGACTACCTGGCCAAGCCCTTCTCCTTCGCGGAGCTGAGCGCCCGGGTCAAGGCCCTGCTGCGCCGCTACTGCATCTATCAGGGTAAGGCTCCGGCCGAACCTCACCACCCCAGGCCCGACGCCCAGATGCTGGAGCTCCACGGCGTGCGCATTGCGCTGGACTGCAACCGGGTCTGGGTGGACGAGCAGGAGGCCGACCTGACCGAGACCGAGTACAAGATTCTCAAGCTGCTGATGCAGAGCCCCCAGCGCATCTTCCCGGTGCAGGTCATCTACGAGACCGTGTGGGGCGAGCCGTATTTCTACGTCTCCAACGGCACCGTCATGGTGCATATCCGCAATCTGCGGATGAAAGTAGAGCATAACCCTCAGAATCCTCAGCGCATCTGCACTATCTGGGGCAAAGGCTACCGCTTTGCGGCGCAGGAGGATGACAATGGCAACGCCTGAAAAACACGGTCTGGCGAAACAGTTCACCCGGCTCATCGTCCTGTCGGGACTGGCGAGCTTTCTGCTGCTGGGCTTTCTGCAGGTGGTGCTGAACAAGGGCCTCCGCCTTTATTTCGACCAGCCAGAGGTTCAGCAGCAGGCGTCCCAGCGGCAGGTCGATGAGCTTCAGACTTACATCGACGAGAACAAGCTTTCCAGCACAGACATCAAAAAGCTCACCGACTGGACGCGGAGCCATCGCTATAACCTGTTGGAGCTTTACCGCGACCAGAAGCTCATTTATTCGTCCTACGCCCCCCGCCGCTACTACAAGAATGACGACCCGGAGGCCCCTGAGCTGACCGACAGTCACAAGCACGGTCCCTTCTACGACTGGTCGCCCGTCTACACCCTGAACTTCTCGGACGGTGAGATCACGGCCCTGCTCTACTACAACGGTTTCGACGCCTGCTACAGCACCGGCCGTGACCTCCTGTTCGTCCTCTGCCTCGCATCCTTCCCCCTCTTTTTCCTCTGGGGGAGCCGGGGCATCGTGAAGTACATCGTCCAGCTCAGTGAAGAGATCCAGGCCATGGAGGGCGGCGACCTCGACCATCCTATCACGGTGCAGGGCAGCGACGAGCTGACGACGCTGGCGTCCAGCCTCGACTCCATGCGTCTCACCCTCCGCCAGCAGCACGAGGACGAGGCGGCCGCCGCCGCCAAGGTGAAGAACCTCATCACCGAGATGAGCCACGACCTGCGCACGCCCCTGACCACCCTGCTGCTCTACACCGAGATCCTTCGCCACCGCAAATATGAGACGACGGCGCAGGCCGAAGATTACCTTGCCAAGATAGATACCAAGGCCCGCCAGCTCAAGCAGCTGTCGGACAACCTCTTCGAATACGCCCTCGTCACCCGGGACACCGTGGCCGTCCTCGACCCGCCGACCCGCTTTTCCCAGATATTCGAGGAGCCGCTGACCGAGATGGTGGGCGAGCTGCAGGAGCGTGGCTTTGCCTGCGCCCTCGAGCTGGGCGAGGAGGACGACACCCTAACCGTAAAAGAGCAGTACGTCCGCCGCATCCTCGACAACATCACCTCGAACCTGCTCAAATATGCCGACCCGGCGCAGGACATTTCCGTCCGCTTCGTCAAAGAGAACGGCAAAGCCGGTCTTGCCTTTGAAAATGCCGTCCTCCCCGGCCAGCACCGCACCGACAGCACCAAGGTCGGCCTCACCAGCATCGAGACCATGATGGAAAAGATGCACGCAGTATGCCGCATCGAGCAGAGCGGCGAACGCTTTTGCATCACGCTGCTGTTTCCCATAGCCCTCTCAGTCACGCCGCAGGCGTGACAGCTCCCCCAGAGGGGGAGCCTCTGGCGTGTCGGCAAGGTTCATACTGTACGAACAAGGCTCAATTTATCGTAACATATAGTGCTCCGCTGTAGAGATTAGCAGCAGCTTGACAAGGAACATCGCTCCGAAGCCGCTGCCCTCTGCAGCGGAGCACTCTTTTTTGCGCCATATTACACCTTCAGCAGTCAGACGAAAGCTGCCCGGCCTGCCAAAGGCTCTCCCCTTGGGAGAGCTGGCGCGAAGCGCCTGAGAGGGTTTCATGAAAAATTCAAACCTCTTAAGTCCTTCTTAATAAATTTCTCGGGCATTTCCTAAGATTTGGAATGTATACTTCTCCCTGTCAGATGGGGAGAAGTGCTCCCCGAGAAATCTCTTAGGAGGGGCAAATCACCATGCTATCAAAAAAGAAACCACAGGACAAGGTCGATCCGGAATATCTCATCGACCTTGAGACCGCCTCCGCTCAGCCGACCCCGGCGGGCGTGAAGCCCTTTATCAAAAAGCACTGGAAACCCATCACTGCCGCCATCTGTGCGGCAGCGGTGGCCGCAGCCGTGCTTGTCCCGAAGAACAGTGCAAAACCCGCTGCCGCCAGCGCCCAGTATGTCGAGACGAGACCCGAAAAGCGGGACATCGTCAACAGCTACAGCGCCGACGGCACCATCACCGCCGCCGACACCTACACTGTCAAACCCATGGTCAAAGGTACCGTCCTGACCGCTGACTTCGAGGTAGGTGACACTGTCAACAAGGGCGATGTGCTCTACACCATCGACAGCTCCGACATGGCCAGCAGCGTGGAGAAAGCCCAGCTTTCTCTCGAGCAGGCCCAGAGCAGCTACGACGACGCCGTGGATGCCCAGTACATCCACAGCTCTGTCCGTGGCACAGTCTCTTCCCTGAAGGTCAAGGCGGGCGACGTCATCTCTGCCGGGCAGGAAGTGGCCGTCGTCCGCGATGATTCCACCCTGCTGCTGACCCTAGACTTCCCCGCCGCCGACGCCATCACTTATTTTGTCGGCCAGAGCGTGGATGTAATCATCGACGGCACCTTTGAGACGACCACCGGCACCATCCAGTCCATCTCCGGTGCCGACAGCCTTTCCAGCGGCAACCTCGCCGTCCGCTCGGTGGTCATCGCCGTGTCGAACCCCGGCCCCCTGAACACCACCATGTCCGGCACGGCCTCCATCAATGGCGTCAGCGCCATGAGCTCGGCACACTTCACCTGCCAGTATGAGCAGATCATCACTGCCGCTGCCAGCGGCACTGTGGCCGCCCTCTGCGTGAGGGAAGGCAGCACTGTCGGCGTGGACACCGCCCTCGTCCAGCTTTCCAGCTCTTCCCTCACCAAACAGGTGAAGTCGGCTTCCAACAGCCTGCGCAGCGCCGAGATCTCTCTTGACGACACCCAGCGCTCTATGGAGGACTATACCATCACCTCCCCCATCAGCGGCACCATCATCGCAAAAGATGTCAAGGTCGGCGACACCGTAGGCAGCAGCTCTTCCACCACCGAGATCATGTGCATCATCTACGATTTGAGCTACCTCGAGATGACGCTGGACGTCGATGAGCTGGACATTCTCGACATTCAGGTGGGCCAGAAGGCCAAGATCACCGCCGACGCCATCAGCGACCGCACCTTTGAGGGCGTCGTCACCAGCATCTCCTCCGCCGGCACCACCAGCGGCGGCACCACCACCTACCCCGTCACCATCCGCATCGACGACACCGGCAGCCTCATGCCCGGCATGAATGCCACTGCCGTCATCGACATTGCCAGCGCCGAAGATGCCCTTTCGGTCCCCAACGCAGCCATCGTCCGGGGCAGCTACGTTCTCGTCACCGAGTCTTCCCCCTCTGCCGCCAACGCTGTTTCCAGCATGAAGGTCCCCGACGGCTATGTCTACGTCAAGGTGACCACCGGCGTCAGCGACGACGACTACATTGCCGTCACCAGCGGCCTCGAGGAGGGCGACACCATCGCCTACGCCGCCGACGCAGCCACCAGATCCAGCAGCGATGACCAGAACGGCTTCCCGGGCGGCAGGATGCCCGGAGGCGGTGGTCCCGGAGGCGGCGGAGCGCCGGGAGGTGGCTTCTGATGAGCGCACTCATTGAGTTCGACTCCGTCTGCAAATATTACCAGATGGGCGACACCCTCGTGAAAGCCGCCGACCACGTCTCTTTCCAAATCAACAAGGGCGAGTTCGTGGCCATCGTCGGCCAGTCCGGTTCTGGTAAATCCACTTGTATGAACATCATCGGCTGTCTGGACGTGCCTACCGAAGGCGCTTATCTTCTGGATGGCCGCGATGTCGGCAGGATGACCCGCCGGGAGCTGGCAAACATCCGGAACGAGAAGCTGGGCTTCATTTTCCAGCAGTACAATCTTCTGCCCAAGCTCTCCCTTCTGGAAAACGTGGAAGTCCCCCTCGTCTACGCCGGCATCCCCGCCGCTCAGCGCCACGCGAAAGCGAAAGCCACTCTTGAGCGGGTGGGCCTCGGCACCAAACTCAAAAACAAGCCCAATCAGCTCTCCGGCGGCCAGCAGCAGCGCGTGTCCATCGCCCGTGCGCTGGCCCGGGACCCGGCGGTCATCCTGGCCGACGAACCCACCGGTGCTCTGGACAGCCACACCAGCCGCGAAGTGCTGGGGATGCTCCAAGACCTGCACAAACAGGGCAACACCGTCGTCCTCATCACCCATGACAACTCCATCGCCGTGCAGGCGGAGCGCATCATCCGGCTGAAAGATGGCTGTGTCGTCTATGACGGCGACGCCCATGCCCCCGAGGCGGTGGTGCAGCCCACCCTCACCTTCACGAAACAGGAGGCGGCCACATGATATACGAGACCATCCGTCAGGCGTTCCAGAACATCTGGAGCAATAAATTCCGCACCCTCCTCACCATGCTGGGCATCATCATCGGCGTCATGGCCGTCATCGTCATCGTCGGCCTCGGCAACGGCATGACCCAGAGCATCAAGGACGGCTTCGCCGATATGGGCACCAACATCCTGAGCGTTCAAATCATGGACCGCGGCTCCCGCAATGTGTCGGTGGATGCGGTGTACGACATCGTGGAGTCCCACCCCGACCTCTTCACGTCCGTCTCCCCCACCGGCACCGTCAGCGGCACCGTCAAGGTCGGCACCGACAGCTACTCCAACACCACCGTCAAGGGCGTCAGCGAGGTCTACTTCGATATACTGGGCTACACCATCGACGGAGGGCGGCTCCTCAACTATGTGGACCTCGAAAACAACAAAAAGGTCTGCGTCGTGGGTGCCTACATCAACCGCGTCGCCTATGGCGGAAACGCCGTGGGCCAGACCATCAAGATCGGCTCTACCCGCTACACCATCGTCGGTGTGCTGGAAGCCAAGGTCACCGACCTGGAAAACCAGGAAGGCAGCAACGATGATATGATATTCGTGCCTTACACCACAGCGCTGCGGGTCGCCAAGTCCAGCACCGTCAGCTCCTATTCCGTCACCATCGCCGACGAATCGAAGCTCTCCGAGGGCAAGACCATCTTTGAAGATGCTCTGAAGAGCCTTCTCCACTCGGACAGCGGCTATATGGTCACCAGCCTCAGTGAGATGCTGGACACCATGACCTCCATGGTCAACATGGTCGTCACCATCCTGACCGCCATCGCGGCCATCTCCCTGCTCGTGGGCGGCATCGGCATCATGAACATCATGATGGTATCGGTGACGGAGCGCACCCGGGAGATCGGCATCCGCAAAGCCCTCGGCGCACAGGAGAGCACCATCCTCGGCCTCTTCGTCACCGAAGCCGCCGCCACCTCGGCCCTCGGCGGCGTGCTGGGCATCGGGCTGGGTTACCTGCTCTCTGCCGTGGCGAACCACATCCTTCCGATGGTCCTCACCGATATGACCCTCACCGTCTCCCCCTCCATCGGCTCTGTGGCCGTGGCCTTCAGCATTTCGGTGGGCATCGGCGTGCTCTTCGGCTTCCTGCCCGCCCGCCGCGCCGCACGGCTGAACCCCATTGAAGCTCTCAGATATGATTAAGGAGTAACACCATGAAAAAACGATTTCTCGCGTTTTTGCTGGCGCTCAGCATCTCAGCATCCCTGCTGGTGATGCCTGCGTCTGCGGCTGGCTCCAACGCCGCCGTGCAGGCCGCTGTGGCTCTGGGCGGCATGACCACCGAGCAGGCCACCGACCCCGATACTCCCCTTACCCGGGGCCAGCTTGCCCGGCTGCTGACGGCCTTTTCCTCCTACCGGGAGAATGTGGCTGCACAGGGCAGCTCCGGCACCCTGTTTTCCGATGTGAACGGAGCCTCGGCCTATGGCCCCTACATCCGAGTGGTAGTCCAGCAGAGCTGGCTCAGCGGCTATCTGGACGGCAGCTTCCGCCCCGACAACACTGTGACCCTCGAGGAGGCCTGCACCGCCGTGCTCAAGCTGCTGGGCTATGACGTCACCGCCCTCAGCGGCACCTTTCCCGCCGCACAGCTCAACAAGGCCAGCTCTCTGGGCCTGCGCAGCTGCCTCTCCGCCTCGCAGGGCAGCGTTCTTACTCTGGCTCAGGGAGCGCAGCTTCTCTACAACGCCCTGACGGTCTCCACCAAGGACGGTCAGGTCTACGGCAGCACCATCGGCTTTACCGTCACCGACGGTCAGGTGGACGTTTCCTCCATCGTCATGGACAGTGTGGAAGGGCCTTTCGTGGCCGGTGAGAGCACGGTTCTGCCCTTCGTACCCGTCTCCGTCTACCGCAACGACAGCGTCGTCTCCTCCGCTGACCTCTCCGCCTACGATGTCTACTACTACAGCGAGAGCGCCCGCACCCTCTGGGTCTACTCCCACAAAGCCGCTGGCCGCATCACGGCTGTCTCGCCCACGGCCAGCGCTCCCACGGCTGTGACCGTGGCCGGCACCACCTACACCATCGGCAGTTCCTCCGCCGCTGCCACCCTCTCCTCCCTCAACGGCGGCGGCGTGGGCCAGGTGGTCACCCTGCTGCTGGGCATGAACGATGAGGTCGTCTCTGTCCTCACCGGCGACGAGGCCGACGCCGTGTTTTACGGCGTGGTACAGTCCTCATCCCGCAGCCTGACCGAGGAGAACGGCGCGGACGTCCAGCAGGCCGTCACCGTCGCCTGCACCGATGGCACCGCCCGCACCGTCCACGTGGACAAGGGCCTCAACTATGTGGCAGGCACTCTGATGCAGGTCACCGTGGACGCTGAAGGCGAAGGGGTGGAAAAGCTGGAGAGCCGCTCGACGAGCGGCATCATCAACGAAGATGCCTCTGCTCTGGGCAGTATCCCTTTGGCAGAGAACGCAGAAATTCTGGATACGACTTCGGAGGGTGTGGCTGGGACTGTTGTTCCCAGCCGACTATCGGGGGTAACGCTCTCGGACTCTGACGTCCGCTACTACACCACCAACGAGAACGGCCAGATCGACCGCCTCATCCTCTCCAATGTCACCGGCGACCTCTACACCTACGGTGTGCTGGACGACGTGAAAAACCTCACCACCACCGTGGGCGACAAGGTCGATTCCAAGGTGAAGTCCTCCCTCACCGATTCCGACAACTCCACCACCACGACCACTACCAGCAAGTCGGACGGCCAGATCGTTTCCGATGTGAAGGACATCGTCCTCCCCACCACCAGCGAGATCTTGTGGGGTATCGTGGACGGCAGCATCGGCTCTACCCTCTGGCAGAGCCTGATGTCCAGCACCGGCAGCCTCGCCAGTTATGTGCTCAACCTCGCTGCTGATAATACCAGCGGTGCCGTGAGCAACGTGCTGAGCTGGGTGGCCAAGGGTGCCGCCTACAGCTGCTATGTTGATGGAAAGGCCGTCAGCTACCAGACCTCGGTGAAGCACCCGGTCCTGGCCGGCGGCATCGCCGTCAGCACCAGCCCCTCCGGCGCTGTGAAGTCGATGGTGCAGCTGGTCCCCACCAACATCGACAAGCTGGGCGCAGCCTCGGCCATGAGCGGCTCCAAGCGCTATGAGCTTGCCGACGATATGCAGGTCTACCTGTGGTACAATGGCCAGTATTATGCCACCACCCTCTCGCAGGTCAACGCCGAAGGTTACCACCTCATCGGCTGGTACGACAGCCTCGGCTGCGCAGCAGGCGGCAAGATCCGCGTGCTCATCGCCGTGAAGAACGACTGAATCAAATAAATAAACAGCAGCGGGTATCCGGCTCTCACCGGATACCCGCTGCTGTTTTATGGTTCAGGGCATTTATTGGGCTTTTCCCTTCTCGTAGTAGTGCTGCATCTCTTCGCGGGGCACCATGTTGCCGCCCGTGGCCCAGACAAGGTGGATGGCGTTGGCCATTGCCCCTGCGGGGACAGCGCGCTCCGCGTACCCGCCGAGCGCCCGGCCCTGCTGTGTCAGGACCGGGCCATACATCCCGGCGAGGGCGCTCGGCTCGAGGTAGATGCCTTCGGCGTCCGCAAGCTCGGCAAGAAGCTTGTACATCCGCTCATCCTGAATCGAATAGCAGCCGCTCATGAAGGGGCGCATGAGCGCGCCGACGAAACCGGAAGCGCGTCCCACGGCGAGGCCGTCGGCAGCGGTCAGGTTGTCAACGCCAAAATCCTGCACACAGACGTTGTTATTTTCACCTGTCGCCATGCCAAGCATCATACACGGGGAATGCGTGGGCTCTGCAAAGAAACAGTGCGCCGCATTGCCGAACACCATTTTCAGTCCAAAGGCCACGCCGCCGGGTCCACCGCCCACGCCGCAGGGCAGGTAGACGAAGAGCGGATGCTCTTCATCGACGATGATGCCCAGAGCGTCGAACTGCTTTTTCAGTCGGAGCGCGGCCACGGTGTAGCCGAGGAAGAGGGTCTTGGAATTTTCGTCGTCCACAAAATGGCAGTAAGGGTCATCTGCGGCCAGCCTGCGGCCCTCGGCCACGGCGATGCTGTAATCGGACTTGTACTCCACCACCTTGACTCCGCGGCTGCACAGGAGGTCTTTTTTCCACTGCCGCGCGTCCGCAGACATGTGGACGGTGACTTTGAAGCCGAGTTTTGCGCTCATGATGCCGATGGAGAGGCCGAGGTTGCCGGTGGAGCCGACAGCGATGGAGTAGCGGGAGAACAGCTCCCGGAACGGCTCGGTGTCCAGCACGGCGTAATCGTCCGTCAGGTGGAGCATCCCGCTCTGGAGGGCGATGTCCTCCGCCGTTTTCAGCACCTCATAGATGCCGCCGCGGGCCTTGATGGAGCCGGAGATCGGCAGATGACTGTCCAGCTTTATCCACACCTGCCCGGCGATGGCAGTGTCCGAAGTTTCTTCCAGCACCTTCTGCATCGCGGGGATGGGGCGGACGGCAGACTCGATGATGCCGTGGCTCTCGGCTGTCTCGGGGAAGACCCTGCACAGGTACGGGGCAAAGCGCTCCAAGCGCGCAGCGGCATCCTCGATGTCCGCCATGCCGAGGGGGCAGGCGGCTTTGGCCTGTTCAAACGGCTGCTTGTCGGGGTTGAGCCACGCCGTTTCCTTCAGCTCGCAGATGTCGCCCACGACCGGACAGGAGCTTATCCAGTCGGCAGCAGAGCGCCCTGCGATGATCTTATTTGGTGAGAGCATAATATTCTCCTTTTCCTATTCCTAAAGCGACGTTCAGAACATTCCGGGGAGGACACCGGAGAAGGCGTTGAGCACGACCAGAATGACCATGCCGATGGCACCGGACAGAATGCAGGGGATCGTCGTAGTGGCGAGGCAGTCTTTGGTATCGAGGCCGTTGTAGGTGGACGGAAACCAGAAGGTAACGTCCGTCGGGAAGGTGGCGGCGTTGGCGCCGAGACAGACAGAGAGGCCTGCGATGATGGGCGACATGCCAGAGGCAAGGCACACCGGGCCGGCGATGGCGATGGAGGTGAGCATGGCAGCGGTGGCAGAGCCGACAGCGGCGCGGATGCAGAACGCCAGCAGGAATCCCAGCAGAATGACGGGCATCTTGGTCGCGGACATGATGGCGACGAGGTCGGTGCTCATGGTCGTTGCCCCCAGCATGGAGGCGAAGCATCCACCGGCACCCACGATGAGCAGGACATTGCCGGTGCGGTCTGCATAGGCGTCGATGTACTGCATGACGGTCTTTTCAGGCATATACGGATGCAGAACATAGCCAGTGACGAGCATGGCGATGAAGAGGGCGATGTTGGAGTTGCCGACAAAGTTGATGACGGTGTAGACAGGGCCCTCCGTGACGAACAGTGAGAAGATGGCTGCGAAAACGATGAGGACGATGGGGAACATGACGAGCAGGAAGGCTTTCAGCGCGGAGGGCTTGGTGGGGTCGGGAGCGAGGAGGTCTTCGTCCTCCATGATCTCCTTCATCGCGTCGCGGGCGCGCTGCTTTTCTTCCTTCGAGTTGACGAGGTTCGCATACACCCAGCCCACGAGGAGGCTGGCGGGCAGGCAGACGATGATGCCCCAGATGATGAACCAGCCGACGTTCGCGCCAATCTGGCCTGCGACGGCCAGAGGGCCGGGAGTAGGTGCGACGCAGCTGTGGGTAAGCATCAGGCCGGTAAAGATGGCGATGACATAACCCTTCATGCTCTTTTTGCTGATCTTCTGCAAGGCAGTCACCAGCGGGGCCGTCATGATGTAGGCACAGCCGAAGTAGATGGGGATGGAGAGGATGAAGCCGACGAGGTTCAGCGCAAGGTAATCGTTTTTCTTGCCGAACAGCCGGACCATACCTTTTGCCAGCTCCTCGGTCGCGCCCGAGTTGCCAAGGAAGTCACCGAAGATGCTGCCGAACACGATGAGGAGGCCGATGCTCGTCATCATATTGCCGAAGCCGGCGGGCAGCTTGCTCAGAATATCCGCAGCCGGCATCCCGACCATGAGGCCGAAGATGATGGCGGCGGCAAACAGACCAACAGAGGGGGTGACTTTAAGCTTGATGAGCGCAATGAGCAGGAGCACGAAGACGATCAAAAACGCGATCAATGGAGACATGATCATTTCCCTTTCTGTCGTAGATTTTGTTCGGTGGAAAGACGTATTTATGCGTTGTGGCGCAGCATCTTGCCCGGAGCAGCACCGGTGAACTGCTTGTCCTTATAGACGAGCACGCCGTTCACATAGACGGAGTCGATGCCCTCGGTGATGCTGTTGGAGTTGCTGTAAGTGGCGGTGTCCTGAAGCTTGTCGTAGTCGAAGATGACGAGGTCGGCGTCATAGCCTTCCTTGATGAGGCCCTTGTTTTTGATGCGGAGGTACTCGGCGGTGCGGCCGGTCATCTTGTTGACAGCCTCTTCGAGGGTGAGGATCTTCTTTTCCTTGACGAAGTAAGTGATGACGTGCGGGAAGGTGCCGCTGGCTCTGGGGTGGCCCTTTTCCTTCCAGCTGCGTGTCAGACCGTCGCTGCCCACGATGCAGTAGGGGTCGCGGATGATCTCGCAGACATCCTCGTCGCACATGCTGCTGTAAACGCCGCCCGTCTCACAGTTGTTGGCGACGCACATATCGAAGAATGCCTCCCACGGGTCTTTGCCGATAGAGTCGGCGTACTCTGTGATGAAATGGCCCTCGGCCTCCGGCGTCTTGGATGCCGAATAAACATAGACGCCGCCCCAGCCGCCGGCGTTGAGGTAGTAGTTATCGTAGGGGGTGGCGGGGTCTTCCATCTCGGCCTTGAGCTTTGCGCGGAAGTCCTTGTCCTTCAGCTGGTCGGTCATGGCATGGAAACCGTTTGCGAAGTACCACGGCGGCATACAGGCGTTCAGGGTCGTCATGTTGCAGGTGTAGGGGTACTGGTCGCAGATGACGGGAATGCCCTCGTCGCGGGCCTTGTGCATGAGGGCGAGGGTCTGCTTCTGCTTGCCCCAGTTGGGCTTGCCGAGCATCTTGTGGTGGGAGATGTCCACGAGGACGCCCGCCTGACGGCCGACGTTGATGGTCTCTTCCACGGCCTCGACGATCTTGTCGCTCTCGTTGCGCATATGGCTGGCGTAGATGCCGTTGAAGGGGGCGATGACCTTGGCCAGTTCAATGATCTCCTTTTCCTCGGCGTAGCAGCTGGGCGTATAGATGAGGCCGGTGGAGAAGCCGGCTGCGCCGTCTTCCATCGCCTCGCGCAGGATGCCCTTCATCCGGTCAAGCTCCGCATCTGTTGCGGGGCGGTTGGCCATGCCCATCACGGCGATGCGTAGGCTGCTGTGGCCGATGTACATCTTGGCGTTTGCCGTGAGCTTCTGCTGGTCGGCGTACTCGAGGAAGCGTGCGAAGCTGCTCCAGTTCTTCATGTCATCTGGGAACCATGTCGTTCCCATCGAGAGCATGTTCTGGACGGCGGCCAGATTCTCCGGCATGACCGGTGCCATCGACAGGCCGCACTGGCCGGTCAGCTCGGTCGTGACGCCCTGCGTGGTCTTGAAGAGGTGCGCATCTTCCGAGCCAAGAATGAGGTCGCCGTGGGAGTGGGCGTCTATCCAGCCGGGGCTGACGTACTTGCCGCTGGCGTCGATGACAGCGGTGGCTTCCTCACTGCCGTCTGCCATGACCAGCTTTCCGCCGGAAATACCGATGCTGCCCTTATAGGCCGGCTTTCCGGTGCCATCGATGATATTCGCATTCTTGATCAACACATCCAACATATTATATGCTCCTTTCCATTCTGTTCATTTTCACTTAACGAATTGTTAAGTTCCATTGGCATTAATATAAATGTTTTTTCTGTGTCTGTCAACGGAAAACCCGCATTTTCCAACGCATTCAGTGCGTTTTCGTCTATTTTTACAAAAGCAGGTTCCCGTTTTTAGGCAACATTACGTCGTTCATGTGTTCAGTGTAAATGAACGAAATGCATTTTCAGAGTCTTCGCAGTACTCTCAGCTTCTCCCTTGATAAAGTCACGAAAATCCGATATAATACAAATGAAATACATTCAGGAGAAGAACAGTGGAAGAATTGAATCTCGGCAAAAAGCTTCAGGCTATCCGCACCAGCAAAAAAATCAGCGTGCGCAAGCTTGCCGCCATGACGAACCTGACGGCCTCCATGATAAGCCAAATCGAAAACGGTGCGGTCAACCCGTCCATTCCCACTCTCCGCACCATCAGCTCGGCGTTGGAAACGCCCATCTATTACTTTTTCAAGGACGAAGACAATGCCTCTGTCGTCGTCACCCAGAGCACCCGTATGGTGCTGGGCAACAAGCAGGAGCCTTCCGTCGTGTACGAGCTGCTGACACCGGACACCCGCGGCGAGATTGAGTTCTGCATGATGGTCATCCCGCCCAAGGCCTACTCCTGCCGTGAGCCGAAGGGCCACTTCGGCGAAGAGGTTGCCTTCTTCTACTCCGGCGAGGAAGTCCAGCTCGAGATAGACGGCGACAGCTATACGCTGCACCACGAGGACAGCATCCGCATCCCCGGAGGGGCCATGCACCGATGGTATAACCCCACGGACGAAACCGTGCAGGTCATCTTCGCCGTCTCGCCGCCCTCTTTCTGATACTCAATAAGCACAAAACCGCCCTTCCCGAACGGGAAAGGCGGTTTCTTCGTTTATTTTACTGCATCTACTGCATCAGGCAGGACTAACAAAGGTGCAAAAAGAAAGACACTGCACAAACTGTGCAGTGTCTTTTTGGTGGAGAATAGCGGGATCGAACCGCTGACCTCTTGCATGCCATGCAAGCGCTCTCCCGAACCACCTTGAAACGCACCCCCAGAAAAGCGTGTGTGAATGGGTATGATTTGGCGTTAATACGGCAAATTCGGTTGAAAAGTGTTTTTCTGTCCAACAATCAGCATAGCTGCATGAGAACAATTTAGGCACAGAATTCATTTGGCTGTATTTTACAGTCGGATTTACCTGCTGTCAAGATGTTTCATATCATTCATGCCGCTAAAGTGAGTCAATACTCTTCTATTTCAAATTACATAGCGCAATTTCGACCTGCAAAATCGAAGTTGCGCTTTTTTCATTCCTCAATAAATTTTTTCACCGGAGGTTTATACAATGTTTTTATCTCATTGTTGCTTTCAGCCCTTGACACAACCGTATGACCCTTGACTACTTTTACGGACAGGCTGGAGAACTCTTTTCGTTCTTCCGCATTCCAAAGGCTCTTTTTCAGGAGCAGCGGTTTCAAGATCTGTCAACCGATGCCAAAACCCTGTACGGCATCCTGCTGGACCGCATGAGCCTGTCTGTGAAAAACGGCTGGCTGGACGAGCAGAACCGGGTGTTCATCATCTTCACGATAGAGGATGTCAAGAGGGCGTTGTGTTGCGCAGACAACAAAGCGACCAAGCTGCTCCGGGAACTCGAAAAGTTTGGTCTGATTGAACGAAAACGCAGAGGTCTGGGAAAGCCAAGTTTGGTGTATGTGAAGAACTTTTCGGCAGAATCGTCAAAATCAATATTCCAAAATCGTGATTTTCACGATTCTGGAGGCTTCAAAAACGCAAGTCAAGACCCTTCAAAATCACGATGTAATAAGACTAAAGAGAATGATACTGAAATGAGTGAGACTGATCCCTTCTATTCTGAAGAAGCGGATGAGATGAGCAAACGCACCCAACTGGAAGAATTTTTTTCTCAGTCTTTAGAGGTGGAACTTCTGCTCCGGCTCTGCCCGGACGATGAGGACACCATCTATCAAATCGTGGATTTACTGGTAGACACCTGTGCCACCAAACGCAAGATGCTGCACATCGCCGGGGACGATAAGCCCGCCGAGGTGGTACGCAGCCGGTTTATGAAGCTGAACGCCGACCATATCTGCTTTGTGCTGAAGCGCCTTGCAGAGAACAGCAGCCCGATTCGTAACATGAAACAATACCTGCTGGCTTCTCTGTACAACGCACCCACCACGATGCAGCTTTCCTACCAGAACCAAACTAATCACGACTTAGCGATGCGGGGGTGATAAAAATTTCAAAGAAAGCAACCACAATAGCCATCGTCAACCAGAAAGGCGGCACCGGCAAGACCACGACCTGTGAAAATCTAGGCATCGGTCTGGCGATGGAGGGCAAGAAGGTCCTGTTGGTGGACGCTGACCCGCAGGGCAGCTTGACCATCAGCATGGGCTGGCAGCAGCCCGATGAACTGCCCACCACCCTTTCCACTCTGATGGCAAAAGCCATGAACGACCAGAGCATTCCGCCCGGTGAAGGCATCCTGCACCATGCAGAGGGCATTGACCTGATTCCGGCGAACATCGAACTGGCAGGGCTGGAAGTGTCTCTCGTCAACTGCATGAACCGGGAAAAGATGCTCAAGCAGGTGCTGGAAGGAGCAAAGCACGAATACGATTTCATTCTGCTGGACTGCACCCCTTCCCTTGGGATGCTGACCGTGAATGCGCTGGCAGCGGCGGACACCACCCTGATTCCGGTGCAGGCGCAGTACCTGTCTGCGAAAGGCTTGGAACAGCTTTTGCAGACCGTGCAGAAGGTCCGACGGCAGATCAACCCGAAACTGAAAATCGAGGGCATCCTGCTGACTATGACAGATAGCCGCACCAACTATGGGCAGCAGATCGACAACCTGATTCGGGGTGCTTACGGCAGCAAGATCAAGGTGTTTGACCAGACCATTCCCCGGTCTGTCCGTGCTGCGGAGATCAGTGCTGTGGGCAAGAGCATTTTCCAGCACGACCCCAAAGGCAAGGTGGCAGAAGCCTATAAATCTCTGACCGAGGAGGTGATGGCGAATGCCGAAAGGCAGCTTAAACGTGTCGCTGAAAGGGGCAGATGACATTTTCTCCACCGAGGAATCCCGGCAGGAACAGCAGCGGGAACAGGTGCAGCAGATTCCTATTGGAGAGCTGTTCCCCTTCAAGAACCACCCCTTTAAGGTCTTGGATGACGAGTCCATGCAGCGCACGGTGGAAAGCGTAGAACAGTACGGTGTGCTGTCTCCGCTGATTGCCCGTCCTCGCCCGGAAGGTGGTTACGAGATCATCTCTGGGCACCGCCGTCAGCACGCCGCCCAGCTTGCCGGGCTGGAAACCCTGCCGGTCATCGTCCGCAATATGGATGATGATGCCGCTGTTCTGCTCATGGTGGATAGCAATCTCCAACGTGAGAACATCTTGCCCAGTGAACGAGCTTTTGCCTACAAAATGAAGCTGGAAGCCCTAAAAAATCAAGGTGCTAGGTCGGATTTAACTTGTGGCCAAATTGGCCACAAGTCAAATGGTGCAAAAGCGCGAGATATTGTCGCTGATGAATCAGGTGACAACGCTCGAAATGTCCAAAGGTTTATCCGCCTGACCAACCTTGTCCCGGAACTGCTGGACATGGTGGACGAAAAGAAGATCGCTTTTAATCCCGCTGTGGAGCTGTCCTATCTGGACGAAAGCCAACAGCGGGATTTTTTAGAAGCCATAGAGGACACCCAGAATGCGCCGTCTCTTTCCCAAGCGCAGCGGCTCAAAAAGCTGGCACAGGAAGGGCACTTCTCATATGATGTTGCCTTTGCCGTCATGGGAGAAGAGAAAAAGGACGAGCTGGACAAGGTGGTCATCAAAAACGACACCCTGCGGAAATACTTTCCCCGCAGCTACACCCCGAAACAGATGGAGGACACCATCATCAAGCTGCTGGAACAGTGGCAGCGCAAGCAGCAGCGGCAGAACGAACGCTGACTTATACCGTAACGAAAGACCCGATGGGGTCTTTTTCTTTTGCAAGCAAAGGAGAAAACGCCTATGAAAAACAACGCTACCCGTACCATCCGCTCCGAGGAGATCACCATTGACGTGCGCATCTGCGCTGCACTGGCGGTAAACCGGGGCGGCGAGATCTACCTTGCAGCCATTGCCCCGGATATGGAGCTGACCGTCATCACGCTGGACGAGGCTCCGGGCATCCTGCCCTGCTTTGAGGAGGACGATGCCTGTCTGAACCTCCCCAACACCTCGCTGCTGCTCTGCTATAACCCGGCGCAGGTGCTGAAGATGGGCGGCAAGCACTACCTGACCGGTCCGGTGATTCTGGTCCGCACCAACATGGACGGCGAGGTCATCTCGCTGACCATCGATGAGGTCTACCTGTTCCAGAAGTATCTGGCAAGCCACAGCATCACCCTGATGGCAGATGGGCAGAAGCTCACCTGCATCTGCATCGACTGAGGTGTACTATGCTGAACTTTTTTATTGGCTTCGCCTTTTTTGAAGCAGGTGCCTTTTTCGGCTTCTTCGTGGCGGCTCTGCTGAACGCTGCCCACGCCGGGCAGGAGAGCACCATCTTTGAGGAGAATGATAATGGAACAGAATGAAAACACCCTGTCCGTGCTGAAAATTGCGCCGGGACAGTATCCGCAGCAGGTCGAGATCGATAACGACCTGAAGTCTTTGCAGCAGGCTGTGGGCGGCTCCATCGGCGCAAGCTATCCCTTTGCCGACCCGGTTGCCATCGTTTATGCCGATGACGGCAAGCTCATGGGTCTACCCCTGAATCGTGCCCTGTGGGACGAGGACGGGCTGATGTACGATGTCATTGCCGGAACCTTTCTGGTGGTGGGGCTGGGAGAGGAAGATTTTGTGTCGCTCTCTCCGGAGCTGGCGCAGAAGTATGAAGAAGAATTTCATCAACCCGAAGCTTTTCTCCCTCTGGGGCGTCGCCTGATGGTCATTCCGGTTCCGGATGAATCGGTTCAGAATGACGCAGAAAAGGCTGTAAGCAAGCCCCCGATGGAACATGACCGATAAGACGATTTTCTGTGCAGGAGGTGGTAACGATGCAGGAAGAAATCGAACAGAAATCATTCAACCTGATGATCTCCACCACAAAGCTATCTGCCCGGACTGTTCTCCGGGCGGTAAAGGCGACGTATCGGCTATACCAGTCCAAGGCATCCCAAGGCAAGCAGAGCGTCCGCACCCTTCTGCGGCAAAACCGGGGCGTTTCCAGCGTGGAGATCAGCAAAACCGGCATCCGTGGGTTGGAATGCTACGCCAAAAAGTACGGCATTGACTACGCCATCCGCAAGGACACCTCCGAGGTGCCGCCCCGGTATCTGGTCTTTTTCAAGGCCCCGGACGCAGAAGCCTTCCAATCGGCTTTCAAGGAGTATTCGGCATCCCTGCTGAACAAAGATAAACGCCCTTCCGTGCTGGCAAAGCTGCACGAACTGGTGCAGGCGGCAGCAGAACTCCCCGGCAAAGTCCGGCACAAGGAACAGGAGCGTGGACTGTGACCACAAAAAAGCTGACAAAGCTGCTGGCACTCTATCTGCCTTATCTTCTGCTGGGGCTGGTGGCAACCAACTTTGGCGAAGCATGGCGGCTTGCGGAGGGCAAAGAGCTGGGCGATAAGATCATGTCCATGATGGGCACCATCCCGGTGGCGTTTGCAAACCCTCTGCCCAGCCTGCATCCGCTTGATTTGCTGGTGGGCTTGTGCTGCGGCGCAGGGTTACGGCTGGCGGTTTATCTGCGTGGCAAAAATGCCAAGAAGTACCGCCACGGCATGGAATACGGCTCTGCCCGGTGGGGCACTCCGAAGGATATTGAGCCGTTCATGGCCCCCAAGTTTGCCGACAACATCATCCTGACCAAAACAGAACGGTTGATGATGAGCAACCGTCCGCCTGACCCCAAGAATGCCCGGAACAAAAATGTGCTGGTGGTGGGCGGCTCCGGCAGCGGCAAGACCCGGTTTTGGCTCAAGCCCAACCTTTTACAATGTCACAGTTCCTATGTGGTTACTGACCCGAAAGGCTATAATGAACAAGGATAAAACAAAGATGCGTTTACAAAAAGATAAAAATATCGTATCTTTGTTACATATCAAGCAACCCCACTAAAAAACAAAGAAGGTGAAACTATGGCGAAATCCAATCAAGGAAAAATCACGGCACTGTACGAACGGCTTTCCAGAGATGACGAATTACAAGGTGAATCCAACAGCATCCTGAATCAGAAAAAGTATCTGGAAGACTACGCCCGCAAAAGTGGTTTCAACAACATCCAGCATTTTACAGATGATGGATACAGTGGAACAAACTTCAACCGCCCCGGCTTTCAGTCAATGATTGCCGAAATCGAAGCTGGACACATTGCAACGGTCATTGTAAAAGACATGAGCCGTTTTGGACGGAACTATCTGGAGGTTGGATTTTACACCGAAATTCAGTTTCCCTCAAAAGGTGTTCGGTTCATTGCCATCAATAATAATGTAGACAGTGCCAATCCAACAGACAATGACTTCACGCCCTTTCTGAACATTATGAACGAGTGGTACGCCAAAGACACCAGCAACAAAATTCGTGCGGTGTTCAAATCCCGGATGCAGGACGGAAAACGATGCAGCGGCAGTATCCCATATGGGTACAAACGGATTCCCGGTGATAAGCAGACTCTCTATGTGGACGAAGAAGCCGCTGCCGTTGTTCGTAAGATTTTTGAGATGGCCGCAAACGGTTCCAGTATGGCCAAAATTGCGCAGACGCTTTCCGATGAAAAGATTTTGATTCCATCGGCGTATGAAGAACAGCATGGTTCAAAAGCTGCACAATGCCATTCGTATCACGATCCGTATCGCTGGAACACTACCACCATCACTTATATTCTTGACCGTCAAGAGTATCTTGGGCATACAGTGCTGCGCAAAAGTATTCGTGAAAACTTCAAGCTGAAAAAACGCCGAGCAGCCACACCGGAAGAACAAATAATTTTTAGAGATACCCATGAAGCCATCATTGACCAAGAAACATGGGATAAGGCACAACGTCTTCGGAAACGTTGCCCGAAAAGACTGCCGGATGGAACGTACACGCATCGGCTGTCAGGCATCGTTTTTTGCGCTGATTGCGGCTCCCGGATGAGTTTTTCTAGTCCTGAAGCAAAGCATCGGGATTCCGGGGTAGTGTATGATTCGGATTCCTCGTGGCAATGCAGCAAGTACCGCAATATGTATGTTTCCTGCACATCACATTTTATAAAGACCTCGACGATTGAAGCCGCCATTCTTGAGGCAATAAAAACAATGACAGGAAAGGTTCTTGAAGATGAAGCGGAATTTGCAGAGCAGCTTCGGGCATTATGGGAAAGCCAGAACAACCAATCGTCCAATGAGTTCAAAAAAGAACTGCTGGCTGTGCAAAAGAGAATGGATGAGCTTGACACTTTGATTCGCAGCCTATATGAAAGCAGTGTTATGGGTAAAATCCCGGAGCGTCAATTCCAACGGCTGATGGCACAGTACGATGAAGAACAAACAGGCTGTGAAACCCGTATGGCGGAACTAAAAAAAGAACTGGATAATACGGAAACGACTAAAGTTGATCTGAAACGATTTATCAAACTGATTCGGAAATATAAAGACTGTGAAATTTTGACCGATGATATGCTGTACGAGCTGGTAGAAAAAGTGGTGATCCATTCCGCATCCGGCGGACGGACGATCTACCGTCAACAGCAAATCGACATTTATTTCAACTTCATTGGCGATACTTTTCCCAGCCAAATCGAAATCAACCACGACGATGCGAAAAAGATTACAGAACAGCAGATAGCCAAGCGTAAAAAGTACCAAAAAACATCTGGAGAAAACCGTAAGAAAAAACGAGCGGCTTTGAGAGAAGCTGCTAAAACTGACCCGCAGGCAGCAGCCGAATACGAAGCACTCTTGCAGAAAAACCGGGAACGCTGCCGCCAATATGCCCAAAAGAAAAAGCTGGCTCAACAAGAGCTTGCCGATAAAACCGCACTTCAATTTGAACCAACCGATGAACTGAAAGGAGAATCCGCATGAACGAACTTGAAAAATCCATCCATGACAACGCCAACGGTCTGGACTACACCCTTGTCAATGACCACTATCTGCCCAATTTGACCGCAGCAGCCCCGGCAGAGCAGCACCCTACCGGGCGGTGGGGCCGCTTACATAAGAAGTATCTGGAAGAACAGCACCCTGTCCGGTACAACCAACTGCTCCTGTCCGGTGAGCTGAGCGGCTACCTTGCCAAGCTGGACAAGCAGGCCGAGGAACAGCTTGCCCTTACCATCCGGCAGATGCAGGATGCCGAGGGCGTAACCGAAGCCCTGAAAGTCGAAAACCAACTGGAATGGGTACGCCGGATGAACAGCATCCGCAGCCGTGCCGAAGAAATCATCAAGACCGAGCTGATTTTTGTCTAATACAATATCGCATCTCTGACCGCTCTGCATGGCTGCAAGGCGGTCTTTTCGTTACATCGGGTCTGCACACGGCAGGCCCTTTTTTGATACGGAGGTATACGCCTATGAAACTGACTTTTGACGAAAAGAAGCTGCTCTACGCCTACGGCAACCCCGATTTGGCACTGACCCGCAAGCGGCTGTATGAAGTTGCAGGCCTGACGGTTGACCCTGACCTGAACCGGCTGGTGTTCGACTTCGTCCGCAAGCTGGAGAACGAATCGCTGCATCTGGAACGCTGGTACGACCAGATGTTCTACTTCGTGCGTGCGGAGATGGAGTGCTATGCCGGGATGCAGAAGCTGGCGCAGGACATTGAGAACGATGAGGACTGGGGGCCTGAGATGTTCAAGGAGGACGAAGATGACGAACGCACTGATGCCGTGTAAGCTGGAAACGATGATTTACGACTGTGGGGATGGGACTTACAGCGTGTTCACGCTGAATCCCGTCTTGCAAAAGCAGCTTGCCAACCTTGCCGTTCAGCATCCGAAGATGTGCTGGAATCAAAAAAGTAGTGGCATGGCAGGCCAACAGTATCGGTTAAATTCAGAAGTGAAAATTTATATCTGAGTATTCTTCTCGAAGATGCCGAAGTTGTTTCCGGCATCTTCGTACATAAAATGTAACAATCGCCAAATTTGAGCAATCATTTATGTTGAATCTGCTTATATTCTGCCTGTCGTTAACGAAAAATTGAAAAAATCCCATTTGTGTGATATACTTTCATAATAATGAAAGACAAAGACTAACTATTAAAAGTCAAGCCCTAAAATAAAAAAATCCGCCAACCATCCGCTGCCCATGACAAACATCATTCAAATGCTGGCCTTGGAGTAGCGAGGGTGACGGAGAGAACAGCAAAGCAAGCCCAGCCAACCCTCGCAAAAACAGAATAGCATTTGAATGCTTCGGTTTGTCAAGGGTTCGCTGCGCCAGCTAAGTTGTTCTTAGGTTTAACTCAAGCTCTGGAGAAAATCAAGTGATGGCAAGATATGCTTTACCGGACTTCTGCAAAGCGTAAATAAGTCGTACGAGTTTCTTTGTGGCATGAGATAGGGCAACATTGTAGTGCTTGCCTTCAGCTTGCTTTTTGGTAAGGTATTCAGTAAAAACAGGATTCCAGTAACAGACGTATTTGGTTGCAGTGTAAAGAGCGTATCGAAGATAACGAGAGCCACGCTTTTCCATGTGTGCATAGCAGTTTGTGAGTTTTCCTGACTGGTATGTGGACGGAGAACATCCGGCATAAGCCAAAACTTTATCAGGAGAGTTGAAATTTGAAAAATCCCCCACCTCTGCAAGAATCATCGCAGCAGAATAAAATCCCATTCCGGGAATCGAAAGGATTGGCGGTTTCAATTCATCCATGATTTTCCGAATGGCATCTTCTATTTCGTTGATTTCGGAGGTGAGTTCTTGAATGAGCTTAATGGTGTGCTTTAATTCCAAAGACTTAGCAGGCATAACAGAACCAATGGATGTTCTGGCTGCATCTCGGATATGAGTAGCTCGGTCTTTTCGGTAATGGCCTCTGGATGTTGTCACGAGGATGTTAGCCAATCTGGTCAGATGAGCTTCTGAAATCTGCTTTGCACCGGGATATTCACTGAGAAGAGCATAGATTGAAGTGCCGTGGATAGACGAAACAAGCTGTTCTAATTCTGGAAACAGGATCGTAACCAATCTGGACACCGACTGCTTTAGTTTGGCGCGTTCCTGAACTTTATCAAATCGGTATCTCGTGAGTGACTTTAGTTCTTCGTTGTGATATGCTGTATCTGTGTAGGACTTGAGGTCTACATCGGACAATAGCATAGTTGCAATCGTTTTTGCATCCACACGATCGGTTTTAGTTTTGCGAAGACTGAGGCTCTTTCGATACAGGTTGGTATGCAAGGGATTCATGACATAGACGGGCAGGTCGTTGTCAAGAAGAAACCCAAGGATATTGCAGCTGTAATGTCCGGTAGCCTCAAGCCCTACTTTTATTTTGTCTGATTTTTGAGTACAGTCTTTAATCGTTTGCAGCAGCCTTTTAAACCCATCTAGGTTGTTGGGGATGGTAAAGCAGTCAGCGAGGGTTGTTCCTTCTGAATCAAGGATGCAGCAGTCATGCTTATCTTTGGCAACGTCAATTCCAACACAGATCACTTTTGATACCTCCGCTATAGTATTTAATGCTGCTTAGGACCACAGACTTCTTTGCAGTTGTAACCTCGTTCTAAATAAACCGTCTGGCGGTATCTAACTGATTAACATTTCAACAAAGAAGCTGTGGTTGGAGCCTTTGTCAAACCGTCTTTGCGGTAGGAGGTGTTCACCAATCCACAGCATCCTATACAGTGTAGCATACCGCTGGAGAGCGGTCTATAAATACTACTCTTTTATAATACGAGAGGGTGATATATAGTGGCAGTAACATACAAACGATTATTTCACCTGATGATTGACCGAAACATTTCCAACACTGAGCTTATTTCAAAAGCAGGTGTTAGTGCTAATATTTTCACCCGTATGAAAAGAAATCAGTATATCGCATTGGACTCAATTGAAAAAATATGTTCCGTGTTAGACTGCCAAGTTGATGACATCTTGGAGTTTACGTCAGATGGCAGTGATGACCAATCAAAAGGAGATGTAAAAGATGAATGAAGATAAATATGAGCGCACCATAGATGAGCTTGAAACCCATGCCTGCAAATGGTGGCCGAAAGAGGTTCGTGAAGAAGCTCAAAAAATTAGCATTTTACAAGCATTGTTGGATTCGCAAGATAAATTTATCGCTATATTGAAACTTGCAAACAAAGCAGTTCCCTCAAGCCTGTTTAATCTAATCGATGCCGCCGGTTTTTCATACAACCTCTTTTTGAAGCATCTTGTTGTTTTGGTTGACTTTGGCAGCGAACCGCTTCAACGAGTCAACAAAGATTTTCGAGAGCTATTTCCTGATGGAAAATTTGTGTTCGACATTGGAAATGGCCCTTGTGAATATACATTCTCCGCATTGCCTGTTTCTGGTGTTCTGACCAATAAACGCATGAAAATCGACACCTTGGAAAACTTGGCTTCTACTCGTGCAGATGTAAATCTGTGCAAAGATTTGATTATGTTATTGACTTTTGGTGGTGCAGCAGTTGAAGCAAGTAACCGTGCTATTTTCTTTAAGTGTACACCTTATGAATACCTTGGAGATGATACTGAGGTTGAAACTTTCGTCCGGCAAAATTACATTCGCGTAAGTAGAATCATTAGCGGTAAGACTGCTTCTGATCTCGGCAATGTAGCTCAACAGTATGTGGTGGAATATTTAACTACTACTTTAGGCGAGAATTATTGCGTGAAAAGCAACGGTACAATTCCGGGTGTCACTCAAAATGACGGCGATACGTTAACAAACTTTGATGTTGTAGTAGACCGTGTAGATGACCATGGCCGTCACAAGAAGTATGTTGCCATTGAAGTAACTTTCCAAGAAACCACAAATAGTACGATTGAACGTAAAGGCGGTCAGGCTCGTGACAGATTCGAGAAAATCGCTAATAGCCGAAACTACATTGCTTATATTATAGATGGTGCTGGTAATTTTGCAAGAAGAGCCGCTGTAAGGGTACTTTGTGAAAACAGCCATTGTACTGTTGCATATACTCCGGAAGAGTTCCAGTTGCTGACGGAGTTTATTAAGGAGAGAATTGGATGATAAGAACAATTGATTTGTTCGCTGGTGTTGGAGGTATCCGTCTGGGTGCTGAGGCGGCACTAAAAAAACATGGTATTGATTCTAAATGTGTTTTGTCCAGCGAAATCAATGAAAAAGCCTGTGAGACATACCAGCTGAACTTCGGCGAACATCCTTGCGGTGACATCCATGAAATCACTGAGATTGAACCGTTTGACTTTTTGCTTGGTGGTTTTCCGTGTCAACCGTTTTCGTACGCAGGCAAGCGAAAAGGATTTGGTGACACTAGAGGTACGTTGTTTTTTGAAATTGAGCGTATCCTTCAAAAGTACCAGCCAAAAGCTTTTCTTCTCGAAAATGTAAGAGGTTTATATACGCATGATGAAGGGCGTACTTTTGATACTATCATGTCAAAACTCCACGATTTAGGATATGGAACTTATGATATGTTGCTTAATAGTTCCAACTTTGGAGTACCCCAAAATCGTGTGCGTTTATATATTCTCGGAATCAAAAATGCTACGCCCAAAATGTCACTAAGAACTAATCTAGGCGCGACAGATTCTCATGACTTTAAGCGAAAGTATGAACAAACAAATTTCTTTGAGCTTGGCAATTCTCAGTCCAAACGGATGGTCAGGGATATAATTGAAGAAACTGTTGACGAAAAATATTACTGCTCTAAAACCTTTGAAAATCAGTTGCGATCTGTTGTTGGCGATGATTTGTCAAGATTAAATGGTTGCCGACTCATTGACTATCGTGGCGGTCAATCTTTGCACTCATGGGAACTCGGAACAAAGGGACATTGTACTCCCCAAGAAATCAAGTTTATGAACCTCCTTATTCAGAATCGTCGAAAACCGATTTTTGGGAAACAGCAGGACGGAAAGAAGCTTAGCCTAGAGCAAATACAGACCTTTTACACTGATAAAGATATTCTGGATGTAATAGAGTCTTTGAAGCAAAAGGGCTACCTGAAAGAAGATAATGGAAGATTTAACCCTGTATGTGGAAATATGTCTTTTGAGGTCTTTAAGTTTCTTGACCCTAATAGCATTTCTATTACGCTAACCTCGTCCGATTCCAATCGTCTTGGCGTTGTTCAAAATAATCGACCGAGGCGAATTACACCGAGGGAGTGTGCAAGACTTCAAGGTTTTCCAGATAGTTTTATTGTAAATCCCACAGATGCTTTTGCATACAAGCAGTTTGGAAACTCCGTTTCCGTTCCAGTGATCGAAGCGGTTGTAAATGATTTTATTGAGCAGAACAAAGACGTGCTGAACTGGAAATAACGTAATTTAATATTTTTGTGGTTTGAGTTTCAGAAAGGAGGTTGGATGTTATGGCAAAATCGATTCCCGCTTTGGTAACGCCAGAGGTTCTTGTTTGGGCGAGAGAATTGGATGCCATTTCTGTTGATGAAATTGCATCTAAAATGAAAATCCCACCTCAAAAAATTGAAGAATGGGAAGATGGAATATCTTACCCGACATTGACTCAGGCAAAAGAACTGGCTAGGCAGTATAGGGTTCCGTTTGTTTACTTCTATCTTCCGGATACGCCTCAAAAGAAGAAGCGACTTAGCAAAGTGGACTATCGTGCTTTTGGAAACATGGGTGTTCAGAGTACAGAATCTCGTGAATTAAGATGGCTCTTAAGGGACATTGAGGATCGCCGAGACTCCATGTTGGATTTGTACGAGGAAATCGGCAAGAAAACGTTGGATTTCCCGATTAAAGTTGATGTGAAAAGCAGCAACGAGGAAATCGCAAAGGTTATTCGAGAACTGCTAAATCTGAGTATGACTACCCAAAAGAAGTTCCGCTATCCCGAAAAAGCATTATCCCATTGTGTAGAAGCTCTGGAAAAAAAAGATGTACTTGTATTTCAAGCTACAAAAATAGAAACGAGTGAAATGCGAGGATTATCTGTTGCGTATGAGCAAATGCCGATAATCGTTCTGAATCGAAAAGACGAACCTTCGGCAAGATTATTTACCCTCTGTCATGAACTTGTTCATATTGTCACTCGTACATCTGGAATTTGCACAGATGTATCTGAAAATTCCACTTCTAATAATGAATTGGAATTACGATGCAATCAAATTGCAGGAATGGTGTTGGTTCCGAAATCGAGTATTGCCAAGCACCCAATTATAAAAGAGATTCAAATCTATGGCTTTGATGATGGACGTGTCGGCAAAATAGCAAAAGACTTTGCGGTAAGTAAGCAAGTTATTCTTCACTGCCTTTGGGAACTCAACATTATCTCTCAGCCGTTTTATTATGAAACGCTTAATCGGTATTCGGATGAGTATAAAGCGTATAAAGCTCAAAAACCCAAAAAAGGTTTTCTTCCGCCAGTCACTGATACTGTGTCACAAGTTGGAAAACTATACGCAAGGACAGTACTCAATGCTTACTACGCAGAGAAGATAACGGCAAGAGATACGTCAAGTTATTTACTAAATCTCAAAGCTAAAAATTTCGGAAAACTGGAAAGGTGGTGCTTCTAGTGGGAGACAAATATGTATTTGATGCTAACATATTTATCAATCTACATCAGAGGCAACCAAGAGATGTTTATCCTTCTGTATGGAATAAAATTGATGAACTCATGGCGAGTGGAACGATAATATCGAGCCGTGAAGTTTATGATGAGCTAACAAGAAGTGACGATTCGTTATCCGAATGGGCGAAAAGTAGGAAAGAATATTTTTTACCATCTGAAATTTCCATTCAAGAAAAGGTTCGCAAAATTTTATCAGAGCATCGTGGGCTTGTTGAGGGCGGAAAGAAACAAAACAACGCAGATCCTTTTGTGATAGCTCTTGCGCAAGAACAGCACTGCGCATTGGTTACAGAAGAAGTTCGCTCTAATAGTCTTAATGCTCCCAAAATCCCCAATATTTGTGATGCCTATGGGGTTACATGTATCAACTTTGTTGGGTTTACCCGTGAGATGAAACTGACTTTTTAATAGCAATATAGCAGGAAGCAACTTTCGTAGGAGTAGATGCTTCCTGCTTTTTGTATTCCTTACATATACCAATCATAAAAGAGGAGCGTGATGCCATGACCCAACCCAAAACCGACCTTGCCTATCTCCGCAGCGAAAAAGCCAAAGCAGAGCAGAAGCTGCGCTCTTGTCAGCATCGGGAAAAGATTCTTGAACGCAGGATGTCGGAGCTGAACCGGAGAGAGCGTGTGCATCGTCTTTGCACCCGTGCCGGAATGCTGGAGAGCTTTCTGGTCTGTCCGGGAGAGCTGACCGATGATCAGGTGATGGAACTGCTGAAAATCTCGTTCCGTCAACCGGAAGTCGTGCTGGCACTTGCAAAGATGGTGCATGACGTTCACGAACGCAGCAACGTCCAAAACCCTTTAGAATAAAGGGCGCAATTATACACCGTTCCGGTGAAATTGCGGTCTTGCAGACGGCTCGATGTAATCGAAGCTGGCGTTTGTGCGCCAGCCCGATTCCATCCCAAGGAAAAATGCATTTTCCTTGCGCTGCTACCGCAGCTATCCTTTCCTCTTAGATATGGCACGAGATTTCTTGATTGATTCAATGAATAGTGCTAAACTTGATGTCAAAATGACGATAGAAGGAAAGGATTTTGCCATGATTGAAGATTTTGTTCAAACGCTTGTGAATCTTATGATTGATGCAGGAACAGATGAAACAATAAAACACCTAAAGGATTCTTGTGAAAAACAGCAAGTTGAGAAAAAAATTATCAAATATCTTAATCAGCAGAAAAAGTATAACGGATTATACTCAGTTGCTGAGGAGTACGATTTTGCCGGGATTTGTAACTATCTCAAGGAGAATTCTTTTCAAAAGGTTCTCGATGCAATTTCGGGCAATGACAGCCAACGCAAAGCGGCGCGCTCAGAACTATATACCGGAGCATATCACGCTGCACACGCAGAAACGGCCCAGTCTAAAGAAAAAGTCAGGAGACTCGTTTCTGAAACAGTTGACATACTTCGAGAAATTCAACACAGCAAAATTTTATTAAGCGACCGTGTTATGCAGGCCGAGATAGTAGATGATGTGAACGCTCATACGGATAAAGCTATCGAAGCATTTGCTAAGAAGGCTCAAGAAAACAATCAATCTCCTTTTTCACCTGAAAATGTAAATAAGCTTGGTTCAAATCATGAGTATGAAAAGTTAAATACGCTTTCAAAACAATTTCAAAATCAACTGGGTACACAACATCCATTGTATCCATATTATCAATTTACTCCATCTCAAGAATATGAGGGGAATTTAGTGAGTTCACCATTAAGAGATGATGCAAGAAAAAAATACCCACCTCGCTTTGTGCTCAACGGCATTGCTAAAATTGGCGATGATAAAATCAATGAGTTGTCTCCTGAAATTATAGAATATGCAAATCGACATCAACTTTCAATTTCGCTTGAGATTCATTCAGCAACAAAGTATTTGGGCGAAGAAAAAGACCCGATTCAGACAGAAGCCGAATCGCTAATCGGAGCTACGCTTATAAAGGAACCTCGCAAATTTTCAGAACCACGGCCATATTCTATTAGAATAGATAACACTCCAATCTTTGACTATATCGAATTGGGAGTAAGTGAAATATTAGAAGACAAATCCGTTGTAGTGACAAACGAAAAACAACAATCGCCACTGATAAATATCAGACTGGTTTTTAATGTGTATACTCATAATGTCAGTGTTTCTATGACAGCTGTAGATCATTCGAATGAAACGCTTTTGAGATATGTCACGCTGATGAAAGCAGCATCGGAGGGAAAAAACATTTCGCTTTATGATTTGAAGAACAACACAGTTTTCCTTAGTGGACCACTAAGGGATTGTGATTACAAGAGCGGATTTTCCAATGTGGATGACGAATTGGATTTTCTAAGACGCATTTGCGAGATTGAAGAGCACTTTTCTGTCAAAATAAAAATTCCAGATGTCATTATGACAAAGGACTATAAACAGGTTCGCTATTTGAGCGACTTGCTAAGAGGTGAAAGGGTGAAGCGAAACGCAGATGAAATCAAATGTACGGCGATAGCTGGAGATGGATTTAGAAATAGAATGAAGGAAACAGGTGATGCTATAGAGGATTTGGTCAATGTTGGACCAAGCAGAGTAACAATATTTGGCAGCGATTTTGACATTCAAATTGTTCGAGAACTAAAAAACACTCAGATTATGCAGATTGACAAAGTGAAGGCTTTGCTTAATATATTAGATAATGGAGAGGAATTTCCATTAAAGTTGAAATTAGTTACGAAGGAATACTATGAAAGCTTACCATCGGAAGAGCTACTATCGCAACTCGATAAATTAAATATGCCTGAATAATATAATTTGATATTCGACCGTTCATCAAGAGCAATCTTGCTGGGCGGTCTTTTTGTTTGGGGGTGATGCCTATTCCGTGTCCGCATTTCAAAATCACCATCGTCAAGCGCAGCCAAGGGCAGTCCGCTGTTGCCGGGGCCGCTTATCAAAGCGGCGAACGGCTGTTCAGCGAGTACGACCAGAAAACAAAATTCTACAACAAGAAGAAAGAGCTTGTCCACGCCGAGATCATGCTGCCGTCCCATGCGCCGCCCGGATATGCAGACCGGGCAACCCTTTGGAACGCCGTGGAAGCCGTGGAGAACCAGTGGAACTCCCAGCTTGCCCGGCGCATCGTGCTGGCGTTCCCGGTGGAGGTGCCGAAGGAGCAGTATTTGTCCATGATAAAAGAGTTTTGTCAGGAGCAGTTTGTTTCCAAAGGCATGCTCGCCGACTTTGCCATCCACGACAAGGGCGATGGCAACCCACACGCCCACATTCTACTGACCATCCGAGCAATGGATGAACACGGCAAGTGGCTCCCGAAAGCCAGAAAGGTGTACGACCTTGACGAGAACTGTGAGCGCATCCGGCTCGCTTCCGGCAACTGGAAGTGCCATAAGGAAAACACCGTGGACTGGAACGACCAGAAGTATGCCGAGGTCTGGCGGCACAGCTGGGAAGTTGTTACCAACCGCTATCTGGAAGCCGCTGGCAGACCAGAACGTGTTGACCTGCGCTCCTTTGAGCGACAGGGCATCCAGCAGATACCGACTGTGCATCTCGGCCCCGCCGCACACCAGATGGAAAAGCGTGGAGTGGAAACCTTTCTCGGAAACCTGAACCGGGACATTCGTGCAGCCAACAGCCTGATGCAGTCCATCCGTAGCGCAATCCGTGGGCTGCAACGCTGGATCGCAGACCTGAACGAAAAGAAGCAGCTTCTTCTGGACGCTCTGGAAAAGGCGAAAGAACCCACGCTGTCCGACTTGCTGGTGGATTACTTCAACCTTCGAAACGAGCAGCGGAGCGATTGGTCTGGCAAGGCAAAACTGAAATGCACTGTTCGGGACTTTGAGAAAGTCAAACAGGCGGTGGACTATTTGAAAGCCCATTCCCTGAACACCGCTGAGGACTTGAACCATGCCATTGACAGCTTAAACCAGACCGCTGCTCCTCTCCGCAGGCAGTTGAAGCAGAACGAAAACCGTATGCGGGCAATCGCCCAGATAAAAGATGCTGCCGCCGTCCATGCCAAGCTGAAGCCCATCCACGATACCTTTATCAAGAAGAACTTCAAGCTGACCAAGGGAAGTACGAGTCACTAATAATAAAGTTTTGAAGGGAGATTATAGTATGAACTGTGTCAACTATGTAAAAAAGACTGTTTGTATGGTTCTTATGCTTGCATTTGTTTTAATCAGTTGCTTAGGAGCCTTTGCAACTTCAGAAAATCCGAAGAAACTTGGAATTTTAGCAAGCTCAATAAAAATAACTGATACAAAGGTTGAGTACATCGAGTATAAAGACGATGGAGCGTATTTTGTTGAAGAAACAATTTCCGGAAATATCATTACGTCCGATTTTTATAAAATAAGTAATGGAGAGAAGATTCACTCTTCTCAAATAATCAGCTCTGTAAGCGGAAAAAACGTTATCAGTCGAGAAACTGATGCAAATGGACAGGTTACGACATATTCCGTTAAAGGTATAGTATCTAGAGATACAAATGAGAAATCAATTGTTCCATATGCTATTCGAACGGATAACTACTCGATTTCACTGGTTGGAAAAAAGGTGACAATTGCATCAGCTGCGATGGCAATAACGCTGGTTTCAAATTATATTCCGACTACTGGAGCCGAAGATATTATAAAAAAGGCAATTGTTGTGGTAGCTGGAGCTGTAGGTGCGGGAGTGGCTTGCCTTCCGGATTATCTTTATGTGACGAGTGTCCTTTCAATGCATAAGAGCGTAGGAAAGATTTACTATGTTTATGAAAACGATTATTACTTGGATTCTAATAAATCTCAACTTATTGGACATTGGACATTTAGACACCGTTCAGGACATTAAAGAAGGAAGTTATGAAAAATCACGGTTTTAAGTCAGTTTTTGAGGTTTGTGCAGCACTGCTTGCTCAATATATAGCATTCTATATGATTTCGTCTCGGTTGGGAAAGGAAGCGGAAATTGAAAATTTTTTGACCAATAAGTTTGTTATGATATTTTGGGTAATTTATTTAACAAATAAATTCATACGATCGTCGAAAACAAAGAAGTAAACAGGCTAAAAACGCTAAAGCAACAGCCATCAATTTTGCATTGATTGCAAGTGGATGGCTGTTGCTTTACTTAAAATGCAGTATTCTTTTTTCTGTTTCTGCTCCTATTCCTATTTTGTATATATACCGACAAAAGACCTTCACAGCAAGAATACCATGATAATTAGTGCTTGATGAAAATCTAGTCATGGATTTCCGCTATACATACAAAAAAAGCGCCGAGGACATCTTCCCAAAATGGGAAGAGTCCTCGGCGGTATTCGTTTATCGGTTCTGCGCTTTTTCGATGATGTCCTTTTCCTCCGCAAAAAATCGTTCTACGTTTTTCCGAGCCCGAACCAGTTCTTGCATCTCGTTCCGTGCCTTACGATAGTCCGGGTATGCTTCTTTCTTCTTTTTCAGAAGTTCAGCGTATTCGATGCTCAAGTCCTTAGCCTTTGGCAGCTTTTTCAATCCGGCTTCATCAAAAGCAGTTTTTGCGGCCTTATGCAGCGTGATTTCTTCCCGGTGGGTGTCCAGAAAGCTCTTACTATACCCGGCTTTGCGGTAGGCATCATAGACCGGGCGTGTCCGGGCATAATTAACGATGTGCGTTCGCAGAACAGCAATCTCGGCCATGCGCGTTTCTGCTGCCTTGATTGAATCGCCTAGTTCATGATAGCGAGCAGTAGCAGCATCTATACGCTCCTGCATTTCCTCAATGCTTCCGATTTTGTTCTCCTGTAAGAAAATCAGCGTTTTGGACATTTCTTTCAGATTATATCGCTTTGCCCAGCGAGCATACCCCATGCTCTTTCCCTCGGCCAGCTTTGCCTGAATGTCCACCAGCATCTGAAACTTTTGTTCCGGTACGATGCGCTTCTGCTTCTGCCGGGAATGGTGTTCGGCTTCCCCAGAGATAACAGCTTTCAGTTCTTCTTCACTATATCCTGCGCCCAAAGTGCGGAACCGTATGAATCGCTTCTGCCGTGCGCCTTTGACGGAGGTGTATTTTCCACGCTTGACCTCATAACCCTGCTGCTCCAGTCCTTGCAGAAAATCTTCGTAGTCTTTGGGCTTTTCCGTCAGAATAGTGTCAATCACGCCACATAGACGGTCACGATTGCTTTCTTTGGGCGGGTAGAGTGTGCGCTTCTGCCGCTCCCGATAGGGCTTTATCTCAATGACGGAAAGCTGATGCTCTAAGCAGATCAGATCGCTCAACCGTTGCACAGCCAACCCGGACAATAAAAAATCCCGGAATTTCCGGGTGCTGTCCAACGCAGTGGAGTTGTAGATAATGTGATTATGAATGTGTTCCCGGTCCGTGTGGGTTGCAACGATAAACGCATACTTGCCTTTGGTGAAACGCATTGCCAGCTCATAACCCACCTTGTTGGCTTCCTCGGCGGTGATCTCGCCGGGTTTGAACGACTGCCGGATCTGATAGGCAATCACGTCACTTTTTTGTCTGCGCCCAGTGACAAGTTCATACTGCCGTTTGGACAGCATAAATTCTTCATCCACCGTCAAAGGACTGCATTCGTAACTACTGACCAGTTCGCCCTGCTGTGTCTTGTCGGGATTCTGTACATAGTCTGTACGGCTTTTCAGACAGGCCGCAACCGACTTGCCTTTGTTTTTGTGCAGCGCGATCAGCCGTGTTGCGGCCATCCTAAATCACCCCCATAAAAGAAAAAGCCGCCCGAAGGCGGCAAAAGGTTGAAAATGCTCCTTACAGTTCGGCCAACCACTCACTGAACCGCCCGATGCCCTCGGTGATGGCAGTTGCGCCGAAAAAGAGGACAAAGCAGAGGAATTCGGCTACCAGCAAGATAAGGAACTGATTCCAAGTCTGACGGTAAGCAGTGTAGATGCCGCAGCCGAAAATATACAGCATGGGCAGAGTCAACACAAACGCCGACAGGTTCAGCGTCCATTTCAGCATCAACGCAAGGAAAGCCGTAAGCAGCCAAAACGGGAAAACGATCATCTTAAAAACGAACCTCATATCCAGCACCTGCCTTTCAACTTTATTATAAAGGCATCTCCACACCCCTTGCAAGGATGTCAACCCTTATGTACCCCCGCAGCCCTCCAACTGCGGGGTGAAATTTTAGAGTTCTGCCAGCCGGGAAAGGATCTGCCGCTTGACTGCCTCAGCCAGTTCCCGCATGTGCATGTGACCGGGCACCATTTCGGAGAAAGAGCCGATCACGGCAACAAAAGGTTTTTTCAGGTCTTCCTCGTCCATCCCGGTGGCGTACAGCAGGGCACGCTCGCCGGATTTGTTCAGACCGTTGGTCAGGATACTGCTGCGGTATTTGGGGTCTTTCAGCTGAAAGGCTTTTTCGTAATCGTTCATTGTCTGTTGCTCCTTCTGTGGTGCTTTCGTCACAGGGTCTTATTTTTGCTGTGTGTTTACTCCACTGCAGCGTTCATGGCAAAGTCGATCCACTGACCGGACTCAGCATACGCCACACGGCCGTAAACACCTCTGGCTGCCAGCTGCTCGTTGACGGCAGCGATCATCTCCTTCGGGTCCTTCATGATCTGCATGGTCAGCATGAACAGATAGGGACTTTCGCTGCGGGTAAGCTGCGCTGCAGCTTCCTCCGTACGCTGCTCTTTGGATCGACTTCAGTATAGCGCACCGCGTGATTAAACGGAAGTGAAACAAAATAATATATGTTTTAGTTTTTCTAAATTATATTCCCAGGCAATTTTCTTCTTTTTTCTGGACGGATCGACCAAAATCATGTATGATGGTATCATACCTTGCAGACTTTGCAGAAACTGCTCTGCAGCTGCATCTCAGCACGCCGGAGGGATGTTTTATGAACCTGAAAGAATTGGAATACGTCGTTGCCATCGCGGATGAGAAAAGCCTGACAAAAGCGGCCGAGCGGCTTTTCATCACGCCCTCTGCCCTTACCCAGCAGGTCCTCCGGCTGGAAAACGAGCTGCATGCTCCGCTGTTCATCCGCTCCCGCAGCGGATGGCAGCCCACCGAAGCCGGTGAGATCTATCTGGAGGCCGCCCGGAAGATCCTGTTCATCCGGCAGGATGCCTACAACCGCCTGCAGGACCAGATCCAGCGCAGCGCTTACAGCCTGACCATCGGCCTGCCGCCGGAGCGCGGCACAGATATGTTTTCCCGGATCTATGCCCCCTTCCGGGAGAGGTTCCCGGATGTGACCATCCAGCTGCGGGAGACCAGCGTCCACACCCAGCAGGATCTCATCCGTTCCGGTCAGCTGGACCTGGGGTTCCTGACATTGTCGGAGGCGCAGATGACCAAGGATGAATATGTCTCCCTCTGGGAGGAAGAGATCCTTCTGGCCGTCCCGCAGAAATATCCGGAAGCCCTGCTGCAGAGCGCCCCGCCCCAGCCGGGGTCCCCCTACCGGGTCGTCCCTCTGGAACGGCTGCAGAACGAGCCCTTTGCCATGATGAGCGAAGCTTCGACCCTGCGCCAGATCCAGGAGGACATCTTCCGCCAGAACGGCCTGCGGCCGCAGGTCGCCTTTGAAGCCACCCGTGCCATGACCATCTTCGAGGTGGTATCCTACAACCTCTGCTGTGCACTGGTCTGTGAGTATTATGTGCAGATCCATCAGGACCGCAGCGTTAATCTCTATGCCTTGCCGGAGCATCCCCACTGGGCCATGTATGCCAGCTACCGGAAAGGAAAATACCTTTCCGCTGCCGAAAAGTACCTCATCCAGCTGGTTCGTCAGACGCATAATGCCCCCTGCGATCCCCAATGACAAAACCCGTCGGTTCTTTGCGAGCCGACGGGTTTTTCAAATGTTTCAGGAAAAAACAGCTTTCTCAGTCCACGAACCGGTACAGGTTCAGGCCGATCTCAGACGAATAGGCGCGGTCGACCTCGCCCGCGATCTTGTGGATCACGAATTCCCCGGTCAGGCTGATGACAGCCCGGTTCAGGTGGCCTCCGCAGCAGAAGTCCCGGGTCACATTGCCCACTACCATATGGATATGCAGATAGTTCTTGCCCTTCATGGTGGAGATATTGCCGCTGCAGGAAGCGATCTCCATATCGCCGGTATAATCCCGTTTTTCATAGATAAACTTTTCCCGGTTGAAAACGCCCAGGGTCACTTCCCCGATCGCGCCGATCCCGGAGACGGAGCCCAGAAGGATGTGTTCCTTTTCGCAGACCTGCCGGATGCAGTCCAGGATCTCCTCGCCCCGGTCCATCCGGACGACGACATCCTGCCCATAGACACGGTATTCCATTGCCGTTCTCCTTTCTCCCGGTTCACATATTCCGGGCAAAAAAGTCCAGTGCGATCTTCTGCACCGCAGGCTGGAAGAACTCCGGGGTGCCGTGACCGGCCCCCTTCACGACGTAGAGATCTGCCTTGTTCCCTTCCCACGAAAGCATGGAGTTGTAAAGCATCTCGCTCTGCTCCAGCGGGATCATGGGGTCGGCATCGCCGTGCATGATCAGGAACGGCGGCATATTGCCGTGGATGTACCGGATGACCGAGTATTCCCGGGCACGCTGCGCCATGGTGTCCACATCTCCGCCCAGCACGGCACCCGTGTGGGTGTCCTCCATCCGGCTCCATCGGGAGGTATCGGCAGTGCCGTTGCGGTAAGCCTCCACCTGTTCTTCGGTCACCCCGGCCATATCCACAAGGCCGAACAGGTCCCACACGGCCTGCACATCGGAAGAGTAGCCCTTCCACTCTTCCGAGAGGAACCGGTTGTCGTTGAGGCCCAGCATCGAAACGATCATGCCGCCTGCACTGCGCCCGGCCACGCCGAAGCGGAGCGGGTCCAGATTGTACTTGCCTGCATTTGCCCGCAGAAAGCGGATCGCGGTCTTGGCATCGATGAGCTGTGCCGGCAGATGCCCCTGTGCGCTGCTGCGCACCTGCACGAAAGCCACGGCGTACCCGGCTTCGGCCAGGAACTCGAGATCCGCCACCTGGCAGTTCTTGTCGATGCCGCGGAAGCCGTTGCCATTGAACCAGAGGATCACCGGACGCTTCGGGGCGGCAGGCTTTGCGGCCTGCGGGGCCGTGGTCGCGTCCGGGCGCTCCTCCGGCTGGTTGTTGCCGAAGATGCGGCGCATCTCACCGTTGTTCTGGAGCGGCAGCATCAGCGAGAGATCCAGATCCAGCGGTTGCCCGCCGAGATTCTGCACATGGGAATAGACGATGTGATCCAGCAAGAAGATCGTCGGACGATCAATGCCGGGGTCAATGGTAGTACGCATGGGTGATCCTCCTTGAACAATTGATTTCTGTTTTATTATGCGGCATTTCCGGCCCCCGGCGCAATGGCAGAAACGCCCAAAAAATCTGCTTCTGCCGGGCAGAATCCACAAGGATTCAGCTTTTGAACTCTTCTTTGCAGAACATGGCCCGTTTTGTTTCATCCGGTTCTTATTTTTGGCCGGTTTCATGAAACGGAGGGTTCATTTTCTGCAATCTTGTCAGAACCGGCAAAACATGGGGCACATTTTCGGCGGAATCCTTCTTGCCGCCCCGGCACAGATCGTGTACCATAGAGACAACAAGAAAAGTCAGGAGGGAACATGCTATGTCTATGCGTCCGCAGATCCCCGTCCGCTCGTCCGAAAGCGAGCAGGCACTTCAGTTCATCCGTCAGATGGGCATCGAGAATGTCAGCCTGATGCTCGGGCCGGATGAGCTTACCGCCGAAGCCATCCGGGCACAGAAAAACAAGCTGGCCGCCTTCGGCCTGCGCATCTCCGATGCCGCCTGCATGGAACTGCAGAAAAACAAGAGCATCCACCTGGGCCTGCCCGACCGGGATCACGAGATTGACCGGTTCAACCAGATGCTCCGGGTGTTCGGGGAGGAGGAGATTCCCTTTACCTCCATCGCGTGGCAGCCCAACGGCATCCTGCGCACGGCCTGGAAAGTCGGCGAGTACACCCGGGGCGGCGTTGCCATGTACTGCGACCAGAACGAGATCCTTGCCCGCCCCAACGCCGAAGACCGCGCCTACACCGAGGATGAGATCTGGGACAATTTCACCTATTTCATGGAGCGGGTCATCCCGGTGGCCGAGGAGACCGGCGTCCGGCTGGCGCTCCACCCCAACGATCCCCCGCTGGCCTGCATGGCCGGGATCCCCAGCCTGATCTACAACATGGAGTGCTACCGCCGGGCCTTCCGGGCTGCCGGCGGCAGCAAGGCCCTGGGGGCCAAGCTCTGCGTCGGCTGCTGGCTGGAAAGCGGCAGCGACTTCGGCGACCTGATGTCGGATATCAAAGAGCTGTGCGACGAGGACCGCCTGCTCTGCGTCCATTTCCGGAACGTCAGCGCCCAGCTGCCGGTGTTCGAGGAAGTCCTTGCCGAGGACGGCTACGCCGACATGTACGCCATCATGAAACAGCTCGTGGCCTGTGACTGCAATGCCGTCATCTCCATCGATCACGGCTTCCAGCCGATGGAAGGCTTCGGCGGGATGCCCGGCTCTTTCTGCTACCCCACCGGCTTCATGAAGGGGCTGCTGTGGGCCGCCGAAAAAGAGCTGGGAAAGCGCTGATTTTCAATCGCATTTCCAAACTTCAGAAATCAGAAAATGCCCCCGGACTGACAGTAAGCTGCTGCCGGTCCGGGGGCATTCCGTCTGTATTTTTTGGTTCCGGCCGCTCAGGGCAGGAGCTTCAGCAGGATCTGGAAGATATAGGCCAGGAAGGCCAGCCCGACTGTCCACACCACATACCGCAGGCCGCGGCTGAACTTGTCGCAGCGGTCATGGAGGCGGCCAAGACTGTCGTTCACCGTCTCACGGTACAGCTCGATCAGCCTGCCGATGGTCTCCGGCTCGGACTGTACCGCCAGCCGCTCCACCTGCATATACTCCGGGTCCATCCGGTGGATCCGTTCCGGCCGGAGAAGGTTGAGGAAAAAGACCAGCACCAGCACATAGGCCAGCATGACCGCCAGACAGCTCCCGACATACAGCACTGTCAGCAGCAGCGCAAGCGTCCCTTCCGGCATCACCAGCCCGGTCAGTCCGCCGAACAGGTTGGTGATGAACACGAATACAAATCCGCAGAAGGTGATGACGATATACACTTTGTTGTCCAGCTTATCGCTGCGCTCAAAGGTGTTTTTGTATTCGAGGATCAGGCTGTCCAGCACCAGCTTCTGGCTCTGCAGGTCGGGCGGGATCGTTTGCTTCGGCATGGCGTTCTCCGTTTTCTCAGCGCACCAGAGCGGGCTTCTTGTGGTCGTACTTCCAGCCGGGGATCAGGTACTGCATGGACTTTGCATCGTCCCGGTCGTGGCTGGGCAGGGCGTTGTACAGGCGGTTTGCCTCCCACACGCGGTCCCAGTTCAGGTGAACGCCCAGGCCCGGTGCATCCGGCACCTGCAGCTTGCCGTTGACGATCTTCGGCGCGTCCAGCAGCAGGTCCTGACCGTCCTGCCAGATCCAGTGGGTATCCAGCGGGGCAGGCTCGCCCACAGCGGCAGCACCCACCTGTGCGAAGGCGGCCAGTGTGATATCGAAATGGTTGTTGGAGTGGACACCCCAGGTCAGGCCCCAGCTGTCCAGCAGCTGGCTCATCCGGATGGCACCGTCAAAGCCCCAGAAATGGGGATCGGCCAGGATGATGTCGCAGGCGTTCAGGCTGACCGTGTGGTAGAACTGACGCCAGTCGGTGGCGATCATGTTGGTTGCCACCGGCATCTGGACGGCGTTCTTGAACTCCCGCATGATCTCACGGCCGGAGTACCCGGCCTCCGGGCCGCAGGGATCCTCGATGTAGGTCAAAACGTCCCGCATGCTTTTGCACAGGCGGATGGCCTCGTCCAGGCTCCATGCGCCGTTGGGGTCGATGTTGACCCGTGCCTCCGGGAACCGCTTCTTGATGGCGCGCAGGCCTTCCATCTCCTCCTCGCCGCGGAGTACGCCGCCCTTGAGCTTGAAGTTGTGGAAGCCGTACTTTTCGTTCAGGGCTTCGGCCTGCTCCACCAGCCGCTCAGGGGTCAGCATCTCCTGACGGCGGAGACGGAACCAGGGGTCCGGGCTGTCGCTCTCGTCCAGATACTGCATCTCCCCTGCCGGCACCTTGTTCTTGTCGGAGACATAGAACATATAGCCCAGCATCTCCACTTCTTTGCGCTGCTGTCCCTCGCCCAGAAGGGTACACATCGGTACGCCGAGGAACTGGCCCATCAGGTCGAGCATGGCGCACTCGATGGCCCACTCGCTCTTGACCACGAACTTCAGCTTGGAGATATCCAGCGTCTGGATGCCCTCGCCGTCGTCTCCGTCGGCATGTTTTGCAATGCGGTGGATCTTCTGCAGCACCTCGCGGTAGCGGGCTACAGGCTGGCCTTCCACCAGCGGGCGGACCGCATTCAGGCAGTCGCAGGTATAGTCGCCGCCGTGGATCTCGCCCACGCCGGTGTGGCCGGCATTGTCGGTCAGCACCACCAGATTGCGGGTAAAGCAGGGCGCATGTGCGCCCGAAAGAGTCATCAGCATTCCATCGTAACCCGCAACGGGGATGACCTGCATTTTCGTAATGATCGGTGAATTCTGCATTTTGATTACCTCTCAGATCGTCTTTGGCAGCAATGTCTGTTTTTCGTTCAGGAGGCCATCCGCTTCCAGCCGTTCCAGATCTGCCCGCACCGGCAGGCCGGGGCAGTCGGGCAGGAACAGTTTTCCGTCCCGCAGCACGGCTTTTGTGGAAAAATAGTTCTCCATGTATTCGGTATTGGGACGGTGGAATTCAATGGGTTCCCCCGGCCGGAGCAGCGCCCCGATGAGGACGCCGGGGAGGTCGTTCTGCCCGCTGGTGATCCGGCAGCCCCGGCTGGGGACATTCAGCCCCTCCTCCCGGATGGCGGCCGTCAGCGCCCCGATCTCTTCCATTGAATGGTCTGGACGATGCCGGGTTCCATTTCGTATTGCTGTATCATATTCCGCCTTTTCGTTTTTCTTACTGTTCCGTTTCCGGCTTTGCCTTCTGCTGCCAGCGGAAGAAGCTGAACACCTCGTCCCGCTCGGGCAGAAGGTTCGACGTCAGGGTCTTTTCCTCCGGCAGGTCGCGGACCTTCGTGGTGACGGTATAGAACCGGTCGCGCAGGTAGAACATCGTTCCCTCCCGGCACAGCCGCACAGCTCCCAGCGTTTTGGCCTCCGCTGCCAGCTTTTCCAGCCGATGGGCCAGATACTCCGGCAGGGCGGAGTCCCCGTCGTGGGAATAGCACTCGAAGGTCTGATCCAGCCCGGTGCCCTCCAGCGGGACTGCCGTGTAGCCGTTCTGCACCAAAAATGCGCTCTGGGCCAGCTCATGGAGCAGGCCTTTATGGAGCAGCAGCCAGTCGCCCTGCGCCGGGGCCTCGCACCAGAGCAGCGTCCCGTTCAGGAAGCTGAAATCCTGCCGTCCCTGGGCGTTCTTGTACGGATAGTGGAGGGTGACCTCGGTGCCTGCGACCTTCCGGCCGTCCAGCGTTCCGGCAAAGCCGTTCTGAGTCAGCAGGCTTTCGCCCTTGCCTTCCCGGCGGGGCAGGATCTGCCAGCGGTCAAACTCTTCTCCGGAGAGGGCCCCCTTGCCGGTCAGGGCCGCATCCGCCAACGGGGCGCAGACGCCCAGCCGGGTCCGGGCCGCCGTCACGGCGTTGCTGTATCCCTTCACCTGGCCGCGGAGCCAGAGGAAATAGAACACCATGTTGGCCACACCCAGCACAAGGCCCGCCATCCGGGCCGGACGCCAGACAAGCAGTCCCAGCGCCGCGGCATACAGAACCGTGTGCGCCGTGTAGAAGATCTGCACCCTGCGGCGCAGCTGTGCAAGTTCCTGATGGGTCTGTGCGGATGTGTTCATAGTCGTTCTCCTTGTTCTCAGTTATTCTTGGGGTCTTTCATGAACTCCAGCAGGGCGTCGCGCTTCTCATCGAGGTACTTGCCCCACACTTCGGTATCGATGAAGGGGTTCGGGCCGTCGGGGTCGTCCAGCTGCTTCTGACGGCGCCCCAGGGTATCGTTGTTGATGCAGTGGTTGCCCAGGAAGATCTCCACCTTCTCATTGCGCACCTTGGCCAGCGAGTTCAGGTAGGTCTGGCGGGTCTTGTACTCCGGGTCCCCGATCTCGATCAGGTAGTCCTTCTGCAGGGTGTTGAAGCCGAAACCGCCGTAGTAGCCGCAGCGCTTGGTCTCCTCGCCGTCGTGGGCGTCAAAGAAGATCGCGATGCAGCCGTCGGTGTGGCCGGGCACCAGCGTGAAGCGCATGGTGGTGTTGCCGAAGGTCAGCACATCGCCTTCCTTGATCTCATAATCCGGGACGAACAGCTCGTTCAGGTCGCTGTGGGCATCGTAGATGGCCGAGATCCAGGGGCGCTCCCGGAACATCCGGGCATCCGGCTCGCCGAGGTAGAGCTTGGTGCCGAACATCTTCTTGAAGAAGTTCGCGCCGCCGATGTGGTCCAGATGGCCGTGGGAGTGGATGATCCACTTGACGTCCTTGGGGTTGAACCCGGCCTCCCAGATGGCCTGCACCAGCATATCGGTGCAGCCGCAGTTGCCGGAATCGATCAGCAGCAGACCGTCGCCGGTGTCGATCAGGTGGACGCACACCCAGCTGTCGCCCACATACCACACATTGCCCCAGATGCGGAAGGGATGGACGTAGCGGTCCAGCGGGTTCAGCCAGATGGGGCCGAAGTGGGTCTTGGCCAGCGCCTCGCGGCGGGCAGCGTAATCTTCGTATTCCTGTTTGATGGACATGGTTCATTCTCCTTTACTGATTGTATCACAGTCTGACGTATTTTTGAACACCGCCCTGCCAGACACGGCAGAGGGTCTTTACTGCGGTGACATCCGCCGTGACATCGCCCTCGAACAGGGCAAGGTCGGCGGCAAGTCCGGTGCGGACGGAACCCGTGGTCTCGCCGATCCGCAGGATCTCAGCGGCCCCGGCGGTGCAGGCATGGAGTACTTCCTGTGCGGTCATGCCGTATTCCTGATAGATTCCCAGCTCGGTCCAGAGGGCTTCGCCCAGCCGGACCATGGCGTTTGGCCCGGCGTCGGTGCCCGCGATGACAGGGATGCCGTACTCCTTGCAGAGCATCAGGGCTTTCTGCTTGCGCACCAGATCCCCCGGGTCTGCCTTGGCCCGCATCCACTGATAGGCGGGGTCGGTGGTGTGCAGGATGCTGTACCGGGTCACAATGGTCGGACACCAGGCCGCTCCGCTCCTGGCCAGCGCCTCGGCGGTGGGCTCATCCAGCTGAGCGTGCTCAATGATATTCACCCCCGCCCGGATGGCGTTCATGGCACCTGCCAGACCGGTGCAGTGGGCCGCCGTGAACTTGCCGACGCTGGCGGCCTCCTCCGCGGCGGCCCGCATCTGCGCCTCGGTCAGCTGAGGGGCGTTGGGCACCGAGCCCTTGGTCCCCATGCCGCCGGTGGCCATCAGCTTGACGAAGTCGGCACCTTCCCGCAGCTGAAGGCGGGCTGCCTTGCGGGTCTCATCCACAGTGTCCGTCTCGATGCCCATGGGCCAGGCGTGGCCGCCGGTGATGCAGATACAGCGCCCGCAGCCCACGATCCGGGCCCCGTCGATCAGGCCGTCCCGGATCATGTCCCGCACCACGAGGTCTGCATTGACGCCGGTGCCGCAGTTGCGCACCGCGGTGATGCCCCAGCGGCGCAGGTCCTGCACCTGTGCGGCAATCAGTGCCCCGGCAGCGGTGTGGCCCTTGGGGTCGGTGGGGGAACTCATGCTCAGGGAGCCCAGATGCACATGGCCGTCGATCAGGCCGGGGGTCAGGGTCTTGCCGGTGCCGTCCACGACTGCGTCGGCTGCCGCCGGGGCCGCTCCGGCTTCTTTCACGGCGAGAATGCCGCTTTCATCGAACAGCACATCCATCGGCCGGGGAGCCAGGGCGGTACCGTCGAACAGTTTCACATTTCGGATCAGCGTTTTCATTGGTGTTTTCCTTTCTCAGTACCGGAAAAGGGGGCTGTCTCCCCACGCCCTGCGGGGCGTTTCCGGGAGACAGCCCCCTTTCGGTGCGATCCGTTGAACTTATTTCAGGACTTATTGTGCGGCAGCAGCCTTCTTCTTGGCCAGATGCTCTTTGATCAGAGGCACAAAGACGGAGCCGACTGCCACGATCAGCAGGATGCAGGAGACCGGACGGGTGAAGAACAGGGTCCAGTCACCCTTGCCGTAGCTGATGGCCTTGCGGAAGTAGTTCTCCATCTGGCTGCCCAGAACGAAGGACAGGATGAAGGGCGTGGTGGGGATGCCGGCATACATCATGTACAGGCCGACCGCGATGAAGAAGCAGGCCATGATGATGTTGGCGATGTTGAAGGTCTCGATGTAAACGCCCAGCAGGCAGAGGGCCAGGATGGCAGGATACAGGAAGTGATAAGGTGCATCCAGCAGCTTGGGGAACCAGCGGATGCCGAAGATCTCGACCAGCAGGCAGAGGATCGCGGCCAGCAGAGCGGACAGGAAGATCATGTAGGTGAACACAGGGTTATTCTGCTGCATCAGGGGGCCGGGCTGGATGCCGTGGATGGTCAGGCCGCCCAGCAGCATTGCCGTGGTGCCGTCACCGGGGATGCCCAGTGCGATCATGGGGATGACTGCGCCGCCGACGGAAGCATTGTTCGCGACCTCAGGAGCCCAGATACCATCGGGGATGCCGGTGCCGAACTCTTCCGGATGCTTGGAGGAGTTCTTGGCGGTTGCGTAGGACACCATGTTGGACAGGGCAGCGCCCATGCCGGGCAGGAAGCCGATGCCCAGACCGATGAGGAAGGAGCGGATGATGTTGGGGATGTTGGAACTGAAGTCACCCTTCTCGATCTTGAAGCCGGTCAGCTTGCCGTCAAAGGAAGACTTGGGGCCGTTGACACCGTGGGCGTAGTTCATGATGATCAGGGAACCGGCGAAGATACCGATCATGACGCAGGACATGGAGAAGCCGCTGGCCAGATAGTAACTGCCGAAGGTGAAGCGCTCGGTGGAGGAGATGGGAGCGTAGCCCACCTGAGTGAGCAGCAGGCCCATGCCTGCGCCGATGAAGCCCTTGACCATGTTGCCCTTGGAGATGGAGACCACCAGGGTGATGGCCATGAAGGACAGGGCGAAGTACTCCCAGGGGCCCATCTTGACGGCCACAGAGGCGATCAGGGGGCAGGCGATCATGGCGATGATGATGGAGGGTGCGGTGCCCAGGAAGTTGGACAGCGTACCGATGGACAGAGCGCGGGTGGCCTGGCCCTTCTTGGTCATGGCGTAGCCGTCAAAGGTAGTCGCCAGAGAAGAGGGGGTGCCGGGGATGCCCAGCAGGATGGAACCGATGAAGGAACCGGAGCAGCCGCCGACCCAGATGGACATCAGCAGGGCGAATGCCTGGGTGGACTTCATGGTGAAAGAGATGGGCAGCATGACCGTGATGGCCAGACCGGCTGCCAGACCGGGGATCGCGCCCAGGATGACACCGACCAGCATGCCCACGAAGCACATGATAAAGGTCGAAGGCTCAAACAACAGAGCCAGAGCAGATAATACGTCAGCCATTGTTCTTTGCCCTCCTTACAGACTGATATCCAGCAGCGTACCGACCGGCAGGCGCAGCTTGAGCATATAGACGAATGCCACATACAGCGCACCGGTGACGATGATGGAGTAGACGATGGGCTGCCACTTGGGGATGTTCTTGCCCTCTGCGAACATGAAGCAGAGCAGGCAGACCACCAGCAGCGTGGGTACCAGGAAGCCGAACAGCCACATCAGGACGATGTAGGCGGCGATGACGAGGATGATGGAGATGAAGCGCTTGACCTCTTCCTTACCGTTCAGGAAGGGCTTTGCCTCTCCGGCGGGCTTCCGGATGGTGAGGATCAGGCCGCAGACCAGCAGGATGCCTGCGCAGATGTAGGGGAAAACTTTGGGGCCGGGGTCGCCGGGCATATTGGTACCTGCCAGCTGGCTGGTCATATAGGCCACTGCCGCGCCCAGAATGGTGGTGAGTACACCAACGATCCGATCACGATGCATAGAGTGTTACCTCCTGTTTTTCAATAGGAAGGGCCGACGCAGGCTTGAGCATCCGCGTCGGCCCTATTCTCAAATACTTATTTCAGCCAGGACAAGGCATCAGCCCTGGGTCAGAGCGTAAGCCTCGTTGTAGGCGTTCTGGCACTGCTGCAGGATCTCAACAGAGTCTGCGGGAGAGACCCACTCGACCGTGGTAGCCAGCTTCTTGTAGCCTTCCTTGACGGTGTCGGTCTCAACAGCTTCCTTGATGGCATCGTTGATGGTCTGGACCAGCTCATCGCTCATGCCGGCAGGGCCTGCGATGTAGCCGTACATATCCAGACGGGGCATGTTCTCATCGGGATAGATCTCTTCCAGAGTCGGGGTGTCGGGGATGATGGAGCTGCGCTTGCAGCCCTTGCCGCCCCAGGCCACCAGGCACTTCAGGTCGCCGGACTGGACGTACTGATCGTTGCCGGTGGTGTTCATGAAGCAGTAGTCGATCTGGTTGCCCATCAGAGCAGTGACCTTATCGGCGTTGGAGCCTGCATCGACCATGGTAGCCTGGAAGTCGAACTCCTTCTCGAACAGGACCTCGATCAGCTGGGTGGAAGAACCATTCTGCATACCGGCCATCAGCTCGCCGGGATGCTCCTTGCCGTAAGCGATCAGGTCTTCCAGCTTGTCGAACTTGCTGTTGCCGGGAACGAACAGACCGCCGGTTGCCTCATCGGGCACGGTGATGAACATGCCGCAGATGGTGAACTCGCTCAGATCATGTGCGTACTGGCCGGACGCAATGGAGGTACACAGACCGGTATGGTAAGCCAGCAGGTTCAGGCCGTCGGGCTTTGCATTGCGGACGTTCTCAGCTGCGACCGTGCCGCCGCCGGTGACATCGTTGACCACGATGTAGTTGCCGGGGTGAACTTCGTTGATGCCCTGCAGGAAGACGCGGGCGGTCATATCCGTGCCGCCGCCTGCCTTGGCGGGAACATAGAAGCTGACGGTATCGGTGGGCCAGTTGCTGCCGCCTGCAGAAGCGGTGGAACCGGCTGCGCTTGCGCTGCCGGAAGCAGCGGTGCTGGAGCTGGAGCCGCCGCAGGCGGTCAGGCCCAGAGCAGCGGCGGAAACACCGGCGGCCTTCAGGAAGTCACGACGGGAAATGTTGAGCTTACTCATGATCTTGTTCTCCTTCTAACGAATGTCTTTTTTCTTTTACGATCTTCTTCATTCACGGTGCTTACCCGACACCGCTTTTTCTGAATTCAGTATACGCCGCACCCCGTCTTGCCGCAATGGCAAAAACGTATAAACAAGTGATCGAAAGTTCTGTACATCTCACAAAGTTTCAGTCTGCGAAATCTTTGTTTCAAATTTTCGTTTCATTCGTTTCATTTTTCTGGGATGCAACGTTTGGCACATGCGATCCGGCCTTCCGGATCAGCGCACCAGGCAGGGCTTCTTGTTATCGAAGGTCCAGCCGGGGATCAGGTACTGCATACCCACGGCGTCGTTGCGGGCACCCTTGCCGTAGCACTTATCCAGATACAGCTGATGTGCCTTCAGCACCTGCTCGCGGTCGACCTCGATGCCCAGACCGCCCTTCTTGGGCAGATTGATACAGCCGTCCACGATCTGCATGGGCTGCTTGGTCAGGCGCTCGCGGCCCTCCTGCCAGATCCAGTGGGTATCGATGCCGTTCATCTTGCCAGGGATGGCGGCAGCGCACTGCACGACCATGGCCAGGGAGATATCGAAGTGGTTGTTGGAGTGGCAGCCCCACATCAGGCCGAAGTCATTGCAGAGCTGGCCGACACGGACGGAACCCTCCATGGTCCAGAAGTGAGGATCGGCCAGAGGGATATCTACGCTGCGCTCCATGATGCTGTGGTACATCTGACGCCAGTCGGTGTTGATCATGTTGGTAGCGGTGGGCATTCCGCTCTCCCGCTTGAACTCGGCCATGATCTCGCGGCCGGAGAAGCCGTTCTCGGCACCGCAGGGGTCCTCGCAGTAGGCCAGGCACTCCTTGAGCTGGGGTGCGATCTCCAGAGATTCCTTCAGGCTCCAGCAGCCGTTGGGGTCCAGATCGACGCGGGCATTGGGGAACGCAGCCTTGACGGCCTGCACAGCCTTCAGCTCTTCCTTCGGGGCCAGGACGCCGCCCTTGAGCTTGAAGTCCTCAAAGCCGTACTTCTCGTGGGTGGCCTTTGCCAGCGCAACGATGGCCTCCGGGGTCAGGGCCTCCTCGTGGCGCAGACGATACCAGTCGCAGTCGGCATCCGGCTCCTCCTCATACTCGAGGTCGGTCTTCTTGCGGTCGCCCACATAGAACAGGTAGCTCAGGAAACGGACACGCTCGCGCTGGATGCCGTCGCCCATCAGGGCAGCGGCGGGAACTTCCAGGAACTTGCCCATCAGGTCCAGCAGCGGGGCCTCAATGGCGGTGACCACATGGACGCCGGTGCGCAGGTCGAAGGTCTGCAGGCCGCGGACATCGTCCTTGATGTTGGCGCTCAGCCATGCACGGACCTTGTTCAGGGTCTGCTTGTAGTCGGCGATCCGGGTGCCCAGCACCAGATGCTTCACATCCTCCAGCGCCTTGGTGATCTTCTCACCGCCGGGCACCTCGCCCACGCCTTCCACACCATTGGAATCGGTCAGGATGACGATGTTCCGGGTGAAATAAGGTGCATGTGCGCCCGAGAGGTTCAGCTCCATGCAGTCGTGACCTGCGACCGGATAGATCTCCATTTTTTCAACGGTAGGGATTCCCATATTCTATCTCCTTTTCTTCTTGTTTGTGCGTTGGCACGAATCATTTCCAGATCTCTCCGTCCGCGGCCCTGTGTCTGTGCCGTGGGACCGGATCTGTTTTTCACTGGCACTATGATACCCGATTGGCACTTTTTCGACAATAGAGGAACCACACAAACAACCGGGGGCAAATCCGGCATTTTGCACTTCTTTTCAAAAAATGAAATTTCGGTTTCATTTTTGTTTCGCTCTGTCCAAAGTTGCAGGAAATGAAACGCACCCCGTGTTTTTGTCGTTCTTTCGTTTTATTTCGCGATTCCAAATTTCAAACTCCGTTCCATACTGAAAAGTCCCCTGTTTTTTGTCACATCCTACAAAAAAGCCGCCTGTTTCCCAGCATTTTGCCCATTGTCTCTTGTATACTTCACCCGTATACTCAGGACAGAAACCGGAGCGCCTTTCCGGCGTCCGGAACACGTCGAAGAAGAAAAGAGAAAAGGTGGTAACGATATGGAAAGACTGTCCATCAAGATCAAGGATCAGGACAATGTCGTGGTCGCTGTCCACGACCTGCCCGCAGGCACCACGCTGGAAAGCGGCGTCGTCACCCGGGAGAAGATTCCCCAGGCCCACAAGATCGCACTGGTGGATATCCCGGCCGGCGGCGAGATCCTCCGCTACGGCGTAGTTCTGGGCTACGCAAAGAACGATATCCCGGCCGGCAGCTGGATCAACGAACATATGCTGGACCTGCCCGAGAGCCCGGCTCTGACCGATATGCCCTGGGGCACCAGCATCAAGACCCCGGACGAGCTGCCCACCCCGCCCCGCACGACCTGGATGGGCTACCGCAACAAAGTCGGCCCTGCCGGTACCCGCAACCTGCTGGGCATCGTGACCACCGTGCAGTGCGCCGCCGGTGTGGTCAAGGTGGCCGTGGAGCGGATCAAAAAGGAACTGCTGCCCAAGTACCCCAACGTGGACGGTGTGGTGGCCATCACCCACCCCTATGGCTGCGGCGTGGCCATCAATGCCCCGCTGGCCTACATTCCCATCCGGGCCATCACCAACGTCATCCGCCACCCCAACTTCGGCGGTGAGATCATGGTGGTGGGTCTGGGCTGCGAAAAGCTGACCTATGACCGGGTGCTGCCCCCGGAGGACATCACCCCCGAAAACTGCCTGACCCTGCAGGACTGGGAAGGCCACGATGCCATGATGCAGGCCATTCTGGATATGGCGGAGAAGAAGCTGCAGAAGCTGAACCTGCGCCGCCGTGAGGAGCTGCCCCTGAGTGAGCTGCTCATCGGCATGCAGTGCGGCGGCAGCGACGCCTTCTCCGGCATCACCGCCAACCCCAGCGCAGGCTATGCCGCCGATATGCTGGTCAAGGGCGGTGCCACCGTCCTGTTCAGCGAGGTCACCGAGGTCCGCGACGGTGTGCCCATGCTGGCCGCACGCTGCGTCAGCGCCGAGGTCCGGGACAAGCTGGCCGCCGAGATGAAGTGGTACGATGACTATCTGGCCGAGGGCGGCGTGGACCGTGACGCCAACCCCACCCCGGGCAACAAAAAGGGCGGCCTTGCCAACATTGTGGAAAAGGCCATGGGTTCCATCGCCAAGAGCGGCACCAGCCCCATCGTCGAAGTTCTTTCTCCGGCCGAAAAGCCTACGAAACACGGCCTGATCTTTGCCGCTACTCCCGCTTCTGATATCGTCTGCGGTCCCTCGCAGGTGGCCTCCGGCATCGGTCTGCAGGTGTTCATGACCGGCCGCGGCACCCCCTACGGTCTGGACGTCGCCCCGGTCATCAAGGTGTGCAGCCGCAACGAGATGAAGGATCACTGGTTCGACCTCATCGACATTTCGGCCGGTCACATCGCCACCGGCGAAGCCACCATCGCGGATGTGGGCACCGAGATCTTCAACCTCATCCTCGATGTGGCCAGCGGCACCAAGCAGCCGTACAGTGACCAGTACGGCTTCCACAACGATATGTGCATCTTCAACCCGGCACCCATTACCTGATCTGACCTGAAAACTACAGGCGGCCCCTGTCCCTGATCCGGACAAGGGCCGCTTTTTGGTGCAGGTGCATTTCAACGCCGTTTCACCTCCGATTTCAGACAACGAAACACCCCCGCGGAACGATAGCGCTCCGCGGGGGTGTTCCCTGTGATCCGGAAAAAGGTTTAGAAGAATTCAGGAGAAATGGAATTGTCAGAAAGGTTCAGTGCAGCAGTGCCACCGCCACGTCGTTGACGTTGGTGCCGGTGGGCCCTGTCACGATCAGGCCGTCCACGGCCTTCAGGGCATGGTAGGCGTCGTTGTTCTGCAGGACGTCGAACACATCCAGCCCGGCCGCCTTCAGGGCGGTGAGCGTGTCACCGTCCACATAGCCGCCGGCGGCATCGGTGGGGCCGTCGGTGCCGTCACTGCCCACGGAGAACACCGCAGCATTTTCCAGCCCTGCGATGCCGGGGGCAGCTGCCAGCGCCAGTTCCTGGTTCCGGCCGCCAAGACCCTTGCCGGTCAGATGGACAACCGTCTCGCCGCCCGCCAGGAAAGCCACCGGCCTGCCGTTTCCGGCATGGGTGCGCAGGATGCTGGCCAGAAAACTTCCGGCCTCCCGGGCCTCGCAGCAGAGCTGGTCGGTCAGAATTACAGCCTCGTATCCCATGGCGCGGCACTCCTCGGCAGCGGCGGCGCACAGCTCCCGCACACTGCCGGTGATCTGCGTCGTCACATTGGAAAGGCTCTTGGGGGTCTCGCGGCGCAGCAGTTCCTGCGCCGCCGGGCTGAGGTCCAGCCCGTATTTTTCCACAATGGCCTGTGCCTGCGCACAGGTGGAGCTGTCCGGATAGGCCGGGCCGCTGGCGATCATGTCCAGCGGGTCACCCAAAATATCGCTGAGGACGATGCTGAACACCTGCGCCGGGGCGCACAGTTCTGCAAAGCGTCCGCCCTTGACTGCCGACAGACGCTTGCGGATCGTGTTCATCTCCACGATATCGGCACCGCAGGCCAGCAGCTGGCGAGTGATGTCCTGCAGCTCTTCGCCGGGGATCAGCGGCTTTTCAAACAACGCGCTGCCGCCGCCGGACAGCAGGAACAGGACGGTATCCTGTTCGGTGAGTCCCTGCACCAGATCCAGCGCCTTCTGTGTTCCGGCAAAGCTGCCCTCGTCGGGCACCGGGTGGCCGCCCTCGCAGCAGACCACCCCGGGGATCTCGCCCCGGACATGGCCGTATTTGGTCACGACCACACCGCCGTCCACATGGCCCAGCGTATTGACGGCCGCTGCCGCCATCTGCCAGGCCGCTTTTCCGGCTGCTACCAGAAGCGTCCGGCCGCCCCGGGGCTGGTACGCCCGCAGGGCGCGCTGCACCGCCTCGTCCGGAAGGACAGCCTTCAGGCTGGCGGAAATGATCCGGTCCGCGTCCTTACGCAACATCTGACTCATAGTGCATCTCCTTTTTTACAGCAGACCCGCCTCGGTCATGGCCTTGATGAAACCCTGCTTTGCGGGACCCTCCGGGGTGGGCAGGGTAGGCAGATACGGCACACCCACGTCATTTCCGCGCAGATTGGCCATATCCTTTGCAGCCACCGGGAAGCTGGCCGCATCCATCGACAGACGGACGGGGTTCAGTTTGAACTGGGCTTCCAGGCTGCCTGCCAGATCCCCGGCGGCATACTTGTTGTACACGTCCGTGATCAGCTCCGGCATGAAGTTGGCTGCGGTACACACGCCGCCCACGGCACCATGGCACAGGCTGGCGTACAGCAGCGTATCCTTGCCGCCGAACACCTTGAAATCCACGTCGCGGGTGCGGCGGATGAACTCAGAGGTCTGGGTGATATCGCCGCTGGTGTCCTTCATACCGATGATGTTGGGCACATTGTGTGCCAGCTCTTCCACCAGCTTTGCGCTCAGGGTATAGCCCACACGGCCGGGGTTGTTGTACAGCAGCATCGGGGTCTCCGGTACGCTCTCGGCAATGGTCTTGAAGTGGTTGTACAGCTCGTCATAGGTGGGCTTGAGGAACATGGGCTGCAGCACACTTACGGCGGCGGCACCGTTCTTCACGGCCATCTTTGCCAGACGGCAGCTCTTTTTGGTGCTGATGGCACCGATGCCGAAGTACACCGGCACACGGCCGGCCGCCTGATCCACCATGATCTTCAGGCCGCGCTCCATCTCGTCCTCTTCCAGCATATAGAACTCGCCGTTGGAGCCGAATGCCAGAATGCCGGTAACGCCGCCCTTGATGACATAATCCACCTGGGCGCGCTGTTTGGCCTCATCGATTTTTTCGTCCTTGTCGCAAATGGTCAAAATGGGCACGACAACACCCTTGATAAACGATGTATCCATCTGTAAATGATCCTTTCTGCTGTTGTACTGTATGCTGCGATCGATCATCTCTGATCTCTTCTGTTTTCATTCTACCAAAAGGAACCGGAATGACAATCGGCATTCAGCCCAAGCCTGAGGCCATTTTTTATCAGATTCGTAAATCGTTCACTTTTTGAAACGCAGCAAAGCATCTGCGTTTCATTTGTTTCAGTTTTTGAACCGCCGGATCAGACGATCTCCAGCCGGGTCTTGCGTTTCGGCTTGGGGAACGCAGCGTCCAGCAGTGCAAGCTCTTCTGCCGACAGGCGGATCTCCGCTGCGGCCGCGTTCTGCTGTGCATGCTGTGCGCTGCCCGTCCGGGGGATCGGCAGGACCCCCGGCTGGGCCAGCAGGAAAGCCAGCAGGATCTGAGGCACCGTGGCATGATGCTCCCCAGCGATCTGCCGCAGGGCCGGGTGGTTCAGCAGGCCGCGCCGCAGCCGTCCCGCCTGCGCCAGCGGACAGTAGGCCATCACCGGGATCTGATGCTGCCGCATCAGGGGCAGCAGGTCATACTCGATGCCCCGGCTTCCGACATTATAAAGGACCTGATTGGCGGCACAGTGAGTGCCGTCCGGCTGGGCGAACAGCTCCTGCATATCGTCCGTATCCAGATTGGACACGCCCCACGCCCGGATCAGACCATCCTCTTTCAGCTCCTCCATGCACTCCACCGTCTCCGCCAGAGGCACGGAACCGCGCCAGTGGAGCAGATAGAGATCCAGATGATCCGTCTTCATCCGCATCAGTGAGTCCTCGCAGCTCACCCGGATGTCCCCCCGCCCGGCATTAAAGGGGTAGACCTTGCTCACCAGAAAGAGCTTGTCCCGGTCCAGACCCTGGATGGCCCGTCCCACCAGCTCCTCGGCAGCGCCGTCCCCGTACATCTCCGCCGTGTCGATCAGGTTCATCCCCGCTTCCACACCGGCCCGCAGGGCAGAGCATTCGGCATCGAACCGGTCGGGGTCTTCCCCCAGATACCAGGTCCCCTGTCCGATGGGGCCGACGGTCTGCCCGGATTCTGTCTGAAACAACATGTTCATTTCTCCTTTCAGGATGTTTCTTTGGGTTTCCGTTTCGGATTGCAGCTTCATTGTAGCACGAAGCTCCCGGCGGGGCAACACAGCCCCTCGGTTTCAGTGAACTGTTTTGAAACCGATATTCCTCATTTTGAAACGTTCCTTTTCACGAGCTGTGTTTTTGGTGCCTTCCTACAAAAAATCAGTCAACAATTTGGCATTTTATTCCTTGTCGGAATCCGCATTTCCCGCTATACTAGCCTCAAACGGAGACAGCGGGCCGGAAGGCCGGAGCTGTCCGGACAGAATTGCAATGAAAATGAGTACGGAGGTATTTCTTATGAAAATCGGTCTGATCGGTCTGGGCATCATGGGCAAGCCCATGGCAAAGAACATCCTGAAGAACGGCTACACGGATCTGATGGTCAGCGACCTGAACAAGGCTGCAGTGGACGAGGTCGTGGCCGCCGGTGCAAAGGCCGCTACTAATCAGGAGATCGGCGAGCAGTGCGATGTCGTGCTGACCATGCTGCCCAACTCCCCCCACGTCAAGAGCGTCATGCTGACCCCCGAGACCGGTGTTGCAAACTTCATGCACAAGGGCCAGGTCTTTATCGATATGAGTTCCATCAACCCCGTGGCTTCCAAGGAGATCGCCGCTGCTCTGGCCGAGAAGGGCGTTGAGATGCTGGATGCTCCCGTTTCCGGCGGCGAGCCCAAGGCCATCGACGGCAGCCTGAGCTTCATGGTCGGCGGCAAGCAGGAAGTCTTTGATACTTACAAGCCCCTGCTGGAGACCATGGGCGCATCCGTTGTCCGCTGCGGCGACGTGGGCGCAGGCAACACCACCAAGCTGGCCAACCAGATCATCGTGGCCTGCAACATCCAGGCTCTGGCCGAGGCTCTGACTCTGGCACAGAAGGCCGGTGTGGACCCTGAGCTGGTGTTCCAGGCCATCAAGGGCGGTCTGGCCGGTTCTACCGTCATGAACGCCAAGGCTCCCATGATGATCGCCGGCAACGATAAGCCCGGCTTCAAGATCGACCTGCACATCAAGGACCTGAACAACGCTTTGGACTGCGCACACACCGTGGGCGCACCCCTTCCCATGACCGCCGAGGTCCAGGAAGTGCTGCAGTGGCTGCACAACAACGGCAAGGGCCAGGCTGACCACAGCGCCATTGCCCAGTACTACGAGAAGCTGACCGGCATCGAGATCGGCCGCTGATCTCAGAGGACTTTTCATTTCGTTCGAATTCTGCTATCATAGACCTGTAAAAACGGGGCTGTGACACAGACGCTTCCCGGCGGCCCGCTGTATGGCGGGCCGCCTTTTTCATCAGCCCGGAACACAGGAGGACAACAGCATGGCAAAGGTAGCCGTTCTCGTGCCCAGCCAGGAGCTGTGCAACCTGGCACAGCCCCTTGTCGGGACATTCCCATCCATCACGCTCATGACCCTGGAATACATCAAGACGAGCCAGGCTGAGAGCCGGGCCAGAGAGCTGGAACGGCAGGGCTGTGACCTGATCGTGGCCCGCGGTGTGCAGGCTCGGATCATCAAGCAGAGCGTCAAGCTGCCGGTGGTCGAGATCAGTGTGACCCTGCAGGAGCTGGCCTCCGTGATGCTCGAGCTCAAATCTGAGCTGGCACTTCCCTGTCCGCGGATCGGTCTGATCGGCGTTGCCAATATGTTCAGCGACACTTCCCGGTTCAACGAGCTTTTCGGGATCGAGCTGAAGCTGTACATGGTGCGCCAGAACGAGGAGCTGGCTAATGCGGTGTCCCAGGCGCAGGCCGACGGCTGTGTCGGCGTCATCGGCGGCGATATCGTCTGCGAGACCGCCCGGCAGAAAAAACTGGCCTACAAGTACATTCCCACCGGCAGCGAGAGCGTCCACAACGCGCTGAACTTCGCCAGCCGGGTGGGCTACGCCATCGATCTGGAAAAGCACAACTCCGCCGAGATCAACGCCCTGCTGAACTACACCTTCAACGGCATCATCCAGGTGGACTCCTCCGGCGTCATCCGCCGGGTCAACCGCATCGGCTACAGCCTGCTGGGACAGGCTTCCAGCACCCTTCTGGGCTGCTCCATCTACGACGCCCTGCCCAACCTGAACCGCACCATGCTGGAGGACGCCCTGCTCCGGGGCAAAGAAGCCTACTCCTTCCTGCTGGACATCAACCACAAGGGCGTTGTCGTCAACATCGCCCCCATTCTGGTGGACAGTCAGATCGAGGGTGCGGTGCTGACCTTCCAGGAAGGCCAGCGCCTGATCGATATGGACAGCGAGATGCGCCGTGAGCTGTACCAGCGCGGCTTCGTGGCCCGGTACAACTTCGACAACATCATCTGCGATGACCCGGAGACCCAGGCCCTGTTCGAGCTGGCCAAGCGGATCAGCAAATTCTCAGCCCCCATCCTGCTGACCGGCGAGACCGGAAGCGGCAAGAACCTTCTGGCCCAGTGCATCCACAACGAGAGCCTGCTGCGGAAAAACGCCTTTGTCACCATCGACTGCAGCGCCTGGCTGCCGGAAACGCTGGACAACATGCTCTTCGGCAACTACACCGTGCGGAAGGACTCCTCGGTGGACAGCTACGCCGAGATGGCCCAGGACGGCACCCTGTACCTGAGCCACGTCGAGATGCTGCCCCTTGAGACCCAGTACAAGCTGCTCTGCCTGATCCGGGGACGCTTCCTCCACAACGGCCCCTCCCGCCCGGTGGCAGCCAACGTCCGCATCATCGCTTCCAGCACGGTCAGCCTCATTGCGCGGGTCGAAAAGGGCGAATTCCGAAGCGACCTGTACTATGCCCTCAGCGTCCTCAGCCTCGAAATGCTGCCCCTGCGCCGCCACCGGGGAGATATCCTGGGCTGGACCGCCTTCTATCTGGACGAGTGGCAGGAGAAGTACAAGCGCTATGTCCACCTGACCCAGGGGGCCCAGCGCTATTTGCAGGAGTATGAGTGGCCCGGCAATCTGGACCAGCTCAACAGCGTCTGCGAGCGGCTCGTGCTGCTGACCCAGAAGCGGAACATCGACGAAGTGTTCCTCCGCCAGCAGCTGGAGCAGATCGCCCCACGGACGCTGCCCGGGACCGAACAGATCGTCCTCTATAAGGATCAGAAGGCCGTCGAGATCGCCGCTCTGCTGAAAAAGCATCACGGCAACCGCCAGCAGGTGGCGGCCGAACTCGGCGTCAGCAAGACCACCCTCTGGCGGTACCTGAAAAAATACGGCATCGACCCGGATTATCACTGCTGAGCGGCATTCCCGCAGCCCCGGCGACCGGAAACCGACAGGTCCCGGTTTTTCCGTTGATGAAACCATAAAATTTGAAAGAAAGCCTGAACGTCTGCGTAAAGCTGACGTTCAGGCTTTCTTTTTTATCTGTTTATACCCAGTTCATCCGGCCATAGCGGGTGGTGATGCTGCAAATTTCTTTTTGCAGCTTTGGGGTCAGCTGGCTCTTTTTCAGCCGCCAGCGCCAATTCTCGCCTACGGTGGAGGGCTTATTGATACGGGCGGAATTGTCCAGCCCCAGCCAATCCTGCATGGGAATGATGCAGGTGGCGGCGGCACTGCGGAAGATAAGGGCGATCATGCTCTTGTAAAGCTGTGTTTCCGGCGTGGTGTAATCGTACAGATAATCCCGCACCAGTGTACGTTCGGCAGAGGTGATGGTCTGATACCAGGATACCAGCGTTTCGTTGTCATGGGTGCCAGTGTAGGCCACGCTGTTCACCGGGTAATTATGGGGCAGGTAGTCGCTGGCGCTGCCGGTGTCACGGGAGTCGAAGGCAAATTCCAACACCTTCATGCCGGGGAAGCCACTGTCCAGCACCAGCTGCCGGACGGTCTCGCTCATATAGCCCAAATCCTCGGCAATGATCTCCCGCTTGCCCAGTGCCTGCTCCACCGCACGGAACAGCTCGATGCCAGGGCCTTTTTCCCAATGGCCGGGGGCCGCGGTTTCACTGCCGTAGGGAATGGAGAAATACTCATCGAAGCCTCGGAAGTGATCGATGCGAACCACGTCGTACAGTTCAAAGCAGTACCATAAGCGGGTGATCCACCACTGATAGCCCGTTTCCCGGTGCTTTTCCCAGCGGTAGAGCGGATTGCCCCAGAGCTGGCCGGTGGGCGAAAAACCATCCGGCGGAACGCCTGCCACGGCGGTGGGAATGTTGTCCTCATCCAGCTGGAACATCTGCGGGTTCGCCCATGCATCGGCAGAATCCAGTGCCACATAGATGGGGATATCGCCGATGATGCGGATACCCTTTTCGTTGGCGTAAGCCTTTAGTGCACGCCACTGCTGGTCGAATTTGAACTGGAGATATTTGTAGTACTCCACCTCAAAATACAATTCCCGGCGGTAGTAGTCCATGGCATTCTGCCAGCGCAGGCGGATATCCTCCGCCCATTCGATCCACGGCTTACCCTCAAAGCGGCCTTTCACTGCCATGAACAGGGCAAAATCGTCCAGCCACCACTTATTTTTCTCGCAGAAGGCCGCGAACGCTGCATTGTGGCCGATATCACTGCGGGAATAGGCCAGCCGGAGCAGGCGGCCCCGCTCCTTGTAGAGCTGGCTGTAGTCGATATCATCGGCTTTGCGCCCGAACTTTGCCTTTTTGCACTCCTCGGCGGTGAGCACGCCCTCTTTGACCAGTTCATCCAGACTGATAAAGTACGGGTTGCCCGCAAAGGCCGAAAAGCTCTGATAGGGGCTGTCACCATAGCTGGTCACACCCAGCGGCAGGATCTGCCAATAAGTCTGTCCGGCCTCTTTGAGCCAGTCCACAAAATCGTATGCTTCCTGCGAAAAGCAGCCAATGCCATATGGGGACGGCAGACTGCTGACGGGCAGTAAAATGCCTGCACTTCTCTGCATCTTCATGTTCTTTCTTATCCTTTATAATTCAATCAGGATACCCGCATGGTCGGAGACCTGCGGTTCCTGTGTACCACGGAATATCACCCGGCTGCTGCGCACCGGAACAGCTTTGGAGCACCAGATCTGGTCGATGCGCTTTTTGGCGGAAGCATCCGGGGCATCCCGCCAGCCGTCAATGGCCTGCACAACGGTATAGCCGTCATCCCGCTGTTGTGCCAGCCGGTAGGTATCCTGCCAGCCGCTGCGGAGGATAAGGTCATACCCCTCGCCCCGCACATCGGCTTCGCTGTTGAAGTCGCCCAGCAGGAATGCCATAGGCTTCGCACCAGCCGTTGCTTCCAGCGCATTCCACTGGTCAGCAAAGGGTTCTTCTTCGTCCTTCCACCAGCCCATGTGTACAGCATAGTACCAGACATCTCCTGCACAGATGCCCAGCACGCGGCGGGTCTTCCAGTAACTGTAATCGTTCGACCGGCTCAGCAGCAGATTCTCGGTCTGCGTGATGGGCGCACGGCTGAATACGGCCATGCCCTCATCATATCTGTCATAGCCGATCTTGGCCGGGAGCCAGCTCCAATGGTAGCAAACGCCCTTCTGTTCTAACATCCGGGCCACGGCTGCCGCATGGTTGTCGGCTTTCAGCGGCACGGTGTTGCCCGGACAGGACGTGTAGCCCGCCGGGACAGCTTTCAGCTCCGGTGCGGCGGCGGTCTGGTTCACCTCCTGCAAGGCGAACACATCCGGCTGCTCCTTTGCGATAAACTCCACAAAAATTTCCCGTTTGGCCTCGTATTCCGGTTCGATGAGGCTGTGGGTGTTCAATGTCAGCAGTTTCATAAGCAATTACAGAATATCGTTGATATCAGATTTCAGAACATCTGCCTTGGGGCCATAGACCGCCTGAATGCCGTCGCCCTTGACCAGCAGGCTCAGGGCACCCTCAGCCTTCCATGCCGCCAGGTCGGCCACCTTGGCAGGGTCCTTGACGGTGACGCGCAGACGGGTCATGCAGGCATCCACCAGCACGATGTTCTCGCGGCCGCCCAGCAGGGCAATGATGCGCTCGGCCTGACCGTTATCGGACTTTTTCTCAGCCTTTGCACCGGAAGCATCCTCATCCGGCGCGTTGTCATCGGTGTAGTTGCCCAGACGGCCCGGGGTAGCCAGATTGAGTTTGCCGATCATGAAATAGGCCACGAAATAGCCAATGATGAAGAATGCCACGACGCAGATGACAAAGTTGACGATATCACCGCCCAGACCGGCCTGCAGAGACATGGGGATGCGGGTGATGAATTCCAGATTGCCGAAGGAATGCAGGCGCAGATGGATGATGCCGGCCATGGCAAAGGCACAGCCCTGCAGGATGGCATATACAATGTACAGCGGCATGGCGCAGAACATGAACATGAACTCCAGCGGCTCGGTCACACCGGTGAGGAACACAGCCAGCGCAGTGGAAATGAACATGGATCTGTAATTCTTACGCTTGTCGGCATCCACGCGGCGGTACATGGCCAGTGCGACGCCCAGCAGCAGGCCGGTCGCACCGATCATCTGGCCGACCTTGAAGCGGGCGGGAGTGACGGTAGCCAGCAGATTATTATATGCGGCCATGTCACCGGCCTTCTTGAAGTTGATGAGGTCGTTGGCCCATGCCAGCCACAGCGGGTCCTGACCAAATACCTGACTGCCTGCGTTCACGCCGGTGGCGATGGTGTAGGTGCCGCCGAAAGAGGTGTAGTTCATGGGGATGGTCAGCATATGGTGCAGACCAAAGGGCAGCAGCAGACGTTCCAGCGTACCATAGATGAACGGAGCCAGCACCGGAGAAGTCTCGGAAGAGTTGGCGATCCAGATGCCAAAGTTGTTGATACCGGTCTGCACCACAGGCCAGAACAGGGCGAGCACCAGAGAGATGACCACGGAATAGGCGATGACCACCATGGGCACGAACCGCTTGCCGTTGAAGAAGGCCAGTGCGTCCGGCAGCTTGCGGAAGTTATAGTATTTATTGTAAGCTACGCCGCCCACAAAACCGGCGATGATGCCCACGAATACGCCCATATTCAGGGCCGGTGCGCCCAGGATGGAGGTAAAATAGCCGTTGACGGCGATCTCCTGCCCAAACAGGGTGTGGGTCACGGCATTGGGATCCTCCAGCATAGCACTGGTGACGCCGAAGATGTTGCCGGTGATGACGTTGATGAGCGCAAAGGCCAGCACAGCCGCAAAGGCACCGCCTGCGCGTTCTTTTGCCCAGCTGCCGCCGATGGCGACCGCGAACAGGATGTGCAGGTTGTTGATGACGGCCCAGCCGATGTTCTCCATCGTAGTGCCGATGGTCATGACGGCGGCAATATCGCCACCGCTCATCTGCACCAGCTTGCCCAGACTGATCATCAGACCCGCCGCCGGCATGACGGCGATGACGGTCATCAGAACCTTGCCCAGTTTTTGCAAAAAGTCGAAATTGATGAGCCCTTTCTTCTTGGGAGCTGTCTGTGTGGTTGCCATGATGTTCCTCCTTGTTCTTTTGCATTTGATTGCGCAAGCATTGCGTTGCTCTTGCATTAAATTGCGCAATAAGAATAACTCATTTTCGCAAATTTTACAAGAGTTTTTTGAGATGCAGAACGCCTTTCTGCATCTTGTACATTGTTTGAAGCGATTTTGTTGAAAATGTCAAACCTTTGCAGCAACACCGTTGCGCGATTTACGCAAATGAGTACGCAAACGTTGACTTTGTGTGCAAAGCCCTTTACAATAGAGCTATCAGAAAGGGGATTCAGAGCATGGCAGTTACGATCAAAGATATTGCGGCCGCTGCGGGCGTTTCGCCGTCCACGGTCTCCCGCACCTGCAAGGACAGCCCATCCATCAGCCGGGACACAAAAGAACGCATCCGCCGCATCATGGCGCAGATGGGCTATGAACCAAATTTTGAGGCCGAACCGTCAGAAGCATTTTCCAAGACCATCGGCATCATCCTGCCTTCTTCCCAGCGAGATGTATATGAAAATGCCTTTCATCTGGAGATCATCCGGGGCATCGGGCAGTTCTGCAACCAGCGCCGTTATGTAAACACCGTCATCACCGGTGAGGACGATGCCGAAGTGCTGGATGCCATCCAGAGCATGGTGGCCAACACACAGGCCGATGGATTCATCCTGCTCTACTCCAAAAAAGATTGTCCGGTGGCTGCCTATCTGCGCAGCGAGGGTCTGCTTCACGTTATCGTGGGCAAGGCAGCGCAGTCGGCCAACCAGACCATCTATATCGACAACGACAATGCACTGGCGGGCGAGGAAGCCACCGACTATCTCTACGAGATGGGACACCGCCGCATCGCCTATTTTGGGGTCAGCAATGCCATGCTGTTTTCTGCCGAGCGGAAACGCGGCCATCAGATGTCTCTGCTCAAGCACGGCATCACCCCGCGCGAAGGGGACTGCGTGGAGATCGATACCCTGAATGATTCCTATGAACCCGCCCTGAAAGCACTGCTTACCGCTCCTGACCGCCCTACAGCGGTTCTGGTCAGCGATGACATTCTTGCGGTAGTACTGGAACAGTTCTGCAGCAAGCTGGGCCTGCGCATCCCGAAAGATCTGTCCATCGTATCCTTCAACAACTCGCTGTTCTCCCGCATCACCAACCCGCCGCTGACAACCGTGGACGTCAATCCCTATCAGCTTGGCATCGAAGCGGCAAGCCAGACCATCAACCACATCGAAAACCCCAACCTGCTGGCCACCAAGATCATCGTGCCGCATCAACTCATCGTACGGGAAAGCTGCTGCCCACCGCCGGAGGTCTGATCTTATAGCAAAAAATCATCCGCGATCGTTTCTCATGAACGGTTTGGACCTCGTGAGATCTTATCGCGGATGATTTTTTTCAGCTGGCCTGCTCTCTCCGATTTTTTATTTTTTCCGATATTCCCGTGGTGTCATACCGAAGTGTGCCTTGAAGGCCCGATTGAAATAGGAGAGATTTTCAAACCCGCACCGGGAGGCGATGGTCAGGATGGTCTCATCCGTGGTTTGCAGCGCTTCGGCGGCGGCGTTCAGGCGGTATTCGTTCAGAAAAGCGATGAAGCTCTGCCCCGTCATCTGCCGGAACCACCGCATGAAGTGGCTGGCGCTGAAGGAGCAGACCCCGGCAGCATCGGCGACCCGAAGCGCCTCGGCATAATGGGCCGAGAGCCATTGCAGAACGGTTTTCAGCCGCTGGGTGTCGGCAGTCTCTGCAGGGGGCTGCTGTTTTCCCTGTGCAATGAGCAGGGCCAGAAAGCGCAGCAGCGCCCCCTTGACCAGCAGCTCATAGCCGGGGAGCTTCGAGCGGCTGGCCTCTTCCACCTCCCGCAGACAGGCGGCAGCCTGAAGATAGCACAAATCGTTTGGGGTCAGACGGACAGGCAGCGACAGCCGCCCGCTCTGGAGCGGAAGCAGGTATTTCTCGGCGCAAAGGTCCTCTGCGCCGCCCAGAAGCTCCAGCTCAAAGATGAGATTCTCGTATTCCATGGACTGCCCTTCTGCCTGCCGCAGGGCGTGGAGGGTGCCGGGCGTAAAAACGAAGATGTCCCCCATGCGGGCCAGATAAGACACAGCGCCCACCTGCACCAGCCCCGCACCGCGCTTGACAAAGACCAGCTCCATGCTCTCCTGCCAGTGGAGCGCCACCTGCGGGAAATCCCCCGGGATGGTGCAGGGATACAGATTGAATGGGAACCGCACGGCACCGTGCTGCTTGGTTTCCTGCAAAGAAGCCCAATTTTGCATCGTCTCACCTCCTGATGATAGGATTGTACCACAATCTGCGCCATTTAGGCAAGATTTTGCGTGTTTTGTGTGGTATATCTTATGGCAGAGATGTCAAACCTGCTTTTCGTATCAAAGGAGGGTCCATTTATGAACTTTACTGAAACCTTGCAGACCTTTACCGGCAAACCTCTTTCTGCCTGCACGAATCAGGAGCTGTATCTTGCTCTGCTGGAACTTGTCCGGCGCAAGAGTGCTGACCGTGTGCAGCCGGTCAAGGGCCGCAAGCTATATTATATCAGCGCCGAATTTCTCATCGGCAAGCTGCTGTCCAACAACCTCATCAATCTGGGTTTGTACGACGAAGCCCGCGATGCATTGGCTGCTGCCGGGAAAAGCCTTGCTGAAATTGAAGAAGTGGAGCCGGAGCCGTCCCTCGGCAACGGCGGTCTGGGCCGTCTGGCCGCCTGCTTCCTTGACTCGCTGGCTACACTGAATCTGCCCGGCGACGGTGTGGGTCTGCGGTATCACTTCGGCCTGTTCCGGCAATCCTTTGAGAACGGTGTACAGAATGAGAAGCCCGACCCGTGGCTCACCGCCCACAGCTGGGCCGAAAAGACCGATGTCACCTACCCGGTAGAGCTGGCAGGCAAGGAATACACCGCCCGCCTGTACAAGCTGGCCGTCACCGGTTACGAGGGCCGCACCAATACCCTGAACCTGTTCGACCTCGACACCATCGATGAGAGCATCGTCCACGACGGCATTGCCTTCGACAAAACTGCCATCGACAAGAACCTGACCCTGTTCCTCTACCCGGACGATTCCGATGAGGCCGGCCGCCGCCTGCGGGTCTACCAGCAGTATCTGATGGTCTCTGCCGGTGCGCAGCTCATTCTGGCCGAGTGCGCCGCCCGGGGCTGCAACTACCACGATCTGTCCGACTATGCCGCCATCCAGATCAACGACACTCACCCCAGCATGGTCATCCCGGAGCTGATCCGTCTGCTGGGTGAAAAAGGCATTGACTTTGACGAAGCTGTGGAGATTGTTACCAAGACCTGCGCCTACACCAACCACACCATTCTGGCCGAAGCGCTGGAAAAGTGGCCCCGTTCCTATCTGGATGCCGTGGTGCCGCAGCTGATGCCTATCATTGAGAAGCTGGATGCGCTGGCCCGCACCCGTACCGAGGACGAAGGCCTTGCCATCATCGACAAGGACGACCGGGTACACATGGCACACATGGATATCCACTTTACCCATTCCACCAACGGTGTGGCTGCCCTGCACACCGAGATCCTGAAAAACTCCGAGCTGCACGGTTTTTACGAGCTGTACCCGGAAAAGTTCAACAACAAGACCAACGGCATCACCTTCCGCCGCTGGCTGCTGGAATGCGACCCGGCCCTGACCGCTGAGTTGGAAAAGCGCATTGGCTCCGGCTTCCGCAAGGATGCCGCAGAGCTGGAAAAGCTGCTGGCCTTTGCGGGGGATGAGACGGTGCTGAACGAGCTGACCGCCGTGAAAAAGGCCAACAAGGAAGCGCTGGCCGACTGGCTGCTGCACACCCAGAACGTCACCGTGAACACGGAGGCCGTGTTCGATATCCAGTCCAAACGTCTGCATGAGTACAAGCGTCAGCAGCTGAACCTGCTCTACCTCATCCATCAGTATCACGAGATCAAGGCAGGTCATCTGCCCGCCGTGCCGCTGGTGAGCATCTTCGGCGCAAAGGCTGCGCCCGCCTACACGATTGCAAAAGACATTATCCACGCGCTGCTGGCCCTCTCCAAGGTCATTGCGGCAGACCCGGAAGTGTCCAAGTGGTTACAGGTCGTGTTCATCGAGAACTACAACGTTACCGCTGCCGAAAAGCTGATCCCGGCCTGCGACCTGTCCGAGCAGATCAGCCTTGCTTCCAAGGAGGCTTCCGGCACCGGCAACATGAAGTTCATGCTGAACGGTGCGCTGACCCTCGGCACCATGGACGGTGCCAACGTGGAGATCAGCCAGCAGGTGGGAGAAGAGAATATCTACATCTTCGGCCAGACCTCCGATCAGGTCATCCACCGCTATGCCGTGGGCGATTACGACCCCGCCCAGTGGGTGGAGGGCGATGCCAACATCCGCCGTGCCATCGGCTTTCTCACCGGGCCGGAGATGCTGGCCGCTGGTCACGCCGAAAACCTGACCCGCCTGCACGATGAGCTGATCCGCAAGGACTGGTTCCAGACCCTGCCGGACTTCAATGCCTATGTTGTGCGCAAGGGGCAGGCCCTGAGCGATTACGCCTGCGACCCGCTGGGCTGGTGCAAGAAGTGCCTTGTGAACATCGCCAAGGCAGGCTTCTTCTCCAGCGACCGCACCATTGCCGAATACGACCGCGATATCTGGCATCTGGGCCAGTAAAGAATTTTCCTAGCGTTTCGCGATCATTTTCTCTCAAAACCTGCTGTATCATTTCATACGGCAGGTTTTCTTTTTCAAAATAAAATGGCTGCTGTTTGCCATTTATCAGATCAACATCTCGTTCAACTTCGATCTCACTCCTTACATTGAGGGGGAGTGATACGTCCGCCTGCAAAACAGTCGGGCATCGAACAAGCATTTTCAGAAACAACGAAACAGCAAGAATTGGGGGTTGCCGTCCATGTGCCTGCAAAATCAGGCATTTGGATGATTTTCAGTGCGACCTCCAAGAAAGCAAAAAGAAAAGCACCGTACTTCAAACGAAGTACAGTGCTTTTTTGGTGGAGAATAGCGGGATCGAACCGCTGACCTCTTGCATGCCATGCAAGCGCTCTCCCAGCTGAGCTAATCCCCCATAAATTCCAGAAGCAAGCCTCTGGAATGGAAAATCTTTAGTGGGAACTTAATCGTCATCAACCATCGCTGTGGGGGTGTGTTTCTGGGTGCATCGCGCTCCCAGCTGAGCTAATCCCCCATAAAATCCAAGAAGCGAACCTCTTGGATGGAGTTCTTTGTTGGGAATTTGATTGTCGCAGGACTATCTGACTGGGGGTGTGTTTTGATACCAACCGGGCTCCCAGCTGAGCTAATCCCCCATAGCTGGCGTGTCATTCCTGACGACGTGTGTTATTATACCAGCCAAAAGGAGAGTTGTCAACAGCTTTTTTCAAATTCGTGCAAAAAAGTCCCGCCGGGTGCATTTCTGCCTCCGGCGGGACTTGCGTTCAGGAGAACTCAGGCTTTGGTGTACTGACGGTCGAAGATCTGGGGTGCTGCCTTGATGAGCAGCACAGCGCCCACCACAGTGATGAGCGTCTCCGGCAGCATATAGCTGGCGTTGTACACGAGGCTGTAGGTCCAGGCGCTCAGACCCTCATTCAGGTTGCCCCAGACGAGGACGCCAGACAGGAAGCTGCACATGAAGCGCAGGAAGCCTGCGATGGCCGTACCGACGGCCACGCCGACCATTCGGTTCTTGAAGGGGCGGGCGAAGAACTCTGCGGTACCCAGAGCCATAAAGGCCACCAGATAGTCCAGCAGGATCTCACCGAGGAAGTAGATAAAGGTGGGCGTCGGGGGAGCCCAGAAGCCCAGCAACATCTGCAGGCAGCCGTTCACCAGACCGGTGAACAGACCCCACTTGACGCCGTGGCGGAAGGAGACGAGCACGAAGGGCAGCATACTCAGCAGAGTGACGCTGCCGCCGTTGGGCATGGTGAAGATCTTGATGTTGGCCAGCACGGTGCCGATAGCCACCATCAGCGCGCACTCCACCAGCACCCGGGTCTTGGAGTAGGATTTCGACATGAGGATTCCTCTTCTCATAATAATAGTACACAAAAACAAAAATGCGCCTGCTTTTGCTGGCAGGCGCACGGGCTGTTTGTGAAAATCGGGACCTTTCCGCAAACTACCTACGCCGGCATTACCCGGATCAGGTTCAAGGGTCTCTGCTTCCAGCAGATCTCAGCCTCACGGCGCCCCTGTTTTCATGTCCGCTTTCAGTATAGCCGCTCTCCGCCAAAAGTCAAGCCCCCGGCGGTATATCGGCCCGCCGGGTCACATATTCTGGAACAAGCACACTTTGGCGGGAGGGAGCAGTCATGAAAGGTGATCCGGAACAGCGGGCGCTGCTGCTGGGAGAGTACATCGTGGAATATGGGGCCACCGTGCGGGCGGCAGCGCGGGCTTTCGGCTGCAGCAAGTCCACCGTACACAAAGACGTATCGGTGCGGCTGCGGACGGTAGGCCCGGAGCTGTTCCGGCAGGTGCAGATGGTGCTGGCCCGAAACAAGGCCGAGCGCCATCTGCGGGGCGGCGCGGCCACCCGGGAAAAATACCACAAGCCTCGTTAGCGGAAAGCGGCGGTGTCCAGACACCGCCGCTTTGTCATGTCATTTGGTGGAACTGCTCCAGCGCCGCCTTTTCCAGCCGGCTCACCTGTGCCTGGCTGATGCCGATCTCCCGGGCCACCTCCATCTGGGTCTTGCCTTTGAGGTAGCGCAGTTCCATGATGCGCTTTTCGCGCGGGGTGAGGCCCGCCACGGTCTGGCGGAACTGCAGGCCGCTGATCCAGCTGTCCTCGCCGTCGGGGTCGCGCACCTGGTCGATGACGTACACCGCATCGCCGCCGTCGGCGTAGACCGGTTCCTCAAGACTCAGAGGCTCCACCACCGATTCCAGTGCCGCCGACACCTCGCGGCGGCACAGACCGGTCTTCCGGGCGATCTCGTCCACGGTGGGTTCACGGCCCAGCTGCTTTTCCAGTTCCTCGCGGGACTGCATGGCCCGGTAGGCCGTGTCCCGGAGGCTGCGGCTCACCCGCAGGGCGTTGTTGTCCCGCAGGAACCGCCGTATCTCGCCGATGATCATCGGCACACCGTAGGTGGAGAAGCGCACCTGCTGGGCCGGGTCGAAGTTGTCGATGGCCTTGATGAGCCCGATGCACCCCACCTGAAACAGGTCGTCCATGTTCTCGCCCCGCTGCGAAAAGCGCTGCACCACGCTGAGCACCAGCCGCAGATTGCCCTCTATCATACTCTGGCGGGCCTCTTTGTCCCCGGCCCGCGCCCGGGTAAGCAGGTCGCGCTTCTCCTGCTCGGACAGTATCGGCAGTTCGGCGGTGTTCACGCCGCACAGCTCAACCTTGTTGTACATCCCCTACCCTCCGGTTTCGTTTCAGTTTCACCGGAAGTATGGCCGCAGGGGCAGGATAACATTCATTCCAAATTTAGGGGATAACCTCTCCGTCACGCCTTCGGCGTGCCACTGCCCGGGTTGCGGCACCCAGCATCCGCAGCGCTTTGCTTGCGTCTTGCTGGCCGCGGCCCCCAACAGCGCCTCCCTGTTTCCGCCACTGGCGGCGGTCGTCGTTGTTGCTCCTAACGAGAGGAGGCTTTGGCATACCGGAAAACTTAATCTCTTCGCCAGAGGCTCCCCTCGGTAGGGGAGCTGTCTGCGAAGCAGACTGAGAGGTTTAATCTTCTTCACTCCCCTAATTGTTCTCTTAATTGCCGTATGATCCTCTTCTCCAGCCTCGAAATATAGCTCTGACTGATGCCGATGGCGTCTGCCACCTCCTTCTGGGTCCGCTCCACGCCGTCCAGCAGGCCGAAGCGCAGCTCCATGATCTGCCGCTCCCGGGGCGAGAGCTGCTCCACCGACCGGCGGAGGCTGGCCCGCTCGGCGTCCTGTTCGAGACGCTGGCCCACCTGATTTTCCTCGCTGCTCAGCACGTCCGACAGCAGCAGCTCGTTGCCGTCGCCGTCGATGTTCAGCGGCTCGTCGATGCTGGCCTCCTGCCGCCGGTTGGAGCTTTTGCGCAGATACATCAGGATCTCGTTGCCGATGCAGCGGCTGGCGTAAGTCGCCAGCTTGATGCTCCGCTCGGGCGTAAAGGTGTTCACAGCCTTGATGAGCCCGATGGTGCCGATGGACACCATGTCCTCCGAGGGGACGCCGCTGCCCTCGTATTTTTTTGCCAGGTACACCACCAGCCGCAGATTGTGGGTGATGAGCTCATCCCGGGCGGCGGGGTCGCCGTCGGCCATCCGGGCCAGAAGGGCTTTCTCCTCCTCCGGGGTCAGGGGCGGCGGCAGACCCGGCCCGCCGTTCAGATAATGTACGCCGCCCGTCCAGCTCAGTCTGGCCCAGAGGCGCTGCAAAAGATCTACAAACCGTTGAAACACAGGCATATTCCTCCTACTGTATTGTCATTTGCCCAGCAGCGCCGCCGTTTCCGCGCTGACGAGAGCCGTCCATCCCCCCGGCGGAGGCGGCATATCGCAAAACGCTGCGTATATTCCGTCCTGTTTTCTACCGTTTGACGCAAGTGCGGCAGGCAGGGCGGGCAGCAGACAGTGTCCCGCGACGGTCTGACAGGGTACGAACCGCACGCCCCACTCCGGGCGGGGCTCTGCGCCGACGCCCGCGAGGCAGGCGTCCAGATACGCCCTCACCCCGGCTGGCAGAGACACGGCATCCAGCCGCACCAGCACCACCGCCCGGCCCGAAAGCGGCTCCTGCACATGGAAGCCCGTGTCGCAGAAGACGCTCAGCGGGACGACCCGCCCGGCCACCGACAGCTCCGCCCCAAAGCAGGCCGGGCCGCTGCGGCCCAGAACGTGCAGCACCCCCTCCACCACGCCGCAGACCCCCGCTGTGGACGCCAGCAGCAGCCCCGGCGACACCGGCAGATAGAAGCTGAGGTTGTTGCAGGCCGCGCCGGGCAGGAAAAGCGCCCCCGTGAGGGTCAGATTGAGCAGGACGAACCACGCCGTGAGCCGGGCAGTGTTCCGCGCCCCCTGCCAGCCGTAGGCAGCGGCTACGCAGAGGGCGGCGGACGTACCTTTATAAGTAAGGGCCAGCGGCCAGGGGGCGGTGGGGGCCAGCAGGGCCAGCGACGACACTGCCGCCGCTCCCGCGCCGCCCACCAGCCGCAGCGGCGAACAGCACGCCCCGCACAGCAGCCCTGCCGCCAGCAGGAACGCCGCCCCCACCACGAAATTCACCAGAAGCAGCACATCGAGATAGATGACCGTCCGCACAAGCCCCACCCCCTCTTTTTAGGGTAGCAGAACGGGAGGGGGAAAAGGGTCGGGACGGGGAGAGTTATTTTTCAAAATCAGCAAGTATATGGATTCCCGGTCAGGCCGTCCTTCGTCCAACCTCTCAGTCGGGCTTGCGCCCGCCAGCTCCCCTAGTAGGGGAGCCTCTGGCGTATCCAGCAAGCTTCACCCGGCTGCCAAAGCCTCCCCTCGTTAGGGGAGGTGGCATTGCGAAGCAATGACGGAGAGGTTATTCCTCTTTTTTGCAAAAACCCCTTGCAAACTTTCCCGAGATGCGGTATAATACATCTCGCGGCAGGTCCGCTGAAGATCGAATATCTGCCTCTTTAGCTCAGTCGGTTAGAGCACCTGACTGTTAATCAGGGTGTCGCCTGTTCGAGTCAGGCAAGAGGCGCTTTTTGCGGCGAAGAGTTTTCTTCGCCGCTTTTTGTTTGCCAGCTCGTCAGGCTCGTTCTTTTAGGGCAGGTCTTCCTTCGTCCAACCTCTCAGTCGGGCTTGCGCCCGACAGCTCCCCTAGTAGGGGAGCCTCTGGCGAAAAGATGAAGCCTTGCGGAATGCCAAGGCCTCCCCTCGGTAGGGGAGGTGGCAATGCGAAGCATTGACGGAGAGGTTTTGCCCCCTTGATGTAACCAAACTGTAGCCTTTTTCACATTATTTTCAAAAATTAAGGGCAAATTAAAAAATGTCCTCTTGAAGAAATGGCGTATTTGTGTTACACTACATCCAAGCTGTAATGGTATTTTTGGAGATTCTGGCGTTTTTCCCCCAGTGTTTTTTGGCTCTGAGGGGCGGCGGCAGAGTGCTTTACACGCATTTTTTCTACTTTTCTGCCCGTTTTGGCTGTTTTTCCGGCCATTTAGCCTTGTGGCAAGAGGGAAAGTATGGTAAAATGGTGTAGAGGTGTATCCAAAAGGCTCTCCCAGAGGGAGAGGCTTTGGCATCCGCAAGGCTACAGCCCACTTAATTCGTGATGTTGCCGAGTGCGCACTCGGTTGCATAGGTTTTCCCGGTTGCGCAACCGGGAGGGGACCGATTATATTCGTTTTATTCATTTGAAGGGAGTAATTCATTATGATGATGCCTGCAAACTTCTCTGCTGTGAACGCAGAGGTCGTCTACGGCGGTGCCGTGGCTGACTACCTGCCCAACGCTTGGACTGCTGCAAACGTCAAGCAGTTCAACAGCAACATTATCACCCTGGTCAGCAACAGCTTTACCGGTATGCTGCTGAAGGCTACTCTGGGCACCATGTTCAGCGGCGACTGGGGCGACAGCCACAAGCTGTTCGGCGACGAGGGCACTTTCTCCGGTCTGTACAATGTTGACCGTCTGCCCGGCGGTGAGGCTCAGAACTTCGGCAACAAGATCATGACCACTCTGGGTCTGGCTTCTGTTGTCTACAGCCTGGGCATGAAGGACGCTGCTGTCCTGACTGCCAAGAAGGTCACCAAGATTGACGGTACTACCGTGTAATCATTTTTAGCATTCTAGACGATTTGTAAAAAAGCGCGGCGGACTTTCGCGGTCCGCCGCGCTTTTTGTGCATCTCTTTTGTTACCAAACTGAGACTTTTTTCACATTTTTTTCAAAATTTAAGGGTTTATTAAAAATTGTCCTCTTGAACAAGCCGACAGAATGTGTTATACTATGCCCAAGGTTTAGGAGACGGTACGTCAAAATCCCCTCTCCGGGCCGGTCAAAATGATCAAAGGGTAGGCGCTCCCTTCTTTTGATAGCAGCTGCTCTCTGCTCCGTCTGGCCGCAGGGCGGGGCGAGGCAGAGAGCTGTATGCTGCTTTATTTAAGAAGCAGATGAAGCGTCCGAAATGGAAGCCCTTTCTTCTTCGCCAAATCGTCCTCAGCCACAAGGCGGGCGTTTTGAAATAGAAACCACAAAGGAAGCATCTATGCGTTATACCTATGTCCGGCAGCACGACACCACAGACTGCGCTGCCGCCTGTCTCGCAATGGTGTGCCTCCATTACAAAAAGGAGATCACCATCACCCGCCTGCGGGACATGATGGGTACCGACTTAAAAGGCACAAACCTGACCGGTATGGAAAAGGCGGCGCAGGAGCTGGGATTCAGCACCGCCGCCGTCCGGGTAGACCGGGAAAACTTCCTCAGCGAATTCACCACTCCCTGTATTGCACAGGTCATCACCGACGAGGGTCTGGCCCACTTTGTGACGGTCTTCAAAAAGACCACCATCAAGGACGACGGCGAGCGGCGTCGGCACATGGTCCGGCAGGATGAGGAGCGCAAGAAGTGCGCTGACGAAGGAAAGAAGTTCCGATGCCGCGACTACGTCATCATCGGCGACCCGGCAAAAGAGCTGAAAAAGATCTCCCTCGATGAGTTCTACAAGAACTTTACCGGTGTTCTGCTCCTGATGACCCCCACCTCGGAGTTCAAGACAGGAAAGCAGAAACAGGGCAGCATGGTCAAGCGTTTCCTCGACCTGCTGTGGCCCCAGAAGAAGCTTTTCTTCTACGCCATCCTCAGCTCGGTCATCCTAACCATCATCGGGATCGCATCCTCGATGTACAACAAGATCCTGATGGATGAGATCCTTCCCTACGGGCTGAAGAGCCTGCTGGTGGCTGTCATTCTGGTGTTCAGCATCGTCAATGTCACCAGCGCACTCATCAGCATGGTGCGGCAGTGGGTGCTCATCTATCTGTCCATCAAGGTCGATATTCCCCTGATGCTGGGCTACTTCGGGCATGTTTTCAAACTGCCCATGAAGTTCTTCGCCACCCGCAAGACCGGCGAGATCACCACCCGCTACTCCGACGCCAGCACCATCAAATCGGTGTTCACCAGCATTGCGCTGAGCGTCGTGATGGATATTGTGATGGCCTGCGCCACCGGCGTCATCCTCTTCCGGATGAATGCCACCCTCTTCTCCATTTCGATTTTTACCACCCTGCTGAGCATCCTGTTGGTGTTCATCTTCAAGCAGCCCTTCAAGCGGATCAACGAAGAGACCATGCAGCAGTCTGCTATCCTCAACAGCCAGATGATCGAGAGCCTCCGGGGCATCGAGACCGTCAAGTGCAACGCCGAAGAGGACCGTGAGCTGGAAGCTCTGGAGCGGGAATACATCAAGAGCCTGAAGATCAGCCTGCGCTCCAGCAAGATCAGCACGGTGCAGTCCCTGATCTCCACCCTCATCACCACCATCCTCGGCATGGTCACCTCTTATGTGGGCATCATGCAGGTGCTGAATGGTGAGATGACGCTGGGCGGCTATATGGCCTTCAGCACCCTTTCCTCTTACTTTACTTCTCCGGTCAGCGAGCTGGTCAGCCTGCAGATGTCCATCCAGCAGGCCCAGATCTCCATCAAGCGTCTGACCGAGATCATGGATTATGAGTCCGAGCAGGACGAGACCCGCGAATACACCGAGATGGAAAAGATCGACGGTGACATTGAATTCAAGGATGTCTCCTTCCGCTACGGCAGCCGTTCCCCGGCCCTGAGCCATGTTTCCTTCACCATCCCCTATGGCAAGAAGGTGGCCCTCGTGGGCAGCAGCGGCAGCGGCAAATCCACCATCACCAAGCTCCTGCTCAAGTATTATGAGCCGGAAAGCGGTATCATCAGCGTAGGCGGCGTCGATCTGGACGAGTACAGCAACAGCTCCGTCCGCCGTGCCATCGCCTATGTCCCCCAGAACGTCGAGCTGTTCAGCAAGACCATCTACGACAACATCCGCATTTCCCGACCGGAAGCCAGCCTCGATGAGGTCAAGGCCGCTGCCAAAAAGGCAGATGCCCACGAGTTCATCCGCAAGCTGCCGCTGCAGTACAACACCTATCTGGAAGAAGCCGGCAACGGCCTCTCGGGCGGTGAGAAGCAGCGCCTTGCACTGGCCCGGGCTTTCCTGAAGGATGCGAACCTCTATATCCTGGACGAATCCACCAGCAGTCTGGACTTTGGCACAGAGAATACCATCTTTGATATGATCTACAACCAGCTTGCAGACCGCTCGATGCTGATCGTCGCCCACCGCCTCTCCACCATCCGTGATTGTGACCTCATTCTGGTCATGGACCACGGCGAGATCGTAGAGCGCGGCACCCACGAAGAGCTGCTGGAAAAGCAGGGTAAGTACTACGAGCTCTGGAGCCTGCAGCAGGGCATCTTCCGTGATAAGAAGCGCACGGAGAAGCCCGCAGCCCCTGTCTCTGCCGCCAAAGTGGTGGAGGACGAGGAGGATGGCGAGTCCATCACCTACTAATTCGTTGCAGCTGCGTGCGCACGCAGTTACATAAATGGCTTTTTGGCTGGATGCGCATCCGGAAACTGAGCCGACTAAATTTGTTTTTCAATCATTTGAAGGGAGTAATTCATTATGATGATGCCTGCAAACTTTACTGCTGTTAACTCTGAGGTCGTCTACGGCGGCGCTGACCTGTTCTCCATCCTGGCTGACACCACCGCTCCTGTCTGGAACGCTGCTAACGTCAAGAAGTTCAACACCAACCTGATCACCCTGGTCAGCAACTCCTTCTTCACCAAGACCGTTGACAACACCCTGGGTGTGATGTTCGGCGGCAACTGGGGCAAGGACGGCGAGAAGATCTTCGGTGAGGAGGGTTCTCTCAACCAGAACGTCTTCGGCCTGTGGAACGAGGCCCATGACACTCGTACCGACGACATGACCTTCGGCAACAAGGTCATGCAGGTCCTGGGCATGGCTTCTGTCGCTTACACCCTGGGCACCACCGATGCCAAGGTCGGCTTCAACGATGCTGTTTACGGCATCAACGGCAAGATTGCCTAATCTGTAACCCCTAGAATCTGAAGTGTGTTTCGTCCGGCGGCTCTCGGGCCGCCGGATGATAATGCCTCGTAATGGTATGCCCGGAGGCACCTGCCTCCGGGCATACCTTATTTTTTTATTAAGGATCCCCGTCGTTTACAATTTGGACTTATTACTGTGATATAGTAATAGGTAATGGCAAGATGTAGACTTACCCGAAACGCCTCTGCTGGACTCAACCTCTCCGTCACGGCTGACGCCGTGCCACCTCCCCTAACGAGGGGAGGCTTTGGCATTCCGCAAAGCTTTGCCTCCTCGCCAGAGGCTCCCCTACTAGGGGAGCTGTCTGCGAAGCAGACTGAGAGGTTGGACGAAGGACGACCTGGCCGGGAAGCTTTTGCTGGGCTCAACCTCTCCGTCACGGCTGACGCCGTGCCACCTCCCCTAACGAGGGGAGGCTTTGGCATTCCGCAAAGCTTTGCCTCCTCGCCAGAGGCTCCCCTACCAGGGGAGCTGTCGAACGAAGTGAGACTGAGAGGTTGGACGAAGGACAGCCTGACCGCAAGCCACTGACTTTCGGCCATAGCGAAACAGGAGACGCTGTATGCCTGTACATAATCTGCCCTATGACCGCCGCTTAAATTCTCGTGCAAAGCATTTGCGCCACGAGATGACTCCGCAAGAGCGTAAGCTCTGGTTTGGTTTTCTGCGTGATTATCCGATAAAAATCTATAACCAGCGTGTGATAGAATTTTTTATCGTTGACTTTTATTGCGCAGAAGCGAAACTGGTCATTGAGCTGGACGGTTCTCAACACTATACAGAACAAGGACAGCTTTACGACCACGAACGAAGCTGTATCATTGAGCAGTATGGAATTGAGGTACTGCGGTTTTCCAACCGCGAAGTAAACCGGCAATTTGAAGCGGTCTGCGCTCAAATCGACCGCACGATTCAACAGCGTCTTAACACAGCAGAGTGATACGTTACATTTTACCATTGCCTATTACAAGCAATGAAACCAAGAACAGGTGGTATAAAATCATGAGAGAGATCCAGACCGCAGAAAACAAGACCCTCAAGCTGACCAACGTGGTCAGCCGCCGCATCCAGCCCGAAGAGTTCAACAATATGCAGATCGTGCTGACCCAGATGCACAACTTTATCAAGAGCAACGGCGCACAGCCCCTCGGCCCCCTCGTGCAGTGCATCAAACTGCCCGCCGGCCCCAACCCTCAGCCCGAAGTCTATATGATGCAGCAGGCCACCCAGCTCATCCCCCGCATGGAAGCCGGCTACTCCATGGACGCTGTGCTCCGCGTTCGCAACTGCCTGTACGCCCACTACGTCGGACCCATGAGCCAGAGCGGCCTCGCCTCCCAGAAGCTGAACATCATGGCTTTTGAGCACGAGCTCGAGCTGACCGGCACTGTCTACACCATCTTCGTCAATCAGGATGAGGACGAGGGCGTTGTGGATACCTTTATGGAGACGAAGTGATATGACGACGACCATCCGCGACATCAACGAGCTGCAGGACCGCCGCATCATGATGGAGAAAAAGCTGCCGCCTTTTGGCTACGCGCTCATTCTCCTGACGGCCGCCCTCATCCTCTTCCTCGTGGTGTGGAGCACCAAAAACTACCGCACCTACGTCAGCCAGTCCAGCGGCTCGGTGCAGGCCGCCAACAAGACCTACATCATGTCCAGCTACTCCGGCTCCATCACTGAGCTGAACATCGCCGAGGGTACTTACGTCAATGAGGGCGACCTCATCGCTCACATCAAGAGCACCGACCTCGACATGCAGCAGGACGGCATCCAGAGCCAGCTGGACATCTACAAAAAGCAGAAGAGCCAGTACGAGAAGCTGGTCAAGTCCATTCAGGACGACAAGAACTACTTCAGCGAGACGGACATTGACGACCAGCCCTACTACTACCAGTATGAGACTTACAAAAGTCAGGTGGCGCAGAAGGCTTTTGACGCCTCGCCCTATCAGGCCGCAGGCTACTCCGACGAGCAGATCAAGGCCCTGATGGAGCAGAACCAGAGCGAAGTGGAGGCCCTGTATTACTCTACCCTGCAGTCGATCTCTGCCAGCCTGACCAGTGTGCAGAGCAACATCGACAATCTGCAGAGCCAGATGGACGCCCTGAGCACCGGCGCCAACGACTACTACATCTATGCCCCCACCTCCGGCGTCATCCACATGGACACGCCCTATAAGGTGGGCATGGTGCTCAGTGCCGGCACCCCGCTGGCCACCGTCGCCAGCGAGAACAGCGACCTCGAGGTGGTGGCTTACGTCACCCTCAGCGACCGGCCGCTGCTCCATGTGGGCGACCCCTGCAAGATCGCCATCACCGGCCTGTCGGAGTATTCCTACGGCACCCTGACCGGCACCGTGACCTCCATCGACAGCGATGTGACCGCCAGCTCCTCCGGCTCCTACTACAAAATGACCATCACCCCGGACAGCACCTACGTCATCAGCAACAGCGGCGACAAGGTCGATCTGTCCAACGGTATGAGCGTCACCGCCCGCGTGGAGTACGACAAGCTGACCTATTTCGAATACGCGATGGAAGCTCTGGGCGTTCTGTTCCGCTAAGCGCTCACATCAACGCCCAAAGAGGTACGAAAGAATGAAACTGAACCTGAAAATGCTGGCCGTGAGCGCCGCTCTGCTGGGCCTGCTGGCCGCCGGCGCTGCGCTTCCGGCCTCTGCAGCCGGTCCCCTGAACGCGGCCGCTGCCCTCTCTCTGCCCTGGTCCGCTGTGGCTGTGGAGAGCGTCGAGACCGGCAGCTACGCCTCCACCATGACGGTAGGGACGCAGCAGCAGCTCTCACCGGTCATTCTGCCCGCAAAGGCCGCACGCAATGCCACGGTAACCTTTATGTCCAACGACAGCACCATCGTGAACGTGACGTCTGAGGGCGTGGCGCAGGCGGTGGGCGTCGGCACGGCGCAGGTCATCGCCAGCGCAGACGGCGTGAGCTGCGTCTACACCATCACCACCGAGCTGGATGAATCCATGATCGTCAAGGAGATGGACATCACGCTGGCCTCCAGCACCATCGCTGTCGGCGAGACCACTTCCCTGTCGCTGGGCGTACTGCCTTCCAGCGCGTCGAATTACGCCAACGTGAGCCTCAGCTCCTCCGATCCCGCTGTGGCTACCGTCAACAACTTCGGCAAAGTGACCGGTGTCGCCCCCGGCACCGCCACCATCACCGCCACCTGCGGCGATGTGAGTGCATCGGCCACTGTCAAGGTCGTCAACAGCGGCGCAGACCGTCAGTCCATCGACCTGAACACGAGCTATGTCGTCCTCAAGCCGGGCGCCAGCCGCACCATCACCGGCAAAGTGACCCCGTCTTCCGCCTCCCAGTCCCTCACCTTCAAGTCCAATGACACCAAGGTGGCCACTGTGAGCGCCAAGGGCGTCATCACCGCCGTGGGTACGGGCGCGACCTCCATCGTCGTCTCCAACGGCACGGCGTCCGCCTCGGTGACGGTCATCGTCAACCGGAATGCTTCCAGCTCCGGCAACGGCGGCGACAGCACCGACAGCAGCAACGGTGAGGTCATCACCGACCCCGTCGTGGAGGCCATCGAGGCCGACGGCACCGACGAAGTGACCTTCGCACAGCGCGAGGTCCCCACCATCACCGGCGAGATGCTGAATGCCCTCCGTCTGAACGGCAAGACCCTCGTGGTCGAGGCCGATAACTACACCATCCGCATCGCGGGCCGCGATGTGAAGAGCACCTCCGCGCAGGTGAGCACAGCCCTGAGCTTTGCCCCCTCTGAGTATGGCGTCACCTTCACCCTCAACGGCGGCGAGGCTCTGCCGGGCGTCGTTCAGGTCGAGATGACCGGCGACAACGCCGCCTACACCCGCGTCTACCTGCACAATGCCCTCAAGGGCAAGTGGCAGTTCCTCAACAGCTACAAGGACAATGTCCTCGAGGCGGACACGGCGGGCGAATACCTGCTGACCACCCAGAATCTCCGCTTCGCCCATGTGGACATGACCTTCTTCATCGCGGGCCTTGTGGTCATCGTGGGCATCATCATCGCCTACATCGTCATCAAGAAACGCTATTGGTTCTGGTAACTCTCATAAGTAAAATGAAAGCGGCTGCTGTAAGTCCCTAAGACTACAGCAGCCGCTGTTTTTAACCTCTCAGTCTCGCTATCGCTCGACAGCTCCCCTACCGAGGGGAGCCTCTGGCGAAGAGATTAAGTTTTCCGATATGCCAAGGCCTCCCCTCGTTAGGAGCAACAACGACGACCGCCGCCAGCGGCGGAAACAGGGAGTCGCTGTTGGGGCCGCGGCCAGCAAGACGCAAGCAAAGCGCTGCGGATGCTGGGTGCCGCAACCCGGGCAGTGGCAGCGCGTCAGCGCTGACGGAGAGGTTTACTCCACCGTCACGCTCTTTGCCAGATTGCGGGGCTTATCGACGTCACAGCCGCGCAGGACTGCCATATAGTAGGCGAACAGCTGCAGCGGCACGATGAGCTGCAGGGGCATCAGCAGCTCGTCATAGTCGTCCAGACGTACCACATAGTCCGCCACGCCCTCCGGGACGACGGCATCCTTCGTCGTGAAGAGGATGACCCGCGCACCGCGGCTCTTGGTCTCCTTAGCGTTGGAGATGGTCTTTTCGTACACCTGCTTCTGGGTGGCCAGCGCGATGACCGGCACACCGTCAGTGATGAGGCTGATGGTGCCGTGCTTGAGCTCACCGGCAGCGTAGGCGTCCGAGTGGACGTAGCTGATCTCCTTGAGCTTCAGGCTGCCTTCCAGCGAGAGGGCGTAGTCGAAGCCGCGCCCGATGAAGAAGCAGCTCTGGGTGTTGACGAAGCGGCTGGCGAGGTACTTTATCTGCTCACAGTCGGCCAGACGAGGCTGGATGACCTCACCGGCGCGGAGCAGCTCGGCGGTCAGGCGGCGGGTCTCTGCCTCGCTCAGACGGCCTCTGGCGTAGGCCAGACGGAACGCGAAGAGGTAGAGGGTGCAGAGCTGCACCATATAGGCTTTGGTGGACGCCACGGCGATCTCCGGGCCGGCGTAGGTGTAGAGGACGTAGTCCGCTGCGCGGGCGATGGAGCTGCCTACCACATTGACGACAGCCAGCACCGGCACACCCCTGCTCTTGGCGAGGCGGAGGGCGGCCAGCGTGTCGCTGGTCTCGCCCGACTGGCTGATGATGATGACGAGGTCGTCGGGGTCGAGGATTGGGTCACGATAGCGGAACTCGCTGGCGATGTCCACCTCGGCAGGGACACGGGCCAGCCGCTCGATGGCAGTCTTGCCCACCATACCGGCGTGCATGGCCGTGCCGCAGGCCACGAGGTGGATGTTCTTGATGCTGCGCAGCTTCTCGTCGCTCAGCTCTGGGATGCGGAGGTCGGGCATACCGTCCTCCACGCGGGGGCTGACGGTGGCCGTGATGGCGGCAGGCTGCTCATGGATCTCTTTCAGCATGAAGTGGGGGTAGCCGCCCTTCTCAGCGGCTTCTTCGTCCCAGTCGGCGGTCAGCACTTCCCGCTCCACCGGCTTGCCGAAGGCGTCGTAGAACCGGATGCCGTCGGCCTTGACCACCGCCATGTCGCCCTCCTCGAGGACGCTGTAGCGGCGGGTGTACTTGAGCAGGGCCGGAATATCGGAGGCCACGAAGTTCTCGCCCTCGCCCCAGCCCACGATGAGGGGGCTCTCCTTCTTGACGGCGTAGATGGTGTCCGGCTCTTCCCGGAACAGCACGCCCAGCGCATAGCTGCCCCGCACCATCGCCAGCGCCTCCCGCAGGGCTGCCAGAGGGCTCTGCTTGGGCTGGGCGCAGCAGAAGTAGTCGATGAGCTTGACCAGCACCTCGGTGTCCGTCTCGCTCTCAAAGGTGACGCCCTTGGCCATCAGGTCGGCCTTCAAAGGGCCGTAGTTCTCGATGATGCCGTTGTGGACGATGCTCACGCGGGGGGTGGAGTGGGGATGGCTGTTGACGTCGCTGGGCTCGCCGTGGGTGGCCCAGCGGGTGTGTCCGATGCCGCAGAAGCTCTCGGGCAGGTTTTCTGCCTCCAGCTTGCGGCGGAGCACTTCCAGCCGGCCCTTGCTCTTGACGACGTGGATGCCGCCTTCCAGCGCCAGCGCGACGCCGGCGGAGTCATAGCCGCGGTATTCCAGCTTTTCCAGACCGTTCAGCAGCACTTCCTGGGCGCTGCGCTTACCCGAATAACCTACGATGCCACACATACAAAACACCTCCATGCCGACAGCCCGGCGCGAACGTACACGGCGGCTGTCAGCCTCTTATAATCAGTCTATGTTCTTGTATGGCTTTCTTTGAAAGGGTTCTGTTGCGGTATTGCTGCCGTTTTTTGCCCTTCTCTGCGGCTGGTATAAGCCCTGGAAGCTATCGCTCCCATTTCAACCGGAGGAACACCCGCCGAAACTTTCGATGATCCCTCTCCTCGTCACCCTCACGGCTGTCACCCGCGTGGCCCGGCGCTTTTTCGTCAACTGAAGTGGTCTATCCCCTCTTTCTGCTCTTTCCGCCGCTTTCCTGAAAGCAAAAACAGCTCCTTTCGGAGCTGTCAGAAGCCGACGGAAAAGGTCAGCGGTATTGTATCATAAAGTCCCACATCCGTCAATGGACGCCCAGCATTTTGTGGAGCCTCGGCTGCCAGACCACTTTATAGAGCATCAGCATATTGTGGAGCGCCCGGTCATAGAGCAGGAAGGCTGCATTGCCCATGGCCAGCGTCACCAGCGAGACAGCCAGCGCCGTAGTGCGCAGCTCTTCGGCGATGCTGCCCGCCGGGACCAGCAGCAGCACCAGCCCGTACATCGCCAGGATCCCGCCGTTGCAGAGCAGCAGCTTGCAGACAGCCCGCAGCAGGGCCGGGCGTATCCGCTCGAAATAAGGCTTTGCCAACGGATAGTACCCCAGCAGGAACACAAAGGTGAGGGCCACTTCCTTGTCCGGCACGAAGAGCAGACTCAACAGGCTCACCGCGCCATAGGCCGTCAGAGCCATGGTCTTCCCGCACTCCACGCAGACTGTGGCGATGAGAAAGCTGGCCACCGCCGGAGCGATGAACATCGCAATGGGAAACACAGCCCCCAGCAGCATCAGGGCCACGCTGAGCGCTGCGGCCATGCCGCAGTAGGCCATGGCCCAGCTTTTACTTTTGCGTCCCTTCATGGCAGCTCCCATTGTACCGGCTGGCTCTCAGCGTCCAGCGGCTCGATGGCGTGGCGGAGGCCCAGGATCATGATGTTGTCCAGCAGGGTGCGGTTCAGCTTGACGTCCAGCATCCCGTAGGCGCGGACGAGGTCGTTGACCGCAGCGAGGGCCTGCCGCCGGGCGTTTTCCCGGGCGGCATTCCTGTCGTTGATGCCGTTGACGAGGAAGACGTTGTAGCGGCCCTTATCTTTGTCCCGGGAAAAGCTCTCCGCTTTGTCCAGCAGATAAGCGGCCCGGCCGATGCAGCTGCCGATGTAGTGCATACTTTTGCGCTGATTGGGGTCGTCGGTGGCCAGCACCGAGTAGAGCGCGCCGTAGAGGTTGCCCTTCGGCTCTGCGGCCAGCAGATAGTTCTTGGCGTTCAGGGTCATCTGGACGTTGGCCTGGTCCCGCTCCTGTACGAAGATGCGCTCCAGTGCCGGGTTCTCGGCGGCGGCCTTCCGGTAGGCTCGCCGCAGCAGGACGGTGTCCACCACCCGCCGTACTTTTTTATAGAAGGGCAGGTCGGCCCACTGGGCATCCTGGATGCGGTGCCAGCTCAGCAGGACTTCCACCTGTGCGGCCAGCCGGATGCCTTGGGTCTGGCACATCATCTGCCGCCAGACCAGCGTACCCGGCTCCCGCATCCACTTACAGGTGGCCGGACGGCCCGCCAGACTGTCGGCCAGCACCGCGAACAGGACGCCGTTGTAGCGCAGACCATAGCAGGAATACAGCCCATAGGTGGTGTAGAGCTGGCGGCGGACGCCGCGCTGATACCACTGATAGGTGTTGTAATCCCGGATGGTCAGCTCCGGCAGATAGGGCCGCATACGTCCCTTCATTCTGTTCATTCCTTTCGCGGGCCGCGCCGGGCGCAGCCTTTCTTGCAGGGGAAGACCGCTTCCCCACAGCTGTAGACTAGTATAATCTATTTTTCGTCAGCGTTCAACCGTTCTTTTGTAAATTCTTATAGAAAAGGCCGCACTGGAATCGATTTCAGTGCGGTCTTCTGGTGCATCTTATTTCTTTTCGAAACGACCCGTGTGGCCGGGCTGGGTGCGCTTGCCGTCAAAGCCGCTCTTGGGCATGGGCTTTGCGGGGCGGTTCTCGAACTTAGGGGCGTTGTAGTACATATACAGCTGGCAGGGGATCATGCCGTTGTACATCTTGCGGCGCTTGTTGGCCCGCTTGCCGTAGTGGTGTTCAAAATCCATATCGGCAGTGATGGCGTAGACACCGGCGCAGGGGTGAGCCTCCATCTGCTGGCCGAGGGTACGGGCCAGCTTGGCGGCACCCTCGATGGTGCTCATGCGCTCGCCGTACGGGGGGTTGGTCAGGACGATGGCCTCGCTCCTGGCGGCGAAATCGGCCACGTCGGCCACCTCGAAGTGGCAGCGCTTCTCCACGCCGGCCAGCTTGGCGTTGGCGTTGGCCAGAGCCACGGCGGCGGGGTCGATGTCGTAGCCGAAGGCCTCAAAGCCCACGTCCAGCTTGGAGTCGGCCAGAGCCTTCTGGCGCTGCTCGGCCCAGATGGCGGCAGGCACGAAGCTGTAGCGCTCGGCGGCAAAGCGGCGCTTGAGGCCGGGGGCAATGTTCATGGCCTTCTGAGCGGCCTCGATGAGGAGGGTGCCGCTGCCGCAGAAGGGGTCTTCCACGAGGCTGTCGCGGCGGACGCGGCCCAGGTCGGCGATGGTAGCGGCCAGCGTCTCACGGATGGGGGCCTCCATGGAGTTGCGGCGGTAGCCGCGCTTGTGCAGGCCGTCGCCGGTGGTGTCCAGCATGATCTCGCAGACGTTCTTGCGAAGCATGAAGCGGATCTTATACTCCGCGCCGGTCTCGGGCAGGCTGGTGGTGCGGTGGCCCTGCATCAGGCGCTTGACCACAGCCTTCTTGATGATGCTCTGGCAGGCCGGCACGCTGGACAGCTGGCTGTTCAGCGAAGAGCCGGTGACCGGGAAGGCCGCGTCGGCGGGCAGCAGCTCTTCCCAGTGGATGGAGTAGACGCCGTCGAACAGCTCGTCGAAGGTGGTGGCTGTGTAGGTGTTCAGGAGCAGCATCACGCGCTCCACGGTGCGAAGGTTGAGGTTGGCGGCGGCTATCATATCCGCGCCGCCCCTGAAGGTCAGACGGCCGTCGCTGACCCGGATGTCCTCGGCGCCGATGCGGCGCAGCTCAAAGTTGGCCGTGGACTCGCACCCGAAAAAGCAGGGGGCGATGAGTTCAAATTTTGCAGGCATTCTGGTTTCCTTTCCTGTCGGGTGCGGCGTGCCGCACCAAAAAACAGGCCCGCCCCGCTGGGGGCAGGCCCAAAGCTTCTTCGTCTTGTGCGGACGGCTCAGCGGCTGCCGCGGCGTCCCCGGGGTGCGTAGCCGCCGCCCCGGCGGTTGTTGGTCTCGTGGTCGAGGTCGGCCATCTTCTCTTCGCTCTGGCTCTTGAAGCGGCTCATCATATCCTCAAAGCTCAGGTTGTCGCTCCTGGCCGGGGCCTTGGGCTGCCAGACGCGGGGCGCTGCGTCCCGTGCCGGGCCGCGTCCGCCCTGGGGACGGCCGCCCTGACCGTTGCGGCGGAAGCC
>ERZ773156.44-NODE-44-length-171071-cov-15.3659_pt1 | contig 171071 bp, 139 predicted proteins | sample MGYA00511895_ERZ773156 | MGnify/ENA primary metagenome ERZ773156 (study PRJEB29015, sample SAMEA2737850) | human gut metagenome | biome: human gut; feature: human-associated habitat; material: faeces | place: China | collected 2012 ... | reverse complement strand
ACCTATGACCCTCTGCTTGTAAGGCAGATGCTCTCCCAGCTGAGCTAAGATCCCACATCTTTGTTCGCCTCCATCAGACTACTTTGGTAGTATACACTCTTAATCCGGATTTGTCAACAACTTTTTTTCAATTTTTTCAATTTTTTTTATTTTATCTTTTTTATCCCCATTTTTGACGATTCTAGTTAAATCCGAATATCTTCTGTGCAGCCTTGTAACCAGCCACGGAAAGTCCTCTTCCAACCTTTCCCGGAAGATTCATCCACACACCGAATACGGAATGGCGCAGCCTGTGATAAAGTTTCTGATCCGTATCTTCCAACCATTTCCAGAGTGCTTCCTTTTTCCTAAGTGCTTCCTCACTTCCATCCCGGATAAGCATAATGGATGCAATGCACATCATCATATCAAGATACTGAAGCATATATCGGTCCAGATTCCTGCTTTCCACTTCCATGCCAAGATAATCCTGTATCATGATTTTTGCAACCCGGATATGCTGATCGATTCTTGATATCATTACACTCTCATTAACGGACTGATCTTCCCTGCCGATAAAATAATGATACAGATCCACATCGATATAACAAATCTTTTTTACATATGGCAGTGGATGAAATACAAAGATGTTATCCACATAGAATGTATGTGCGGGCAGTGTTAATCCACATTCCCGGAGCATCTGTGTGCGGTAAATCACGGAATGCATCAAAATATACTGCGATTTACGAAAATGCACATATCCTTCCCAGTGGGTAATGTGCTTCACTGGAAATATATTCTTATACTTCATAACTTTCTTATGCTTTGCCCCCTGCTTGTCATACACAAAATTTGCCAGAAGCATATCCAGGTTCTTTTCATGTTCCACCATATAGCGCAGGGTATTTAAGACTTTCTTCAATGCGTCTTCATCCACCCAGTCATCGCTGTCCACCACTTTAAAGAATACACCATTGGCATGTGCAAGCCCGGTATTGACGGCTTCGCCATGTCCGCCATTTTCCTGATCTACAAAAGTAACGATGGACGGATACTTTTCGCTTAATTTCACTGCCAGATCATGCGTTCCGTCTTTTGATCCGTCATTTACAATGATCACTTCCACTTCTTCCCCGCCGCTGACAAGTGTTTCCACACAATGTTCCATATAGTCCTGTGAATTATAACATGGTACTGCTACACTTAATAACTTCATATCTATTCCTCTCCGATGCGTTCTGCCATTTCCAGTGCTTTTTCCACGATTGCATCAATATTGTAATATTTGTATTCCGCCAGTCTTCCCAGCAGGTAAAGGTTTGAATACTTTCCTGCCTGCTGCCTGTATTTCTCATACAGCCGGTTATTCTCTTCATTGATAATTGCATAATACGGAATCTGTCCCGGCTGTGCCATATATGGCATCGGATATTCTTTCATAATCACGGTTCCATCGCACTGCTGCCCCGTGAGTTTCTTAAATTCCGTAATTCTGGTGTATTCCTCGCTTACGGTGTAATTGATGACCGCCTTCGGCTGCCAGCTGTCTATTTCGTAGTATTCCGATGCAAATCTGAGACTGCGGTATGGAAGTCTTCCAAAACAGCATCTGAACAATTCATCAATCGGGCCGGTATAAATAACCGGACCTTCAAATTCCTTTCCCTGATACAGAATTTTTTCTCCCGTGAAGTCCAGCAGCCCGAGTGCATCGGTTCCGGTAAGGACATCGATATTCTCATCCGCCAGCATATGCTCAAACATCGGGGTATAACCATCCGCCGGCATTCCCTGGTATGCATCCTGGAAATAATGGTTATCATAAGATATCAGAACAGGGACTCTTCCCGTTACCGCCGGATCGATCTCTTCCGGCTTCTGTCCCCACTGTTTCATAGTATATTTAAGAAAAATATTCTGATAAACATATTCCGCAATCGCCCGGATATCCGGATCTTCATTTTCCCGCAGTTTTAAGATCGGTACTTTCGTTCCTTCCCCGTATTCCCGGATCAGCTTCTCCGTAAGAGCAGCTGCTTTTTCTTCCCCGTATACCAGTTTCAGGGAATTCAGATTAAACGGAACCGGTATATACTGTCCATGTATATATCCTTCCACTTCATGCCGATAATCATACCAGCTGGTATACCTGGATAAATAATCATATACTTTTCTGCTGTTTGTATGAAAAATATGTGGGCCGTATTTATGCACCAGAATCCCGTGCTCTTCTTTTTCATCATAACAGTTCCCGCCAATGTGGGAACGTTTCTCAATTACTAATACTTTCTTTCCTTTCTGTGCCAGTATATTGGCTGTTACAGCCCCGGCACATCCGCTTCCTATAATAATACAGTCGTACATCCTACGTTTCCTCCTGTTCCTTGTCCGTATTACGCATAAATAGAAATGCAAACACTCCCATTCCTATGAATTCCAGCAACATAATAATAATTTTTGACAGCAATACATTGTTTATTTTTTCACAAACTGGCAGATACATCATGATGAATGCCGTTGTGTTGCAGCTCATATGCAACAGCACCGGTGCTGTCATGGTATGACAGCGTTCTCTGGCTATGCAGAGAAAGATGCCAAGCAGTCCCGCATAAATGCCCTGCGTCAGATTTCCGTGGTAAATCCCAAAGATCAGGGCGGAAAGCAGTATTGCATTTTCTTCTTTGGTATATTCGCACAGCCGGTCGTACATCATGCCGCGAAAAACGATTTCCTCGATGACCGGTGCTACGATGCATAATGTCAGGATCTGGAAAAGCAATGGATTGCTTAAAAAATTCTCTGATACAGTGCTGTATTCTTCCCCAGCCCTGCCAAGCGGAAGAAGTGTTACTGCTTTTCCCAGTGCGCCGCTTGTAAATATCCCGAAAAACAGGATGATTCCCGAAGCACGGATTCCCGCCGGCTCCCAGTGCATATCCGTCTCACTGCTTCTGCGGCTGATGAGAAGCAGGATCGGACAGGTAATCACCGCCGCAAGGAACAGAATGACCAGACTATGCTGCTGGAGATATTCCTGGATATTATCAAAATACTGATATCCAAGCAGATAATGTCTGGTATCACTCTGCCCGATATCCACGAATTTATACCACATGGCATAGATTCCAAATATTGCCTGTACGACAAGCTGCACTCCGTAATAGATAATTAATGGCAATAGTGCCCGCAGCACTTTCAGTTCAAAGCTGTCCTGTGTTCTCATCTTCTATCCCTACTTTGATGTAATATGTCCGATATTTTTAATCAGTACGGAGATCGTTCCGTCCTCATTCGTCATAAATTCAATGTTATCGGTACTGTTATACTGTTCCATCGGTATCTTGATTTCGATTCCCGTATCCGTGGTAAGATGCTGCTTTGCAAACTTCTTTACGGTCGTTTCATTCTTCGGTTCGATCACTTCTTCTTCCGAGATATTATATTTCTCAATCTTCTCACGGAATTTTTCCTGCATGGCTTCCTGATTTCCGAATACCTTTGCTGTGACTTCCGGTATGCTGATACTGCCCTGCTCTTCTATCTCCTGGTGAATGATGCTCTTTGCCTTCATATGTTCTTCAAACTGTTCAGATTCATTCAGGAATTCCCTCTGAACCGCTTCGACTGCCTTCTCTACGACCGCCAGTTTTGCTTTCTGTGACATCTTCGTGGTACATTGCAAATATCTTCCGGAGAAGTAATTCTCCTTCGCCCCATTGACCTCGTATTTCTTCTCAAGCAGACGGATTCCGAAATCCGACAGATTGATAATCGCAGCTTCCGTAAGTTTCTGCGTGCCTCCCGGCAGTGTGGAACGGTATCTGATAATGGTGTTTACATTGCCATTCTCCCCCGCCGCCGTGGAATGTGTGTAACTCTCTTTATAATTCATCTTCAATATAGCAAGATTCGGATTTGTCCCGATTTCAAAATATGCAATCAGCAAATCTGCGGACGGAATATCCGGATTCGCCTGCATAATTTCATACAATTTTCCGCTCATCTCCCTGCTCATGGAAATGAAATCCCGCTTTTCCTCGATGACCTCCTGTATCAGTTCTGCCACCTCTGAGCCTTCCTCAAACCGACACTGCTTCAGGTCATCGCTATTGTACACCCTGGCAATATGGTTTTTCATAAAGTCCGAAAAATCAGAACCGTAATCCAGTTCCACATCCGAATATACGGCCATTCCAAGACTGGTGTCCATGATATGCACGATTGCGTTTTTTATCTGAATATCTCCTGTTTCCATCACTTTCACATCCTTGTTGTATTTGTCTTCTTTTCTGATGACATAATTAGAAATAATTTTAACATATCCGGAATGAAACTACAAGGAAATTAGATTAAATTTTCGTAAAAACTGCTTTATTTCTATAGAAATATAGTATATAATGGGATCGTTATATATTTTTATGAGGAAGGTACTTAAGAATGAGTCAGGAAAAAATTGATAAAAGAAAAGCAGAAAAAACGAACCGAAAAAAACAGCTTGCAAAGAAAAAACAGAAAAGAATTATTAACATTTTTCTTTCTGTACTTGTAACCGTTGCTTTTATTGCAGTGGTATGCCTTGCTGCAGCAAGCTTAAGCGGCAGGCTGGGAAGCAAATCTTCTGAAACCTCTGCCAACACAATCACACTCAGTGCTGAACAGCTCTCTTCTCTTCTGAACCAGGCTTCATCTTCAGCGGACGGCAGTTCCAATGCTTCTGCTGACACAACTGCTGCCGAAGGTGCAGACCAGACTAAAGAAGAAACCACTGCGGAAAGTGCAGAATAATAACCAGGAAGGGATTTTAACATGAAAAAATTACTTGATTTAATGTCCGAAGAATTTGCAAAAGCTTTTGCATCCTGCGGATATGACGGAAAATATGCAAAGGTTTCTATATCGAACCGCCCGGATCTGTGTGAATACCAGTGTAATGGTGCAATGGCAGCTGCAAAGGAGTATAAAAAAGCTCCTTTCATGATTGCAGATGAGATTGTCAGTTATATAAAGGAATCCGGCAATACAGAGATGTTTTCCATGATTGAGATGGTCAAACCGGGATTTATCAATCTGGTGCTTAGTCCTGCCTTTCTTGCCGGTTATGCAGAGCAGATGGCAGCGGACGCAAAACTCGGATACGAACGCAGCGATGCCACAAAACGCATTGTCATTGATTATGGCGGACCGAATGTTGCAAAACCGCTTCATGTCGGTCATCTCCGTTCTGCCGTTATCGGCGAAAGCCTGAAGCGGATTTTCCGTTTTGCAGGTGATACCGTAACTGCCGATGTACATCTCGGTGACTGGGGACTTCAGATGGGACTTATCATCGAACAGCTCCGCTGTGAAAAACCGGATCTTGTATACTTTGATGAGAATTATCAGGGAGAGTATCCTTCGGAAGCACCATTTACCATATCAGAGCTTGAGAAGATTTATCCGGCTGCCAGTGAGAAATCCAAAAAGGACGAGGCATTTAAGGACCAGGCACACACCGCTACCTTAAAGCTGCAGGAAGGTTATCCGGCATATCGTGCTTTATGGCACCATATCTTAAATGTTTCTGTTGCCGATTTAAAGAAAAATTATGAGAACCTGAATGTTTCTTTTGATGTATGGAAAGGGGAAAGCGATGCCGATCCTTATATTCCGGATATGATTAATGGTTTTCTGGAAAAAGGACTTGCCCACGAAAGTCAGGGAGCTTTGGTCATCGACGTTGCAACCGAAGAGGATACTAAAGAGATCCCTCCATGTATTGTCCGCAAATCAGATGGTGCTGCATTGTATGCGACCTCCGATCTTGCCACAATCATCCAGAGAGAGCAGGATTACCACCCGGATCAGATACTCTATGTTGCGGATAACCGTCAGTCCATGCATTTTACCCAGGTATTCCGTGCCGCAAAGAAGGCCGGACTCTGTGATCAGACAGCGCTTACTTTCCAGGGCTTCGGTACGATGAACGGAAAAGACGGACGACCGTTTAAAACCCGTGAAGGCGGTGTCATGCGTCTGGAAAACCTGATTGCTTCCATCAATGATGCGGTCTACGCAAAAATCATGGACAACCGTACTTTACCAGAAGATGAGGCAAGACAGGTTGCTTCCATCGTAGGACTCTCCGCCTTAAAATATGGTGATCTGTCCAACCAGGCATCCAAGGACTATGTCTTTGATATTGACCGTTTCTCCTCTTTTGAAGGAAATACCGGTCCATATATCCTGTACACGATCGTCCGTATCAAATCCATTCTTGCCAGATACGCACAGGAGTTCGGTTCCTGTGAGAACTGCAATGAGATGAACCGGACACAGAGTGCTACGGAAAAACAGCTTATGACGGAATTAGTCAGATTCAATTCCGTATTTGAATCCGCTTACTGTGAACTTGCCCCGCATAAGATTTGTGCTTATATTTACAGCTTATCCGATGCATTTAACAAATTCTACCACGAGAATAATATCATGGGTGAAAGTGATGCCGTACGTCAGTCAGGATTTATTGCTCTCCTGAAGCTGACCAGGCATACCCTGGAAACTTGCATTGATTTACTGGGATTCAGTGCACCGGAACGTATGTAATTCAAAAAACAGCCTCATGCCGAGGCTGTTTTTTTCTCAGGTGGTAATGAAGGTCGGGAATCCCTCATCCCTTATCCTGTTCTCCATCGCCGCCGCATTGGACAGTCTGGAAAATGCTCCTATTTGTACTTTATATAATCCGTTCTGGAAAATGACATACGGATCAAATCCCCGGTTCTGCAGGGTGCTTACCAATTGGTCAGCATCATTTTTATCCTCATAAGCCCCGACCTGAACTTTATACAGAGGCATCTCAGTAAGCGTTCCCATGTCAAGGGTTTCGAGTATGCCCTGTGCGATAGCCTCTGCAATCTGATCAAATTCTGCATCAAATTTAGCGTTGTCCTTTTCATTGTCAATAAATCCTGCCTCTATAAGTAATGCCGGCATTTTTGTCCTTTTCAGCACCACAAGATTCGGTCGTTCGATTACTCCGCGGTCTTCAAAACCAAGATTTGCCATCTCTCTGTTTATGTTGCGTGCCATTTCCGCTTTTATTCCGCTGTCCTGAAATACCAGTGTTTCTATCCCGGTTGATTTTTCAGGCACACCCGTTGCATTTCTGTGAAAAGAAATAAAGAAATCCGCATCGGCATTATTTCCCATCATTGCTTTCTCCAATGGTGTATTGTATACATCGTCTGTCCTTGTGTATTCAATATCCACACCATTATTCTGAAGAATCCGTCCGACTGCCAGTGCAAGGTTCAGATTATCATCCTTCTCCTTACGTCCCTCATAACTTGCTCCCCAGTCACTTCCGCCATGACCGGGATCGATCACAATCCTGTATGCCATATAATCCCCGTTTCTATCCTGTCACAGGATAAAATGCGTTTTATTTATTATATGAACATCGCCCGGGTGTGTGACATATTATCTTGCCGTGCCGGAAGTATTTGATGAACCTGTGGCATTTTTCTCATTTCCGCCCAGATCATCCACACCGTCTTTGATATCGTCCCCGACATCTTCCACACCGTCTTTGATGTCATCCCCAATATGATCCATATCTTTTTCCAGACTGTTATCCGTGTTTTTGCCGTTATCACTGTTACTGCTGTTTCCGCTCTCATCGGTCACACTGTTTACATTGCTGTCCGTATTATTATCGGCAGAGCAGGCTGCGAGTCCTGTCATCATCATAAGAGTTACCATACAGATTGCGATTTTTCTCATTTTACACATAAAAAATCTCCCTTCATACTAAAAGTTGTTTCCCTCTTAGTATGACCGGGAGATTTGATTTTATTCATTTATTTTATTTTGTCATCTCAGCAAGCTGTGCCATGGTTTCATCCATAATACGCTTATTCACAAGAATATCTGTTTTACCATTGACGGTTGCCTGATAATAGTTGGAATCGTAGGTTGTATATTGTACAGTTACGTTTCCATAGTAATCATCGAGCTGTCTGTTATAAACGATGGTGTATACAGGATCCTGATCCGTTACAACCGTGGACTGATCGTAGATAATACGCTCCACACCGCATTTGGAAAGAATATCAAAATAAAAATCTTCCAGAGCCTCTTCATCGACTTCTTTTCCATTGATTTCATACAGGTTCTGCTCCGTCTTTCCCTCAGAAGTATAGGTGGTCTTGTTTAACAGGGTATATTCGCCGTCCGGAGTGGTAAATACAATACTTCCGGCATCATGTGCTTCTTCGGTGGAAGTTGCAGGTTTTGCCGCGATATCGGAAAGTTTGATATAGATCACCTGTTTGTAAATATAGTCGAGCGGATCGATACCCAGCACTGCTTCGGCAGATGCTTTGGAAATCAGATAAACATTCCCTGATACTTCTTTGGCATTTCCCACCGTCTTTGTGATTCGTGCATAGTAACAGCCGGTAGCTTCGTCATATGCACCAAAATCAACGGTTTTAGACGCATTCTGGGTTACGCCGGTATTGGCATCGGTATCACGGTAATTGATGATATACTGACGTTTGGAATCCGTCAGTCCATAAGCATCGAGGTCTTCCTTTGTCGCCTTATAATTTACCAGCTTTGAAAATTGTAATTTATCAAGGGTATCCGATTGTAAATCATCAATCTTGTTTGTTTCTGCGGAACGGTAGGTTAAAAACGGGGTACTGAAGAACCATTTACAGGTACCGATCAGGTCGGTTTCCGATCCGTTTTCCATGTATACCATTTTTACGGTAAGACCATCATTATTGATGGTGATATCGTTGAGGGTATCGGTCGCAAAAGCCGGGAATGATTCCACATTTGCATAATCGTACATATCTTCACGGCAGACGTAGAGCAAATCCGTGTTCACAGTATAAATCTTATCTTTTCCTTCTATCTTCAGATAGTATTCCTGAAGCATGGAATTATAATCACCAATATAGAAAGTTTCTTTTATACCGCCAAGATTCTCGACTTCGAGGGTGAGGTAAGGATCGTCTAATCCATATTTGTCATCACTATCTGCATCTTCTACTTCACGGCTTGTCCGGGCTGCCACAAATTTTGTTACAAAATTATTGGAGAAAGCTGTGGAGGATAATGGAAAATCTTCATCATCCGCATTATACCAGATATCCTTAATCAGCTTATAATTCAGCTTTTCCCCATCACGGTACTGATAAGATACTTTTGAAATCTCACTTTCCTTAAACGAGGTCAGTGCTTCGGTATAGGTAACGGTATCCGTACCGTCATCTTTTTTGTCCTTTTTATTTCCAATCTGAATCAGAACCAGAACACCGATGAGCAATACCAGTACAACACCCATTATGATTAAATTTCTTGTTCTCTTTGCTTTCATATATTACTTCTTTCTTCTCCTGTACCAGATAATGCCTCCGACAATCAGGATTGCTGCCGGTATGCCTACGGTCAGATAACCAATCTTTACATCTACATCATGCACATAAACCAGACGATTATAAGATTTTGACTTCTTATCCACATATACGGTATCTTCCTGTCCGGTTATCCACTTCATACTGTTGATTACAAATTTTGTATTTGCTTCGGCAAGTGTATCGTTGATATTTGCGACACCTTCCCTTGCCAGTACGGAATAGGAACCACTATAAACCAGTTTTGATTCTTTTCCATCATCCAGTGTCTGTGTGGCTGCAACCGCATAGGTATAAGTACCGGACGGATCTGTATTTAACTTCGCATAGGAGCTGTCCGATTTTGATTTATAATATGCTGTTCCGGATGATTCTAACAATGGTACAACCGTAACGCCATCTTTCTCTTCGATATCCACTTTGTCAGAAGCGATCAGCAGAAGACTTGCCCCTGCATCAATAAGATCCTGTGTGATTTCATGGCTTCTCAGAACCGGTTTTACCATAAAGTTATAATCACCATTATCACTGGTATAATAATAAGCATTGTTCTGTTCCAGTACGGTCACATGGTTTACACTGAGCCCGTATCTTTCCAGAATCGCATCAAAGTTCGGAAGAACCGCATCGGTCTTTACCATCTTATATTCTTCTGCTATAAAGAGAGAACCGCCGTTATCCAGATAATCGGAGATACACCGGTATTCCTTGTCGGTAAAATCACCGGTCATGCTGTTGATGATGAGGAAATCCGCATCTTCCGGAATTGCCCCTTCGTTCTCCAGGTTCAGATCCTCGACGTCGATGTTCTGTTTCTGAATATCGGATTCCACCGTTCCAAGCACTGATTTTCCGGAACCGGTCAATACATATGCTTTCATGGTTTTCTCGGATGTTACATAATCGATGGCATTGGTAATCTGACCTTCCATGTCGTACTGATAATATACATATCCGCTGGAAGATGAGGATGACGATGACGATGAGGATGACGATGAAGTATCTTCACTGTCCACAGAGGTTGATATAACCATGTCTGTCAGGTCGATTGCCTTATATCTATCCCCACATACCACGACGATACTTCCCTGTGTCATGTTTGCATTGTACTTTGATACAATGTCAGGGCTTTTTGCAGGATCTTTTGTTTCCAGTTTGATATGGCTGCTGTGTGCAGCATAGTCGTTCAGCAGCCGCTGCAAGTCCGCATATTCGGAGCCTGAGCTTGCCAGTGTAATGATCGTAATATCCTGATCCAGATTCTTCAGGTAATTCACCGAAGTATCAGTGAGGGTAAAGATATCTTTTCTGCTTAAATCAATCTGTGTGATATTGGTGCTGAGTGCATTTGATATCAGGTTGATGATAATGACAAATACTACTGCAAGTACGGTAACTCCTGCCATGTAATTTGCATTGGATGCTTTTCTCATGCTTGCCTGGCTTCTGGCTTTTTTCTTTGCTTTCTTTTCTTTTTTATTATCCTTTTCGCTCACAGTAACACCTCCTTAGCTCCAGCGTCTCTTCTGTACTGACTGTACAGTAAGGAATACGAATAATCCAATCAGTGACACGAAATATACAATTCCATTCAAATCCAGCACTTCTGTTTCAAAGAAATAGCTGTACATATAGCTGACGGATAAATGAAGCATTACCTGCTCTAAAAATCCTTCAAACATGGATGAATTGATTAAATATGCTATAATAACTCCAATTATTCCAATAACTCCGATAATTCCAGAAATCAGCAATGCATTGTGAACATTGTTTCGGAACAATATATAGTAGAGAACTGCCAGAATAACAAAAAATACGGCGGTCACAACTGCGGTCGGCATAGGCTTGCTCGGCACAATTCCGGTCATATACTGCATCATGAATGACAGCAGGATTACCGCAAATGTAACGACTGCAGAGATAATCTGGTTCTCTGTAATGGATGATATGAACAGTCCTACGGCAAAATATACCGCACCCATCAGGAAGAATCCGCCAATGGCACTGTAGGATGCCAGGAACGGAATCTCACCATAATCTGCCATAAACAGCGGATACATGCAGATAATCAGGACATTTACCAGAAATACAGTAAGTATGGCAAGATATTTGCCCCACACGATCTGTCCGACCGTAACCGGTGCAGTAAACAGCATCTGGTCTGTCTTTGTATGCCTTTCATCCGCAAATACTTTCATTGTCATAACAGGTACGAGGATCATAAAGACAATGGATACATAGGAGTACTCCAATGTTTTACCGATCCATGCATAACTGCTCTTTACATTAATCATATAAAATACATACCCAACGACCAGTGCAAGGAATGCTATAAAGACATATCCTGTCATTGTCGTAAAGTAGGATTTTACTTCTTTTTTATAAATCGCTAACATCTTCTTTTTCCTTTCCCACCATTAACGGCTCTTCTTTCCGTCATTTCCTGTAACTTTAATAAATACATCTTCCAGTGACATATTGGAATTCTGCATTCCTACAATCGGACATTTTGCCGCTGCACACGCATAGAACAAATCCTGGCGCACGTCATATTCCATTCCGGTTGTGATAAGTGCACGCGTACAGCCCTGTTCGGTTGCATTTAATACTTCAAATTTATGAATCTTATCCAGCTTGTTTAAGATCGCCTTTACCTTGTAATCCGGTGCAGCAACCAGCACTTCGAGATTATTAGAACCTTCCACATGTTTTCCGAGATTATCCGGTGTGTCCTTCGCCACTAACTGTCCCTTTGAAATAATCAGAACTTCGTCACAGACAGCACTGACCTCCTGCATGATATGGGTACTCAGGATAACCGTGTGATGCTTTCCGAGTTTCTTAATCACTTCCCTGATTTCCACGATCTGCTTCGGATCCAGTCCGACAGTCGGTTCGTCGAGAATAATAATCTCCGGAAATCCGAGAATTGCCTGGGCAAGACCGACTCTCTGCTTATAACCCTTGGAAAGGTTCTTGATCAGACGCCGAAACACATCTTCAATGCCTGCCATCTTTACAACCTGGTCAATGCTTTCCTTCCTCTTCGCCTTCGGAATGCCTTTTAAATCGGCTGCAAACTCAAGATATTCCTTCGGTGTCATATCCATATACAATGGCGGTATCTCCGGAAGGTATCCGATGCATTTCTTTGCTTCTTCCGGCTCTTCGGTGATATCATGTCCATTAATCAGCACCTGTCCTTCTGTCGCTGCAAGATACCCTGTTATAATATTCATCGTGGTTGATTTTCCTGCACCATTCGGGCCAAGAAATCCATAGATCTTACCCGGTTCAATTGTGAAGCTAAGATCATTTACGGCAAGATGATCGCCATATTTCTTAACTAAGTTTTTTACCTCTATCAACGGTACTTCCTCCTTTATTCCATGAAGTCATACTCCATTCTTTATTACACCTTTTATGCCTAACTTGTACATTCTAACATAAAGTTTTACATATTTCCATGTTTTTTTCATGTATTTCACAATAAAATCACAAAATCCCGGAGCTGATGTCCGGGATTCCACACTTCTTTGTAATCTAGCCGATTACATGCTTCATATTATAGAGTCCTGCCGCTTTCCCTTTGAGGAATTTTGCTGCGGAAACTGCTCCTTTTCCAAAGATTGCTTTTGAATAAGCCGTGTGCTTAAATTCAATCACTTCATCCGTACCTGCAAAGATAATCTCGTGTTCTCCGACAATCGTTCCGCCTCTTACGGCACTGATTCCAATCTCTTTCTTCGGGCGTTTCTCTCTGAGTGTGCTTCTGTCATATTTATAATCATATTCCTGATTCAGTTCATTGTTAATCGTATCTGCCAGTGCAAGTGCTGTTCCGCTCGGTGCATCCAGCTTCTGGTTGTGATGCTTCTCCACGATCTCAATATCGAATCCCGCATCTGCCAGTGTCTTTGTCACAGTTTCAAGCACCTTCATCATGGTGTTGATTCCCAGTGACATATTCGCAGAACGGAGCAGAGCCACTTTTTCTGCTGCCTGATTGATTTTCTCAATGTCCTCATTGCTGTAGCCTGTCGTACAGAGTACCGCCGGAACCTGCTTCTCCACTGCATATGCAAGGATTCCGTCTAAGAGTGACGGATGTGAGAAATCGATAATCGCATCTGCTTCTTCTTTTACTTCTGCGATGGACGGATATACCGGATATCCGCACTCTGCCTTTGCAATATCTACCCCGGCTACAATCTGTGCATCTTCATCGGCTTCTACAATGCCGGAAATAACCTGACCCATCTTTCCGCCGCAGCCGACCATAATAATTCTTGTCATCTTATACCTCTTTTTCTAATCTGTGTGCTTATCCTTAAAGAATACCATATTCCTGCATGGCTTTTCTTAATCTTTCCTTATTTGCATCTTCCATCTCGGTAAGCGGTGCACGGAGAGAACCAACTTCTTTTCCCATAAGGTTCATGGCAGCCTTAACTGGAATCGGATTTACCTCGCAGAACAGTGCATGGATTAAATCCAGTGCCTCTAACTGCATATCCTTTGCCTTCTCAACATTTCCGTTAAAGTATTCCTCGCACATCTGATGTGTCTGCTTTGGCGCAACATTAGATAATACGGAGATAACACCTTTTCCACCCAGGGAAAGGATCGGAATAATCTGATCATCATTTCCGGAATAAATATCGAGCTTTCCTTTTGTCTGTTTTGCAATCTCTGCTACCTGGGAAATATTGCCGCTTGCTTCTTTTACTGCTACTACATTCTCTGCTTCTTCTGCAATCGCTGCGATGGTAGACGGAAGAATATTTACACCGGTTCTTCCCTGGATATTATATAAAATAACAGGGATATGAATGGATTTTGCAATAGTCACAAAATGATTCTTCAGTCCGTTCTGTGTTGCTTTATTATAATATGGAGATACCAGAAGGACTCCGTCCGCACCTAATTTCTCAGCTTCCTGTGATAAATATACTGCTGTCTTTGTGCAGTTTGAACCGGTTCCTGCAATGACCGGGATTCTCTTATTGACCTTCTCAACCACGAACTTAATACATGCTAAATGTTCTTCGTGTGTCAATGTGGAAGCTTCTCCTGTTGTTCCGCAGACAATGATGGCATCCGTGTTTCCGGCAATCTGCTCTTCTACGATTTCTCCGAATTTTTCAAAGTTTACATCCCCATTTTCCTTCATTGGTGTAATAATCGCTACACCTGCTCCTGTAAATATTGACATGATATCCTCCTTTTTGCCTTTGGCTGTTGGCTGTTTTTTAAGAATTTTCTATAAAAACATAAAGGCTGACCAGATGGTCAGCCCTTTTATTACATACTAACAGCATTTCATAAAATGTTCATAGCTCTCCATCCAGGGATTTCCCATCAGATGACAGTCATACAGTTCTTCACTGCATGCCCAGGGATACAAAGCGGCAGGCACATCTGCTCCCTTCGGCATTTTTCCCTTTCTTATCCTTTCTTCTGCACTGCCCGCATCCGGGATATTACTCTTAAAAAATGCAACCTCTATTTCTATTCTTTAATTAAATTTATGTTAGCACTATTAGATACCTTTGTCAAGACTTTATACCGGATTTCCGGAATTATATATCATATTCCAGCTTTGACACAGATACTTCATATGCGATATGCTTTTCTATCTCTTCCTCGCTGATTTTTTTCACATATTCCCGGCTCTGCACCCGTCCCCACACCTGAATCTTTCCGCCGACTTCAAAGGTGGAGGCAAATCTTGCATTTCTGCCCCATGCAATGCATGGAATATAATCACTCTTTCCATATGGACGGTTGACTGCGATCAGCAAATCGGCAATCTCCCTTCCAAGCGGTGTTTTCCTGTAAACAGGCTCTTTGCAGATGAAGCCGTCCAGATAGATCTGGTTCGTCTTTCCAGCCTCCGGATTCTCATCGACGAATTCCCACTCCCGCACGAATACGGACAGCACAAGCTTATTCTTCAATCCCTCATGCCGGTTATAGGAACGGAACTGTCCGGATGTTTCCACCAGACGGCCGATGCAGCTTTCCGTCACATCTACCAGACGTTCAGAAACCATAAGCGGTATCACATCGGATAACTCGCTCAGTCTGCTGACTGCCACATCTACTATGTAGAAACCCTCTCCATAAACCTGGTGGCTATATCTGAAATCCGATACAATCTCACCTACAATACTGACCCTGTTGTTCTCAATTACCTTATCTACCATTGGTATTTTCTCCCTTCTTAATATGACCCTTATCATCAGGATATCAGGTTTCCTGACTCTCTCACCATAATTCTGCAATCAATGTTTAAGCAGGCCGGTGTTTTAATTATTTCTCTTTATAATCATATGCATAAAAAATGAATTTTAGAACAACTTTTTTCAAATTTTTATAAAAATTTTTCACAAAGCTTCTGGTATTCTTCTTCCGTGATATTCAGGACACTTCCATGTCTTTTCTTTGTCTGTCCCATATCATACTCGGATTTGTCCAGCACACGGAACACTCCGGATGCCATATCACTTGTTACGATCGGCAGATATCCTGCGTCCGTTGCAAACTGATCCACCATCAGGCAGTATTCTTCCCTGTCATTGAACGGGAAGCAGAGCGGTCCTTCCACTCCTTTTAATTTATTCACTTCCGGCACAGGCAATTCTTCAAAATCGAGACTTCCCACATCCCGGCTCTTATCCGCTATGATGTTTTTAGTAGTTTCATCTTTGGAAAAACGGTAATAAACTCCGTCATTTTCGATCATGGTCGTATCGATGACATGGTTTTTACGCTCCAAATATACAAAAGGTTCTGTAAACTGCTTAAAATCCTTTGTTCTTGCCGCATAGATTCTCTGCTTTGCCTCTTCCTCACCTTCGCATTTTACCATGGATGCCCAGTAAGTGAGATAATCTCCTGTCTTTTCATCATAGACAGCTTCCGGTGCCCACAGACATCCCGCCTGTGGAATCGCAAGTTCTACGGCTTCCGGACTGCTCCAGTCCGTCAGGTTCTCCGATGACATGACCATAAGATTTCTGCTGCCTTCGTACTGTGCAATTCCCCATCCCTTGCCTGCGTGTATACAAAGGTCGGTTGCTATGATATAGAATTTTCCGTCCAGGCGGTTTCTCAGTATGAAAGGATCTCTCAGCCCTTTCTCCCCAACCTGGCTTACAATTACCGGCTTTCCGTTATTCAGATCCTTCCAATGCAGTCCGTCCCTGCTGACTGAAAAATAAATCTGTTCCCCGTTTTCTCCTTCTCCAATAAAATGTACAAATAAATATGCCTGATATTTCATAATAAAATCTCCTTTTCTGATATTAAAACAGGGCAGATCTCTCTGCCCTTATATAAATTAATTATTTGCCATCTGCTGTTTTCTGATGAATGCTCTCTTTCTCATGGTCGGATCAAGAATCTTCTTACGAATTCTGAGTGTCTTTGGTGTAATCTCAAGAAGCTCATCTGTGTCGATAAATTCAAGGCACTGTTCCAGACTCATTACCTTAGGCGGAACAAGCTTTAATGCATCATCCGAACCGGATGCCCTTGTATTGGTAAGCTGTTTCTTCTTACATACATTTACTTCCACATCTTCTGCCTTACCTGTCTGTCCGATTACCATTCCAGAATATACCTTCTCGCCAGGCCCGATAAAGAGTGTTCCTCTTTCCTGTGCATTAAACAGACCGTAAGTAATACTTTCGCCTGACTCGAATGCAATGATGGAACCCTGTTTTCTGTACTGGATCTCTCCCTTGAACGGACCATATCCATCAAAAATAGTATTGATGATACCATTTCCCTTTGTATCTGTCATGAATTCACCACGGTATCCGATTAATCCCCTGGATGGAATAGAAAACTCAAGTCTTGTATATCCGCCATTTGACATAGACATCCCCTGGAGTTCGCCCTTTCTCTGAGTTAACTTCTGGATAACATTTCCTGAGAATTCTTCCGGCACATCAATATAAGCCAGTTCCATAGGCTCTAATTTTGCCCCTCTCTCATCTGTCTTGTAAAGAACCTCTGCCTTGCTGACTGCAAATTCAAATCCTTCTCTTCTCATGTTCTCGATTAATACGGATAAGTGAAGTTCTCCTCTTCCAGATACCTTAAAGCTGTCCGCATTCTCTGTTTCTTCCACACGAAGGCTGACATCCGTATTTAATTCACGGAACAGACGGTCACGCAGATGTCTGGAAGTAACAAATTTACCTTCCTGCCCTGCCAGCGGACTGTCATTTACCATGAACTGCATGGCAATGGTCGGCTCTGAAATCTTCTGGAACGGAATTGCAACCGGATTGTCCACGGAACAGATGGTATCACCAATATGAATATCTGCAATACCGGAAACCGCAACGATTGCACCGATGGTTGCCTCGTTTACTTCTACCTTTGCCAGTCCGTCAAATTCGTACAGCTTATTGATCTTTACTCTCTTCTGTTTCTCAGGATCATGTGCATTTACCATCATGACTTCCTGGTTTACCTTGAGTGTACCGTTATCAATCTTACCGATACCGATACGTCCTACATATTCGTTATAATCAATGGTACTGATTAATAACTGTATATCTGCATCCGGATCTCCTTCCGGTGCCGGGATATAATTTACGATTGTTTCAAATAACGGCTGCATATCCTTATGCTCGTCATCAAGTTCTACCATGGCATATCCTGATTTTGCGGATGCATATACAAATGGACAGTCTAACTGTTCTTCAGATGCATCAAGTTCCAGGAATAACTCAAGAACTTCATCTATTACTTCTGTCGGTCTTGCTTCCGGACGATCGATTTTATTGATGCAGACAATAACCGGCAGATCTAATTCAAGTGCTTTCTTTAACACGAATTTTGTCTGAGGCATTGCACCTTCAAATGCATCTACTACAAGTACTACACCATTTACCATCTTAAGTACACGCTCTACTTCTCCGCCGAAGTCCGCATGTCCCGGTGTGTCGATAATATTAATCTTGGTTCCCTTATAATGAACTGCTGTATTCTTTGACAGAATTGTAATTCCTCTTTCACGTTCAATGTCATTGGAATCCATTACTCGTTCTGCCACTTCCTGATTTTCTCTGAATACACCGCTCTGCTTTAACAATTCATCTACCAGAGTTGTCTTACCGTGATCAACATGGGCAATAATTGCAATATTTCTAATGTCTTCTCTCTTTGTCTTCATCTTGATTTCCTCTAATTCTAATTTAATCTTCAGGTCAACGTGACAAGTTTACCACATTTTCACTTAATTACAATATTTTTTTTCCACAAATCAGAAAAAAATATTTTTTCATTCAGCTACAATATAACCAAATTTACATAATGACTTCCCCGTCGAGAAGTCCAAAAAACAGTTCTTCCGACTTTCCGACCGATGCCTGGCCGCCAGTCGCCTCCTGTATCTTCTTTAAGAATCCATCCGTATCCTCAGATTTTGCCACGATTCGCATTATGACATCTTCACTATATCTTGTATCCAGAATAAATGCTCCCTGTTTTGCGGCAAGATACTGGATCTTCCCGAGTCCGTTATAATCAGTGCGTATGACCAGTAGATAACCAGCATATTTTTCCAGTATTTTCGCCTGTTCCAATGCTGCCTTGACCGCTCCCTGGTAGGCTCTGACCAGTCCGCCCGTTCCGAGCAGGACACCGCCGAAATATCTCGTAACCACCACTGCCATGTCATGCACCTGCTCATTAAGCAGTACATCGAGCATCGGCTTCCCAGCGGTTCCGGCTGGTTCGCCGTCATCACTGCATCTGGTAAATTCATTATTACGTCCTATGACGATCGCCGAACAGTTATGCCGGGCATCCCAGTGCTTTTTCTTTATGCCCTCAATAAAGGAAGCCGCTTCCTCTTCGGAATGTACCGGTTTCAGATATGCGATGAACCGGGACTTTTTCTCCACTATTTCAGCCTGTGTTTCTTCATATAAAATCCTGTACATTTTTTATCCTCATCACTGTGTATGAATAATACAAATTCCATTCTGAATTTCTGACGGCAATGCGTATACCGCATCTTTGTCATAACTGTTTTTACCCTGGAAGGTCGTCTGATAAATTCTTGTTTGCAGAACATCCTGTGGGCAATGCTCTCCTGCCAGCTTGCCGGATACCGTACAGATCGTGTATTTAATATGGCACTTACAGCTTTCCGTCGGTATGGTCTTTGAACTGAAGTATTCCGTCTTTACGGAATCGCACACACCATCGACCGCCAGATATCCGCAGGAAGTACATACATTCGCCTGCACAACCGTATCCGGTTTCTTCGGCTCTTCATAGGTATATCCCTTAACATCATGGATTTCCTTCATGATTTTACTCCAGAGTCTGTTATGGTAACTTGTATTTCCACAATATTTTGTAATATCCGTATTCTCATCAAATCCTGACCAGATACTTGCCGTCAGATAATTCGTATATCCGGAGAACCAGATATCATAATCGTCGGAAGATGTACCTGTCTTTCCTGACACATACTGATTGTCAATATTTGCCAGTTTACCGGTACCTTCGGTTACTACATCATGCATGGCATTGGTTAAAAGATATGCCGTATCTTCGTCAAGAACCTGACGTGTCTGCGGATTTGCCTCTAAAATTACTCTTCCGTTGCTGTCCGTTACTTTGGTATAGTACACCGGCTCAATATAAGTTCCACCGTTTGCAATGGCTGCATATGCGGCAGTCAGTTCTTCATTGTATACACCTTTGGTCAGACCGCCGAGTGCCGTTGCCTGTGTCACATCATTTGCACCACCGTAATTGTCCGCATCATCCTCACCTACCAGTGTGGTAAATCCGAAATTCAGCAGATATTCATAGGCAAGTTCCGGTGTCACATCCGTAATGGCTCTTACCGCTACGATGTTCATGGACTGCTCGATAGCATGCCTGATGGTATTTAATCCCCAGTAAGATTTGTACCAGTTCTGTACCGGTCTTCCGTTGGAATAATTAAACGGGGCATCGTTGTATACAGTCGCCAGTGACATATCACACGCATCCAGTGCCGGTGCAAAAGCTGCCAGCACCTTGAAACAGGAACCCGGCTGTCTTGGGGAATGTGTCGCACGGTTCAGGGAAAGACTCGTTTCCTTCTCACCTCTTCCTCCTACGATCGCTTTGATATATCCCGTCTTCTGATCCATCACCGTAAAGGATACCTGCGGCTGAAGGGAATACATGATGGTTTCTCCCAGACTCACATCGCCGTCCTTTGTGTACGCAGCCTTAAAGCCGTCAATACAGTTCTGAATATCTTCTTTCTCCGAGTAAATCAGCTTGAAATCCGACTGTCCCATAAGATTCTTATAATAATAGGTCAAATCCACATTGGAATAGTTCTCCGTTGTTCCGTCTGCCCGCTGTACGGACCATTTCCAGTCGAAGGAATAATATACATTTCCCGGATAATTGTCCGGATCGGATGTTTCCCTGTCACAGATCTCCTGAATCTGCGGATCCTGCGTGGAATAAATACTTAACCCACCACTGTATAAAAGGTTGGATGCCTGTTCGTAAGTATATCCTTTCTGCTTCTGTAAATCCGTAAGGAGCTGCGAAATCAGTTCATCTACAAAATAGGAATACGGTGTGCTGTCCTGTTCACTCTCTACACTGACAGTCTGTATTCTGTCATACACCGCATCGGCTATTGCTTCCTGATACTCCTCTTCCGTGATATATCCGTTTTTCTTCATATTATTGAGTACTTTTTCCCGTCTCTTTACATTCTCTTCCGGGTGGTTAATCGGATTATATTTGGTCGGATTCTGTGTAATCGCCGCAATAACCGCACTTTCGGAAATCGTCAGCTCTGACACATCTTTATTAAAGTATCTCTTTGAAGCAGCCTGTACACCATAACAGCCTGCTCCGAGGTTGATGGTATTCAGGTAATTTTCCAGAATAACCGCTTTGGACTGGTTTTTCTCCAGTTCCACCGCAAGATACTGCTCCTGTACCTTTCGCTTAACCAGTTCGCCAAAGGAAGATTCGCTTCCTCCGTTTGCAAATACATTATTCTTTAAGAGCTGCTGGGTAATGGTACTTGCACCCTGCATATCCCCATTCATAAAGAAAGAAGCTCCCGCTCTTAAAATACCTTTGGTATCAATACCGTTATGTTCATAAAAACGTTCGTCCTCTATGCTGACGAATGCTTTCTGCAGACAGTCCGGTACTTTATCCAATGTAACCGGAATTCGGTTGGAACCGCTCGCTACAAGCTTCTCAATCTCATTTCCTTCACTGTCGTATACCGTAGTCGATACACCGGACGGTGCAATACTTATCTGTTCTACTTCCGGCGTCTCTTCCAGTATTCCACTGACAACACCCAGCCCCAGAGAAACTCCTGCTGCACCTATCAGCAGCAGAAAAAGCATAAAAATCCGAAAAATATTGATGACCAGCTTCGTCGAAATTCTCCTGCCGGATGATACCAGTAATTTATGTTTCTTTACAATGCCATTCTTACTGTAATCCATGTTTATATCCTTTCCTGCTTTTCGCAATTCTGTCATTTAACCCAGAACAATTACGAATTGCTTCGCAATTCCGCAAACATCTGGCATCATATTATTATACCAAATTCATCGCGGTTTTTAAAGCATTAATTCTATTTTTTGGCTTCTGCTCCATAATCTTTAATAATTGCGAAATTCATAATTTGTATATATATTTATAAATTAAGCATTTCGCAATTATCCATGGTCTTTTAAATTATAGTTCATATTTTTTTTCTTATACGATTTTTGTATAAAATTTTAAGATTGGAAAATAATAGTTTTGAAAGGTTTTTACATTTTATTTTGAGAAAGGATTTTACACCATGGAAAATGTATATCTCTTTTTTGATGACAGTACCAAAGTGGAAAGTGATAAGGTTATTATCAGCGATGTCGCAACCGTACTGTGTCGGGATAAGACCCTGCAGAGTAAGATAAATGCCCTGAAAATATATTCTTTCAAGGGAAAAAATATCGGCAAAAACAAAGATGAGCGGGTTATTTTCACTGCACTGAAGGTATTTGAAATTATATCCGCTGAATATCCGGAGACGAATCTGATTCATCTCGGCAGCTGTGACTTTATCATCGAAAAGAATGCCAAGAAACCTTCGATGGCTATGATCCGGGTAAAAACTGTCCTGATCTGCCTGATTACATTTTTCGGCTCTGCCTTCACCATTATGGCATTTAATAATGATGTCCAGGTGCATAATGTATTTTCACAGATTTATACCTTTTTCTCCGGAAAGGAGAGCAGTGGCTTTACCGTGCTTGAATTCAGCTATTCGATTGGCCTTGGCGGCGGTATTCTCATCTTCTACAATCATTTCGGAAAAAAGAAGCTGTCGAGAGATCCGACTCCTCTGGAAATTGAAATGCGTTTATATGAAAATGATATTAAAACCACATTAATCGATGGTGTAAAAAGAAATAACAAACATATCGATGTTCAGTAGGAGGCAGGTATGACATTCTTATTATCGGTTATTACGGGGATCGGTGCAGGATTCGGTGTATCTGCGGGTGTATTTGCCCTGGTTACATCTTTAAGCCTTCTTCCGCGAATGGCGGACAAAACACATACCGGTTATGCCATGAGAACCTATGAAACCTGTGTATTCTGGGGCGGAATGTTTGGAAATAGTATCTATTTTTTCCAACAGTATGATCTCTCTCTTTCCTTTCGCTCCTTTTACCCGCTTCCCCTGATATTATTCGGAAGTTTTGCCGGAATAGCCATAGGTACACTCGCCGTTTCGATTGCGGAAAGTCTTAATGTCACAGCCGTTCTTGGACGAAGGGCAAGACTTCATTACGGACTTGGAGTCCTGATTCTCTGTTTTGCAATCGGAAAAGCACTCGGTTCACTTCTCTTCTTCTATAAACACTGGTTTTAATTTCAGGAAAGGACACTGACAATGGCTAAAAAAATCAAGGATAATTATGACAACTATGTAAAAAATGTAACACCAGTCACGAATGTCTGGAAAAATATTTTCAATGCTTTCTGGATCGGCGGGCTGATCTGTCTACTCGGGCAGTTTCTTCTGGATTTCTTCCAGAACATGGGATTTAAGAAAGAAACGGCGGGTTACTATGAAATGCTCGTATTGATTCTTCTGTCCGTCATTCTGACCGGTCTCGGACTATATTCCAAACTGGCAAAATATGCGGGTGCAGGAACTCTTGTTCCGATTACGGGTTTTGCCAATTCCGTAGCATCTCCGGCCATCGAATTCCAGAAAGAAGGTCAGGTATTCGGCGTCGGCTGCCGTATCTTTTCCATCGCCGGCCCGGTCGTTCTCTACGGCATTCTGTCCAGCTGGATCCTTGGGATTATTTACTGGATTTTTCAGACATTTTTTGAAAAATAAATTAGTTAATTGCGAAACACTTAAATTTTTGCAAATGCATATGCAAATGAAACATTACACGAAGGCACGCTCCCGCTACATTCGGCTGGTAGCGGTACTAAGATGCTAAAATACAGCATCTAAGTGCCGACCGCCTCATAGTACCTTCTTAGTAATTGTTTGATTTGCATATACAATAAAGATAAATTATGAGTTTCGCAATTACCTAGAAAAATAAATGACAGGAAGGAGTTATTATGTATCTGGGAAAAGCAAGTTTATCATACGAAGAACCGGTATATATCCAGGGATATGCATCGGTCGTTGGGAAGAAAGAGGGGGAAGGACCTCTTGCGGATCTTTTTGATGAAATCGTGGAAGATCCTATGTTTGGCGGGGAAAACTGGGAAGATGCCGAAGGCAGGCTCCAGCTCCGGACGGCACAGACTGCCATAAAAAATGCCGGTCTGGAACCGGAGGATATCCGGTATATCTTTGCCGGTGATCTGTTAGGACAGCTCATTGCAACTTCTTTCGGTCTAAAGGAATTAAACATTCCGTTATTTGGATTGTACGGTGCATGTTCAACCATGGGCGAATCCCTTTCCCTCGGCTCTGCATTCATCGCAGCCGGATATGCGGAACATATATTATGTCTGACTTCCAGCCATTTCGCAAGTGCTGAGAAATCGTTCCGTTTCCCGCTCGGATATGGTACACAGCGGAAATTTTCTGCAACATGGACTGTCACCGGAGGGGGCGGTGTCATATTAGGGAAGCATAGCGGTGTTGCAAAAATCTCCGCTGTTACCACGGGCAAAATCACGGACTTTGGATGTAAAGATAAGGAAAATATGGGGGCATGCATGGCACCTGCCGCCGCAGACACCATCTATACCCACCTTACGGATTTTGAACGCAGCCCACAGAATTATGACAAAATTATTACAGGAGATCTCGGCTATATCGGTCAGACGATTCTTCTGGATCTCTTAAAAGAAAAAGGCATTGATATCACGGAAAAACATATGGACTGCGGTCTGGAAATCTTCGACTGCGAACGTCAGGACACCCATGCCGGGGCAAGCGGATGCGGCTGTTCCGCTTCCGTGCTGTGCAGCCTGATTCTGAAAAACATCAGCACAAAAGTCTGGAACCGTGTACTGTTTGTTCCTACGGGTGCATTATTTTCCCCGGTTTCCACAAATGAAGGACAGTCCATTCCGGGAATTGCACATGCCATCGTTCTTGAATCCACAGGAGGTAGTGATTTATGATTTATCTGAAAGCATTTCTGGTCGGCGGAGTCATCTGTGCACTTACACAGATTTTTATTGACAAAACAAAGCTGATGCCGGGGCGGATTATGGTCGGACTGGTTGTCATAGGCACATTGCTGGGGGCACTCGGCTGGTATGAATCCCTGATTGACTTTTCCGGTGCCGGGGCCGGAGTTCCGCTTTGCAGCTTTGGAAATTCTCTCTGGAAAGGGGTAAAGGATGCGGTAGATGAAAATGGCTTTATTGGTGTCTTTACCGGTGGTTTTCAGGCGGGTGCGGTCGGAATATCCGGTGCATTGATTTTCGGTTATCTGGCTTCCCTAGTTTTTAAACCGAAAATGAAACAGTAATTTTACGGCAAAATGCCGGAGAGCAGGCTGTATGAAGCTGTTCACCGGCATTTTATCTGTTGCTTTTTATTACTTTTTGTTACTTTCTGTTGTTTCTTGTTGCTTTTTATTACTTTTTATTACTTTTTATTGCTTTTTGTTAGTTTTTGTTTATTTTACAATTACTTTTGCTGTGAATTCGGTCGGAATGTCGTGACCCTTTCCGCTCGGAATCGGTACGGAGAAGTTCGGTGTACCGTCCTCATTCCAGTAAATTCTCATAAGTGTTGCATTTCTTCCTGCATCATATAATGGCTGATAGCCTTCGTCCACAAGGTATCTCTCTTCCTGACGTGCATGGTATACCATAACATCATGACCTTCTTCATCTTTTGTGAAGCTGTTGTGTCCCGGTCCGAACTGTCCGTTCTTTCTGGAACTCTGGAATACCGGATGTTCTGATTTCGTCCAGGATGCCGGATCCAGTAAATCGGCATTCTCATCGGCGGTACACATTCCCAGGCAGTATAATGCATCCGTTCCTGCTGCTGAATATACCAGGAAGATTTTTCCATTTCTTTGCAATACTGCCGGACCTTCACATACCGGGAATCCATGTCTTTCCCAGTTGTATTCCGGTGCTACTACGGCACAGATTCTGCCAGAGTCAATCGTCCACGGATTTACCATCTTTGCTACATAGATAACGGAATCAGCAGGATGTTTCTCCGGCCAGAACATATATAATTCACCGTTATGCTCAAATACGGTATGGTCAAGTGAGAAATCAGTAAATGCAATGCTGTCATTCGTGGTTGTCTGTACTCTTCCAAGATTTACCCATTCTCCCTTAAACGGATCGGCATCGGCACATTCCAGAACGTGTGGACGGATGGACCACATCTCATTTTCATCGATTACGGTTGTAAAGTAGATGTACCATTTTCCCCGCACGAAGTGAATCTCAGGTGCCCAGATATGAGGGCTGTTATCGCCCGGAAGCGGCTCTCTCTGATATACCATTCTCTCCTCATAAAGTCCGGAATTATCTGCCAGTCCTTCGAGTGTCTTTGCACGACGGAGCGTAATATTGCGGTACTGATATTTTCCGACCAGATTATGCTCCATATCGGTATGGGAACCGGTGAAATAGTAATATCCGTCCGTATGTTTATAGATAAACGGATCGGCTCTGTGATAAATGATCGGGTTTGTATACTGATGTTCGTAAATTGTTCCTGTTACTGTCTTTTCTCCTGTGGATTCTGTATCAACTTCTCCCCAGGTAACCTTCTTTGTATCTTTTTCACCATTGGAATATACAATCTGCACGGTTTCCGGTAATTCCGGAGTTTCTCCCTGTTTTACTTCCACACAGATTTCCTCGATCTGATCGATCACCACTTCTTCCGGCTTTCCGAATCTCTTCTGCAAGTTTTCAAGCTGTGCCTGTGTAATCTCTACAATCGCTGATTCTGCCGTATATTCCGGTGTTTCTGCTCTTTCAGCCACTTTTTCTTCCCCGAAGGTAATCAGATCCTTTGATTCATAGCAGAATACCTTATCGTTGTCCACTGCATCCATGGCATAGATACGGAAGGAATCTCCGTCCTTTACGATCTGCGGCTTTGCCATTCTCTTAGATCCTGACTGTGCAAAGAGAATACCGTTATCTCCGTTAAATGCATACCAGTCTTCCTTATCGTAACTGTATTCCAGATGTAAACTGTCTGACTCTTCGTTATTCCAGTTTACGGTATATGGTCTGATATAAAATCCTGTCTTGTTCATGTTTCTTTTATCTTTCCTTTCCTGCGGAGCTAATAATACTGCCACTGCACGCATATCTTCCGCCGTCTTTAATTTTAATACCCGGTTTTCCACGGTTACATCTGCCGTTTCATCCGAATACTGTGCAATGATCTGATCCGGGCAGTCATCCGGAAGCGGTATCTCTATGACTTCCGGATAGCCGCCGTGGAAGGTATGGATAAGGACATATGCCTGTCCATTCTCTCCGGTTCTTACAATACCCTGCCAGCCCTTCAGATGACGTTCGCTGCCAATCTTCGGACTTACATGGTAAGTATATCCCTTCCTGATAATCGGGGCGATTTTCTTATAAAATGCCATACCATCATCGATCACTTTCCACTGTGCCTCCGTCAGTTCCGTTACATCGCCGGACAGACACATTCTTCCAAGGAAGGTATTTGCAATGGAATAGGCAATTCTCTTTACACTATCCGTCTTTCTGATAACAGCCCAGATCTGGCTCTGACGTGGCAGGATTGCCCGGTGAAGATTTGCTGCAATTACCGGGATCTCCTCACATTCATGTGCATCGGAAAATGATGCCATCGAGCATAAGCTCATCATCAGCGGCTCCAGCTTATGTCCGCCGGATGCACAATTCTCCAGAATGATTCCAGGTACTTCTGCAAGAACTTTCCGCACAAAATCAACGGATGCTTCCATATTCTTACGCAATCCTTCACCTAACGACTCACTTCCGTCACATCCGATGCCGATGGTATCATTGTAATCCATCTTCATATATTCAAATCCGTAAGTGTTTAATGTTTTGATTACTTTCTCTGTCAGATATTCAGTTACCCACGGATCGGTCATATCCCAGAATCTTCTGCTGTATGTTGTAATCGGATACCCATCCCTCTTTAACTGATGTTCCGTATTATGATAAGCTTTTGCGGCACTTCCGATATTATCAATCTCAAACCAGATACCCGGCTTCATACCGGCAGCTTTTATCATATCCACTGTTTTCTTCAGACCTTCCGGGAACAGGGTTGGGGATATATTATAATCTCCCATGCTGATATCCCACGGCACACCGTCCTCTTTGAACCAGCCACAGTCGATGACAAAATATTCAAAATCCCTGTCCTTGATGGCATTTATAATTCCTGATATATTCTCATGGGAAGGGCAGCCCCAGGTCGTACAATATTCATTAAAGATGATTGGAAGATGTTGTTCGCTCTCCGGAATATCATCCAGATATTTCTCTGCCGCCTGTGTCAGTCTGTGACAGATTCTGTCAATCCCGCCGCCATGACATACACTGACAATGGCAGTCGGAGTTTCAAATGATTCTCCAGGATGAAGCACCTTCATCCAGTGTCCAAATTCACGGTCTGCGATGCCGCCGGAAATATGCAATGCATCGTCCTGACGGTACACTTCCATCTGCCAGGATGCCTCGTGCGCAAGCTGCACACCCCAGAGAACTTCATTCTCGGTATCTTCTATCGCTACAAAAGGAAAGAACTTCTTCACCGGCATCGAACCTGTCTGTCCAAATCTTTCACTGGACACGGACCATGTGGACCAGGACGGTTCTAATTGCAGATCTTCCACAGTTTCCGTCGATAATCTTCCTTCATGGCTCCATTTACTTCTCAGACGATGCACCAGCAGTTTTTCTGGTCCGTCCCCTGTTAAGAATGGGGATATATTCCCCAGTTCAAAGCTGGAGAGCATCTCCATCGTGATATCCTGTCCGGACACATTTTCCACGATGTTCTTCATCTCAAAGCTTTCATCACCCTGATAATAAGTCACAATATGCGTGACACGGTATCCTCTCGCATCTTCTAAGAATGTCTTAACGATGGTGGCATCTTCTGTTTCTTCCACTACCTGACTCTTATAATCCAGCCTGTTGGCAGATTCGCTGTTACGCATGGACGAACCGTGTCCGTAACAGTTCGGATACATATCACCCACCAGTTTCATCTGCACAAGTGAATTGATTCTGTAGAATTTCTCTGCATTGTCTTGGCCATCCATATCTGCCGGAATAACAGAAAAACCAGCCGTAGCATAATCGGTTTCCTGTTCATATCGTAATATCATATCTCCGACAGGAATCCGTGATATTTCTTCTATTGCCATATTTCCTCACTTTCTGCCGTTTCCCATCCAGTACGGCCTGCTTTCCATGAGTCCAGTATATCATATTTTTTTCTTTTTATCTATCCTTTTATGCAGGAATTTCCCATAATATAGAAAACCTCCCGCCGGAAAACCTGCGGGAGGAAGGGATTACATTATATCTGTTTTTATTACTCTAATACTGACTTAATCTGGTTGATGTAGTCCTGATTTGTCTGGTTAGCTGATTCTGTTAAGCCTGCAACTTTATCTGCAGGATCTCCGCCACCTTCAAATACCCATTTTTCTACACCTTCGAAACCATCGTACATAGTAGCTGAGTTGTAGTTGTTAGCTAACCATGTATCGAATCCAGGAATCTGAGCGGAACCATAGCATGTCCACTTAGAATTCTTAACGGTTTCAAAGAATGCATCAAAGTAAGGAGCTCTATCAATACCATACTGATCTTTACCTTCTGTATCACCACCAGCAAGAGTTGTTGGATGTTTCTTCTGGTATTCTTCCCAGATAGTATCATCTGTTGTAATTGGGCAGTTATTGATAGGTCCAGGAACTAAACCTGATACGGAAGCTCCGTCACCTTCTGCACCAACAGCAACGATTTCATCATATTTGGAAAGTTTGTATGTCCATCCTTCCGGACCCCATGCAAAGTACTTAAGAACTTCGTATGCTTCACGAGGATAAGCACAGTCAGCATAAATACCACCAAAGTCCATGGTAGCAAGATATGTATCACTGCTTGAATTGTCTTCGGTATGAGGAAGTACATATGGAACCCAGTATACATGACGTGTATACATTTCATCTTTGTTCCAATATCTTTCCCAGCACCACCAGTTATCAAGACGCATAGCAACCATACCTAAATCCTGAGGAAACTGGTTGTCTGTTCCTTCGACAACAGCAGGAGCTTTGTAACCTTTGTCGATCCATCCTTTTTCAATTTCCACACCGTCAGCCCAGTTAGTCAGGTCAAATTCTTTACCATTCCAACCGAACTCACCGATACAATCTGCATCAGATGCGATAGGATACCATGTGATAACTGTAACAGCTTCAGATACACCCCATCCCTGGCCATCACCAGTTGTAAGGCTTTCTGCTAAAGATTCCATATCTTCAAATGTCCAGTCTGTAGATGGCATATCTGCATTATGTGTTGTGAAGTAGTTCATGTTTAACCATGCTTCTGTTGGGAAGAACTTAACAGGTGTTGTCCACTTGCCGTCTGTTCCAAGATATCCAAGCTGGAATTCATTGATACCACCGATAACATTCTTTGTATCAGGGTCTGCACTCCACATACCATCCATGTTAGTTAACATACCATTTGTGATTGCGAAATCCGGTGTACCAAGTACCCAGAATACGTCCGGCATGTTATCTGTTCCCAGATAGTTCGTTAAGTTTGTATTGTTGTCTGTAACAAGTACCTCACTTGGTTTTACTGTGATGTTAGGGTATTTCTTTGCCCATTCTTTATTCAGAGAGTCTACAATAGGACCATCTTCCCAGAACTGGTAAGTAAGAGTGATTTCATCCTCGGTCATTGGTGACAGAGTTGCAACCTGCTTCTTCTCTTCTTTCTTACCACATGCTGTAAACAGGCTTCCTGTCATAGCTACTGCAAGAGTTAAGCAAAGCACTTTCTTTATGTTCTTTGACATAAGACATCCTCCTTTTTATTAATTTTTCCCTTTTTTTATTTATTGGCAGTATGCCAGGCATACTTAAACCCATATGATAAATTCAAATCATACAGGAAATTCCGGAGAATTTCCTGCATAATATATTGGTATTATTCACCAGTGATACCAGCTCTGTCCACACTTTCTACGAACTGCTTCTGTAAAACTGCATAAATAATTAATAACGGTAAAATAGTTAATATCGTTGCTGCCATTCGGTAAGCATCATTGATCGTCGCTGAATTTGACGAACCAGGACCAGTATTACTGTTATATGCACTGTCGAATGCCGAATCAAAGATTGACAGCTGATTAATCAACGGTGTATAAATATTGTTTGCCTTAACCTTACTATACAAGTAAAGCTGTGATAAATACTGTTCATTCCAGTACCATACGAAGGAGAAGATTAATACTACGATTAATGCTCCCGCTGCTGATGGAAGTGCAATCTTAAAGAATGATTTAAAATGTCCGGCACCATCAATAGCAGCCGCTTCATTTAATACCGGCGGAATCTGCTTGAAGAATGACCAGCAGATCAGGATAAACAACTGTGACTTAAATCCATTTGCCAGAATAGCAGGGAAAATAAATGTCATCAGTTTACCTGTCCATCCAAACGATGTATACATCTGATACTGTGTTGTCATTAAAAGTGAACTAGGAAGAACGAATGAGAAGATAATCAATCCCATGATAAAGTTCTTTCCTTTGAAATTATATCTTGCAAGTCCGTATCCTACGATGGAACAGGAAACCACCTGGCATAAAGTAGGAAGACCGGATATAATAAAGCTGTCTTTTAATGATTTCCAGTAATTCATGGCTTTCATGGTTGTCCTGTAGTTCTCAAATCTGAGCTTTGACGGAATCCAGTTGATGGATGAGTCAAACAAATCTGACAATGACATGAAACTTGTACTTAATACCTTTAATAATGGATATACAAACACAAATCCAACACAAGTAAGTATAACATAAACCACAATTTTTTTCAAGAGGCCCATGTCATCTTTCGTACCAAACATTATCTTGTGAAGCTTTTCCTTCGACATAGGAGTCTTGGCTTTTTTTACTTTAACTTTTTCTGCTTTTTCCTTCTTTGGTTTAACTTCTTTTACTGCATCAGCCATCGTAATTACCTCCTCCCAGGTCTTTTCCTGCAAGTTTCATCTTTTCTTCCTTCTGAATTGCTTTCTGAAGCTTAATCTGGTTCTTGATTAACTGCTTCTGATGTTTTGCAAGTTTCTTTCTAGTCTTCTTTTCAAGCTGCTTGTTCTTCTTGATCTGCTTCTCATACAAATCCTTCTTTGGAAGGAAACATAAAGCAACAATACCAACGAAGAGCAGTACCACGATTGCATACATCCATGCAAATGCTGCGGCATATCCATAACCCATGACACTCTGTAATGCTGCCTTGATTGTATCAATCAGCGGGCTGATGATTGCATCCTGTGACAGGAATACAACGGTATAAATCGCATTTAACAGAAGCATTGGCTTAATGGTTGGAAGTGTAATCTTCCAGAAACATTCCCAGTTAGAACCACCGTCGATCTTTGCAGCTTCATAAAGTGAAGTATCAATCTTCTGCAATGCTGCAAGGAAAATCAGGATCTGTACACCGGAATACCATAATAACATGATGATATTGCTAAAAATCCACAATACAGAATCTGAAATCCAGGCTGGAAGTAAACTCTGTATTACCGATTCAATGACTGTCATATCAACTGCCTGAATACTACTGTTTTCGGAATTGATCATGGTCATAACCGGACCGCTGACTACGATAACCGGCAGGAAGAAGATCGTTCTGTAAACACCTTTTCCCGGCAGTTTCATATTCAGCATCATTGCCATAAGCAGTGCAAATACTACGATAAGTGGTACACCAAGAAGCATCTTGAATGCCAGTGTACCGAGCTGGGTAATCAGCTCAGGGTTCTTATCAAGTACACTTGCAAAGTTCTGGATACCATTAAAGGTAACGGTATTTGTTTTTACAACTACATTACTGAATGCGTAGATAATCGCTATGATTAACGGATACAGCAGACAGATTAATGCACCGGCAACATATGGAATCATGAACACATAACCCATTCTGTTTTCACGCTTCTTTAACTTGCCTTCTTTTACCTTTACCTTGATTTTCTTCCTTCTGCCATACTCGTCGAATAATTCCATTCTCTCATTCTGGCTCAAGAGTTCGTCTACGGTATAGGTTTTCTTTTTCTTCTTTGTATCTTTCTTTTCTTCCTTCGGAGCCTTTTCCTTTTTCGGCTGCTCTTTGATTTCTTCTTTAATTTCTTCTGTTTTAGTTGACATTATTCTTCACCTACCTTATATGATAATCCATCGATAGTTTCTCCATCAGCTGAAACAGCGTCTTCTGAGTAGTTCACATAAACAACCGTACCGTTACTGTAAGTTACCTTTGTCAGATTGTTATTACCATCGTAATTCATCTGGTGTTTTACAATAGAGGCTCCTTCTGTCTTCTCATTTACTGCTTTCAAATCCTGGTTGAACTCTGAAATAACACTGATATACTGCTCATAATCTGAGGAATAATCCCAGCTTGAGTTTGTATACTGAAGTACTGTAGGACTCTCATAAGTTAATAAGAAAGATGGGTAAACACCTGTTTCAATTAACTTCAAGAAGAATTCTGTCTGATTAGCTTCAAAGTTCACATATTCGGAATAAACCTTCATACTTCCTTTGAGTACTGATGTAAGGAAAGGAATTTCACTGGAAGTGTACACATACATGGATGAGCTGATTGGCATATCCAGATATTCATCTGTATATTTCCATAAATACATGGACGGTTCTTCCATGGATACATTCATTCCTTTGCCGATTACTTCATCCATTGCACTGGTGTAATAATCCATTGCATCTTTTCTTGTATACTTTTTGCTGTTTAATGAATAACTTGATAAAGTATCTGTAAATCCGGATAAGGAAATATTACTAATTCCACCCTTCTGTACATTATCTGCAAATGTCTTAAGATATTCATTTGTCTTTGAAGGTGTCAGATACTTAAATGTCTTATACACGTTTAAGAATCTGTCGGTATAAGAGTATGTTCTCTTATTAATCAGCTTCATTGCTGTAAAGGTTGAATTTGAAGTGGTATCATTAATTGTAAGCATATCCTGAATCAGGGAGAGGCTTACGGATGTACCATCATACTTATCTGACAGCTTCTTTAATGCACTGTTTCCACCGAGATCACTGTCTACTTTGAAGTCTGTATTCGGCAGATTGTACATTCCATCTTTCTGCCAGCCGTCATAATAAGCTGCGATATCTTCAACACCGTTTTCCTGGAGTTTTGATATAATTGTTTCGATATTTTCAATGGTTGTTGCTACAACATTTCTTCTGAAAAGAAGGAAGTTTTCTTTATCAACACCCAGGAAATCGATTCTTACATCATAATCCAGATCTTTTGCCTCTGTGATAATACCCTTATCTTTCAGAAGTTCCCTTGTCTTATTGGCAAGCCCGGAATAATTTGCTTCGTCGCCACTTGCAAGCAGGAAATCAATCTGTAAATTCTGAAGGGCAATATCCGTTACTTCTGTCATGGCGCTGTTGGAAGCATTATCAACCGGCTGCTGATATACTTCTCTGTAAGTAGCATTGGCAAATACATAGTTTTCAAAGGATGAGTTTACACCATTGAAGTTACCTTTGATTGTGCATGCATATTCACCGCTTGTTACAAAACCGAGTACTGCGATATCCTTTTCATGACTTCCGTCATTGAATGCAGAATAATCATGTACCATACCGAAATATGGAGCAATGACATCTTCAGAATCGTTAAAGTCTTCTCTTTCCTTACTGGAATCGTCTGTTGTGATCGTATCGAGGCTGACATCTGTACCGTAAACTCTTGCAGAATATCCGCTCTTATATTTTGCAGTACCATCCTGATAGAAATCCTGGAAATTTACGATAATACCATTTCCATCCGGTAAAATCATATATCCGTCTGTGTCACCACGATCGGTATATCCTAATAATGGGAAAAGATATACATCCCCCATCATGTAACCAAGTTTACCATCTTCCAGATTTTCTTTGATGGTATCATCCGGAATAGATACATGGAGTCCCATATCATCCAGGGTTACTACAAGATCAAACTGAATATTAAGTCCTTTTAATGATACATCATTCTGCTTATTGTTAAAGTTCAGATGTGCAGTAAATCCATTTGTTGTCTTATCATAGGTAATCTCTGCATCTCTGGAAGAAGCCTGGCTGTTTGTCTTATCGTACATACCGGAACGTGATTCTGATTCCGGATCGTACTTAATCGGCATAATGGTTACTCCTGAAGTAATTCGGTTAAATGCAGGAGTCTGGCTGCTTCTTACATATGCTTCTTCATCTTCAAGTGTTGATCTTAATAATGTTCCTGTCTTCTTATCTCTCAATAAGATTGATAAGTTTGACGGTTTTACATATAATTCATAATCTTCTGATTCGCAGACATACATATGTCCATCAATGACCTTGCTGGAATCAAATGCTTTCTCTGTCTGTGTGGAATCTGCTTCCGGCTGCTTTGTTACTAATTTATAAGCAGCTTTCCGTCTGTCTGCGGAAGAAGCAATCAGGTTATTTAATGCCTGATCCACTTTTTCCTGTGATAATTCTCCACCCACTGTGATAGAGGCTGAATTGATCTTGTCAATAAAGCTGACCCCTGTTGTCTGCTTTACAACACCATTCTTTTCAACCGGTGCTGCAGCTGTATTTGCAGTTGTCTTATTATCACTTGCAGCTGTGTCGTCTGCATTTGTTTCTTCTGCCTGGGTATCTCCTGCTGTATCATTTGTTGCAAATGATACAATCGGAGTCAGCATTAAACACACGAGTCCCATGCTGAGCAATCTTTTAAGTTTACCTGCCGCCAATTCGATGCACCACCTCTCCGCCGAATGAGGTAAAGAATCCGATAATCTGAGCAAAGAGAATGTAAATAACAAATGCCATTAATACAAACACAAATGCTGCAAATATTGTAAGACCAATTACCTTAAACGTTTCTTTGACTGAATAGTTGTTAATTTCTTTGATTGTCAGGAAAATAAGTATGACAATCCATGTAAACATGATGATATTTGCAAATTCAATAACAAACATTTCATTGTAGGTAACTACCATTCCGAATAAGTAGATGAATGGCTGGAGTACAATGTATGGCATGAATGAATATACATAACCAACTAATATTTCCTTAAATCTTGCTTCACCATCATTAATTGTACAAATCAAGTATGTTACAAGTGCTGCGAACAGCATAACTACTACGATTTCAATAATATCTGTTGCAATGTTGTATCTTCCGTCCCTGACATATTTTACAAGGAATCCGCAGAAGTATTTATTGATTACAAATACCAGTATGCCAATGACACCGACAATGAATGTTGCGAGATAAGAACACATTCCTTCTCTCTTAACACCATAAGTACCATCAAACGGATGACGCATATACTTAAATCCGTAGAAAATCTGTTTTACAAGCTGCTTGCTTCTGAAGCTTTCTGTTGCTTTTCTGATTGGATTAAAGATTCCCTTGCTTCTGTCAAGTTTCTTTAAAATCTTAACAACAATTACAACTGCTACGATTGCAATAATCATATGCATAACGTACTTGTTAAGCCAGATATTTCTGAGTTCCCAGAAAGAGTCAGAATAACCGTCTTTATTCTTTGCCAGACGATAGTAGGATAATGCATCTGAATAATTCTCTTCATTATATAAAGCACGTCCCATAGCCATGTTTGCATAATCGAACAGACCGTTCATCTGGATTACCTGCTCCAATGGAGCTTTACTTTCTTCGTACTTTCCTTCTTCAAAATAGTCGAGGGAATCATGTACAAGAGTTGTAAATTCGGTTGGCTTAAAGATATGAATCGTACTTACTTCGGTATCAAGTACATACATATTATCATTCTGATCTACTTCTACTGCTGAAAGGCTCTGGAAAAGACCAATTCTGTACTGTGAACCGTCATCTTTTGCACCTAAGGCAAAGAGCAGTGAACCTTCACTGGTATATTCATAAATATAACCATTCTTTGTACCAACAAAGATACTTCCATGCTTTCCTACGCATATTGCAAGGCTGTTGCTTGGATATACATCACACTGTAAAAGGTTACCACCTGCAATGTTTAACTTCTTTACCGGTGTTGCCACACTGTCAGAAGATGTTACCGTATAAATAAGACCTTTCTCATCAATTCCGATGTTTGTAACGGAAGACGGTGTGATGGATCTTCTTGCCTTCTGTTCATCTGATAAAATCAGGTTTAAGAAGATTGTTGTAATATTTACGGATGCTGTATTTGTTGCAAAGTATCCGAGGAAAGTTCCTCCATTCTTTGGAGAGATCTGGATAACACCATTTGTATTACCCTTTGCAGAAATATACATATTTCCACCTTTATCTACAACCAGTTTCTGTGGCTGATACTTTGTGCTGCTTCCGTACAGAACATCATCCGGTTTCTTATAAGTTGCTTTCAGATTACCGTCCATATCATATACAATAACAGCACCTTCTTTTTTGCCAACATACTGCTGATCTGCTACATAGACGAGTTCTGTTCCGTCTTCTTCTTCACGGACAAAGATTCCGGTAGGATCTGTTAAATCCTCTTCACCGATAATGGTAATCAGTGTACCGGTTGAATCGCAGACAACCACGCGGTGGTTGCCTGTATCTGCGATAAATAAGTTACCTTTTGAGTCAATCTTAATATCTTCCGGTTTCTTTAACTCAAAGTCATCTTCCCCTTCGATATTGGACTGAATCTTTGTAATTGTGGAATATGGTGTGTACGCTGTCTGCGTTTCCACTAATTCTCCATATCCATTCTGCGTATATGTCTTATATGGTACTTTTGCAAAAGATATAACCGGCTGTGCCACTTCAAAAGCAATAAATAAAACAGCAAACAGAAATGCTATGGCTCTTTTATAAATTTTCTTCATATTGACCTCCTTCAATATTCTAAATAACTTTATATTATTATTTGATACCTGAACTTGCCATTGTATTCATAACGTCTTTCTGACAGAAGATGAATAAAATTAACTGAGGTACAAACATGATTAAGGAGGCTGCTGCTGCAACACCCTGGCCCTGTACAACATTGTTTGCATTGGCAAGGGTTGTCATGTAGAATGAAAGTGTCTTCATACTATCTGTATTTACAAAGTTGTTTGAACTTTCCACATATGGCCAAGCCTGGTTAAATGCAAGGATGACACCTGTTGCAATCGCAGGTTTTACCAGCGGAAGGATAACTGACCAGTAAATTCTGAATGGTGAAGCACCATCAATGGATGCAGCTTCAATCAATGCATCCGGTACACCGTCAACGAACTGTTTAATCAGGAACAGGCTGACAGGCATTGCAATCAGTGGAAGGATATGTGCCCAGTATGTATTCAGGATACCCATACCATTCATGATTAAGTATCTAGGAATCAATACTGCTGCAGGCACGAACATCATTGCCTTCTGATTGATATTGAAAATAAGTCCTCTTGTTTTAAACTTCATCTTTGATAATGCAAACGCTGCCATTGTTGACATAATAATATTTGCAACGCAGACAACCGCTGTAACAAACACACTGTTCATTACATATCGGCTCAATGGAACACCCGCATTACGAGCTGATTTCAACAGTTCCGAAAAGTTATCCAATGTTGGGTTTACAACATAGAATCTCGGTGGGAACGCAAACAACTCAGCTGGTGGCTTAAACGCATGACAGAAAATAAATACAATTGGGAAGAGCATAAACACTGCCAATGGTAATAAAATTATATAGATTTTAATCTGACTGCGGTCAAACTTTGATGGATTGATACCATTTCCTTTATATCCGGCCATTTTTTCGCTCTCCTTTCTATTCTTTCTCTGTGAATAATGAACTTGCAACCTTTGAGAACAGTGTAATAATCAGAAGAAGTACAACTGATACTGCTGCTGCATAACCCATTTCATAACGGATAAATCCGTAGTCATCAATATGGTTTACAATTAACTGTCCTGCATATCCAGGCGTCGGGTTTGTACCTGAAAGGGTAACACCGATTGCACCGTTATTAAATGTATTTACGATTGCCATAACGGCACCGAATAACATCTGTGCTTTCATTGTCGGGATTGTGATGTAAATCATCTGCTGGAATCTGTTCTTAATTCCATCGATTGCACCCGCTTCATATAATTCCTCATCTGCATTCATAATACCTGCTAACATGGCAAGGAATCCAACACCCGCACTACTCCACAGTCCGATGATAATCATAATCGGAAGGAGGTCTGAAATCAGCCAGGTTCTCGGCTCATTCAGAATTCCCAGATTAATACAGATAGCATTTAAATAACCTGTTGCATCACCTGAGAAAATGATTTTCCAAAGTACGTTCATGGCAACACCAGTTGTCAGTGAAGGTGAATAGAAAATAAGTGCTAATATTGTTCTCGGTACTCTTGTCAGCTGTGCAATTGCCCATGCAAGCAGGAATGACAAGCAATATCCGCCAGGTCCTACAATCAGTGCAAATGTAACCGTATTCGGTAATACATACTGCATGAAGATGGAGTCCTGTGTTGCCAGATTAATATAGTTGTTAAAGCCTACAAAATTAGGCATCTGTACGGTATTAAAGTCCGTAAATGATAATACTACTGCTACGCAAATCGGCAGGATAATGAATACCGTAAAGACTAACAGATATGGAAGCAGGAACAAAAAGGGATATTTTTTACCAGTTTTCATTTTATAAATTTCCTCCTATCCTTAATCCAATTTACTAATAATGTCTTTTACATAGTCCACATCCGGTACGGTGTACTCTTTGATTACATTGCCTTCCGAATCAAGATAACCAAATTCTTTCAGTTTTCTTTCAGTTTCTCTGTCGATTCGCTTAATTGCGGAGTCAAGTTCTGTTCTAAGTATACCACCATTTGTTACAACTGCTACATATGCATTACTTAATTCTCTCTCTAACATATAAGTACCAGGGATACGCGGTGTTTCCTGAATATTATCCATTTGTTCAAGAATAATCTGCTTATCACGGCTCTTCCATGGAAGTTTTGAGAATGCTTCTGTATTTGCTGAGTTCCAGATATAGGATTCACCGTATGTTGTCTGAAGTGTTGTACCGAACTCAACCTGAGTATCTGTATCCATCCACCACTTTAAGTACTCCCATGCAGCTTCCTGTCTGTCCATCTCACCATTCTGGCTGTTTCCATAACCTTCTGTACATGCAACTTTTGCTTTTCTTGAGTTCTTAAGAACCATGGATGACTGTGCTGCACCGGCTGTCTGACGCTGAATGTTTCCATCCTCATCTTTTACACCAGGAACAAGTGAAATCTGCCATGAGTTTTCAATATCAGGAGCTGCTGTAATCAAAGTACTGTACATGAAGTAATCTGAAACACCAATCGGAATGTCTCCGTTTCTGAAATGCTGATAGAAACTTGTGATTTCCTGTGGAATATCATAAATTGTAAACAATTCTGTTAATGTTGTAAATCCGTTAATGGATGCCTCACTGTCAAGTGTTGTATCACCGGCTGTCTTGTCATATAAAGCACCGCCATTCTGATAAATCAATGGTGTGGTCATCGCAAATGTTCTTGTACCTGTTGTACCTGCTGTCGGATAGAAGAAATCAAGACCTCTGTTCTTTAATTCCGGAAGTAATTCTTCTACTTCTTCGATTGTCTCCGGTACTTCAATGTCAAGTTTGTTTAAAATATCTGTTCTGTAGAAGAGTACCCAGAAGTAGAATGTTTCCGGCAATGAATAAATTCCTCCGTTCATTGTGGAAGGAACGAATAAACCTGGTGAAAACTGTTCCAGAACTTCTTTTGCTCCGTCAAACTGTGTTAAATCTACTGCTGCATCTCTCATTGCAAATTCAATCGGGAGTGCGTAATCGACTGCCTGTGCCACATCCGGCGCATTTCCCGCCGCATTTGACAGAATCAGTTTCTGTGCATCAGGCATAATGGATAAGTCTACCTTAATACCTGTCTTTGCTGTAAATTCGTTATCAATCATTCTCTGAATAATTTCCAGATACTGTCTTGGTCTGTTAATCCATACCTGTAAATGGGTATCATCTGAATTATCAACCGAGTATGCCTGGCTGTCAAAAGATGCCAGGAATCTTAAAATAGAACCCCAGATCTTGGTAAAGATGCTTGCTTTACCCGGAAGTTCTGTATCATCCTGATAGAGATAAACTCTGTCTAATGAAATCGCATTCTTTGTAATATCTGTAATAAAGTTTGCAATATACTGATTTACTGAACTGGAGCTTGTACTAAGTTCTTTCACACGGTAAGGAATCTTGTTTGGTTCTTCTGCAAGACTCTTAAGTTTCTCAATCGCAAGATTCAGTGAAGAAAGTGCTCCGACATTCTCTTCCGGAGAATAGGCAGCAAGTCTGTCATATTCTTCAGTCAGTTCTTTCATCCATCTGTCAAGTCTGTCATTGATATCCGGTACATAGTCTGTAATCTTAATACTTCTGTACTTATCTGTTGTACTTGACACTTTTGATACTTCCAGTGACAAATCACTTACTTCGCTGGAAATCTGATCTACAACCTGAAGTGTCTGACGAAGAACGTCATTTGAAATCGTAGTTGTAATAGTATGTTCTCCTGCCGAGAAGTAGATTGCCATCTTCTTTCCATCCTTGTCCGTAATGGTTTCATTCTGGAAAGACTTTGTGTAATCAAATGCATAAGATGTTAAAACATCATTTGTTGCTGCATTATCATCGCCTGTTATAAACAGCTGCTGATCTATAACAATGTTGGCAAATACCGGCATATCAGTCTTATCTGCCTGACGGTAATGATATGCAAGATAATAATATCCTTCTTTTTCTACATTAAACTTGTATGTAAGACTCTGTCCTGCTCCTGAGAATGAAGCACTGTCAATAATATTGAGCACCTTTGTCTTTGCATCATAAGGATCCAGGTCAGGGTCATACTCACAGGTAGCTCTGATTGCAGAATCATTCTTGTAATCTGGTTCTGCGGCCTGTGCTGTAATTATGTTACTTCCTTCTGCTGAAGTTCCTGTCTTAACTTCATTCAGTTCCGGTTCTGCTTCCAGATAAACATTTCCAATCATGAGTGAGCCTTCTGTCAGGGTAAGTCCAATCTCATTCTCTCCCTGCTTTAACTCAAGCATTAATGGAGTTGAATATCTGTAGCTGGCATCCATAATATATTTCTTCTGCCATTTCATTACTTTTTCCGGACTTGCAACGATCTGATTTCCATAACGGTCAGTTTCCTTAACTGCCTTTCCGGTATCTTCATCAATTGCCGGTGCCCAGTAATTCTCATATATTAATCTGTTACACTCATAAAATGGGACCTCGCCATTTAATGATAATGAAAGTTCCGGGACAAGTATGGAATCTTCGTCATTTGTAATATAATCAAAAGCAACTGCATATACACCTGCTTTTTCTACATTTAATTTTAACTTAGCAACTTTACCCGGAAGCGCATTTCCACTTTCATCAACAGCTCCCTCATCATTCAAACCCAATTCTACGGCTGATGTACCATAGTCATGTGTTTCTTTTTTATCAGTTACCAATAAGGCTGAACTTGATTCTGCGTCAAAAACATCTTCTGCAGAATACACAATCGATTCGCCAGTATAGACAGGATTCTTATAACTCTTGCTGACTATTTCATAATTGTGTTCAAGCCTTTCATTTTCGACAGTTCCCGTTGCCGCTGTTTCATCGGTGACTGCTTTCGCATCGCCATCCGATAAATCGGTAGTCACTGCCTCGTCTGATTCCGCTGTGGCTTCAGTTGATGTACCTGCAGCTGTGTCTACGTTCTCTGTCGCATATGCAGATAATTCCGCAGACATCATGGTAACAACTGTTGCTAATGCCACAACCCTTGTCAGGCCTCGACGTTTCATAAAACATGCCTCCTCTTAATTTGATATTTAAGCACAATAAACCCCTCTTCTCTAGTCATTTTACACAAGAAGGCAGGCCTGGTCGCACTTATACTATGTTAATATTATATACAATTTCGCCATATATGTCAATCTGATATGTTCTATTTTTTGTTGAAATATTACAACTATCTTATTTTGAATTTTTGCAAAATAATGATACTTTTTGCCAAATAGCGACACAATTTATCATTTACTTTTCTCCCTATTCTTCTGTTTTTCCTCAATTCTCATGTTTTTTTCAGTTCTTTCACGCAATAATCAAAGCCCGTTTTTTTACTTTTTCTGCATTTTTCTCATTTTCTTATCAGACTTCCGTTTTTGTGCAATTTTACTATAGAAAATTTTCCATGCTATTAAAACCAGACAAATTCAAAATCTGTTCATATTTTAATTTTCGCATAGAACCAGAAAAGAGGCATCACCTGCCTCTTTTCTTATCATAATTCAATAATAATTCTGTCTTATATTCTAGTTAGTTATTCTTTTTCTTTGTTGCTACCAGCACACCTGCTACTACAGCTACAACCAATACTACTGCTACAACTACAACGATAACTGTTGTGCTTGAATCGCTGTCATTTGATTCGCTTGTGCTGTCATTGCTTCCTGCAACACCTTTGTTTGCATTCATGTTTGGCTTTAAGGTTACTTTTTCTTTTACAGTTGCCTGTTCTACCTTACCGGCTTCTGAATATTTAGCACTATATAATGTCATCGAACCGTGGTCACAACCAACCTGAAGATATAATGTTCCTGTAGGTGCTTCCTTAAAGATTCCTTTGATTGTCTGTGTATATTCTTTTCCATCAGATCCTGTAGCTTTTGATTCAAAGATGATCTGGTTTCCTGATCTTGTAACATCAAGAGTTACTTTTGCATCTGCCATAGCTTCTGCATATGCATTTGCTTCATCATCAGCCCAGCTCTTCTGAATATCCCAGCCATTATCACCTGCATCATATCCTGTCTTCCAAGGTGAACCGTCCGGTGCAAACCAGCAGGTAGCTCCCTGTGTAATTGTAAAGTAGCTTGCATTATCTGTGATTTCTGCAACCCATCCAAATACTGCATTTGATGTATCTGCACTCTGGGAATCAAAAGTAAATGTAATCTTCTGATTATCTTCGATTGCAAACTGTCCGTTCAGATTAGAACCCCAGCCAGTCTTGTTTTCAACTGCATTACCAGCTGTACCATAATCCTTATCTTCTGTTACAACATCTGCTGCGAATGCAGATACACTCATGCTGAGTGCTAACACTGTAGCTCCTGCTACTGTTAATAATCTTTTCTTCATGATAAAAAAAGCCTCCCTTTCACATATTATTGAAATATGATAAATTTATGTAACCTTTCATAAATTTGCATTTATTCTACCACATTTTTTATGCAACGTCAACAAGATAGAAAAAGTTCTGCAAACTTCTGATACATATAAACAGGAGAGAATCCTGCAATTCTCTCCCGCTTCTATTTATTCTTTATCTTTTTCAGAATCAGAATTCCTGCTGATTAAGCGTTCTTTTTCTTAGATGCGATAACCGCACCGCAAGCACCTAATGCTACAACCATAAGAGCTGCAACCGGAGCTGCATCACCTGTCTTTGGTGAATTTGTCTTTGCTGTAGTTGTTTCTTTTGCAGCAGCTGCTGTAGTTGTTTCTTCTGCTACGGCTGCTTTCTCTGCTACGATGTATGTGCTGAAATGATTTGTTTCAAAAGAAACTTTACCATTTTCAACAGATGTCTTTAACTCTGTTAAAGTTCCGTTATCTTCCATACGATATACAACAAGTCCTTTGTTTGCATCTAATGTTGAAGGAACATCGATAGTTACAAGAACATTGCCATTGTTTAAAGGCTGAATCTTTGCACCTGCTGCATCCAGCATAGTAATGTCTAATACTGCATATTTGCCTACTTTGCTGCTTAAAGTATCTTTTACAGCCTTGTCTACTTTAGCAAGTGTATCTTTGTCTGTTACAGTATTTACTGTTACAGTTGCACCTGTTGGTACATTTGTTCCTGTTACAGTTGCACCAGCCTTAGCAGCATCTGTAGCTGTAGCTTCAGTTTTTACACTTGTTGCAGCTGTAGTAGATTCTTCCTTCTTTGTGGTAGATTCTTCCTTCTTTGTAGTTGTTTCCTTTGTAGTATCATCCTTCTTTGTATCATCTGTTGAATCTTCTGAAGAATCTTCTTCAACAAGAGAAATATCTACAGTTGAACCATCAGAAACAAAGAATACATAGCATCCTTCACTCAGATCTGATGTAAAGTTTACTGTTCTAGTTGTTTCAATTCCATTTGCACCTATTGCTGTGTATGTATATTCGATATCATTTCCTTCTCTGGTAATGCTTACCTCAAGATGTGCATCTTTCATTGTTGCAATAAAATCTGCCTCTCCTAAATCTGCGATTCCACCCTGATAAGAAATGTCATTGCCGTCAACGGTTTTGTTATCTCCACCGCCCCAGCCCCAGTTATCACCACGGACTACTGCGTATTCCTTATATCCTGCTACTTCATCTGCCGGTGCTGTTGTACCGGTTGTCTTACCATTTACAAATACAGCTGCAACATTGTTCCACGGTGCATTTCCACCTTTGAGTTCCATATCAAACTCAACAGTTTCTCCATCTGCCACTTCATAGCCCTGGCTCCATGATGTCCACCATGCACCTGAAATAGTTTCAGCTGAAGCTGTCATAACAGTTGAAACTGTCATTGTTGTAGCTAATGCTACTGCAAAAAATTTCTTCTTCATCATTTACCTTTCCTCCTAAAATCAATGTATATTTCACCATATTGATGACTCTAATATAAAAACCTCCCGGGTTTTCCTGAATTGTGAAAATATCTTCCAATTTTCTCCTATATGCAATTAAAGAGAAGTACAGTGCGTACTTCTCTTCAATTATCATTGCCTAAGTATTGTTTCTATACTATGTTAAATTATTCTGTAACTTTCTTTCTAGAAACTACTACACCAGCGCAAGCTACTACTGCTACTGCACCTAATGCTGCGATAGGAGCTACATCACCTGTCTTAGGAGATGTCTTTGTTGCTGCCTTTGTTGTAGCTGTGTTGTTTGCTGCAGCTGCTTTTGTTGTGCTGTCTGCTGCTTTTGTTGCTCCTTCTTCTTTCTTTGCTCCGCCTGCTGGAGTTCCTGCTGTTGTTCCTTCTTCTTTCTTTGTTTCGCCTGCTGCTGCACCATTTGTAAATTTAACATTTGTTAAGTTTACTTTTTCACCAGTAATATGAATATTTAATGCATCTGGAACTTCTTCATTAACAGTAACTGCTGTTTTAAACTGATAGGAGTTGCTTGCACCCTTCATATCGTACTGAACGTTAAATACGTTTCCTGATCTCTTTACATTAACAGTAACATCTGCATTTTTCATGTCTGCTACCCAAGCTGTCCAGTCTTCTGGCTGACCTGTCCAAAGAGGGTTCTTACCAGCATTATCAACTGTATCTCCGCCTAATGTCCAGTTACCAGCTGTCCATCCGAAAGCATCTGCTCTTAATGTAATGAACTGGCCATTTCCATCAAAAATTTCTAATGCAAAGTTATTCCAGTTTACTGAAGTATCTTTAGTAGCATTATGGAATGTATAAGTTACATCAAAATTACCTGTTACAGCTTCATCACCTGTGTTAACCTTGAATGCATCTGTAATATCAGCTTCTGTTGCTGTTGCAGCCATAGCTGTTACAGCTGTTGAAAGTGCCATTGTTGTAGCCATTGCTACTGCAAAAAATTTCTTCTTCATAATAAGAAATACCTCCATTTTAAATATTCGTTCCCCTTTTGGGTAACCTTTATTTTTTACAAGCATTATAATAACTCTCAATTATAATTTTGTCAACCTTTTTATTCACATTTTTTTCATATATCAGCCATTTTTTTATATTCTTTTGTTCACTTTGCATAAATGCCGTATTTGCGGCATTTTCAGTTACCCGTTCTTGCACTTTCAGGAAGTTTCCAGGTGGTTTTCTTCTGTAATTTTATTATTTTTTCACACTGCCTTACTATTTTTTCATCAAAACTCCATTTTTACATTCTGCCATTGGACTTGTATATTCTCCTCACATCGTCTGCAATATCAAAAGGACCGCATTACTGCGATCCTTTTCCTGTAAATATAACTCCGACCGTCTTAAATAAGATCTTAATGTCGAGTCCGATATTCCATTCTGCTATGTATTTTGTATCCAGTGCAACAACCTCATCAAAGTCCGTAATGCTGCTCCTGCCGCTGATCTGCCACATACCGGTCAGTCCCGGTTTAATTGCCATTCTTCTTCTGTGATGCTTATTGTATTTCTCCCATTCATCCACCGTCGGCGGTCTTGTTCCCACAAGGCTCATATCGCCTTTTAAAACATTAAAGAACTGTGGAAATTCATCGATCGAGGTTTTTCGGATAAAATTCCCCACTCCCTTGATAATGCGCGGGTCATGATCCATTTTAAACATCATACCGTCTTTTACTTTGTTCTGCTTCATCAGCTCTTTTTTGCGTTCTTCAGCATCCATATACATACTCCGGAATTTATAAATCCGGAATTTCTTTCCGTTTTTTCCTACACGAATCTGAGAAAAAAAGATCGGTCCGGGAGATTTGATGTAGATTGCAGGTGCAACAAACAGGAATAGTATCAGAGTAATAATACATCCGACGATACCACCGCAGATATCCATCAGCCGTTTGAGGAAGATCTGCCTGTTGCTTGCCGAGGTAATATAATTCGTTACCACTGTATATCCGCCCACGTTTTCTATTCTCCTCTTTGCACCTTCTATTCCGCATTTTGTCAGTGCAATGTGGACGGTAATTCCCATTTCCCTGCAATCCTCAAGAATCGGATTGATCACATCTTCGTTGTTATTATAACAGGTAATCACCTCATCCACCCAGTTCTGACAGAGGTAATTCACGGCATTTTTCCGATCCGCTACAACAGGAATCCCCTTTATCGTCTGTCCTGTCAAATCTCTGTCCGTTACTATGATACCTGCAAGCTTCCTGTCACTGTAATTATTCTTACTGATTCTTCCCGCAAAGGTTTCCGCCATGGCATAGTCTGAAAGAATTACCAGAGCCTTTTTTCCCTTCTGTGTCAGAGCCGCCCGGCTTTTTAAAACTTTCTTTCTCCATACCCTTATCATATAACACAGGATAATGGCTATTTCCCACATCAGTACAACCACCATTCTGGAATACTGCTGTCCCGACTTTGTTATAAAATTGAACAATATAAAACCCGTGATAGTTGCTGATACATGGAGTAAAGTTTCTTTAAATTCCCGGAAATATCCCCTTCTCAAAATTCCTTTATAACTTTGCATAAAAAAAACGACCACAATATCCATAATGGTCAAAATAAATGCCATCTGCTGATAGGTGTCATTTTTCCATGGAAATTCAAATCCATTCCGGAACATATATGCCACCAGCAGGGCGATCTGTATGCACAGAATATCCAGTATAATAAAATCACCATGCTTTAACCAGTTTCCTGATTCTCTCTTGTACATTTTCTAAAATCATCCCATCTTATTATTATTTTCTAACTATATCATCATAATATAACTTTGTAGTTCTGTCAATAACTCTCTTATAGTTTCAGCAGAATTTTCCCATAATAGCACTGTTTTCTTCGTATAATAAAGTAAACTGCGAATTTTTGTTTCTACTATAATAATAGAGAAAGGCAGACAGCCGGATTTTTTCCGCCATCTGCCCGCAGTTTTTTCTAATTGATATTGGTATAACCCATCAGACTGATATCCACTGCCTTTGCAGCTTCCCTGCCTTCTTTGATGGCCCATACCACAAGAGACTGTCCTCTGTGCATATCGCCTGCAGTAAATACATTCTTTACATTTGTCTCGTATTTTCCTGCCTCTGTCTTTACATTGGAACGCTCATTTGTTTCTACTTTAAATGCCTTTGTGACATAATCCTGGCTTCCTAAAAATCCTGCCGCTATCAGGACAAGGTCACAGTCCACCACATATTCGCTTCCGGCAACTTCTGCCATCGTCATTCTTCCGGTTGCTTCATCTTTTTTGGACTCTAATTTTACCAGTTTTACCTTGGTCAGATTCCCCTTCTTGTCTGCGATAAACTCCTTGACCGTTGTCTGGTAAATTCTCGGGTCATGGCCGAATTTTGCAATGGCTTCTTCCTGGCCGTAATCGGTCTTTAAGACACGCGGCCACTGCGGCCACGGATTGCTCTCTGCACGCTCCGTCGGAAGTTTTGGCATCATTTCTACCTGTACCACACTGGTGCAGCCATGGCGGATGGATGTTCCGACACAGTCATTTCCGGTATCACCGCCGCCGATTACCATGACTTTCTTTCCCTTTGCAGAAATATAAGTGCCATCTTTCAGACCATTGTCCAGCAATGCCTTGGTTGTGGATTTCAGGAAGTCTACAGCGAAATAAATTCCTTTTGCCTCTCTGCCCGGAGCTTTGATATCTCTCGGATTTGATGCACCGCAGGCAAGGATAATACGGTCGTAGTTTTTCAGCAGTTCTGTTGCTTTCATATCCTCTCCGACATTAACACCCGTGACAAATTCCACACCTTCTTCTTTCATAATGGCAACCTTACGGTCTATCACCCATTTTTCCAGCTTCATATTCGGAATTCCATACATAAGCAGTCCGCCAATCCTGTCGGAACGCTCATATACCGTTACACTGTGTCCTCTCTGGTTCAGAGTATCTGCCGCTGCCAGCCCGGAAGGACCGGAACCTATGACCGCTATCTTCTTTCCGGTTCTGACTGCTGGCACTTTGGCACGTGCATATCCTTTTTCATAAGCATTTTCAATAATGCCGTGTTCATTTTCCTTTGTCGTGACGGATTGTCCGTTCAGCCCGCAGGTGCAGGCTGCTTCGCAAAGTGCCGGACACACTCTGGAAGTAAACTCCGGGAAGTTATTCGTCTTTTTCAGACGGTAGTAGGCTTCTTCCCAGTTTCCATTGTAGATTAAGTCATTCCATTCCGGCACCAGGTTGTTCAGCGGACATCCGGATGCACCACCCGGCAGCATCATACCTGCCTGACAGAACGGTACCCCACATTCCATACATCTGGCAGCCTGTATCTGCTGTTCTTCCTGTGATAAAGGAGTATGGAACTCGTTAAAGTTTTTAATTCTTTCTAATGGCGAAACAGCTGTACTTGTTTCACGCTCATATTCTAAAAATCCGGTTGGCTTTCCCATCTTAGTTCCTCCTTATTTCGCGATTGCATAGAATGCTTCTATCTTTGCCTGTTCACTGCTGAGTCCTTTTTCTTCCATCTGGACAATCTTCTTTAACATGGTTGCATAATCGTAAGACATAATCTTCTTGAATTTTGGAAGATATTCCCCAAAATTATCAAGAACTTCTTTTCCTCTTGCAGAATTGGTATATGCCACATGTTCCTGAATCATAGTCTTTAATTCTAATACATCGTATTTATCCGTTACTTCTCTCATAAATACCAGTTCTTTATTCATCTTTGTATACAGGTCGCTCTGTTCATCCAGCACATAAGCGATACCGCCGCTCATTCCGGCTGCAAAGTTCTTTCCTACTGTACCCAGGATTACAACACATCCGCCTGTCATGTACTCGCATCCGTGTTCACCCACACCTTCTACAACCGCAGTTGCACCAGAGTTACGCACACAGAATCTCTCTCCTGCCACACCGTTGATAAATGCCTTACCGCTGGTTGCACCGTACAATGCCACGTTGCCGATAATGATATTCTCACTTTCTTTGAAGGTAGAACCCTTTGGCGGATATACAATCAGTTTTCCGCCAGAAAGTCCTTTTCCGAAGTAATCGTTGCTGTCCCCGACCAGTTCCAGAGTAAGTCCTTTCGGGATAAATGCGCCGAAACTCTGTCCGCCGGCACCATTACACTTAATGGTAAAGGTATCTTCTTCGAGTCCTTCCGGATATTTCTTTGTAATCTCTGAACCAAAGATTGTTCCGAAGGAACGATCCGTATTGGTTACATCCACTTCTATACTGCGCTTCTGTCTGTCGTCCAGTGCCTTCGCAAATTTCTTTACCAGTACCTTTTCATCCAGTGTCTTCTCGAGTTCAAAGTTATACAGATTCTTCTCATGATAACAAATCTTTTCTTTACAGAAATCGGTATTTAAGATATTGGATAAATCTACATTTGCAGCACGTCCGGTAATATTATCCCTTCTCTTTAAGAGATCCGCACGTCCTACCAGTTCATCCACGGTCTTAACACCCAGTTTTGCCATGTATTCTCTTACTTCTTCTGCGATAAACTTCATGAAGTTGATGACATACTCTGGTTTTCCCCGGAATCTCTTACGCAGCTCCGGATTCTGTGTTGCCACGCCGACCGGACAGGTATCCAGGTTACATACTCTCATCATGACACATCCCATAGTTACAAGCGGAGCAGTTGCAAAACCGAATTCTTCTGCTCCGAGCATAGCCGCAATCACAACGTCACGGCCGCTCATCAGCTTTCCGTCTGTCTCAAGCACGACTTTATTTCTCAGATCATTCATAATCAGGGTCTGGTGTGCTTCTGCAAGTCCGAGTTCCCATGGAAGTCCTGCATTGTAGATGGAGTTTCTCGGTGCAGCACCCGTACCGCCATCATATCCGGAGATAAGGATAACCTGTGCACCTGCTTTTGCAACGCCGGCTGCTACCGTACCGACACCAGCTTCCGAAACCAGTTTTACAGAAATTCTGGCAGCAGTATTGGCATTCTTCAAGTCATAGATTAACTGGGCCAAATCTTCGATCGAATAAATATCATGATGCGGTGGTGGGGAGATAAGGCTTACCCCCGGTGTTGAATGTCTGGTCTTTGCAATCCACGGATAAACTTTCTTGCCTGGCAGATGACCGCCTTCGCCCGGTTTTGCTCCCTGTGCCATCTTTATCTGGATTTCGTTTGCACTGACAAGATATCTGGATGTAACACCGAATCTTCCGGATGCTACCTGTTTGATGGCGGAACATCTGTTCAATCCATCCGGTCCTACGGTCAGTCTTTCGAGGTCCTCGCCACCTTCACCACTGTTGGAACGTCCATGCAGGGTATTCATGGCAATTGCAAGGGTTTCATGTGCTTCTTTTGAAATAGAACCATAGGACATTGCACCTGTCTTAAATCTGCGCACGATGGAATCAATGCTTTCTACCTGGTCAAGCGGAATGGATTTCTTCGGATAATTGAAGTCCATGAGTCCTCTCAGGTTTACATCCTGGCCTTCCGCATCAACTTCTTTCGTATATTCCTTAAACAGGTCATAGTTTCCTGTTCTCGTAGACTCCTGAAGAAGATGTATGGTCTTTGGATTGTATAAATGTTCGGTTTTTCCACTCCGGAACTTGTGTGTTCCTTCGCTGTCGAGGGTATAGTCCACGCCGAGATCTAACGGGTCAAATGCTTTGGAATGAAGTTTATTAACATCACTCTCAATATCCTTTAAGGAAATACCGCCGATTCTGCTGACTGTATTGGTAAAATATGTATCTATTACTTCTTTATTAATACCGATGGCTTCAAAAATCTGTGAACCCTGATAGGACTGAATCGTGGAAATTCCCATCTTGGAAGCAATCTTTACGATACCATGCAGAATCGCTGAATTATAATCATTGACTGCTGCATAATAATCTTTATCCAGTAAATTATCCTCAATCAGTTCACGAATGGAATCCTGTGCCAGATATGGATTGATGGCACATGCACCATAGCCGAGCAATGTTGCGAAGTGATGCACTTCTCTCGGTTCGCCGCTTTCAAGAATAATAGCAAGCGAAGTTCTCTTCTTTGTCACTACCAGATGCTGATGCAGTGCAGATACCGCAAGCAGTGACGGAATGGCTACATGGTTTTCATCCACGCCCCTATCTGACAGAATCAGGATATTGGCACCATCCTTGTGCGCCCTGTCTGCTTCCAGGAATACATGGTCAATCGCTTTCTTTAAGGATGTATTTTTATAATAAATAATCGGAATGACTGCTACTTTAAAGCCGTCCACTTTCATATTTTTAATCTTTAACAGGTCTGTGCTGGTAAGAATCGGATTATTAACTCTCAATACCTTACAATTTTCCGGTGATTCCTCGAGGATATTGCCTTCTGAGCCGACATAAACGGTTGTGGATGTTACAACTTCCTCACGGATCGCATCAATCGGCGGATTTGTAACCTGTGCAAACAACTGTTTGAAATAATTGAACAGCGGCTGGTTGCGGTCGGAAAGAACTGCTAACGGGGTATCATTTCCCATGGCTGAAATCTGTTCTGTTCCGGTCAGTGCCATCGGAAGAATGCTGGTCTTTACATCTTCATAAGTATAACCGAAAGATTTCTGCAGTTTCTGGAGTTCTTCCTTGGAATATTCTTCCACTCTCTTATTCGGAATCTTCAACTCCTGAAGTTTTACGATATTTGCATCGAGCCACTCGCCATATGGCTGTCTTTTTGCATATTTTTCTTTTAATTCTTCATCATCGATGACTCTGCCCTGTACGGTATCTACCAGGAGCATCTTGCCCGGTCTTAATCTTTCTTTGACAACAATCTTTGCCGGATCAATATCAAGCACTCCGACTTCGGAAGAAAGAATGAGCTTATCGTCCGTGGTAATCATATATCTGGAAGGTCTTAATCCGTTACGGTCAAGTACCGCACCCATCACATCACCATCGGAAAACAGAATGGATGCCGGTCCGTCCCACGGTTCCATCATGGTTGCATAATACTGATAGAAATCTCTCTTTGCCTGGCTGATATTTAAGTTATTGTCCCACGGTTCCGGAATGGCTATCATTACGGCAAGCGGGAGATCCATTCCACTCATTATCATGAATTCAAGCATATTATCCAGTCTTGCTGAATCAGAACCTTCTGCATTGATAACTGGTATTACCTTGTTAATCTCATCTGCAAGACATGAAGTATGCATGGTTTCTTCCCTTGCAATCATCTTATCCACATTTCCGCGGATGGTGTTAATCTCACCGTTATGTACCAGCAGTCTGTTCGGATGTGCCCTCATCCAGCTCGGCTGTGTATTCGTACTGAATCTGGAATGTACAATGGCGATGGCTGATTCATAATCCGGATCCTGTAAGTCGCTGAAGAAGGTACGGAGCTGTCCAACCAGGAACATACCCTTGTATACAATCGTTCTGCTCGAAAGTGATACAACATAGGTATCTTCGTTAGACTGTTCAAATACACGTCTTGCCACATACAGTTTGCGGTCAAAATCAATACCTGCATTTACTTTTGCCGGCTTGCGGATGAATGCCTGGATGATACACGGCATAACTTCGACTGCCTTATGTCCCAGTACATCCGGATGTGTCGGAACCTGTCTCCAGCCGAGGAACTCAAGTCCTTCTTTCTTGACAATGATTTCAAACATCTTCATTGCCTGCTTTCTCTGTAATTCATCCTGTGGGAAGAAAAACATTCCGACACCGTATTCTCTCTCATTTCCCAGTGAAATGCCGAGGGAATCTGCCACCTTCTTAAAAAACTTATGGGAAATCTGTAAAAGGATTCCGACACCATCACCGGTCTTTCCTTCCGCATCTTTTCCTGCTCTGTGTTCGAGATGCTCTACGATACCAAGCGCACCTTCTACCGCCTCGTGATCTTTATTTCCTTTGATATTAACAATTGCTCCGATACCACAGTTATCATGTTCAAATCTCGGATCGTATAATCCATTCGCTTTCTGCTGCATCTTTATCCTCCATCTATCCCTTGAGTTATTGTGTGTCTTTACTGCAAGGACATTTGTCTTTTCCTTAAGTTGTATATAATATACTACTATCTTTTTCATTTGTAAATATGTTTTTTTAGTTATATTGTCTGATAATTCGACTATTTATTTTTTTACTTATTTATTATCTGTTTATTCAAAAATAAAACGTGGAATTCTCATCTGGAACTCCACGTTTTAGAAACAATTTACCTTTTATTTTTTTGAAACTTTTTTTCACTTTTTTTATTTTTCATGTCATTTTCCGGAATTTTATGTCGAATCAGAACAATTCCAGTTGTAAATAATACCACACTAATCAGCTGGGACGTGGAAAATGCTATGCCGGCGATCTGATATACTCCACGAACAATATCTCCACGCAGCATTTCCAGCAGAAACCGAACCGCCGGATAGATGGTTAGATACAGTCCCATTATCCTTCCCGGTGCCGGTTTCTTCTTCCTGTAACACAGTAGGAAAAAGAACAGCAGGAAATTGCACAGGCTTTCCATGATCTGAACTGGAACTCTCGGTACAAGTTCTATGCCCGGTTCGTATGGATTCGCCGGAAAATGGACGGCAAAGATACCGTGATATTCCCTGCCATAACAGCAGCCGGCAAAAAAACAGCCCAGCCTTCCAAACCCGTGAAACAAAGGAATAACAACCGCCAGAATATCGAGATACATCGTGACGGGTTGTTTTCTCATGCGGGCATAGAAGGCAATGCCCGCTGTCATGCCAAGCATACCGCCGTAAAACACATAGCCGGCAAATAATTCCCGGAGATTCCCTGTATTTCCCTGTATAAGAAATGGAATGGCATAGAATAATTTTGCCCCCGCAATCATTGCGATTCCCCCATAACTAATGGCACACCAGAAATCGTATGTCATGATATTCTTTGCCAGTTTCCGTGCCACAACCAACGCACAGAGAAAGCCTGCCAAAGCCATCGTAGAATATGCCGGTATCCTTAGTCCCATGATTTCAAAATATAACTGCATCACTTATTCTCCCATTTTTTCCGGGCTGATATAATCCTGCGGCGGAACTTTGATTCCTTTCATATCCGGCCCGATATAGAAACCTGTCTGCGGCGGCTGGTTGTATGCCGTATTCTGCCATGCAATCCCCATGCGGTAAACCGCATCATGCATCAGGGTATAGATTCTGCTCTTTGTCGGTTCGGTTGTGGTATAAATCCTCAGAAATTCACTGTTTTTTCCACGGAATACGACTTCTTCCCTCCAATCCCCGAACAGACATGCCTGAATACACGGGTTTCCTTTCGTTCCGTTATTGGATAGCACCTGATCGGTGGAAAGCAGGATTTCTGTTTCCTCCGTTCTCCAGTTCCACTTGTAAATCTTCGGAATTCCAACTCCTGTTTCATAGCCATACCAGTCATGATCCAGAAGTTCCCTCAGCAGATCGCCGTCCCACCAGATGGCAAAATTCACCTGCTCTGGGAATTTATCCGTGATTTTCTTTCCGTCCGCATAATTATATAACCCACCGCCATAGTATGCCCACATCTGGTTTCCATCATACCTCGGATCAATTTTGGCAGTCAGCCCTCTTGCGGTATCTTTTCCGGTATGAATCCCGAACCAGTGTTTTCCGGTTCCTGCATCGTGTGCCTCGATGCCCCACGGGCAGTCCGCATCTTCATGGATTCCAAAGTAATCGAATCCAGTCGAGTCTTTCGTGAATTTACCCACATGCATGGCATCTCCGTGTCCCAGACCGGTCGAATACAGCCCGGTTCCGTCATGGTCAATGACACATGCTCCGTAGATAATCTCGTCACAGCCGTCATCGTCCACGTCGGCCACCGCCAGGTTATGGAAGCCCTGATTGGTATACTCGATGTTCTGCTTGTGATTTGCCTCAAATTTCCAGCGTTTTACTAATTTTTTATCTTTTACATCCCATGCTGCCAGATGTGCCGGTCTGCCGTGATCGTAGTAACCGCGGCACATAACCGCGCTCGGATGTATGCCATCAAGATATGCCACGCAGGCGAGGAAGCGATCCACACGATTGCCCCAGGAGTCACCCCAATCGGCAATATTGCCACGCGGCGGGTCGTATGGAATGGTGTCCAGCAGGGTTCCGTATCTTCCATCAAACAAAGACAGATACTCCGGTCCTTCGATAATGAATCCTTCCCGGTTGCGGTAATCTTTTGTCTTGTCCCCGACATAATTTCCAGCGGCATCTCTGGTTCCGTCTGCCGTCTTTACGATCATTTCCGCATATCCGTCCCCATCAAAATCATATACCATGAACTGGGTATAATGTGCTCCTGCCCGGATATTTCTTCCAAGATCGATTCTCCACAGCATACGTCCATCCAGTTTATAGGCATCGAGAAATACCGGCCCGGAATATCCCGCATGGGAATTATCCCGTCCTGCACAGTCCCACTTCAAAATCAGTTCGTACTCACCATCGCCATCAAGATCTGCGACACTTGCATCATTTGCCGTATAGGAATAGATCGCTCCATCCGGAGCTTTGTAATCCGCCGGTTTGTTTATCGGCACATCGAAATAGTTATGTGCCAGATTCTTTGCAATGTATCCATGTTCTTCTTCTTTTCCGTTCGTAACCTTCTTTATCTCATACCGGGTATGGAGATCGCCTTTTTTATCCAGATAATTCGTTGCATCGTGTTTTCCAATCTGTGCAATCCGTTTTCCGTCCGCATAAATATGAAACTCCGCCGATTCATATTCCCAGGCGGCGAGCCGGAAGGTCAGATACATTCCCCGCCTTGTGCGTATCGCCACAGCACCTCTGTCAAGCTGTTCCATCTGCCGTCTGCGAAGTGGCGCAAAAATCTGTGACTCTGCTTCTTTCCGCCTGCTTTTTCCGCTGGTTGAAAGAGCCTGTACCGCATAAATATAACTCCGATCGGTAATCATGGTTTCATCTGTAAAACTACAGTTCTCTGTTTCTCCCAGAAATTTGTAATTACTAACTGCTGTTTTCCGGTAAATGCGGTATTTCCATGCTTTTCCCTCCCAGGTCAGCTTCGTGGTATGCTCATTCACTGTTTTTACCGTATAGTTTTTTATCTCCGGTTTTGCGGCCGTTTTATCTGCTATCTCTACGGTTATTTTATCCGAAATCTTTCCCTCGAATCCAAGGTTGTCCACAATGCAGGCATAATATTCGTAGCTTTCACACAGCAGGACATCTTCATCCACATATTCGTCCCCGCACAGTTCAATCATCTCCGGATCCATTCCGCTTCCACACTTTTTCCTGTATAAATGAACCTTTTCATACTGCGTGTTTCTCCGGATGAACAACCTGACCGAGGATTTTTCTTCCGATGCATGAACCCCGGCAGAAAGCGATTCGATCTCGTCCTCAATCTCTGCCGCAATATCAATCCCCTGTATACATACATATTTTCCGGAGAAACTGATTTCCATGCATCCGTTTTTTACTTCGGTCTTATAACACCCGGAACGTATCACCTTATCCCCCGCCCAGATCGGATTCTGACGGACGTGGTTTAAGGTGGTATACACATTCACATCCCCTCTGTCATTCAAATCCCCATCCAGAACCCTGACATTATATCTTCCGTCAGCAATGCTGATGCGATATGAATGGTCACTTATCTGCTCCACATTCAGACCATCCGTATCCACCAGACGGTTATCATGGAACTTTATGCTGTATTCTTTCATTGTAATCTCCTTTTGCAGTCTTTTATAAATATTTGTTTTGCAATTACTCCTTTTTATTATAAACTGGAAAAGGTAATTGCGAAACTCATAGTTTATCTTTATTGTATATGCAAATCAAACAATTACTAAGAAGGTACTATGAGGCGGTCGGCACTTAGATGCTGTATTTTAGCATCTTAGTACCGCTACCAGCCGAATGTAGCGAGAGCGTGCCTTCGTGTAATGTTTCATTTGCATATGCATTTACAAAAATTTAAGTGTTTCGCAATTACCTAATAAACTGGAAAAGGACCTCCTACATGAGGAAGTCCTTAATCTTTTTACTTCTAACCGGATTTCTTAATTTCCGCAATGCCTTTGCTTCAATCTGGCGTATTCTTTCTCTTGTAACATTGAATTCCTTACCTACTTCTTCCAATGTTCTCGGATGCCCGTCTTCCAGTCCGAACCGCAGTACAATAACCTGTTTTTCCCTGTCTTTTAAATCCTGCAGCAGGATATCTATATGTTCTCTCAGCATAACAGATTCCACATTCTGTTCCGGTGTGACTGTATTGTTATCTGCAACAAAATCTCCCAGATTGGAATCATCCTCTTCACCGATAGGTGTTTCCAGAGAAGCTGGTTCTCTTGCAATCTGCATAATCTCAAGTACTTTTTCTTCCGGCATATCCAGTGCATTGGCCAGTTCTGCCGTGGACGGTTCGTATCCCAGCTCCAATGTCAGCTTTCTCTGCATCTTGGACATTCTGTTGATGGTTTCCACCATATGCACCGGTACACGGATCGTACGTGCCTGATCGGCAAGTGCCCTTGTAACGGACTGGCGAATCCACCATGTTGCATAAGTACTGAGTTTGAATCCCTTATCCGGATCAAATTTCTCAACACCTTTGATCAGTCCCAGGTTTCCTTCCTGGACAAGATCCAGAAAACTCATACCTCTTCCTGTATAACGCTTTGCAATACTTACTACCAGTCGTAAATTGGCCTCTATGAGTTTTTCTTTTGCTCTCTGTCCTCTTGGTCCGCCTTCTGCTTTTTCTCTGGCAAGACGTAACTCTTCATCCGCAGATAAAAGAGGTACAGTACCAATTTCTTTCAAATACATTCTAACCGGATCTTCCGTTCCGATCCCTTCCAGAAGATTTATAGCATCTAAATCAATATTCTCTTCATCTTCAAAATCATCATCGGTAGGCTCTAAAAGAAGATCATCTTCTTCCAAAAAAGCTTCTTCCGTATTCGGAACTACATCTATCTTTTTCTCCTCCAGATACTGATAGATCAAATCTATATGTTCCGCACTAATACTTTTATCTTTTAAAAATTTGTCAATGTCCGAAATTTCAAGCATATTCTTTTTTGATTTCGCAAGTTCTACCAGCTGTTCCAGGCTTTCCAAAAATATTTTCTCTTCGTTCATTGCTATATCATTCATAGTGTATCTCCCATTCCGATAGTAAGGCTATTATATGTATCTTTGTTATTATAACCGAAAACAACAGCCATGTAAACATGGCTGTCGAAAAAAATCTATTTTTGTGAAAAACTATTAAATTATTGCTTCATTATCTGTGCTATTTGTCTAAATTTAGAGTCATTTTCACTTTATCAATGACTTTATCTTTTCTACTGATATCCAGTCCGGTCATCACTTTTACCGCACATTTATAATTCCGGATAATTACTTTTTTGAGGCATCCGCCATATTCTCCATCCAGAACCCATTTTACTTTTTCTTCAGAATAAAATTTCAGCTTCGATGCTTTAAAAGAGATGATATTCTTGCATTTCTTCTGCGTAATAATGCTGCTAATCATATCCTGCAATTCCAGCGGATTCTTCGGTTTCTTAAGTAATGTGACTTCGAACAGTCCATCATCCAGAATAATGTTTCTTCCGGTAATTCCCTTGAACCCACCTGCCGAAACCGAGTTAGTCACCATGCCATAAATAAAATCATCCTCTATAATCTGCCCATTTTCCCGTTCAATTCTGAAATGGTAACTTGTCATGATATTTCCAAACTGTTTCAGAGCCTCGATAATATAAGCAGAATGTCCCAGAAGATTTTTCAAATCCTGTGGCGTACTGTATGATACATCCGTAAATGCACCAAATGCAGCAATATAAACAAAATTGCTGCGGTTAAATCCGCCTATATCAACATAGGCCGGACTTCCATCCACCGCTATCTTCGCTGCCTGCAGCATATCCTTTGGAAGTTTGAGACTTGTTGCAAAATCATTCGTTGAACCGGACGGAATATAGCCAATCGGAATTTTTCTTCCCAGATGCATCATTCCGGAGATACCCTCATTCAATGTGCCATCTCCTCCTGCTACAACGATCAGGTCAAAATGCTGTCCTCTTCCTGCAATCTGTTTCTTCGCATCGCTGACAGACTGTGTCTGATAACTCTCAACATAATATCCTGACTGGATAAATATATTTATGATATCTGACAGATATCTTTTAATTCTTGCTTTCCCAGACTTCGCATTATATACAAATAACAGCTTCTTCATAGGCATTCCTCCAGATATTTCCTGTGTTCCTATCTGCCGCAGCAATATTTATATTTCTTTCCACTGCCGCAAGGACACGGATCATTTCTTCCTACTTTTTTATCTTTTACAATTGTATGAGAACTCTTCTGTTCTTTATACAGTTCTTTTCTTCTTTCTTCGCTCGGAATCAGTGTGTTCCATGCATCAAGTGTGTACAGCCATTCTGCTTTGGCTTCTACCATGTTCTTGTATAACAGTTCTGTATCATATCCAAGATTTACAACCGTATCTTCTGTCATTGTCTCAATTGGATTCGGATTCTTCAGACTGTCATTGATTCCGTCAAGGAATCCTACCATAACAAGCGGATCAACACCATATTTTTCTGCAAGTTCCTTTACCGTACCTTCTACAACTACGTCCGGCTCAGCAAGAATCTTCTCATAGATTCCTTTTTCGATTGTGAAATATTTTGCCCAGAATTCATTTGCTTCTTTCTGTGTCTTCTGTGCGGAATAAGCATTACCTCTCCAAATCTCCAGTAATGTGTATTCTCTGTTTTCCTGATCTGCCATTTTATTCTCCTTAATCTTCTTTCTTATTTTTTGCTTTTTCTGCAGCTTTCATCTGTTTTTTCTGTCTGTGTATATCTGCCATGGTTGTACCTTTTTTTCTGTATTCATTCATCCGGATGAAGAGAAACAGTATAATTGGTACAAATATGGTGCAGAACACTGCTGCCCAGAATACCTGGTTTGACTCTGGTCTTGCAAGCAGTGCAGCTATAAAGGACCACACATACAGACCAAGCAGTAGTATAATCGCAATAATAGCTGCTATCTGTTTCATTTTTTTCATGTTTCACCTGTTATCTGTGAATAATATCATGTCTTTCCGGACCATTGGATACCAGAGTGATCTTTACTCCGATTTCCTTCTCTACAAATTCAATGTATTTTCTGCAGTTTTCCGGAAGTTCTTCGTACTTCTTAATTCCCCGGATATCGCATTTCCATCCCGGAAGCTTTGTAAATACAGGTTTTGCTTTCTTAAGCTTTGTAGTTACAGGGAAGTCCTTTGTGATCTCTCCATCGATTTCATATGCGGTACATACCGGAATCTCATCCAGATAACCGAGTACGTCAAGTACGGTAAGGGCTACTTCTGTTGCACTCTGCATTCTCACCCCGTATCTTGAAGCAACGGTATCCAGCCAGCCCACTCTTCTCGGACGGCCTGTAGTTGCACCGAATTCTCCGCCATCACCACCGCGTCTTCTGAGTTCATCTGCTTCTTCTCCATGAAGTTCGCTGACGAATTCTCCTGCTCCTACTGCACTTGAGTATGCTTTTACAACTGCAGTAATATTCTTGATTTCATACGGCGGAATACCTGCTCCGATTGCACCATAAGCTGCTAATGTGGAGGAAGATGTAACCATCGGGTAAATACCGAAATCCGGATCTTTTAATGTTCCAAGCTGTCCCTCTAACAGAACATTCTTGCCTTCTTTGATTGCCTGCTGGATAAATGCTGCCGTATCACATACATATGGTTCTACCATATCCCTGTATTCGTGCAGTGTACTCATAATATCTTCTACCTTGAGCGGTTCTTTGTGATACATATGTTCCAGTATGATATTCTTGGATTCAAGAACCCTTTCCACATGTTCCTGTAAAGATTCTTCATCGAAGAGTTCAGAAACCTGAAAACCTACTTTTGAATATTTATCTGAATAGAACGGTGCGATTCCTGATTTCGTTGAACCAAATGACTTCTTGCCCAGTCTTTCTTCTTCACATTCATCAAACAGAATATGATATGGCATAACAATCTGTGCCCTGTCAGACACCAGAATCTTTGGTTTTGGAACGCCCCTCTTAACCAGTTCATTAATCTCATTAAATAAAGCCGGAACACTGAATGCTACTCCGTTTCCAATAATGCTTGTGGTATGATTGTAAAATACTCCTGATGGCAGAATATGAAGTGCAAATTTTCCATAATTATTTACAATGGTATGACCTGCATTACTTCCGCCCTGAAATCTGACAATAATATCAGATGTTTCAGCAAGCATGTCTGTAATCTTACCTTTTCCTTCGTCACCCCAGTTAGCTCCTACTACTGCTCTTACCATTACTTTACCTATGCATGACGCATGACGTAAAACGTCCGCACAAATGTGGAAGAAAAGTGTGCGCATGCATTTTCCCTTTCTTTAGTTTAAGCCTTCCACGAAACATCGCTTTCATATTACCACATTTTTAGTTAGAAGTAAATTGTTTTAATATTGATTTTTACAGAAAATTATACTATAATATTTCTAAAGATTTGTCCGTGTTAATTTTAACAGTTCCTGGAAACGAGGTGATTGGATATGAGTAATCTGTTTAAACAAAATATGACGCTTCCTGAGATGGAACGTCTTTTAGAACAATACTGTAAAAATGATGGTACGGCAATCAATGTTACAGAAAAAATTCCGTTAAGCCGGGATGACATGGTTCTGATGCGAAGTTATCTTGATACTTTCGTCAATCTGAAGGGTGATGTATCTGCCTTTTATGATGTAAACCTTGCCATCATCATCACATGGATTTTTGCTGAAAAATACGATGGGAAAGATTATTCCAAACGATGTTACCTTAATCTTTCAAGACTTCCGCAGCATCATTTTAAATATTATGTGGAATTATTCAGCAACACGTTAATCGAATTTAATATTAATACCTTTAATGAAGATTACGAAGAGTTATCCGGTATCTGCAATATCATGCACAAGCAGGCACATTATCCGGATGTTTAAAAGAACAGGAGAGAATAACTCTCCTGTTTTTTTATTAAGTACCTTTCGTTAATTGCTTTTATGAGTTCTGTGTTTCCCACTCTTTTGTGCGTATAATCTCCCTTACCTTTTCTTCCTCTACCCCGGTAATATCTGTGATCTGCATGCAGTTATATCCTTTCCGGTACATATTGATTATAATTTTTGATTCTGCTTTTTCCAATCCCATCTCCATGGATTCCTGTTTCATCTGTTCGATTGCTTCACACATATCCTGTTTTTCCTCACTTTCTTTGATTTTTATCTCTGTGTTTGTTAACGTACTTATTACAACTGCTGCTTCTTTTTCCAGGCTTCGGAACCGTTCATTTTTGTCAAGAATCTTTTCCAGTTTTTTCCAGTCACCAGCATATTTCAAAAAGTAAAATACTTCCCGCAGACTACTTTGTAGTGTTTCAATTTCCGCATCTTTCATCTCAGACGGAATCAGAAGATTCATTTTATAATCCTGGATATATGACTCTGCTTCTTCTCCTTTCCATCCCATCATGTCTTTTAAACTGCGCGGACCATCCCACGGCTTTTCCCCAAAATACAATACGACTGTAATAACCGGAATGATTTTATCTTCTTTAAAAAAATCAGATAAAAACTCTTCCTGGCTATGTCCTGTATAATCCTTATGCTTCCGATGCTCCTTCCGGATATTATCCAGCTGTTTGTGATATGCCATAGCATCATACATGAAAGTCCTTACCGGCATGGCATAGTGTATCTTATCCTGTTCTTCTACACCAAGTATCAGACAGCGATAACATCCTTCCTGAAATATTTTCTTTATATCTCTGTATTTTTCCACGGTTACCGCTTTTCCAAATCTTCCTCCATTTCCTTTTTGATTTGTCACCAGACTCTCTGCGATATCCATCTCTTTCAACTGATCTGGCTGGATTCTATCTTTTCCACCATATAACCGGTAATTAAAAATATCTGCAAAAATTTCAGGTCTTCTAATATAGTTTTTTGTAATAATATCCTTTTTTCCCATATATTCTGCTCTCCTTTTTATTTTCCCTGTTTTCTCCTGCTTTGTCAAGTGTTTGCTTTCTGTTTATTGTTTTTCTTCATTTGTTTCAAATATATTATATAATATTTTCTTTTGTTTTGCAATATATTAATTTTTATTATTTTTTATGCAATCAAGCACCTGATTATATCTAGTAATTTTTTATAATTTTCTATATAACAACTTGTTTCTGCTTATAATCTGACACAAAAAACAGCGCCCTGCTCTGTTAAAATAAGGCGCTGTTCTTATAGTTTTATAATATAAAAATATCTTAATCTATTTTTAAAATAAGCTGCAGGATACGTTTCGCACAGGTTTCCATTTCTTCTCTGGATAATGCCCCTGCCTCTTTTGCCTGCATCAGTCTGTCCGGATATCCGCATGCCATCTTCAGGTCGTTTCCGGCTTTTACCTCTTTGTAATGTTCCCCGAAGGTCCACCAGTCTGTGGTTACCATACCATCAAACTTCCATTCTCCGCGCAGGATTCCGTCAATGAGTTCTTTGTTTTCGGATGCCCGGTGTCCGTTTACAATGTTGTAGGCGGTCATGATGCACCACGGATGTGCCTCTTTTACAATGATTTCAAATGCTTTTAGGTAAATTTCCCTTACCGCTCTCTCGGAAACTCTCGAATCGCTGTTTTTGCGGTTTGTCTCTTTGTTATTTAACGCAAAATGCTTGACCGTGGCCGCGATATGCCGGGACTGGATTCCCTTTACCATAGCACCCGCCAGTTTTCCTGTCAGGAACGGGTCTTCGGAATAATACTCAAAGTTACGGCCACAGAGAGGGCTTCGGTGAATGTTGACAGCCGGTGTCAACCATACGGAAATATTGTTTTCTTCTACTTCTTTTCCTCCGGCTTCGCCTACCCGGTAAACAAGGTCCGGATTCCAGGTAGATGCCATCAGTGTGGCACATGGCCATGCCGTTGTATTGACACCACACTGCGGTTCGATACGCAGTCCCGCCGGTCCGTCCGCCGTAGTAATGGTCGGAATGGCATATTCCGGCATATTTCCGATGCCAAAGGTGTTGGACACTCCGGTATTTGGCTGTCCACCGAGCAGATGTGCCAGTTCCTCGTCGGTCATCTGTGCCAGAAATTCATCGAGACTCATTTTTCCTTCCGCCACTTCCGTAAACGGACGGATTCCCTCTTTGTATCTCCACTTCCACAGGCAGACAGGCTCTATTACTCTCGTCTTTGGTGTCAGTCCGTCAAGCGGTTCTTTCGCCTCGAACGGAATGGCACAGGCATCGGTGTCGGCCGGCTCTGTCTGCGGCAGTTCCTCAAATGTACCGTCAGATAACATACGTTTCTTTAACACGGACGGAGCAAGTTTTGATGTGAGCTGTTCTACGATTTTGTCTTCTTCCAGTGTGTATACAAAATCTGCCTGCATGGTCTGTTCCACAGATGTTCCCACATAGAAAGTATAATCGCCTTTTTCCAGTACATAGGCGGATTTTTTTATTTTTCCGAGGTCATCATAGGAAGCCTGCTTATCCATGGCAATCTCAAAGGAAAGCAGCTGTGTTTCTCCTGGCTGCAGAAGCCTTGTCTTCTCAAAGGCACAGAGACTTTTGTCTGCTTTGCCAAGCAGTCCCTGCGGTGCATGCAGATAAATCTGTACCACTTCTTTTCCCGCATATTTTCCGGTATTGACTACGTTTACCTGTATGGATACCAGTCCTCCCTTCTCCGAGATACTGCGTATCTCCCACGCAAAACGGGTGTAGGACAGTCCAAATCCGAAGCAGTAGTTTACCTTCGACCTGGCCTGTGGTATGGTTTCAAAATAACGGTATCCCACATAGATATCTTCCGTGTAATCTACATAATCGTCAGATTCATGGAACGATTCGGTAGATGGATAATCTTCCAGGGACTTTGCAAAGGTATCTGCAAGTTTTCCGGACGGATTGCCGATGCCGCAGAGAAGCTCTGCCGCTGCACTTCCGCCTTCCATACCGCCCTGCCATGCCATCAGTACGGAGGATATCCTGTCATTCTCCGCAAACCAGCAGGAATCCACCATTCCGCCGACATTGAGTACGGCGATTACTTTCGGGAAACAGGATGTTACCTGCTCCACCATGGCTTTTTCTTCCTCTGTCAGATAGAAATCACTCTTTCCTTTGCGGTCCCATCCTTCCCCGGAAAAACGGCAGATGGAAATGATTGCCGTGTCCGTATAATTTCTTGCCGTCTGACAGAGTTCATCCGGAAGTTCCGGCTCTACAGTCATTCCCGGTGCTATTTTATTTTCATACTGTTCTTCCACATTTTTCCGGTAAAAGGAAGCAAGTTCCTCACATACACTCACTCTGTCCCTTAACTCCAGAAATCCCTCATAGAGATTCTTTACATAGGATACGGTCACATCTCCGCTTCCGCCGCCACCTTTGACATAGTCAAACGTTGCCTTGCCAAACAGTGCCACCTTGCTGCCTTTCTCCAGCGGCAGCAGATTCTGCTCATTTTTCAGCAGAACCATACCTTCCTTCGCCGCTTCCTTCGACAACTCCCTATGCTCCTTCGATGCTGTTACCCTTGTTCCGTTTTCTCCGAGCGGAACACCCGGCTGATACAATGCTCTCTGCCACTTTACCATAATATCTTCTCCTTCTGTTCTCTTTTATTCTTTTAGCTAATTGCGAAACTCATAATTTATCTTTATTGTATATGCAAATCAAACAATTACTAAGAAGGTACTATGAGGCGGTCGGCACTTAGATGCTGTATTTTAGCATCTTAGTACCGCTACCAGCCGAATGTAGCGGGAGCGTGCCTTCGTGTAATGTTTCATTTGCATATGCATTTACAAAAATTTAAATGTTTCGCAATTACCTATCTTTTATTCTTTACTCCACAGGTAGCAGTATGCCTGTGTTCTGGCTGCAAATCTCTGTGTCTTTAAAAGTTCCCGGACTTCTTCCCTGGTGTACCATGCCGCCTCGATTTCTTCTACCGTGGATGTGCTTGCATGAAATTCTCCTCTTGCCCTTCCTGTAATGCATACGTTTAATTCATTGGAGAATCCCACAGCACTGTAACTCAATCCGATTTTGTCTTCTATCTCATACAGTTCGAGACCTGTTTCTTCCCACAATTCCCGCTTTGCACTTTCTTCCGGTTGTTCTCCTTCGTCTATGAGTCCTGCCGGAAAATTGTATACAAAACAGCCGGGGGCAAGACGAAATTCTTTGTTTAAGAGGATTTTATCCCCGGTCTCATCCAATGCAATAATAACGACTGCATCCGGGCTGTCCCCATGAAGTTCCTCATAATTCGTCAGGTGATTGTTTCTGCTTATCATCTCATAGACTTTTTCTTTTTTATCCACGGTTTCATAGGTCAAATCATATCTTGTAATGAATTTGCCTTCTTCTTTTTTTGTTATTTTCTTAAATCTCATTGCTTTGTCTTCTTTCCGTTTTTTATTCCTTTATCACACCGCTTTTTCGTGCCGCTTCTGCGACTGCCGCAGCAACTGTCTTTCCTACCCGTTCATCAAATGCCGCCGGAATTACATAATCTTCCCTTAACCCGCTCTCCGGTATGAGACCTGCTATCGCCTCAGCCGCCGCAATCTTCATCTCATCATTTATTTCTCTGGCATGCACATCGAACACTCCGCGGAAGATCCCCGGAAATGCCAGCACGTTGTTAATCTGGTTCGGATAATCGCTCCGCCCGGTTGCAACAACTCTTACCCCCGCCGCTTTTGCTGTTTCCGGATTTATCTCCGGCACCGGGTTGGCACACGCGAACACAACCGCATTTTCCGCCATGGTCTCCGCCATTTCTTTTGTCAGGACATCCGGCGCACTGACACCGATAAATACATCTGCCTGCTTTATGACATCTTCCAGTTTTCCTCTTTTTCCGGAATGGTTGGTAATCTCTGCGATTTCTTCTTTTACCGGATTCATGTTTTCTGCACGGCCTTTGTAGATTGCACCTGCCCGGTCGCAGAGAATAATATCGCCCACTCCATAGCGGAACAGAAGCTTTGTGATGGCAATGGCAGCAGCCCCTGCCCCATTTACTGTCACCCGGATATCTTCTGCCCGTTTCTTTACCAGTTTCAGTGCATTGATGAGCCCTGCCAGCGTTACCACGGCTGTCCCATGCTGGTCATCGTGAAAGACCGGGATATCGCAGCGCTCCTTCAGTTTTTTCTCGATTTCAAAGCATCTCGGTGCAGAAATATCCTCCAGATTAATTCCTCCAAAACTGCCGGATATCAGAGTTATGGTATTTACAATCTCATCCACATCTTTGCTGCGGATACAGAGTGGAAATGCATCCACACCGCCAAAAGATTTGAACAGTACACATTTGCCCTCCATAACCGGCATAGCGGCCTCCGGACCGATATCTCCCAGTCCCAGCACTGCCGTTCCGTCTGTTACCACCAGGCAGAGATTCCATCTTCTGGTAAGCTCATACGATTTACGGATATCTTTCTGTATCTCCAGGCAGGGTGCTGCCACCCCCGGTGTGTACGCAAGTGACAAATCTTCGCTGTTCCTGACCGGAACTGCGGACACAACCTCTATTTTCCCCTTCGCTTCATAGTGCATTTTCAGGCTGTCTTTTGCATAATCATGTTTATCCAGTGCCATTGGAATACCCCCATTATTATGAAATTTTTCAGGCAATTAACCTTATGTTTCACATTATCACATTCATTTTGTGCTGTCAAGGGGTGAAATATTGACAACAAATGTATACTTTGATATCATAATTTTAATAAGTAACTCCAAAACCAGGTAATTGCGAAACATACGAAAGGAGGCACTGTTATGACTGAGCCAAATAAAGATTGTGATACTGTTTTTTATTCCAAAACATTGAATTATAACTGTAAAGTAACAGAAAAAGAGAGCTCTTCTACTGTGAAGTTTAAGGATTTACTGCATAACTACAGTATGTATATTCCCGGTCAGAAAAATACTGATTTTTCCGGAATCGACTGCAAGGATATGGTTGTACAGGGAATCTGTACCGCAGAAGGTTATCTTCTCATTTCTGCTTATTGCAGTGAACAAAAACATTCTTCCGTTATTTATGTATTAAACGAGGGAACTGGTGCATTTGTCAAAACCATGGTTCTTCCGGATTCCAGTCATGTTGGCGGACTTGCATTTGATGGCACTTATCTGTGGGTCTGTTCAACAGGAAAAACAATTACGGCATACCGTTTTTCTATCTGCCGTGATCTGTTTTTAAACCGAAATCCAGGGCTTGATTATGTAAATATTGAAAGTGCCAGAAAATCTGTTTTTTCACTGGATGTAACTACCAGTTTCTGCACTTTCTATGATGGACGGCTCTGGATTGGTAATTTTACAGAGTATCATTCGACGGAACAGGCGTATATTTATGGATATCATTTTATCAGTTATCAGGACACACTTATGATTGATCACAGTCCCGATTCTACCGTATGTATGAAAAGCATGGACAGAGTCCAGGGCATTGCATTTCTGAAATATAATAATAAAGTATATCTTACCCTGTCGCGATCTTACAGACGCAAAAAAGCGGTTGATTATATTTCCGAACTGCGGATATTCCAATCAGATTCCTTTTCTTCCATTAATGTGGATACGGACTTTTATAAATCCATTACACTTCCGCCTATGGCAGAGGATATCACAAGTGCTTCCCCTTATACTTATCTGGTATTTGAATCTGCAGCAAAAAAATACAGTGCAGACTGTGCTTATCCCAACAACCGGATCTGCCGTTTTCTTACGTTTGGATTAATTGTTTAGAAGGAGGCTGCATATGAAGCAAAACAGAATCTGTATATTAATCACAATCTTAATCTTCATTTTCTGCACCTGTCTTACCATCTTTCAGGAAACGCACAGATTTTATGACGGCCTGACTGACACCACAAATACTTCTTTTAAACCTGCCACAGCCGTTCTGACGAACACCTCTGATTTAAATCATATGATTGCAAAATCTGCTGATGCTTTTGACTATGATGAATTTGAAGTTACTGACGTTACTCCTGCTTATTTGCAAAATTCAGAATCACTTCATTTTTACGAATGTCTTTATATAAAAAATCTGGAAGAAGGTCTGGACTGTACCCAGGCATTATTTCTCAGATATCAGGGACACCTGATTAACCCCGGTTATCCGGAACGAACAAATTATAACCCGGACTCCTATACAGTTCATTTTCAAAGTGCTGCTGTCATAAGTCTTGATAATACAGCACGTCCTGAGATTTTTTTTACCTGTACTTATAATGGATTCCAATATCTTTGTATTGTAGATACTGCAACCTTTCAGGCACAGTGGATCGACTGTGAATATTATTTTTATGAACGCAGTGAGCAGGAAGACTGGCTGATTACAATTCATGATTCCGGCATCCGCCAGAAGAATTATATCTCGCTTCGTCTTTGTATACAGGATAATGATTCAGAAAGTTTCTGCTATAAGCCTTCTGAAGTGATCGGAACAATACATTATACAAATAATGGCTACATTCTTCAAAAAGAACCTGCTTATATTTATCAGCCGGATAATGATACATTGCAATTTCTCCGTTTTATGCTCGACAATCATTATATCAAAAAAGATTCTGAAAAGTATTTTGCCTATCTGCAGCTTCTGACAAATATGAAACGTTTTTGTCCAGATGTTTCTGCCAAAGATCTGTTCTTTGTATATGTTTTGGATTACCGGGAACAGGACAGCGACACCTATGACATGCATATTTATCATCGTTCTCCGGATGATGAAGATACACAAGCTCTGGAAAAAGACCTTGCTTTTATCCGAAATTACCTGTCCATGCAATCTGAAAATGCTTATAAAAATACCGTAAATGATCTTATCATGAACCACCACTAAAAAATGACGGATGGAAAACACAGGTTTCCATCCGTCATTTTTATTTTCGTATTATATCTTATACATTAATTTCTGCAGTAAGTCCCAGAACATCTTTGTTTTCTTCCAGAATCGGTGCGATTTCCCCTGCAAGGAATTCTTCCACCTGTTCTTTGGAACGTCCCACATAGTTTGCAGGATTCATGGTCTTCTGAAGATCTTCCAGACTAAGTCCGAAGGATTCATCATTTGCGATTAACTCTAAGAGGTTATTGTCAAGACCGTTCTGTTTTACATTCTTTCCTGCTTCCATGGAAAGCTGTCTGATCTTTTCATGCAGCTCCTGACGATCTCCACCGGCTTTTACGGCATCCATCATGATGTTTTCAGTTGCCATGAATGGGAGTTCGCTCATCAGACGCTTTGTGATAACTTTGTCATATACGACAAGTCCGTCTACGACATTCAAATATAAATCAAGGATTCCGTCAATGGCAAGGAATGCTTCCGGAATGCTCAAACGCTTGTTTGCGGAGTCATCCAGGGTTCTCTCAAACCACTGTGTTGCGGATGTGATGGCCGGATTTAACGCATCGATCATGACATATCTTGCGAGGGAAGCGATTCTTTCACTTCTCATCGGATTTCTCTTGTATGCCATTGCAGAAGACCCAATCTGGTTTTTCTCAAATGGTTCTTCGATTTCTTTTAAATGCTGCAATAAACGGATATCGTTTGAGAACTTATGTGCGCTTGCAGCTATGCCTGCCAGCAGGTTTGCCACTCTGGTATCCATCTTTCTGGAATAGGTCTGTCCGGATACCGGGAAGCATTTCTTAAAGCCCATTTTCTCAGCGATCTTCTCATCTACTTTTCTTACTCTATCCTGGTCTCCCTCAAAGAGTTCCATAAAGCTTGCCTGTGTACCGGTTGTTCCTTTACAGCCGAGAAGCATCATGCCGTCCAGGATATAGCATAAGTCTTCATAGTCCATCTTCAGCTCCATCAGCCAGAGGGTTGCCCTCTTTCCAACGGTTGTCGGCTGTGCCGGCTGAAAATGTGTAAATGCAAGAGTTGGCTGTGCCTTGTATTTATCTGCGAATTTTGATAATTCATTGATAACATTGACCAGTTTCTTCTTTACCAGCTTTAATGCTTCTGTCATAACGATGATATCAGTATTATCACCTACATAACAGCTGGTTGCACCCAGATGGATAATTCCCTTTGCTTTCGGACACTGCACACCATAAGCATACACATGGCTCATAACATCATGACGCACCAGTTTTTCTCTTTCCTTTGCCACATCATAATTGATATCATCTTTGTGCGCTTTCAGTTCCTCAATCTGCTCTTCTGTAATATCCAGTCCGAGCTCTTTTTCTGTCTCTGCAAGTGCAATCCATAATCTTCTCCATGTGCGAAATTTCATATCAGGAGAGAAGATATACTGCATCTCCTTACTTGCATATCTTTCTGATAATGGACTTACATATTTATCGTACATTTCTACCTCATTTCCGCGCAATCATTATTTCACGCAATTAATTTTCTCTATTGTTCTGTTTCCCTGCTGCTGTTATTTCTGATATTCTCCGCGGATGTCCTCTGTCGGCGGTTCCATCGGATATTTTCCATTGAAACATCCGGTACAGATATCCAGTCCGTTCACCATCTCTTTTAAACGCTCTATCCTCAGATATCCGAGGGAATCTGCTCCGATTACTTCCCGGATTTCTTCAATGGTACGATTGTGCGCAATCAGCTGTTCCCTGGACGGAATATCCGTTCCAAAGTAACATTCGCTTAAAAATGGCGGGGAAGAAATCCTTACATGTACTTCTGTCGCTCCGGCTTCCCTGAGCATGTTTACGATTCTTCCGCTGGTTGTTCCACGGACGATGGAATCATCTATCATAATGACTCTTTTTCCTTTTACCGCTTCCTGAAGTACATTTAACTTCACACGAACACTGGATTCCCTGTTGCTCTGCTTTGGCTTGATAAAGGTACGTCCGACATATCCGTTCTTTACAAATGCCGTTCCGTATGGAATACCTGATTCCAGAGAATATCCGAGTGCTGCCGCATTTCCGGATTCCGGAACACCGACCACCACATCTGCCTCTACCGGACAGTCTTTTGCCAAATATCTTCCCGCCATGATTCTTGAATGATACACGGATGTACCATCTATAATGCTGTCCGGCCTTGCGAAATAAATATATTCAAACACACATCTTGCTTCCTGTTCTTTCGGAAGACACAAAGATTTATCGGATGCGATGCCGTTTTCCGTAATCGTAACGATCTCTCCCGGCTCTACATCCCGCACAAACTCTGCATCCACAGTATCTAATGCACAGGATTCCGATGCAAGGATATAGGCATTATCTCTCTTTCCAATACATAATGGCTTAAATCCAAACGGATCTCTTGCACCGATTAATTTTCTCGGACTCATGACAATCAGAGAGTACGCACCTTTGATCTTGTGCATGGCAAGGCGGACTGCTTCCTCCACACTGTGGGTATTCACTCTTTCCCTTGCAATATGGTATGCAATAACTTCCGAGTCGATGGTTGTCTGAAAAATAGCTCCTGTTCTTTCCAGTTCCCTGCGAAGTTCCAGTGCGTTAATCAGGTTTCCGTTGTGCGCAAGTCCCAGTGTACCCTTTATATAATTTAACAGCAATGGCTGGGCATTTTCCCTTGTACTGCTTCCTGCGGTAGAATACCTTACATGTCCGATCCCGATATTTCCTTTTAATTTCTCCAGATCTTCCTGTGTGAAAACTTCATTTACAAGTCCCATGCCTTTTAACAGACTTGCCTTTCCCTTTGGTCCGTTTGTATCGCTTACTGCGATTCCACAACTTTCCTGGCCTCTGTGCTGTAATGCAAACAGACCATAATAGATTGTTGACGCAACATCGTTTCCGTCAAAATCATAGACACCAAACACACCACATTCTTCGTGTAAGCTGTCATCAAATTCTTCCTGTACATGTATGCTTTCCATGTGAACCTCCATGTCTTTATGCCTTCTGCCGTCTGTGGGCAGAAATGTGTATATGATTCAACAATTAAAACCAGTTAATCTTATCATAAGAATACCTAAAAAACAAGACTATTCTGAAAAATCGCCCTGATTTTATTTCATTTTATACTCAATGGCAGCTACCTTTTTATCCCGGATATCAATGCATAAAATGGTATTTCCACGGATATATTCCATCATGGTTCCGCTCATTTCATAATCCGATCCGTATACATCCATAACCTTTGCATACTCCATATTGATCCGGATTCCCTCTGTGGTTGCCACGGCATCATTTTTGAAATAAATGTCCGTAATTATTTTTTTACCGTCAATCTCATTTGCAGTCAGTGTAAGATTGTGGTAATAATAAAACATATCCAGTCCTTCGACTGCACAGCTTGCTGCTTCAAAATATTCGTAATCTTCTCCCAGAATTGCCACCGCATCATCTGTTTCCTGCCCGATGTATATTTTCTTTCCATCTGTTTCGTAATAATACGGTTCTTCCTGTGTTGCATTCCCCGCTGAATCCTTCTTCTGTGTTTTTTCCGCCGCACATGCCATAAAACACATGGCCAGCAGCACTAATAAAAATAGAACCGGTATTTTTCTGTGCTTCATTCCGACTATTCCTCCTTTTCCCTGTCATATCTCTGTTTCATCTCATCATAATACCGGGCATACTCCGGATCTGTCCTGTAATCGGTCAGTCCGTAATGCTCTGTCAGTTCTTTTCCAAACCAGACTGATAGCTTTTCCGCACCACTGACATTCAGATGTAATCCGGCATCATAGGTGTCCGTCCGATAATCAATTCCGGCTTCTTCCGTATATTCTAACATATTATAATACGCAAGACCATACTTCTGTGCATATTCCTGAATCTGGCTGTCCCACTGCGGATACCAGTACGGATACAGGCTCGGTGCTTTGATTAAAATAAGTGTAATGCCTTCTTCCCTGCATAACTGCCTTATCCCATCCAGATATTCATAACAGCGGTCAGAAAAGCAGTAATCCGCCATCGGTCTGCCTTCCGGGACAACATCTGCCGGCTTTACCCCCGTCTGCATAAGATACCCGTTATAGGAAATAATATTTTTACGAAAAAGGTATCTGAAATCTTCTTTTGTCAGTTCACTCCATCTGGAATGATACCGGAAAAACGGCAGAAGATAGGTAATCATGCTTTCCTCTTCCGTCATGGATGCCTTTACCGCCTCCACCTTTACATCTGACCATTCCATACCGTCTAAGGTCATCCTGTTATATGCTTCGCTTACTGCCTGATCGTACTGCATGGATAAGACATTGAACACAACCACTTCCGGCTTTTCTTTTCTTAACGTGTCCTTCAGCAGATAATAGGACTGCCAGATGGTCTGGCTGGCACTTCCCCTGATAAAGCTGGTGATTCCATAGTTTTCCCACAGGGTTACAGGGGAAAAATTCTCATATACTTCACAGTCCCCGATAAATACCACTTCATGGTTTAAGGAATCCTTATCGTATTCCGCAATCAAAGCTCCCTCTTTCATACTTTCCATGTATTTCGGCATAAACAATGCCTGAAAAAACAGAAACAGGACTATAGTTACAAAGATTCCCAAAAGCAGCACCACCGCTTTCTTTCTATGACTCATTTTTATACCTCATTATAAATAAACTGTCTGGCATCGTAACCGATTCCATAGCTGCCAAAGATCAGTACTGCAAATAACGTGAGAATACAGAGGGTACATTTTAGAACAGGAGAAAAACCGTCATACCACTGCTGCAGATTTTCTTTCTTTTTTCTTTTTCCAACAAGATACATCAGCAATATTCCGACAGCCAGTACGATATAATCTGCCAGTTTCATACCGGACACGAGCAGATCGGATGGCAGGATACGAACCGGATCTGTAAACATACGGATAAACATCTTTATGGTAAGTCCGACATCTTTATAACAGTCCGTCATTCTTAATACACAGACCAGCAGAAATGTCCGTACCGCCTGAAAATATCCGTATAATATATTTTCCTTCAATCCCGGATATCTTTTGTGAAAATGATCACAGACCTCTTTTAATTCCCTCGAAGCCAGTATGACCGCACAGTTTGCAAGCCCCCATACAATAAAATGAAGCTGCCTGCCATGCCACAGTCCGGTTACAAACCATGCGGCAAAAGAAGCCAGATACACGGGAACTCTTTTTCCGGCTGATGGTGATTTCTTTTTTACTGTTTTTGCCAGTCTGCAGGTCAGACGGCTCACGGACAATGGATAGAAGATATAGTTTTTAATCCATTCTCCGAGTGAAATATGCCATCTTCTCCAGTATTCACCAAGATTTTTCGAGGTAAACGGAACATTAAAATTTTCCGGAAATTCCATTCCGAGAAACTGTGCAATTCCCAGTGTTATATCAATTCCACCGGTAAAATCCGCATAGAGCTGTACGGCATAAAACAACATACCAAGAAGCACCCACAGTCCTGTATATTCGGAGGGACTGCCGATAATTACCTGTACCACAGGAACGATGCGGTCTGCCACGGCGAGTTTCTTAAAATATCCCCACAGGATTCTCTGGATGGCAAAACAGGCCCGGTTCATCTGAAAGCGATGTGTCTGCAGAATTTTCTCCATATTATCGTACAAGGTAACCGGTCCCTGCACCAGCAGGGGAAAGAAGGAAACCGCCGTAACCAGCTGCAGCGGATTAGCGATCCATTTTGTATGTTTCCGGTATATTTCTGTCTGGTAAGAAATCGTCATCAATCCATAATATGCCAGTCCGAACGGCATATTGTCACAGAACAGCTTGAAATATAACATAATTCCAACCTGAAAAAACAGAGACAACAGAAAAATCTGCCGCCTCTGCTTCTTATTCTGACATCTGTTTATTACCGCTGAAAATATCCATGTTATACCTGTCATAAAGAACAGCAGAACTGCTGCTTTTCCATTTCCACTCAAAAACAGTACATTACATACCAGTAAAACGATCCACTGCACCCTGCCCGGAACCAGATAATATATCAATCCCAGAAAAAACAACAGTACAGGAAATTCAAACGATGTAAATAACATTTCTTATTCCCCGTTCTGCAGTCTTTCAACCAATGCATAAAGCGAGGATGCACTATTAAAGTTCTCCGGAGTAATACAGTCCGCCGGTATTGTAATATCGTAAGTATCCGAGATATCACTGATCAGTGAAACAATATCAAATGAATCGAGTATATCATCGTCTATCAGAGTTTCACAGCTTTCAAAGTCAATTTCAGGATGCATGCCCTGTAAAATTTCTAATAATTCTTCCATATTTTCTACCTTACTTTCTTAACTTAGTATAACTCTTTTAACCGCTTTCTGTCCGTCTTTCCATTTAAAGTAAGCGGAAGTTCTTCCAGTCTGTAAATCCCGGACGGAAGCATATAGGACGGAAGCTTTTCCTTTAATTTTTTCTTCAATTTCCCTGGCTGCAACAGACCTGTGTAATATAATACAATTTTCCGGTCTTTTTCGCTATAAATGCAGGCACAGCTAAATACATTTTCGATTCTTCCCGTTACTGTTTCGATTTCGCCGAGTTCAATCCGGTGTCCCATGTGTTTGATCTGATTGTCTTTCCGCGACACAAACACCAGTTCACCATTCTGATATCTGCCGATATCTCCGGTTCTGTATACCATCTCCGGATAGTGCTTCTGCAGAGGATTCTGCACAAACACAGTGCTGCTTTTTTCCTGGTCCGCATAATACCCCATGGTAACACAAGTTCCGTGGATAATGATTTCACCCTGCTCCTCTTCGTTCTCCGGAGAAATCAGGTATTCGCCATTCTCCTTCTCTCCAAGCAGAAATATCCCGGTATTCGGAAATGCCCTGCCGATGGGAATGACTTCATCTTCCCTGATTTCCCGGCTGACACGATAATACGCAGACATTCCGGTACATTCCGTCGGTCCGTACAGATTAATGTACTCTGCCGGTACATTTTCCGCCCAGATCCGAAACTGTGCCGTCTGAAACACTTCACTTCCAAATGCAATGGTCCGCAAATATCCCGGTTTTACAGCCTCAAAGGTATTGAGTGCAGAAATCATGGTCAGTGCCGGTGTCACCCAGCATATGGTATTGATCTTCTGCTCATTCAGGAAATTTACCAGTTCCACCGGAAAGCGGAACTTCTTCCTCGGTATCAGCACCGTCTTTGCTCCATATTTTAAGGTTGGATAGATTTCTTTCAGACACGCATCCACATAAAAGGGTGCCTGGTTTCCAAATACCGTATCTCCGGAAATATGAAGTATCTCTGACAACTGTTCAATATAGTCGATGACCGACCGGTGATTTGCAACAACACCTTTGGGAACTCCTGTAGAACCGGAGGTAAACACGGTGTATGCCGGATCGGTATCCACATGTTGTTCTCTGATTGCGGCAAGCAGTCCCGGTTTTTCCTCTGCCCGGCAGATCCGGTGATATTCCAGAACGTGTCCGGTTTCTTTCGTATCTTTCTCACAGATACACCAGGCATCCGGCATCATCCGGAAGATATTCTTTCTTCTTTCCTCAGGCATCTCTTTGTCCACCGGAACATAATATCCCCCGGCATACAAAACTCCAAGAAAAGCAGTTATTTCTTCCGGACTCTTCTGCATGTATACAATGACCGGTTTCCGCCTGACTTCTTTTTCCGCCAAAAAAGATCCGATTCTTCTTGCCTGTTCATAGATGCTGCCAAATGTCATACTGCCGTTTTCCCCGGCAAATGCCGTTTTATCGGCATGTGTCTTTATGGTTTCCTCTAAATATCCGAGTAAATTCGTCATAAAAATACTCCTATTGCATTATGTATTTTTCCTGTGGAGTGGCAGGATATCCAGTATGGTCAAAGGTATAATAGCTGTCCCCGACCTGTGCGGTGTATGCCTCGATATCGGTATCCCTCGCCATAAATCCGTCAAAATATACTTTACGTCTTGTAGCATCAAAATGATACCAGCCGCTTCCGGTATTGACCATCAGCCAGTAATGCTCCGCACTGCCTCCAAGCCTTTGTACATCCATGGTCTGGATTCCGAGCCGGTTAAGCAGTATCTTGCATACGGAAAAATAGGTAAAACAGTCGCCCTTTAAATCCTGAAGTCCGCGGTATGCCTCTGCTTCCCAGTCTGATTTATCAGAAGTTCCGGTATACTGTATATTACTGTAGGCATAATTATATACGGCATATGCCTTTCTGGACAGACTCATGCTGTCATCCGTAATCGCTGCAAGCACTTCATCGGCTTTCTCATTCAGCCGTTCCTCTGTTGCACTTATTTTCTTCAGGGTAAATACTACGGTCTGGACGGTCTGGTTTCCAGACTGGTCATTTGCACTGTAAGTTACTTCATAGCTTCCCGGCACATCGGTCTGGACGGCATGATTGTCAACATAGACTTCACAGTCACCATCCACTTCGTCCCATGCGGTAACTCCTTCCAAATAGGAAATATTTTCGCCGATATAGTATTCCCGATCCAATGCACCTGAAATCTGCGGCGGATCGATATCTTCGATTACCTGCACCTGTGCAGTCAGCTCCGTGACATTCTCTCCCTCATCCGTAAAGGTCAGTATCACCGGATAAGTACCCAGTGTACCGGTATCAAGAATCCCCTTGAGGCCTGCCGTTACATCCGTGGTATCGATAATGGTCTGTGCGGCGGATGCCGGGTCAAAGGTATGTTTCTGATATACCACTATATTGTCTTTCAGCACAACCTCGGGTGGCTGTACATCGACCACAGTGATCGTCCCCTCATATTCCACATTCTGATACAGAAGGCGGATGTCATATTCCCCGACATGGTTTAATACAATCGGTTTGTATTTGAATGATACCTGCGAAGCATCGATTCCATTGACCAGAATCTGGGATAACTGAATTTCCTGCCCTGTCGCATCCAGCTTCAGGTTGTTTTTTATAATACTTACCCGCAGAAGTGCCTTTTTGACTGTCTTTCTGCCCTGCGAATCGACCGCCTCGATCTCTACTTCCTGTCCTCCGGGTGTGGAAAAATCAGGAGGGGTTAAATAATGCACACTTGCATTCTGCGCCGAACATTCCGTGACAAACGTCCATGCGTTGACTTCTTCATTCAGTTCAACCGTGACACTGTGCAGTGTCAGTTCCGGTCCACGCATAGTCTGTGCACAAAAAATGAGAAACAGCAGTATGGAGCCGGTAACTGCACTGAGAATAAAAATAATACATAATTTTTTTTTCATGTTTTATCTTGATAAAATATCCTTTAACAACTGGTTGACAATTCCAGGATTTGCTTTTCCTTTTGCTGCCTTCATGGTCTGGCCTACCAGAAATCCGATTGCCTTTTCCTTACCATTCTTATAATCTTCTACGGACTGTGGGTTTGCTGCCACGACTTCTTCTACAATCTTCTGGATCTCATCTTCATTGCTTTCCATCTTTAAGCCGTGTTCCTCCACATATTTCTCCGGATTTACATCCTCTTCAAATACATGGGCGAATACTTCTTTTGCCACATTTCCGTTGATCACGCCTTTTTCTACCAATGTGATGACACCGGCAAGATTTTCCGGAGAGAAGCTGATTTCATCCGGATCCATGCCCTTGTCCTTTAACAGACGCATGGTTTCTCCCATCAGGTAATTACTTACCTTCTTTGGATTCTTACAGATCTCGCTTGCCTTTTCAAAAATATCTGCCATCTTTTTATACTGGGTGATGATATCGGCATCGTATTCCGGAAGCTTGTATTCTTCTATATATCTTGCCTTCTTTTCATCACGGAATTCCGGCTGTCTTTCCTTTACGGCTTCAAGCCATTCATCGCTGATGACAATCGGTACAAGATCCGGTTCCGGGAAGTAACGGTAATCCTGTGCATCTTCTTTGGAACGCATTGCATAGGAATATTCCTTGTTATCATCCCATCTTCTGGTTTCCTGGATGACTTCTTTTCCTTCTTCGATAAGGTCTATCTGACGCTCTCTCTCGTTTTCAATCGCTCTTGCAATCGCCTTGAATGAATTTAAGTTCTTCATCTCTGTTCTTGTTCCGAACTTCTCTGCTCCGACTTCCCTTACGGAAAGATTTACATCGGCTCTCATTGAACCTTCGTTGAGCTTACAGTCTGAAGCGCCAAGATACTGAATGATCATTCTTAATTTCTCAAGATATGCGATAACTTCTTCTGCGGAACGCATATCCGGCTCGGATACGATCTCGATGAGAGGTACACCGGAACGGTTGAAATCTACCAAGGAACAGTCGGACCATTCATCATGCACGAGTTTTCCGGCATCTTCTTCCATATGAATCTCATGGATACCGATGCTTTTCTTTCCGTTCTCTGTCTCGATCTCTACCTTTCCGTCCCGGCAGATTGGCAGATATAACTGTGAAATCTGGTAGTTCTGTGGGTTATCCGGATAGAAATAATTCTTACGGTCAAATTTGCAATACTGGGTTATTTTACAGTTTGTAGCGAGTCCGACTGCCATGGCATATTCCACAACCTGTTTGTTTAAGACAGGAAGGGAACCTGGCATACCGGTGCAGACCGGACAAGTATGTGTATTCGGAGCTCCTCCAAATTCAGTTGAGCAGGAGCAGAATATTTTAGTTTTTGTGGCAAGTTCTACATGAACTTCAAGACCAATGACTGTTTCGTACTGTTTCATCTTATATCTCCATTTCTTCGCTGATTAATCTCTTGCCTTTGCAGCCGTACTTCTTTCGTAGGTTCTGGTCTGCTCAAAGGCATATGCTGCACGAATAATATTCTTTTCTTTAAAGCAGTCCCCGATTAACTGCAGTCCAATCGGAAGTCCTTTACGGTCTGTTCCGCATGGTACGGATATTCCCGGAAGTCCTGCAAGATTCACAGATATTGTATAGATATCCCCCAGATACATTTTGATCGGATCCTGAAGGCTCTTTCCTATCTCAGGTGCTGTTGTCGGTGCTGCCGGTCCGAGGATAACATCGTATTTCTCAAATGCTTTGTCAAATTCCTTCTTGATCAGTGCTTTGGTGCGGAGTGCTTTCAAATAATATGCATCATAGTATCCACTGCTGAGTACGAAAGAACCAAGCATAATTCTTCTTTTCACTTCTGCCCCGAAGCCTTCGGAACGTGTCTTTTTGTACATATTGTGCAATCCATCATAATCCGATGTTCTGTAGCCGTATTTTACGCCGTCGAACCGGGCAAGATTTGAGCTGGCTTCCGCAGACGCGATAACGTAATATGCCGGAATTGCATACTCCACCAGCCCCAGGTCGAATTCCTCTACGAGCGCGCCTTTTTCTTCCAGCACTTTTGCTGCCGCAAGTACTGCTTCCTTTACTTCATGGTCAAGTCCTTCGCCCAGATAGGTCTTTGGAATGCCAATTCTCATTCCCTTTACATCATCTTTTAATGCAGAGGTAAAATCATAATCTTCTCTCTTAACGGAGGTGGAATCCTTCGGATCGTAAGATGCTATGGTTTCCAGAATGGTTGCACAGTCTGTTACATCTTTTGCAACCGGTCCAATCTGATCGAGGGATGAACCATAAGCGATCAGGCCGTACCGGCTGACCGTTCCGTAAGTCGGTTTGATTCCGGTTACACCGCAGAAAGAACTCGGCTGACGGATCGAACCGCCGGTATCTGAACCCAATGCATAGCTGCATTCCTCTGCTGCCACGGCTGCACAGGATCCACCGGAAGAACCGCCCGGAACATGATTCTCATTCCATGGATTTCTGGTCACTCCATAGGCAGAAGTCTCCGTTGTACTTCCCATGGCGAATTCGTCCATGTTGGTCTTTCCGATGATAACTGCTCCTGCCTTTTCCAGATTTATAACAGCTTCCGCCGTATAAGCCGGATAAAAATTCCCAAGGATCTTTGAACTGCACGTGGTCAGCATATCTTTGGTACACATATTATCCTTAATTGCCACAGGCACACCTGCCAGCGGGCTGTCCAGTTCGCCTGCATCAATCAGTTTCTGTACTTCATCCGCACGTTTTAACGCACCTTCCCTGTCCACAGTTACATAACTGTTATATGTTCCGTCCAGGCTCTCGATCTGATCCAGTGCCGCCATCACGGCTTCCCTTACCGTTACTTTTTTTGCCTTAATTTCTTTTCCCAGCTCTACCGCTGTAAGACTCATTAAATTCATGCCATACCTCTCTTTTCTAGTCTACCGTCTTCGGAACTACAAAGCTTCCGTCTTTTTCTTCCGGTGCATTCTTCAGGATATTCTCCCTGTCATCGCCATTTACAACCACATCCTCACGAAATACATTCTGTACTGGAAATACATGCGACATCGGCTCTACACCTGTTGTATCAAGTTCATTTAATTTATCAATATAGTCCAGCATGCTGCCCATATCCTTCTTTGCTTTTTCTTTCTCTTCTTCACTTAATTCAAGTTTTGCAAGAATACCTACATATTCTATCGTTTCATCTGATATAATATTTGCCATTTCAACCTCCTGCTGTTATAAATTCAACTCTTGTATCATATCATACTACCTGTCTGTTTTCAACGAAAATCACATCCTATTCCAATCCTTTGATCGCCTCAATGGTAAGATGGTATTTCTCCTTTACTTTTTCAAACTGTGCTTCTTTTCCTTCTGTATGCTCCTGACCTCGCAGCTCTTCCGTAAGTGCTACACTGACCTCGCAGAGTTCATCAAAACCGAGATTCAGACATACCCCTTTTAAGGTATGTACTGCCCTGAAAGCTTCCTGTCCGTCATTTCTCCCCATCGCATCTTCGAGTTTCTGATAACTTGTATCATTCAGAAACTTTAATGCAAACTTCTGAATCATCACATCACTTCCAAGTCTCCCCAGAACAGCTGTATAATCCGAACCCATTTTCTCATAACATTCTTTTACATTCATTGTCCTACCTCTTTCTTCTTTATCATTAAAAAATGTATTTTCTTATTACTTCTACCAGTTTCTGGGCATCTAACGGCTTTGACAGATGTTCATTCATTCCTGCTTCCCGGCTTTGTTCGATATCATCTGAAAATGCATTTGCCGTCATGGCAATAATCGGTATCTCTGCCGCATCTTTTCTTTCCATGCCGCGGATGGTTTTCGCCGCAGTGAGTCCGTTCATCACCGGCATCATAATATCCATAAGAATCAGATCAAATTCACCCTGCTGGGATTGTTCAAACAGTTCCACTGCCTGCTGTCCATTCCATGCACATACCACCTGCACATTTGCATTTGCCAGCATAAATTCCGCAATTTCCATATTCAGGTCATTATCCTCGACAAGGAGAACTCTTGTACCGGCAATGGATTTTTCAGGTGTTTTTTCCTTTTTCTCTTGTTCCGGTATGGTCGAGGATATTTTTAACTTCAGTGTTACGATAAAGACGGTGCCGATTCCTTTTTCACTGGAAAATTCTATTTTTCCACCCATCTGCTCCACGAGTTCTTTTACGATGGCAAGTCCAAGCCCCGTACCGGCATATCTGGTTCGTGCCTCCGACTGCTCCTGGGCAAACGGATCAAATACATGCTTCTGGAATTCACGGCTCATTCCGATACCGGTATCGACGCAGGTAAACTTTATCTCACTCCATATGCCGTCATTGGAAATCTCCTGACAGGACACCTCTACAAAACCTTTTTCTCTGTTATATTTTACGGCATTGCTCATAATATTCTGTATAATCTGTCTGAAATGCAATGGACTGCCTACAAACCAGTCATGCATGCCCTGATATGGATTCAATACAAATACCACACCGGCTTCCACCGCCTGCGTATCAATGATATCCGCCGTTTCCTGCAGCAGTTCCGTCATATTGAACAGTCTGTTTTCCAGTTTGATCTCGCCAGATTCCAGTTTATTCATATCCAGCACATCATTTACCAGATCCAGTAAAAATCCGGAAGCCCGAAGTATCTTTTCATTACATTCTCTCTGCTTCTGCATATTTCCAAGATGATGATTACTGATGGAAACCATACCCCGGATTCCATTGATCGGAGTTCTGATATCATGGCTCATTCTTCTCAGGAAGTCCGTCTTTACGGCATTTGCCCGCTGTTCCTGCTCCATGGCATAACGCAGTCTCTGCCTGCCGTCAAGTTCTCTCTTCTTCTCTTCACTGATATCCCGGTTTACCAGCAATATCGTAACCACATTGCCGCTCTCATCCCTGGTCTGTGGAATAATCATGGAAGAATACCACTTTCCGTCCTTTAGCATGAAATCATATTCCAGACTGTTTTTCTGTCCCAGCCGTTCCCTCATTGTGGTCAGATCTGCAAATTTCCTGTAGTTTTCCCAAAATTTCGGTGCAATGCTGTTTTTTACCACTGCTTGTAACATTTCCTCTGCATCATAGGATTCTTTCAGATAGATCTGCATATCCTCTGACAATTTAATCGGTTCCCACTCTCTTTTGTCTATCTGAATAAGAATATTAGAAGTATAAATACTGCTGATTGCCCGAATGGTCCTGAACTGGCTCTGTATCTTATTCATATCTGCCCTTGCCATCCGAAAACGTATCATGACCAGAAGAAACCAGAAGAAAATAACAAATGTGGCCGTATATCCCATCATAGCTGTCCGTTCATTAAATAGCCTGTTCTGTGGAAAAAACGCGTACAACTGGTAGTTCTTATAGGAGCAGCAGCCCCCATACCATAAATTTCCATTATATTCCAACTGAATCAGGTGCTCCTGACCCCAGGAAGATGTATCGAACTCCTTTACCGGACATTCTGTTAATGCAAGTCCTTCCGGCAGTTCCGGAATATTGGAACTTCGTATTATATCCTCATCCGTAATAATGACAGCTGCATCCATATCAAAATTATATCCGGATACCAGCATATTTAAAGTAATATCGTTATCATCTTCTCCGGAGCTTACCGTATCACGGTAAACAAGTATCAGTCCTGATATCTGTGGTGCCGAGGCAATCGCATAATCATAAGAGGAATCTTCCAGTTTGATATGTTCTGCATAAGTCTTTCTTGCATTTTGTGCAATATCCAGTATGTTTTTCTTTTTTAAAATATCTGTCCAGATCCCATACTCCGCAGCCTCGGACTCAGCCAGCAGTTCCCCGTTCTGATCCGTTAGTATAATTCCGGTCAGATTCTGATTCTCTGCATAGCCGGTCAGCCATGCTTCATCCGTCAGTTCCGTTTTCCCAAAATAGTCTGTCAAAACCCCGGCTGCACTGCGGATTGTCATCAAATCTTTGCTCTCCCGTCCCAGACTGTAATTATCATACATGATACAGCCATTTTTTAAATATTGCAGCGTCTCTTCTGCCACATTTATTGCACTCTTCCTGTCCTTCTGTGTAAATATAAGATATACCAGAAATATTGCCAGAACCGCTATGATAATTGGAATCCAGTTCAAAATTTTCTTCATATATCTATGCCCTTTTTTAATCATGTCCTTTCGCTTCTCCTCCCCATACAAGTGTCTGCGGATTCAGTCCATATTTTTCTACTATCTTTTCTGTCGTTCCGTCTTCGCGCATCTCATCCAGTGCTTCTGTCAGTACATCTGCCAGCTCCTGATCTCCATCTTTTGCAAAAGCCACTCCGAGCTGTACTGACATCAGACTTTCTTCCAAAATCCGGTACATTCCAGGCTCTTCCTGCATATATTCCGCCAAAGCACTTTCATGTCCTGCCGCCGCATCGGCATAATTATGCTTTAATGCAGTCACTACTTCGTCCAGTGTGGAAAATGTAATTACCCGGCTCACTTTACATGCTGCTGCCGGGTTCAGAAAATAGCCTTCCGGCTTGCTTCCTATCTGCACTGCCACTTTTTTCCTTTCCAGATCACCGAGATTTAAAATTGCACCTGTATTTTTCACCATAACAACCTGCCGGGTATATAGATATGGCCCTGCCCACAGGTACTGCTCTTCCCGTCCGGTCATGGTAAAACTGCCCCAGAGACAGTCAACCACCCCGCTCTCAAGTAGCTCTTCCTTATTATCCCAGTCGATCCACTTAAATATAGGGGAATATCCCAGCCGGCGGCAGGCTTCTCTGGCAAGTTCCACATCAATCCCCACATATCTGCCATTATCATCCTGAAAGAAAAAAGGGCGGTATATATCACTTCCTATAATTAACTGTGGCTGGCTGTTTCCTGATTCCTCCAGCTGTCTTTTCCCTGTTTCTCCCATTTCGCTGCATCCACAGCACAAGAAACCGATACACAGCCATATCACAAAAACTTTCTTACTCATCTGTATTCCTTTTCCCATTCATCCCAGCCTTAAAAGGTCAGACTTTCTTTTATTTTTTTCTCAATATCTACAAAGCACTCCAGCAGAAGCGGATTAAATACCCCGCACTCTCTATTCCGAATCATCTCCACTGCTCTTTCATGTGACACTTTGGTCTGATAAACACGGTCACTGGTCAGTGCGACATATACATCTGCCAGGGATACAATCTGTGCAGAAATCGGAATCTCTTCCCCGGAAATTCCGTCCGGATATCCATTGCCATCATACCGTTCATGATGCCATCTACAGATTTCATATGCAGTCTTTATCAGTGGTTCATCCTGATATGGCATCATTCTCTCCAGAATATCTGCACCAGTCATTGTGTGCGTCTTAATGATGTCAAACTCTTCTGTTGTCAGTTTTCCCGGTTTATTCAGGATACACTCATCAATTCCTATTTTTCCTATGTCATGTAATGCTGAAGCTGTCACAATTAATTCGCGTTCCATTAGGGAAAAACTGTACCGATCTGTTTTTTGCAACAGGCTGTCAATCATCAGACCGGTAAAAATACTGATATTCCTGGTATGACAATCGCTGTCACCGGTACGAAATTCTATAATCTGGCTTAACATTTCCACCATCATCCGGCTGTTCTTCTCACGCTCATATAACTGGCTTGCTACAAGTTCCGCGAGCCTGTGCTGTCTTGCATACAGTTTGATCATATTATATACCCTCTGATATACAATCTTTGCATCAAACGGTCTGCTGATATAATCGGATGCCCCCAGTTCATAAGCACGTCTGATATAAGATTCCGAATATTCACTGGAAATCATAATAACAGGAATATCTTCCAGCCAGTGTTCCCGGTTCATCTCTATCAGAAGATCAAATCCGTCCATAACCGGCATAATGATATCCAGCAATATCAGAGAAATACCCTTTCCCTGCTGCCGGATTATTTGCAATCCTTCTTCCCCGTTTTCCGCTTCTAATATCCTGAAATCATCCTGAAGAATTTCCGTAAGCAGATCTCTGTTAATTTCTGAATCATCGATAATCAGAATCTGCTGGTTCATTTCTTTTTGCCCACTTTCTGCTCCGTTTTCCAGAAGATCTTTCTCCGTTACTACCATATTTTTATGGTTCTTCGCCTGATACATAAGCTTATCCGCACGCCTTAATGCATCTTCAAACGGCTGGTTTCTTGTCATTACCCCGCCTATACTGACGGACAGCCCAATTCCCACATACCCCGGAACTCCTGCCTGATGAATCTTTTCCCCCACAAGCCTTAAATACTCTTCAAACTCATCTTCCGGAACATCCGGCATAACCAGAAGAAATTCATCCCCGCCGTAACGTATTAAGATCCCCTTCCCGTCCACACACTGGCGGATCAGGTTTGTTACGGTAATCAATGCCATATCCCCGGCATTATGTCCATAAGTATCATTATATAATTTAAAATCGTCCAGGTCGATCATTGCAATGCCGGCACATTTTACTTTCTTCTTTATCTCCTCTTCAAAATATCTGCGGTTATAGACTCCAGTAAGCACATCTGTATACAATTTATCCGCATATCCGGAAATCTTCCCAATTAGTTTCTTATATCCGTCCGCATCCAGCAGACTGCCCTCATCCATTTTCTCTGCCAGTTCCAGTACATATGGTTTTCCATCGATTTCCACATACTTTGCAATAACATAATAAATAGATGTGTCCCTGAATTCAAATTTGGTTTTCTGGCCCTTTTCACAAAAAGCCTTCTTGGAAATGCAATTCTTACATCTTTTATTTTTGCCCCAAATATGATAACATTTGTCCGTATCTACCGTATCACACTTCCATTCGGTTTCCGATTCCGACAATGATTCTTCATCAATCAGACGTACTACATCAAAAATTTCTCTATAATACTCCATTTTTTCTTTTGCCTGTTTCATTGTCATAATATTTCCTGCACTCATCTGTTTCTCCTCTGATATGCTTCATCCCAACCTTACTTTACGCAACATTTACTTTTTATTATAAAAGAATTATATCCTAATGTCTAGCATTTTCTTACTTCTGTTTACGCAAAAACACGGAAAGTATTTTTACACACATTCCTTGCATCGCGGTAATCACGATAATAATTACCAGTCATGTCCTTTTACTTTTTTCAATTATTTCTGACATCATAAAATTTTTTTCAAAAATTAGCACTCACCTCTTGACAGTGCTAACAATTTGTTATATGATACGTTATGTAAGAGGAAATAATTGTTTCATAGAGAGGAGGAAATCCTATGAATATTAACAAATTTACACAGAAATCCATGGAAGCCGTACAGAATTGTGAAAAGCTTGCCTATGAATTTGGAAATCAGGAAATTGACCAGGAGCATCTTCTGAAGTCACTGATCGATCAGGAAGATGGTCTGATTTTAAAACTTATTGAAAAGATGGAAATAAATACCGCACACTTTTCCAACCGTGTGACGGAATATCTGAATAAGAAGGTAAAGGTACAGGGCGGAGATCTCCGTATCAGCAATGATTTGAACAAAGTGCTGATTACCGCAGAGGATGAAGCAAAAGCAATGGGAGATGAATATGTATCCGTTGAACATTTGTTTTTATCCCTGTTGAAATACCCGAACAAAGCAATGAAGGAACTCTTTAAGGAATACGGCATTACCAGGGATCGTTTTCTTACCGCACTGTCCACGGTCCGTGGAAACCAGCGGGTAACCAGTGACAATCCGGAAGCAACCTATGACACCCTTCAGAAATACGGCACAGACCTGGTGGAGAAAGCCAGAAGCCAGAAGCTTGACCCTGTCATCGGCAGAGATGCGGAGATTCGTAATGTCATCCGTATTCTTTCCCGTAAGACAAAGAATAATCCGGTATTAATCGGAGAACCGGGGGTCGGTAAAACCGCAGCTGTCGAAGGCCTTGCCCAGCGAATTGTGCAGGGAGATGTTCCGGAAGGCTTAAAAGATAAGAAAATCTTTGCTCTTGACATGGGTGCGCTTGTCGCAGGTGCGAAATACCGTGGCGAATTCGAGGAACGTTTAAAGGCGGTATTAGAGGAAGTAAAGAAGAGCGACGGACAGATTATCCTGTTTATCGATGAACTGCATACAATTGTCGGTGCAGGTAAGACAGAAGGATCAATGGATGCCGGAAATATGTTAAAACCAATGCTTGCCAGAGGTGAATTGCACTGTATCGGTGCGACCACACTGGATGAATACCGCAAATACATTGAAAAAGACCCTGCACTGGAACGTCGTTTCCAGCCTGTTATGGTGGATGAACCAACCGTGGAAGATACGATTTCCATCCTGCGTGGACTGAAAGACCGCTACGAAGTCTTCCACGGTGTAAAGATTACGGATTCTGCCCTTGTCAGTGCTGCAGTCCTGTCAAACCGTTACATTACGGACCGTTTCCTTCCGGATAAGGCGATTGACCTTGTGGACGAAGCCTGTGCACTGATTAAGACAGAGATGGATTCCATGCCGACCGAACTCGATGAACTCCGCCGTAAGGTAATGCAGATGGAAATCGAGGAAACAGCATTAAAGAAAGAAACGGATAAGTTAAGTCAGGAAAGACTCGCCACCCTGCAGAAGGAACTGGCAGAACTTCGTGATAAATTTAATACCCAGAAGGCACAGCTGGAAAATGAAAAGGCCTCCGTTGACAAACTCCGGAAACTCCGTGAGGAAATCGAAGCCGCAAATAATGAGATTAAGATTGCGCAGAGAAATTATGACCTGGAGAAAGTAGCTGAAATCCAGTATGGCAAACTTCCTGCCCTGACCAAACAGTTAGAGGCGGAAGAGGAAAAAGTAAAGAATCAGGATTTATCCCTTGTCCGTGAAAGTGTAACGGATGAAGAAATTGCCCGGATTATTTCCCGCTGGACCGGTATTCCGGTTGCAAAACTGACCGAATCCGAACGGAATAAAACACTTCATCTGGCAGATGCACTGCATAAGCGTGTCGTAGGTCAGGATGAAGGTGTTACCAAAGTAACCGAAGCAATTATCCGTTCCAAAGCAGGCATCAAAGATCCGACCAAACCGATTGGTTCTTTCCTGTTCCTCGGTCCTACCGGTGTCGGTAAAACAGAGCTTGCAAAGGCACTGGCAGAGAATCTGTTTGACAACGAACAGAATATCGTGCGTATCGATATGTCGGAGTATATGGAGAAACATTCGGTATCCCGTTTAATCGGAGCGCCTCCGGGATATGTTGGATATGATGAGGGCGGTCAGCTGACCGAGGCAGTCAGAAGAAAACCTTACTCAGTTGTCCTGTTCGATGAGATTGAAAAGGCTCATCCGGATGTATTTAACATTCTCCTTCAGGTACTCGATGACGGCCGTATTACGGATTCCCAGGGACGGACGGTGGACTTTAAGAATACCATCATCATCCTGACCTCCAATATCGGTTCTTCCTATCTTCTGGAAGGCATTGATGAAAACGGTAATATCCGTCCGGAGAGTGAAACTCTGGTTATGAATGACTTACGTTCCCACTTCCGTCCGGAATTCTTAAACCGTCTGGATGAAATCATTATGTTTAAGCCTCTGACCAGGGATAATATCGGAAAGATTATCGATCTGATTCTGAAAGATATTAATAAACGTCTTGCCGATCGGGATATCAGTATCAGACTGACCGACGAAGCAAAACACTTTATTACCGAACACGGATATGATCCGATGTATGGTGCAAGACCATTGAAGAGATATGTACAGAAATATGTGGAAACACTTGCTGCCAAAGTTATTCTCGGCGGTGAGATTTCACAGGGAGATACCATCGTAATCTCACTGGAAAACAATGAACTCTGTGCAAACAAAGAATAACCCCCACTGTCTGGTATTCATAATATAAAATAATTACGAAACACCATAATGTTTATTAATGTATATGCAAATGAAACAATGACACGAAGGCACGCTCTCGCTGCATTCTTAGTAATTGTGTCATTGCATATACATTAGACATAAACAACTATGGTGTTTCTTTTATGATCACCAGCATATCGCCGCAGTGCAATGTCTCATTTTTTAATTCATTCATTTTCATGATGGATGCCATGGTGGTGCAGTAATGTTTTGCTATGTCCCACAGGCTTTCCCCCGTTTTTACGACATGCCCTGCCATGCTTGGAATATTCTGGAGCTTTGCCAGGTCGAAGGGTTTGCTCTGGGCTTCCGTGATGAAGGATGAGCTGCTTGCATTCAGCACAAGTGTATCGAGAACGACCGAACATTTTACTTCCATCTCGTTATTTCCCGACATGGTGACGGATATCTGCTCCAGGGACGGACGGATGAATGCACTGGATTCTTCTTTTACTCCTTCTGCTTCGATCAGATGGGAAAACGGGACGATTTCGTCTGCGATATTAAATGGCATATTGTCATCGGAAGAAATATACATAATCTTCATCTGGACAATGCCCTCCGCCCGCAGCCCTTTTTTCTCTACGACAATTTCTTCTATTGATGCCGTTCCCTGTGCTGCAAGGATCTGAAGCACACTTCCTGCATCGCGGTTTATTTTCAGTTTGTCATTGATCTTACACTTTGATATATTTTTCATACACAGACTGCTGTAGGTCAGTTCCTGGTATACCGGAGTAATCTCATTTTTCAGGGAATACACATCACTTAAAATGTCCAGTTCATCTTCCCGGTAGATTCTCATGGTCAGTTCCAGAACAACTTCCAGTTCTAACATCCGCTGTTCCCCATCATAATCTGGTTTGATATTGATGCTGACATTAGATAAATCGGATTCAATATCGCCAATCATATCCTCTTCACAGCCCGCAACATCAACACTGCCGTCAAACGGAACAGCAGATTCCAGCCATTGGACCGGACTGTTCTCATCTTCATCTTCATACAGCATGAACAATACCAGTTCTCCGCTGACTCCTACTTTCTCCTGATACAGTCTTGTGGAGATATTATTCAATGTAATGGTACTCCACAGAATTTCCGATATATTCGGCTTGTTTGCCGGAAGCTCGATATCCTCCCTGATACGATAGGTGTCCTTCTTATTTACCAGAAGCTGCAGAATCTGTTCCCTACGCCTTAAATAATTCACAGAAGAGTCATCCATCACCTCACTGACCGCTTCCATATCGCAGTTCTCCTGAATGGATATGGAAAATGTCAGCACTGCTTTCACACTGATTTTTCTTGTGTTTATAATGCCGATGTTCAAATCATCAATATTACATTTTACATTAATGATATCATTACTTCCAATCTTGTCACCATTAATAATCTCATCAAACGGAATACTGTTTTCCATGCTGTGTATCTTTCTTTTGTCCGTACTGTTTCCATACAGAATCTTAAAATCCATATGTCCCCGGACATTGACTCTTCCCTCGCTTCCCTTGACATTTTCAATATGCACCAGTGCATCCCTTGTGATATATTTATCAATATCTGCATTCACATCAGGAACATTAAAGTCATCGTCCAATGTAACCTGCGTGACAATCCGCCCTTTCAGATTATTCATATGTATTAAAGACCTGGATAATTCCATAACTTCCTCCCTGCTCTACATTGCCAGATTTACAGTTCTATTTATTTATATGAAAAAACCGAAATTCTATGCCGGTTTATTGAAATACAACCGGCTTCTCTTCATATGGAATTTTTATCGTAATTACAGGATAGGTTTCAACCTCGAGAACTTTCTCCGTCTTTGACGGTCCTTTTAACATCGTGGTTACATAGATGGCATTGGATGATTCATACAGTTCTTCCACTTCTATGCTGTAGCTGCTGGTCGGCTGTGCCCCATATCCAACAATGATATATAAATAATCTTTATCCGCATAGGTTTTCCGGAATGATTCTTTCTCCGATTCCTGAATCAGTTGTCGTATTTCCTGCGGCATCTCTTCTTCGGATACAATCGTATATTCTATATCATTCTGCTTTTCCCTGTCATATTCCCTGCCACATGCCGTATTCAGTATCACTCCGCATATCAGAAAGATAATTACTGCTCTTTTCAAACATATCACCAGTTCTGTTTTATTATTACCATTCTATCCGGAATTTCCGGAAATATGATAAAATCCCGCAGAAAATTTCTGCGGGATTCTCATCTGTGTTCTATTCTGTTATGCTTCTGTCTCACCAGATTTTAAGGAATTCTGGTAATCTTTAAACTTCTGCTGTACTGCATCATAAGTCTGCTTTGAGATGTCAGGCAGTTCTCTTCCCCAGCTCTTTGTTGCCTGCTTATAGCCTTTCTCGAATGCTGCAAACATCTTGTTCATGCCTTCTTCATCGCCACCTGACAATGCCTTTGCCATCTCAAAGATTCTGTCGGAAGTCTGATCCACACCCCAGTATCCATCTTCGGAAATCAGGCTCTTTGCTTTATCGGCAGTTGCCTGGTCTACGGTATAATTTCCACTTGCAAGCATTGACCATATATCGTCCGAATTCTTCACTGCCAGTCCCTGTTTCTGGAACATATCCTGAACCATACTCTTAAAACTGTCAATCTGACGCTGGCTGTCCGACTTTAATTTTGCAACGACTTCTGCACGTTCGCTGTCCGTCATCTTTGATGAATAAGTCACCCCTGAACTGTTCTTCTGGCTGTTCTTTGCCTGTTCTTCTGATTTTGCAGACTTTGCCGTACTGTCATAATTACTGTAATCAGCTGAATATCCGGTAACTCCATTTACACTCATAATCTAACCTCTTTTCCCGCTTCCATGCGTTAATGATATTGTTAATAAATCTGCACTGCTTCGTGCTATTTATTATATCGGCAGGAATGATTCCGTTAATTACCAGCTTTGTCCATATTTTCCAAAATGGTCCGTTCCTGATTATCAATATGAACCAGAATAGCCTTCTTGGCTCTTTCAATATCTTTTTTCTCGATGGAATCTATGATTTCCTGATGTTCCTGAATCAGGGTATTTCTCGTCTGGCGATCCTTGATATATTCCAGACGGTAACGGTACATCTGCTCCCGCAGATTATACAGGATCTGGTTCAATCTCCTGTTACCGGTTGCATTATAGATAATTTCATGAAACTGCACATCTGTTTTTGCAATCTCCGTCAAATCCCCGGATTCCACACTTTTTTTAAATTTTCCGAGATTCTCCTTTAACAGCACAATCTCTTCTTTGGTTCTGTTCTTACAGCATAATTCTATGGAAAGTGCTTCCAGTACACGTCTTACTTCCAGAACATCAACAAGATCCTCTTTCGTAATCTTTGCCACCTCTGCACTTCTTCTCGGTGTCATTACTACCAGTCCTTCCAGTTCCAGCTTACGGATCGCTTCCCGGATCGGGGTTCTGCTGACGCCCAGTTTGTTCGCCAGCTTTACCTCCATCAGGTGCTCACCCGGTTCAAGTTCTCCGGTCAGAATGGCTTCACGCAAAGTATTAAAGACAACTTCTCTAAGTGGAAGATATTCATTTGTATTTAAACTAATATCTTTCATCCGTTAATCCTCCATCTGTAATATAAACCTGTTTGCATTTTTCATCCGCTTTCAGTACATTATATGCCTTCATGGCTTTTTTCTTTTCTGCAAATATTCCAAATACGGTAGGACCGCTTCCGCTCATCATGGCATTTAATGCACCATGCTTCATCATCTTCTGCTTAATCTCTGTAATCACCGGATGCATGCCTTCCGTCACCTCTTCCAGCACATTCCCAAGCTTTGCTGACATACCTTCCAGATCCTGTGATTCGATATCCTGAACCAGACCGTCAATGTCCGGATGCTTCTTTATCTCGTCCAGCTTCAGACTTCCATAAACAAATTTGGTCGAAACATTGATTCCCGGCTTTGCCAGTACGATGTAACATGGCGGCATATCTTTCAGCGGTGTCAGTACATCGCCAATTCCTTCTGCCAGTGCAGTTCCGCCCATAATACAATACGGTACATCCGCACCCAGTCTGACACCACGTTCCATCAGCTCTTTCGTGCTGAGTCCCAGACCAAACATCTTATTCAGTCCTTTCATGACTGCTGCCGCATCCGCACTTCCGCCTGCCATGCCTGCAGCCACCGGAATCAGTTTGCGTATCTTGATAAAAATACTTTCCTGTATTCCGTATTCATCCATCAGCAATGCCGCTGCCTTATAGGCAAGATTATTCTCATTTACCGGAAGATACTTCAGGTTTGTCTCAATGTCGATGTAGCGGTTGCCATCGGTACACAGCCCGAGCCGCTTAATATCGATTCCGTCATACAGACCTACCTGCTGCATAATCATGCGCACTTCATGGTATCCGTCATCTCTTTTTCTTATTACATCAAGGCCCAGATTGATCTTTCCTCTGGCTTTGACTCGTACAAAATCATATCCTCTGTCTTCCATTTATTTCCTCAGTTTCAATTCTAATATATTTCATCTTCTTCGCTACTCATAAATTCTCTGCCGGACACGCGTTTTTTCCTTCGCTCTTCTTCTACCATATCTGAAAGCATATTTTTTACAATTTCCGGATTCTTGATATTCAGAATCTCAAATTCCGGTGTAGATTTATCCGCTGAGCAGACATGAATCGTTCCGAGCCCCCATAATCGCTGGAACAATGTCCTTTTCAGGGTCAAATCCAGAATCCTGTACAAACGCACCTCTTCCTCTTTTACGTTCAGAACTCCTGTTCTTATCAGTAATTTTTCATCGGTAGCCGCATACTTTGTAAAAGTCCATGGCAGTCCAAAAATAATTCTCTTTCTGTCGCTCCATTTATAGGATACTGTTGTTTTTGCCATTGTTCCATCCTTTCTGATTCTTACATCATTGCATCAATCATTTCCAGCACTTTTGCACCGAGTTCTGCTGATTTCTTCTCTGCATCTTCAAAGCTCGTGCCTTTTACACCGTAATAAAGCTTAATCTTCGGTTCTGTACCGGATGGTCTTACGCATACCCATGCATCATCGTTCAAATCATAGTAGAGAACATTGGACGCAGGAAGTCCGGTAGATGTGATTTCACCTGTTTCAAGGTTCTTAATGGTATCTTCCTTATAATCTCTTGCAGATAATACCTTATAATCTCCGATTGCCTGTGGTGCATCTTTTCTCAATGTTTCCATGATGCCCTTAATCTTCTGGAGGCCTTCGATACCCTTCATGGTAATAGCTTTTACATCATCTCTGTAATATCCGTATCTCTCATACATTTCGATCATGGCATCCCAGAGTGTCATATTCTTGGATTTATAATATGCAGCAGCTTCACACAATGCCATGGTTGCCACGATAGCATCCTTATCTCTTGCGTGTGTTCCTACCAGGCAGCCATAGCTCTCTTCAAATCCAAAGAGATATGTTCCTTTTCCAGTCTGCTCTGTCTTTAAAATCTGCTGTCCGATATACTTGAAGCCGGTCAGGCATTCAATCAGTCTTACATTGTAATATTTTGCGATTGCATCTGCCATGTTTGTAGAAACAATGGTCTTTACAAAGATACCGTCATCCGGAATACCCTGTTTTGCCTTAATCTGGCTTAATTCATATTCTCCAATCAGGCATCCTGACATATTACCGGTTAAAGTAATGTATTCTCCTGTCTTTGTATCTTTTACATATACACCCAGTCTATCTGCATCCGGATCGGTTGCAAGAACAAGGTCTGCATCTTTTTCTTTTGCAAGCTTTAATGCCAGTTCAAATGCTTCTGCTGCTTCCGGATTCGGATAACTTACGGTAGGGAAATCACCATTTGGAAGTTCCTGTTCCGGTACTACATATACATTTTCAAATCCTAATTCTTTGAGGATTCTTCTTGCAGGAAGATTACCTGTACCGTGAAGCGGTGTGTATACAATCTTGATATCCTTCTGATATTCTTTGATTAATTCCGGATTCTTGACCTGTTTCTTTAATTCCGCAATGTATTTGTCATCCACTGCCGCACCGATTACTTCATATAAGCCCTGTGCCTTTGCATCTTCCATGCTCATGGTCTTAACGGTTGCGTAATCTGTGACTGCCTTTACCTCAGCCATAATACCTGTGTCATGAGGCGGTGTGATCTGTGCGCCGTCCTCCCAGTATACCTTGTATCCGTTGTATTCCGGCGGATTATGGCTTGCGGTAATGTTAATGCCTGCGATACAGCCTAATTCTCTGACTGCGAAAGAAAGTTCCGGTGTCGGTCTTAAAGATTCAAAACGATATGCCTTGATTCCGTTTGCTGCCAGGCAGAGTGCTGCCTCATCTGCAAATTCCGGCGACATATGACGTGAGTCAAACGCAATCGCAACACCTTTTGCCTGTGCCTTCTGTGCAATAATATAATTTGCCAGTCCCTGTGTTGCTTTTCTGACTGTATAGATGTTCATACGGTTCACACCTGCTCCGATGACACCTCTTAAACCTGCCGTACCAAATTCGAGTTCTGTATAGAATCTGTCTTCTATCTCTTTTTCATTTCCCTCAATTTCTTTTAATTCTTTCTTTGTAGCCTCGTCAAAATATGGGTTGTCCAGCCATTCCTTATAAAGTTCCATGTAACTCATTATAAATACCTCCTGTAATATATATTTTTACAGATTTTCATCTGTAGATCGCTGTTTTATCCCTTACTGCTGTTCTTTCAGATCCGGGAATTTTATGTATACATCTGTGTCTGTGCTGTCGAATGTATAACTGTATGCAGTGGTAACATAACCATCCGCCCTCAGTACAAATATATGATCTCCTGCACTCTTTGCAAAAGTCACAGGTGCTTTTCCTTTGTAAATGCCATCCATATAAATCTCTGCTCCGGAAGGTCCGCTGACAACGACTTCTTTATTCGCGGTCTTTGCATCGGCTGAAATTACACCGTCCTCCCGCTTTGTAGTGGTTTCGCTCTCAGAAGATGCCGTCGTGGTTTCTCCCGCCTTGGTTTCCCCGGATGCTTTGGTTGTTGTGGTTTCGGAAGAAGATGCCGTGGTCGTCTCCGCCTCCGTTGTTTCCTGTGCAGATAAATCAATGGTCTTATTCATGTAAATACTGCTTATGACGATTTCTTCCGTATAATCCGTATATTTATTGGATGTGATAACTACTTTATGCGTACCATAAGATAATGTAACCGGTTGTGCAACATCTACGGCTGCATCATCAATAAATACATTATATTCCGTACCTGCCGGCTGGATATTGAACTTTACGCTTCCCTGCCGTTCCACCGGTCCCTGGAATTCACTCAGGCTGACAATGGTTTCATCATCACGCACCACAGTCACTTCTTTGGAACCGCCAACTCCGCTCTTCGATGCCGTCAGGGTATAAGTTCCTTCCGGTGCAACGATAATCATATCATCCGTAATTACTGATACGATCTTATTTCCTACCTCCACCAGTCCGCCAACCAGATTAGTCTCATCGGTAAGCTTTATGTATCCATGTCCCCTGCTGACATTAATGGAACATATCTTATTGTCAATCCCCTTTGCAATCAGGGTATCCACGGAATTTAATTCATGAATATCTATCTGTCTGTCTCCGGAAACAACCACCAAGTTATCATCGTAATAATACTTGTCACTGCCAATGGTAAAGAGCCGTTTATCGTAGTCCACGCTCCATTTGCTCACCGTTGTATTTTCCCAGGCACTGTCCGCTTCTTTTAATGAGAGCAGTTTCTGTGTACCACCCATATATACGACTTGTGCAATCTCACCCGGCAGAATATCCTGCATAAGCAGTTCTGTTCCATAACGGTTCTGAACACTTGTACCGCCCGTATAATTCAGGGTAAACAGCCTGCCATCCGTAATTCCCTTTACGGTTATCTGTGACTGCGTCAAATCAAGGTTCGTTACAACTACCAGTTCTCCCGGAGTACTCTGTGCATCGGTTGCCGTAGTCTCTGAATTTGTCTGATTCTGTTCATCAATTAATCCTGCCAGCCCTCCGCTCCCGGTGGTACGCTTTACACAGCCGCACAATGCAGCCGTCAGAAGCAGAAGAAGCAGTGACTGTAATAGTCTTTTCTTATACATTCCGGATTTCCTCTTGTACTTATGTTAATACATTTATTGTATACCAAATACATAAAAAATACAAGTGCGAAAATGCAGGAAGCATGGTTCAGAACAAATCCGTACATTCTACAAATTTCTTTTTATTTGCCTGCTGCTGGCACACTTTACGCATCTTATCCTTCATCTGATCCGGAAGATATGCCTTGTTCCCATTGTAATAATGATTCAATACTTTCCAGAATTTTTCCGGATAACCCAGGCATATTCTTAAAATCTCTTTTTCTTCTGCGGACAGACTCCTGACTTTATCATAATTTTCCAGCAGTTCCGCCCCATAACGTCTGCTCCAGTCATGTTTTTCCATAACTTTTCTCATAAAAAAATACAGATCCCGGACAAACATTCCTTTTCCACTGTGTTCAAAATTAATTACTGCCATTTCATCTTCCTGCCGGATGAGATTGTGATAATTAAAATTTCCATGGCAGACACATCCCCGTTCCTTTGCCTGCTCGTTTAATTCCCGGTAACCGGACTGTGCAAGTTTTTGCTCCGCCAGCTGTCCCAGCACATAGAATTCTTCAAACCTTGCCAGCACCGCATATTCAAACTCTGTTTTTCTTGTCTTTTCCCTCATGTAACTGCGGATTCTTTTCAGTTCCGTATTATGCCTGCGCATTTCGTCGAGCTGATCCGGAAGTTCCGGTATGTACTGCGCATCCTTTATTTTTACAGAATCCAGTACTTTATGTAACGCTGCCATCGTGCGTGCCGCCCGGTTGATATCTTCCCTGTTTCTCACATCACATTCCGCCCCCTGGTAATGCTGTACCAGAATATAGCGGATACCCGCACTGTCCGCGGAAAATAATGCATTTTCTTTATTTCTCAGGATATTGCTTACCAGCGGAAATCCATGCCCGATAATATAACTGAGCAGTTCTGATTCATAAATCAGTCTTGCAGCACTTCCCGTATATTCCAGCAGCCGGTAATATCCCTCACTGCACTCTGCAAGCATCGCTCCCCGCCCTTTTATTACCCGCTTTACATCCAGATCGTACTGCTCAAGTACCTGTATCCCTCTGTCATTCAATCTTATCACTCCTCCACATAATGCATGATTTCTGGTTTCGATATGCTATTCTATGAACGAAATGATATAATTATGCCTTGCATACAGGACGAAAAAAACTGCCACAGGCTCTGCGGCAGTTTTCTAAGATACTATAATGTTGGGGGCCAAAAAAGCCTTACGGATTACTCCACACGGATTCTTGTGATGATTCCTTCTACCTGGGCAGCAGCTTTCTCATAATCAGCTTCTGTCATTGATTTTGTAACAAATCCGAATTCTCCGGTTACCCCATCCACACTGATTACTTCTACATCGCCAAATACAGCCGTAATATCTTCCAATCTGGCATCAGCAGTTCCGCTTACTCTTACAAAAAATCTGCTCTCTGCGGATTTGATATCGGAAAGTTCCAGCTTTTTGCTGCTCCAGAGCTGCATGATATGTGTATTTTTATGCTTTGCGGCATCTACGACATCGGATACAACGGCACTGGCAGTCGGAAGTTTTCCAGCTCCGCTTCCATAGAACATAACGTCTCCAAGTACATTTCCTTTTACGAGGATTCCGTTCAATACGCCATTTACACTGTACAGCGGATCATTGTCATCGATCATGAATGGTGCAACCATGGCAAAGAATTTATCTCCCACACGTTTGCTCTTACCAAATAATTTGATAACTCTTCCCATCTTTGATGCATATTTAAAATCTACGTCCGTAATCGCTGTGATTCCTTCGGTATAGATATCTTCATAATCCACATGCTGTCCGTATGCAAGTGAAGTAAGAATGGCAATCTTTCTGCATGCATCATAACCTTCCACGTCAGCTTCCGGATTTCTCTCTGCATAACCAAGTTCCTGTGCTTCTTTTAATACGGTATCAAAATCAAGACCTTCCTTGCTCATCTTGGTAAGGATATAATTGGTTGTACCATTTAAAATTCCAGTAATTTCCATGATTTCATCAGCAGTAAGGGACTGGTTTAAAGGTCTGATAATCGGAATACCGCCACCAACACTTGCCTCAAAGAGGAAATTCTTGTTCATCTTATCGGAAAGCTTTAATAATTCCGGTCCATATTTTGCTACCAGCTCCTTATTGGAAGTACAGTAGCTCTTTCCATGTTCCAGAGAAGCTTTCGCAAAAGAATATGCAGGATTAATACCACCCATCGCCTCTACGACAATATCTACTTCCTCATCATTCACAATCGTATCAAAATCATGCACAAGAATATTCTCAATCGAAGAACCCGGGAACTCTCTCAAATCAAGAACATACTTGATATTAATATCATCGCCGATTCTCTTTGCGATACTCTCTTTGTTTGTGCTGATAACTTCAACTACTCCTGAACCTACTGTGCCATATCCTAATACTGCTATATTTATCATGTCTTTGTCTCCTTTTTCCTGTTATTCCATTAGTCAATTACGAAACTTATAAGTTGTAGTTATTGTGTATGCAAATTGAACAATTACTAAGAAGGTACTATGAGGAAGGTACCAAGGAGGGACCCAATCTATTGGGAGGATACCTTGGTACGGTCGATATTTAGTACCGCTACCCACGCACTAGGGAATCTTTCCTAGTGCTACTAGCCGAATGTAGCGAGAGCGTGCCTTCATGTAATTGCTTCATTTGCATACACTCTATACACACTTCAAAGTTTCGTACTTGTCTAATTATTCCATTGCCAATATCTTTACATATTGTATGCCGTCCTTTTGTTCCAACTCGGTCATCATCAATGACATATCAAGCATTGGAGGAATCTCCATACTCATAGTCAGAGATGCCACACCATTAATCGGTATGGTCTGATGAATCGTCAGAATATTTGCCGAATAATGTGCAATTATCTTTAACACTTCGGACAACATTCCCGGCTGATCGTCCATCTGCAACACAAAGGTAACGGTTCTGCCCTTAACATTCTCATGAAATGGGAAAATATCATCTTTATATTTATAAAATGAACTTCTGCTCAGTCCTACCTTTTCGGCAGCTTCCTGTATGGTCATTACCTTTTCTGTTTCCAACAGCCGTTTTGCCTCTATCACTTTTAACAGAACTTCAGGTACTGCCTTTTGTTTAATCAGATAATATTTATTGTTTTCCTTTTGTCCCATATTCTGCTCCTTGAAATGAAGCCCTATTCCTGGGTGCTTTCACTGTTTACCAGTTCATCGATTCTCTTCATTTCTTCGTCTGAAAGAAGATAATCCACATTTATAAGTACAATTAATGTATTATCACTCTTGATTACACTTTCAAAATATCTTGTATTTTCATTGATACAGATTGGCGGTACCGGAAATTTATTCTCCTGTGCCACATCATGAATTTCCTTTACACCATCTACTTCCAACGCAATCTTTGAATCCTTTACCCGGACAATAATGAACTGGATATCCTGATTCTGTACTGCCGGAAGACCGAATTTCTTTCTCAAATCATACACCGGTATAATTTCCCCACGAAGATTCATAATTCCTTTGATATAACTGACGGTATTCGGTACTCTGACAATCTGCTGTTCTCTTTCAATTCCAAGCACTCTGCCGATATCCACACCATAGTTTTCACTGTCCAGCTTAAATACTACCGGTTTCATTTCTTCCATAATAGATTTATCCCTCCATCTCCTACAGGTCTGGCCTGTTTTATCTTTTACTGCTTTTGTGAATACTTTAAATATGCATTAATGAACGGATCAATATTTCCATCCAGAACACTCTGTACATTTCCGATCTCCTGATTTGTCCGGTGATCCTTTACCATGGTATAAGGCTGCATGACATAAGAACGAATCTGGCTGCCCCATCCATTGTCCGATACTTCTCCACGAATTCCGGAGATTTTCTCTTCATTTTCTTTTTGTGCTCTGAGATAAAGCTGTGCCTTTAACATCTTCATACAACGATCTTTATTTTGAAACTGGGAACGCTCATTCTGGCACTGTACTACTATTCCGGTAGGAATATGTGTAATTCGCACTGCAGAGGATGTCTTATTGATATGCTGTCCACCTGCACCACTGGAACGGTAGGTATCTATCTTAAGGTCATCTTCATTTATCTCTATCTCAATATCTTCGTCAATATCAGGCATAACATCACAGGAAACAAAAGAGGTCTGACGTTTGCCCGCCGCATTAAACGGAGATATTCTGACCAGTCTGTGTACTCCGGCTTCGCTTTTCAGATATCCGTATGCATTTTCGCCACGAATCTCTATGGTTACTGACTTATATCCGGCTTCATCGCCTTCCAGGAAATCAATGACTTCATAGTCAAAACCTTTTCTTTCTGCCCATCTGGTATACATCCTGAACAGCATGGATGCCCAGTCACAGCTTTCTGTTCCGCCAGCTCCGGCATGTAATGTCAATATGGCATCGTCCTTGTCATATTCCCCGGACAGTAATGTTGTAATCCTTAGTTCTTCGTATCTGCTGATAAAATTATCTACTGCTTCTTTCACTTCCGGAATGAGTGACTCATCTTCTGTCTCATTTCCCATCTCCAGAAGTGTTTTTGCATCATCAAAACATTCCTGCAGTTCTTTAAAATGATGCACCGTATCTTTTAATCCATTTAATTCTCTTGTCTGATGACTCGCTTTCTGTGGATCGTCCCAAAAATCCGGTTCTTCCATCTTTCTTGATAATTCTTCGATTCTCATCTGCTTATTATCAAGGTCAAAGTGAATCCCTCAGTTCTTCTAATGGTCCTTCATATCCGTTCAAAATATACTTAAACTGATCTAATTCTACCACTTAATCACTTCCTTTTTTCTATAATATACTGATGCCAGGGTGCTAAGGTCTAAGACCACTTGAGCTCGCTCATAAGTGGGCGAAAGACTTTAGCACCCGCCCCGATATGAGCATAAAAGTGGGATACATCCCACGATATGCGAATATAGGGCAGGATTGTGGGAGTGCGTAGCACGAAACAATCCGCAGGCATCTAAGTTTGGGGAATACCCTTAGCCTAAGACCATCTTCCCACTTGCCTCTCGGCAAGCGGGCTTTGTCATAAGGAATCCTCCCAGCGGAGCCGGGTCCCTCCTTATGACCTTCCTTCTTAGGCTCTATTTGGCATAAGGAATCTTCCCGGCTCTTAGCCGGGTCCCTCCTTATGCCCGGTGCATGCAGCACTGTTTGTATTTTTTTCCGGAGCCGCATGGGCATGGGTCGTTTGGATAAATTTTCTTTTCTTCGCGGACTTTAGGTGCTCTGACTGCGGATTCGTCTTTGTTTGTACCGGTTACTTTTGCTACCTGCTCTCTTTCGATCTTCTGTTCAAGCTGCACATGCATAAGGGCTTTTACGGTATCTTCCATAATTCCCTGTTCCATATCTTCAAACATTTCAAATCCGGATATTCTATATTCGGATACCGGATCTCTCTGTCCCAATGCACGCAGACCGATTCCCTGACGCAGCTGATCCATATCATCGATATGATCCATCCATTTTCTGTCAATTACCTTTAACAGAATGATTCGCTCAACTTCTCGAATCTGCTCTGCTTCCGGAAATTCTGCTTCTTTTTCTTCGTATTTTGCAGCTGCTGCTTCTTTTACCTGCTGTTTTAATTTGGCTGCGGTCATGCCTGCAGCATCTTCTTCTTTGATTACAATCGGATCAATCGGAACAACCGGAAGCAGGATTTCATTTAATTCCGCCATATTCCATTCGGCTGCCGGCTGGTCATCAGTTGCAACCATATCAATCTTCTGTTCTACAACATCGCCAATCATCTTGTAGATTACGTCACGCATATTTTCGCCGTCTAGTACACGCCGTCTTTCTTTGTAGATGATTTCTCTCTGGTCGTTGTTTACGGCATCGTAATCTAACAGATTCTTACGGATTCCGTAGTTGTTGTTTTCGATTTTCTTCTGGGCATTTTCAATGGCATTGGATAACATCTTATGCTCAATTCTATCATTTTCTCCTATACCGGTTGCATTGAATACTGCCATCATTTTCTCTGAACCGAATAATCTCATGATGTCATCTTCGAGTGAGATGAAGAATATGGATTCACCCGGATCGCCCTGACGGCCAGCACGTCCACGCAGCTGGTTGTCAATACGTCTTGATTCATGACGCTCCGTACCGATAATCTTAAGACCGCCTGCAGCTCTTGCTTCTTCGTCAAGCTTGATATCCGTACCACGTCCTGCCATGTTTGTCGCAATCGTTACATTTCCGTGGATTCCGGCTTCTGCTACGATCTCGGCTTCGAGTTCATGATATTTTGCATTCAGGACTCTGTGCTTGATGCCTGCTTTTGTCAGAAGTTTGCTTAATTCTTCGGATGCCTCAATGGTAATTGTACCTACCAGAACAGGCTGTCCTTTCTCCTGGCTCTTCTTGATTTCTTCTACTACGGCATTTAACTTTCCCTTCTTTGTCTTATAAACGGCATCATCCCTGTCGATTCTCGCAACCGGTTTATTGGTCGGAATTGTAACAACGTCCATGCCGTAGATATTACGGAATTCCTGTTCTTCGGTAATGGCAGTACCTGTCATACCTGCTTTTTTATCATATTTGTTGAAGAAGTTCTGGAATGTAATGGTTGCAAGTGTCTTGCTTTCCCTCTTAATCTTTACATGTTCCTTTGCTTCGATTGCCTGATGAAGTCCGTCGGAGAATCTTCTTCCCGGCATGATACGTCCGGTAAATTCATCAACGATTAATACTTCGCCTTCCGGACTTACAACGTAATCCTTGTCTTTAAACATTAAATAATTTGCCTTCAGTGCGAGGGACATATTATGCTGCAGTTCCAGATTTTCCGGATCTGCATAATTGTCAACATGGAAATATTTCTCTGCCTTTTCCACACCCTGCGCAGTCAGGTTGACAAATTTATCCTTTTCGTTTACCACGAAATCTCCGGTTTCTTCATAGGTTTCACCCATAATGGCATCCATCTTCGTAAGTTCATGGTATTCGCCCTGTGTCAGCTGTCTTGCAAATACATCACACAGTTCGTATAACTTTGTAGACTTTCCGCTCTGTCCGGAAATAATAAGAGGGGTTCTTGCTTCATCGATTAATACGGAATCGACCTCATCGACGATCGCATAATGCAGACCTCTCTGTACCATCTGCTCTTTGTAGATAACCATGTTATCTCTCAGATAATCAAAACCAAGTTCATTATTTGTAATATATGTAATATCACAGTCATAAGCGGCTTTTCTTTCATCATTATCCATGCTGTTCAGAATACATCCGACAGTCAGTCCCAGAAATCTGTGAACCTGTCCCATCCATTCTGCATCTCGTTTCGCAAGATAATCGTTTACGGTAACAACATGCACACCCTTGCCTTCCAGTGCATTTAAATATGCAGGCAGAAGACATGTCTGTGTTTTACCTTCACCGGTACGCATCTCTGCAATACGTCCCTGGTGGAGAATAATACCACCCATGAGCTGCACTCTGTAATGTTCTGTATTTAATACTCTTCGGGCAGCTTCACGCACAACCGCATAAGCTTCCGGCAAAATATCATCCAGTGTTTTGCCTTCTTCCAGACGCTCCTTGAACTCCTGTGTTTTTCCGCGAAGCTCCTCATCTGATAAGGCTGTCATCTCATCCCTATAGGAACATATCTTGTCCACAATCGGGGTTATTCTTTTGATCTCCTTTTCACTATATGTACCAAATACTTTCGAAAATAGTCCCATCGTAATCCTCCAATATACTTTTACATCTGTTATTACCTGTCTTATCAGGTCTATACATTTCCTATGGGAAAATAGGTATGATGCGCCCATTGTTTACATCATACCTATCTATTTTACCACTTGTATGGACTTTATTCAACTATTTCATTTTGCTAATCTATAAATTTTTTTTGAATAACCGGGATTTATAGTTTTTTCAATCTCCAGGTACGGCTCTGGAAATCTCCCCAGAAGTCTGCGACCAGGCCAATCTCCATCAGTTCATCTCCATAATATATCTGATCTTCCCCGATGATTTCATATCTGGCATCCGGGTCAAGTGCCGTAAATTTCATTCTGGAGATTCCCGGATTTACCTCGCAGAGGATTCGGAAATACACCGCAAAAATCTGGTTTCCATCCTCTGAAATAAACTGCCATGCCGCTGCATTTCCTTCAAACGGATTTTCCAGGCGGTACATCTGTGCAAATGGAAGAAATTCTCTCAGTTCTTTGTATACGGCAACCTGTTTCTTTACTTCTTCTTTTTCTTCTTCCGTGAATTTCATCAGATCCAGTTCATAGCCGAAATTGCCGCTCATTGCCACATCACCGCGCATTTTTAAGGATGTCACACGGTTTGCCTGATGGTTTGGCACTGCCGACACATGCGCACCCATGGCACTGACCGGATAGCACAGACTTGTTCCATACTGGATATAGAGTCGTTCCACGGCATCGGTGTCGTCGCTGGTCCATGTCTGCGGCATATAATAAAGCATGCCTGCATCAAATCTTCCGCCACCGCCGGAACAGCTCTCAAACAGTACATCTGGATGGGAAGATACTATTTCTTCCAGTACCCGGTACAGTCCCAGCATATAGCGGTGCGGCATTTCTTTCTGTCTCTCCGGTGGAAGGCCTGCCGATCCCAATTCTGTCATATGACGGTTCATATCCCACTTGACATAGCTAATCTCTGCCTGATCCAGAATACCTCCAATGGTTTTGATCAGATAATCGCAGACTTCTTTTCTGCTCAAATCCAGTGTCAGCTGATTTCTGCACTCGGTCCGCTCTCTGCCCGGGATATGGATGCACCAGTCCGGATGTGCCCGGTATAAATCACTGTCCGGGGAAACCATTTCCGGTTCAAACCAGAGTCCGAATTTTACACCTGCTTCATTGACTTTCTGTGCCAGTGCAGCTATACCGTCCGGAAGTTTTTCTTTGTTGACATACCAGTCACCCAGTGAACAGGTATCACTGTTTCTCTTTCCAAACCAGCCATCATCCAGCACCAGAAGTTCAATGCCCAGTTCTTTTGCCGTCCGTGCCAGTCCGAGAATCTTCTCCTCATCAAAGTCAAAATAAGTTGCCTCCCAGTTATTTGCCAGAATCGGTCGTACTTCGTCACGGTATCTGCCGCGCACAAGTCTGGTTCTGAACAACTGATGAAAGGTTCTGGACATTTTGCCAAATCCCTCAGATGAGTATACCATAACCGCTTCCGGTGTCTGGAAGGTTTCGCCGCTCTCTAACAACCAGGAAAAATCATAGCCATTCAGACCAATCCATGCCCTGGTCTGGAAAATCTGGTCCACTTCTGCTCCAGCCGTAAAGTTACCGCTGTACACCAGTGCAAATCCATAAACTTTTCCTCTGTCTTCCCCGGCTCCCGGCTCTGCCAGTGCAAAGAATGGATTCATCTGATGGCTGGAAGCCCCTCTGCGGCTCTGCAGTTCCTGTATTCCGCTGCGCAGTTTCGTCTTTTCAATATGGCGTTCCCTGCCCCATGCTCCCGGCAAATCCAGCAGTTCATAGTCGGAAGTCTCAAAATCCACACTGGCACTGACTGCCTTTTCCAGCCGGATACGCTCCGCACTCTCATTTCGGATTTTCACACTTCTGGTAATCACATCCAGCTCTTTGTATACAGTATACATTAATATTACTTTCATGTGTTTCAGAGTGTCTGACAACGTGATTTCCAGTGTATCGGCTTCTTCTTCATTCTCCACATAAGCTGCCGGCAGTCCCTGTAATCCCGGCTTGCCCGGAAGAATTCGGTAACTCTCATAGACCAGTTCGACTGCCCTGCTGCCATCCTCAAATACTGCCTGCACTGCCGGCATCCGGTAATCGGTCTGACATCCCGTCGGATATTCCTGCCGGATATAATCCAGTGAATACGACTTGTCACTTCCATCCGGTGCAGCCCCGAATGAAATCCAGCGGTTTAACTGGGCATTCTCCACATCCGGGGTATGTATCTTCTTTCCCCAGTACACATGTGCCAGATATCTGCCCTTTACCACTCTCATAATATAACTTGTGTCCTTTGACTGAAGATGAAATATCTTCTGTTCCTCATCCACCCAGATACTCATAGTTTTTTCCTCCAATATTGTTTATTTCTTCTTTACGTCCACAATCTCAGCCACATACATGGTGTGATAGTTTTCATCCCCATACCATTTTGCCAGTGCTTCTTTATCAATAAAACATTCCTTTGCCATTTCCTGTGCAAACAGCTTGCGGCAGACCAGTGTAAGCTCAGCTTCTTCAAATACCGGTGCATTTTCTTCCAGTGATACATGCAGTCCGCATTCTGACACCTTATCCGCATCCCTGCCGGAAACTGTTCCCATATAATTGAGCATTTTTCTCTGGTCATCGCCAAAGAAAGAAAGCGAAAATGTCTCCCCATTATCCACAAACTCCTTTGTATATCTGGTCTGACGGATAAATACAAAGGCAACATTTTTGCCCCACATAACGCCCAGACCGCCCCAGGAAGCCGTCATGGCATTTACCTTTCCATCCTTTGCTGCACCGACTAACATCCACTGCTTTCCTATCATATCAAATACATTCTTACTGATTTCATTTGCCGTCATCGTATGACCTCCTATATTTTATAATATAGGGCAGTATTTTTGCCCCTAAATCAATGCCAGCGAATTGCTCCGCAGAAATCTGCTTTCTGACCTTGACTCCTGACATTACTATATATGCCGGAAAAGATTTTTTCAATAGCAAAATGTGAGATATTTTTCTCATAATCTCCGGATAGATTTCCATAAATCAAAAAACTCCGGAACAGAGGAAGCATCCATCTGCCCGGAGGTAATCTTTCTATAATGCTTTAATTCTTTCGAGTGCCTTTAAGGTGTTTTCGTAAGAACCGAATGCGGTCAGTCTGAAGTAGCCTTCTCCACTTGGTCCGAATCCTGAACCCGGAGTTCCTACTACATTTGCTTTTGTCAGGAGCAGGTCAAAGAATTCCCATGAGGTCATCTTGTCCGGTGTCTGCAGCCAGATGTATGGTGCATTGATACCGCCTGATACGGTATATCCTGCTGCTGCAAGACCTTCACGGATTACTTTTGCATTGTTCATGTAGTAAGCAACCTGTTCTTTTGTCTGCTTCTTTCCTTCTTCTGAATATACAGCTTCTCCAGCTCTCTGGATGATGTACGGTGCACCATTGAATTTGGTTCCGTGTCTTCTTGCCCATAAGCTGTTCAAAGTCACATCACCACTCTTTAATTCCTTTGGAATAACGGTAAATCCGAGACGTGTACCGGTAAATCCTGCGTTTTTTGAGAAACTTCTGATTTCGATGGCACATGCCTTTGCTCCTTCACATTCATAAATGCTGTGTGGAACATCCTCTTCTGAAATATATGCTTCATAAGCTGCATCGTAGATGATTACCGCACCCACTTTTAATGCGTAATCAACCCATTTCTGGAGTTCTGCCTTGTTGATGGTAGAACCGGTCGGATTGTTCGGGAAGCACAGATAGATGATATCCGGTGTTTCCTGCGGAAGTTCCGGTGCAAAGTTTGTCTCTGCGGTACATGGCATATAGATAACATTTGTCCATTTTTCAGTTGCTTTATCATATGTACCGGTTCTTCCTTCCATGGCATTGGTGTCCACATATACCGGATAAACAGGATCACATACAGCGATCTTGTTGTCTACGGAGAAGATATCCCCGATATTTCCGCTGTCGCTCTTTGCTCCGTCACTGATGAAGATTTCATCGAGTGCAATCTCTACACCTCTTGCCTTATAATCATTCTCGGCAATCGCTTTTCTTAAAAATTCATACCCGAGATCCGGTGCATAACCATGGAAAGTCGCTGCATCTGCCATTTCATCTACGGCACTATGCATTGCCTTGATAACTGCTGGTGCGAGCGGCTGTGTCACATCGCCGATTCCAAGGCTGATAACCTGTCTGTCTGGATTTTCTGCCTTATAAGCTGCTACTTTCTTTCCGATTGTGGAAAACAGATAGCTTCCCGGAAGTTTTAAATAATTATCGTTAACTTTAAACATCTTTCTCTCCTTATATCGCATTTGATTTTCTCATACTTTCTATTTTACCCTCAAATTTAATTATTTGCAACTACATCTTTTCTCATTAAGGTAGTTTTGTCTAACCAAGCATAATCCGGATAACCATCTGTGCAGTTTCCGCCATCCCTGTTCCGCTGTCCATACTGATTTTCTGGATATATCTGTGAGCTTCCTGCTCCGTCATGTTATTTTTCTCCATAAGTATCTTTTTTGCCCGGTCAATCTCTCTGCGATCCTCGTCCGACCGCGTCTTTGGTATATTTTTCCGTTTCTTCTTTTTTCTGGCAATATTCATGGATAACATGGCTACCGTATTGACAAAATCTGCTGCTTTTAACGGCATCAGTACAGGCACAACCCCTTCACAGTCCGCATCGCTTATTTTTCCTGCGGAGGCTAACAGAATCATCTCAAAGTCACCTGCCATATTTGCCCTTAATTCAGAAAAAAGCATATCTGTCAGCTTATATCCGCACACAACGATTCCATCATTATAATCATCTATGGTACTTAACACGTTTGCACCGGATGTACAGACCGCCGTGACCGGATATCCGTTCCGGACGAGTAAATTCTTAATGCCGATGGCATCCTCCATCTTTGGAAATGCTATTACGATATTCGCCATAGTAAACCTTCTTTACTCTTAAATTTTATATAAATACTGCTCGATTTCCCAGTCGGTAATCCGTTCCTCGTAATCCTGCCATTCTTTCAGCTTGAGCTGTGCATACTCATCGGAAATATGTTTTCCAAGAACCTGTCTGACAAAATCATCTTTCCTGAATTCTTCCACTGCCTGGTAGAGATTCCGCGGCAGTCTTTCAATTCCTAACTCTTCCACTTCTTCTTCGGTAATTTTATAATTATTTTTATTAATCGGCTTCGGACACTCCAGTCTATTCTTAATTCCATCAAGTCCTGCTGCCAGGCAGACAGCCATGGTCAGGTATGGATTGCACGAAGGATCCGGACTTCTTAATTCTACTCTTGTTCCCTGTCCTCTTGCTGCCGGAATGCGAATCAGCGGCGTACGGTTTGTTTCCGACCATGAAATGTACACAGGTGCTTCAAATCCCGGTACCAGACGTTTGTAGGAATTGACCGTAGGATTGAGAATCAGCGACATTCCCTTGATATGTTTCATAATACCCGCAATAAAATAATATGCCTCTTTGCTGAGTCCATTCTCCTGATCGGCAAATATATTGACACCATCTTTCGACAATGACATATTCGTATGCATTCCGGAACCATTTACCCCTGCCTTCGGCTTTGCCATAAAGGACGCATGCAGCCCGTGTCTTTTTGCAATCGTCTTGACGGTCAGCTTAAATGTCATGATATTGTCCGCCGTACTCATTGCATCCGCATACTTGAAGTCGATTTCGTGCTGTGCCGGTGCCATCTCATGATGGGAGGATTCAATTTCAAATCCCATCTCTTCCAGATTCAGTATCATGTCACGTCTTGCATTTTCTCCCAGATCCAGCGGACTTAAATCAAAGTAACCGGCATGCTCATGGGTAATGGTGGTCGGCAGTCCGTTATCATCCGTATGAAACAGGAAAAATTCACACTCCGGTCCGACATTAAAGGTATACCCCATTTCTTCTGCTTCTTTTACCACTTTCTTCAAAATATATCTGGAATCTCCTTCAAACGGTGTTCCGTCCGGTTTATACACATCACAAATCAGTCTTGCAACTTTTCCCTGCTGTGGTCTCCACGGAAATATCTCCAAGGTGTCAAGATCCGGCTTAAGATACAGATCAGATTCTTCCAGTTTTACAAATCCGTCAATCGCTGCCCCATCAAACATACAGCCATGGTCAATCACCGATTCCAGCTGGCTTCTGGTAACTGCCATATTTTTCATCGTTCCAAATACATCCGTAAACTGCAGACGGATAAATTCCACATCTTCTTCTTCCACAAGATTCAATACATCATTTTTTGTATACATTTATAACCTCTTTTCTGCGAAAAAAGGACGCAATAATCCCGGTTTCCCGTTCTTATCACGCCCCATTGCATGCCATTTGTTAAATTTTTATTTATTCTACCACAAATTATTCATTTGTACAAGTGATATTTCTACAAATATTTCTACCCAATCAGCACATGCTTTGCTATTCTACATATAATTTGCAAGAAATTATTAACATATTTCCTTATAACTTGCTATTGCATTATTTATTGTTCTCATTATTATACTTTAAGAATTATTATAAATACATTAAGTATAACATTAATATTGAGGTTTTCTTTTTATTATATTTTTCAATTCACTTATCTTAGTATTATACAACCCTAAACGATGTACCATACTATGACAATTTGAGCATAACATTACCAAATCTTCAATTTTGGTTTCCGATAAATCATCCATATTAGCTATCGCTTCTTTATTATGGTGCGCTTCAATAAAATCTTTTCCTAATTTACCATATGTTTGCTCAAAATTCATTCCACATATTTCGCAAAATAAAAAGCCATTCTTTTCTTTAAATACTTTTTTAGCATCTCGTATTAATTTAGGATTACGTTCTTTTCTCAAATGTTCTTTTAATACACTTTTCCCCTCAGGATAATTTATATCATCTTGTGTTTCATCCATATTTTCATCCGGAATATAGTTATTTAATCCCCATATCCCCACCCCTATACCTTCAACACTATAAAATATATTTTTCTTATCATCATTTGTACTTTTTCCTTCATAATTTAAAGAATCTTTTGAGAAACGTTCTAATTCCTTTTGCAAAGTTCTGACAAATTCTTTTGGAATATCCTTATTTGTTGTTTGCCTTATATATTCAAATAATTCCTAACGATGCGCCTCTCCTTCAAAGTGTTTTAATCCCCTAATTAATTCATCCTTCCATGTAATTTTAATCATCCCACAATCCTCCATTTTGTTTATCATTGGCTAATTATTTATCTTAATATGTATTTCAATCCATAAATCAACCAAGTATAGAGCAGTTTAAAGTTTCCATTTCTATCCCACATGGTATATACGCTAATGTTGTTGAGTCAAACACTAATTTCCCATCAATCTCTCAAAACAAATTATTTCACCCAATCAGCACATGCTTTCCCTCAAAAGCAAATCCATAGTGCCTGATTCTTTCTTTCGGAATCCCCAGTGCCAGCAGTTCCGCATCATAGTTTTTCTCTTCTATCTGACGCAATGCCATCTGCACCGTTTCTTCCAAATCTTTTTCTTTTGCCCGGCGGACTTTAAATTCCAGAATCACTGCCGGCAGATTTTCTTTTTTCGGTATCATCATTACATCATACCGTCCGAATCCACTTTCCCGGTTGGATTTCAGCACATAGTTCTCCGCCTGCTCCGCCATCAGTCCCAGTACAAATCCATGATAGAAACGTTCCGTTTCCTCCAGTCCGGTTTCCCCGCTTCCTACATCAAAATAACTGAAGGTTTCCTGTGTCACTCGGTTCATGTAATAATTCATGATTTCCAAGTCATTTTCCATCATTGCTTTGATAAATTTATGATATGCCTGTTTTGTCATATCAAACCATGCCCGGAAAAGTCTCGCAAACATGATTTGTGTTTCTTTGTTTGTAATTTTGAGATGATACCACGGTTCCATTTCCTCGCCCCTGTATTCCACCTCGACTGCTTTCAGATATCCACTTGCCATCAGCAGACTCCATATCGCACTCTCGTTCACATCCAGCTGGTTAAACACGATCTGCTCATCGAAATTTTCCACAATTCCACCGCCCTGCAGCAGTTCTTCCATCTTCGTTTTCACCTCGGAAGATGCCGTCTGAATTAATTTGCTGACCATTCCGTTGGAACTTGTTGCCACCCAGTAGGTCTGATACTCCTTTTTCTTTAAAAAGTTTGTAATCGACCATGGATTATAGATATCCTTTACTGAACCAATCACAAACCCATCATACCATTTTTTTACGTTTTCCTTTTCTCTGGATATTCCATAATTGTCCAATGCCATAAATACTTCTTCTTCCGTAAATCCAAAAGCTGATGCATACTCCTTTGAAGTCATGGTCACTACATTTAAATTATTTAAATCACTGAACATCGATTCTTTAGAAACCCTTGTAATTCCTGTCATTATGGCACGTTGCAGATATGGATTTGTCTTAAATGTTGCATTAAATAAACTTCGCATAAATCCGGTAAATTCTTCCCAGTACCCGTGAATATATGCTTCCTGCATCGGGGTATCGTATTCATCCAGAAGAATAATTGCTTTTTTTCCATAGTACCGGAACAAACAGGCAGACAGACTGTTCAAAGCACGAAATATAGATTCATTTGTTATTTCTTTATCCGGTGCGGTTGTGTTAACATAAGTATTTAATTCTCTAAAAAATAGTTTTTCTGACTCTGCGATCCCATTTTCCTGAAAAAGGCTGTAATACTCCTGATATGCCCCGAAAACAGCAGAAATAATTCCATCCCTTGCATCTTTGTAATTATTTGCCTTTATCGATGCAAAGCTGACAAAGATCACAGGATACTGCCCCTGCAGTTCCCTGTATTTTTCTTCCTTCCAGATGGAAAGTCCCTCAAATAAATCCGCTCTTCCTGCATACTGGTTTGAGAAAAAACATTTCAGCATATCCATATTTAATGTTTTGCCAAAGCGGCGCGGTCTGGTAATTAATGTTACATCATCACCTGCCTCCCACCATTCTTTAATAAATGCTGTTTTATCCACATAAAAATAATTATTTTCTCTTAATTTATCAAATCCCTGATTTCCGATACTGATTACTGGATTCATATCTTCCGCCTCCATTTATCTTTTGGTAGTGTCAAAAACTACCTCTTTTTTATTGTTCTAAATTTATTAAAACCTTGTTTTTTCGGAGGTTTGCAAATAAAATGAGCATTGACCTCCCTTTTGTGGTATAATTGTCCGTGACCAAACTTCCAATTAACGAAAGGAGCCAATGCTCATGAACATTATACTATACTTATTGAATTTTATCAAATACCGACAGAAAATAATCTGCCAGCTTTTAAATTTTATCTGTAAATACATCCCACTCAAGCAGTGGGCTTTTGATGATTCTCATTCCCCTAAATATCAGAAATTCAAAGTAGATGTACTTCCCCGCATCATTTCCTATGAACAGGATTGGAAATGGAACGACCTCATTCCTTACTACGAAACGCGTTACGGCAAAACCATAAAGCCTATGTTCCGCAGAACCGAATGTGATATACCCGATGACTGCACCTGCCCTGTCTGCAATGCTCCCAAACCTTATCTGTCCTGGAACGATGGCAGAAAGAAAAGTCAGATACGTTGTAAGGTTTGCCTCAATCTTCATTCGCCTTCGAAGGATAACAGATTTTCCAAATCCAACAAACTCCGCTGTCCTCATTGTTCCAACATACTTGTTCCAAAGAATTTCGTCCTTATAAGCAGATGATTGAACGGTTAAACCGTACCTGCAAAGCTTCTTACCGGCCAACAAACGGATTCCATAACATCGACGGTGCCAACTACGACCTTGCCCTCTGGGTTGCATACTATAACTTTTTAAGACCACACCAGCACAATAAATACAAACCGCTAAACAATGTAGAAGAATTAAATGGTATTTCCAACATGCCGGGCAAATGGCAGCTGCTGATTTATCTGGGGCAACAGACCATACAGCGGCTCAGCCAGACCTCTGACTGTTCTTAGATTCTGAGCCTGAGGTAATACAAACAGCCACCGCGTAAGCGGCATGCCCTTGATGGCTCATAAAAGAACTGCTATCCTGCTGTGAGCGACGGAAAAGAACGAACTGTTCTCATCATCTTCGCCGTCGGTAACTGACTCCCAGCAGTTCTTTTCGTGCGGTCAAGGGTGGCGTCTGCATCCACAGCCTATCATATTTACAGATTTTCAAGGTACAAAAGTGTCTTTTTCTTTGTTTCATTTTTTCATACGTCACTTGACACTATCTATCTTTTTCCTGATTCATATACATTTTTATAATTAAATTGTAACATAAATCCGGCGGAGATACAAGAATGTTATTCCCCTGCCATCTGCTTTCCCTCATGGTTAATCACATAACCGTCCCTCAGGATCAGCTCTGACACGGGTACAAACTGGTATCCTTTATTTTCCAGCCCATCTATGATTCCCTGCAATGCCTGTGCCGTATATAACGTCCCATTGTGCATGAGAATAATCGCCCCATTATCGAGATTCTTATTTTCCACCACCTGTCTGGTCATCTCTTCCACTCCGTAATTTTTCCAGTCCAGACTGTCCACACTCCACTGTATGGGATAATATGCCATCTCCAGTGCGGTCTGAATTACGGTATCATTGTATTCCCCATAGGGCGGACGGAACAGTTCCATCTCCACTCCTGTCAGTTCAAATACTTTTTTATGGATTTCATAGATTTCTTTTTTACATTCTTCAGCCGACAGGCTGTTCATATGCCTGTGCTTATCTCCATGACTTGCCAGGTCATGCCCTGCTTTCTGTATCTTTTTGACGGCTTCCGGATATTGTTCCACCCATTCCCCTGTCATAAAAAAGGATGCCCGGATATCATTTTTCCTCAGGATACCCAGAATACTGTCCAAATCATCAATATTCCATGCACAGTTGAACGTTAAAGCTGCCAGCCTATCCTTTGTATCTACAGAATAAACCGGCAGCTTCTTTTCCTCTTTTTGTATACGGGTGCTATTTGCCACCGTTCCTGCAGCCAGTGAGGCACACAGCAACAGCAGCAATAAAAGTCCCCAGAATATGTTATATGCTTTCTTCTGAAAAATAATTCCCCTCAGATAATTTTTCATAAATAAGACACTCCATTTTTTTACGGCTGATTACTATCCGCTTTTACAATAATACTTACCTTCAGTTCATTACTGCTTACTCCGTAACTGTCCGTTAACGTCAGTGTCAGTGAATAAGTTCCCGGTGTGTTGATATCCACCGGCTGGCTGTAGCTTACCTGTGAAGCTGCATTACTCATGCTCTTTCCTCTGGAATCCACTGCCGCAAGTCCCATCTTGCTGAAAATATCGGTCACTTTCTGATACTCTCCCGCCGTTACTTCAATGCTTGATTTCACAGCAGTCAGACTGACCGGATTGACATACACCTGAACACTTACCGATACATCCTGGCTGGTAATTCCACTGCCATCGGTATAACGGTATGTTATGGTGTACTGCCCTTCCTTATTCAGGTTATAACTTCCGGAGGACACTATTACATACTCCGAAGCATCACTGATTATTGTACCATCGGAATAAACTGCCGAACAGCCCACTGCTTTCGCAATCTCTTTCGCGGTATTGTATTTTCCTGCCGCAACACGGATGGAGCTTCCCATTTTCAGTGTTACCGTCCTGCGCGTTGTTGGTGCCTGCGTCGGCTGTTCCTGCGTTGGCTGCACCTGCGTCGGCTGTGCCTGTGTTGGCTGTGCCTGTGTCGGCTGTTCCTGCGTTGTTGACTGTTCCGTTGACGACTGCTCCTGACTTGTGGTTTCTTCTTCCGGCAGAGTTGTCATTTCTTCCGGCAATGTGGTATCTTCCACGGTTGACGACTGTATCGGCTTCTTGGTTGTAGTCGGTTTCGCCGTTGTCACTTCTGTATTTTCCACCACAACGGTAATAATCTTTGTATCCGTTTTTCCAATCGCATCCTTGACAGTAAGAACCAGTGTATTCTTTCCTAATTTATTGAAATTCACAGAACCGCCTGCCTTGATTCTGTCGGTAATATCATTGCCACAGGTATCTGTCGCAGTTGCTCCTAATCTCTCCACGATTGTGTCCATGGAATATTTATTAACGGCAATGCTCACCGTACTGTCCACGGTAATCTCCGGTTTGCAGCTGTTCCATGGATTTTCCGGATCCGGATCGGTCGGATCCCACCCGCGGTTCGGACTGTCTTCCGGTATCTTTATCATTTCTGGTTTTCCAAGCGGTCCCGGCGAAGTCTCATCATCATATACGACGACCTGTGTCCCGACCGGACAGTTTTCAATCAGCCAGATGGCATCTCTTACGCATACACGCACACAGCCAAGGGAGGCTGCCTCGCCGAGCTTATTAAACTGCTTATATTCCAGATCGCCCTTATTCTTTGAAAAATACGGAACGGAATGGAACAGAATAGATCCATAGTAACGGTAAGCAAACTGTCCGTAAGAACCGTCCACCATTAACAGCCATTCATAACTTCTCAACGTGGTAAATTCACCCAGGGGGGTATCGCCCACATATTTTCCGGTGGAGCAGATAATTGCCCTGTACGGAACGGTATATTCCCCGCCTTTATCCTTTTTATATACGGTAATACAGTTCTGCACACGGTTTACCTTGATCAGATATGGAAATTTATCTGCTTTCTGTACCTCATTCTCGGCTACATTATCATCAATGCCTCCGACCTCCTGATCCGCTGTGGCATCTTCCATGGCTATCGTTTCCTCGTCTGCCAGTGTCGTAATCTCTTCCGTTGCGTCTATGCCAGACTCTTCCTCCTGACTTTTTTCCGTGTTTTTTACAAAATTTTTAATCCCGTCCTTTATCGTATTGTTTTTTCCTGATAATACGGCTACAAGCACAAAAATAATAACAATAGTTACTAAAATTGCTGCTAACATAATCACCCTGTTCTTATTTTCTGATAAGAAATCCTTTAATTTACTCATTTTATTCTATGCCCTTCTTTTGCATTTCATTATATTTATTTATCCGGTTACTCCTGCTGCCTGCTTTGCGAGCATATCGGCAATATCATTGTATTTATCCCCCGAATGACCTTTCACTTTGGTAAATTTTATTCTGACATCTTTTTTATAAGTATCATATGCCATTTTATAGCGTCTGGTTTCCTCTTTGTTTGTTTTCCATTCTCCAAGGCACCAGCTTGCAATCCCCTGATAATCGTGTACGATTTCAATCGATCCATACCCGTGTTCCACGGCATATTTCATCGCCATCTCGGAGGCTGCGATTTCTCCTGCCACGTTTCGCATGACTGCCATTCCCGGATCGTTTCCCTTTTCCTTTAAGCAAATCTCTTCCGTTCCATCTATAATAATCACACCACTTCCATATTCTCCGGTTGCGATATTATAACTTCCATCGACATATGCTACCAGATCGCACTCTTCCTCAGGCTCACTGTTCGCTGTCCATCCCATATATTCTGCTGCCTGGGCGGCAGTCGGAAAGCTCTTGTAAATTGCTCCGGGATATCCCGCAGTCTGCGCTTTACATTCCTCCCAGGTATGAAAAATACCGGTTGCTCTTCCTTTTTTTACTGCATAAAATTTTACGGCCATTTTTATCTCCCTTCTGAAACCTATTTATTTTACCACAAATACATCTTATTTCAATGTCTATCTTGCATTTATTTCCAAAAAATAAGTATATTTTTTCTTCTTATGAAATAGGATTTATAAATTATCTGAGGAAATCCATCTTATGTCTGAACCATGTTCCCAGGAAATCGTCCTGTCACAGGACTATACAGAATTTCTTACCGTTGCCCTTTCCATTACCCCGGAATTATTAAATCTGTTCCGTGGCGTATGTTACCAGCAGATCGATCCGCGCTATTTTACCATCTACACGCCGGTGAACAATGTAAATACCATTTCGCTGAACCAGTTTTCCTATAATCTTTTTCCGAAATTATACGGGGAAATGTCCACCGCCGCACTTGAAATATCGGGGATTACAAGGATTGCCAGCCAGCCCGTCCTGAACCTGAAGGGACAGGGCGTTCTGATTGGAATTGCGGACAGCGGAATTGATTTTACCCATCCTGCTTTCCGCGATGCCTATGGACGTACCCGTATCCTGCGGCTCTGGGATCAGACAGATCCGACAGGTCCTGCCCCGAAAGGAATCTCCTATGGTACAGAATACACAGAAGATGACATCAATCTTGCACTGGCTTCCTCTTCGCCTTCTTCGATTGTAAGGGAAAGAGATTCGAGCGGTCATGGCACATTTCTTGCTGGTGTTGCCGCAGGTTCACAGGATCTGACGAATAATTTTTCCGGAGCAGCACCGGAATCCCGGCTGATTGTGGTAAAGCTGAAACCCGCCAAAAATTTTCTGAGAGATTTCTACTTTATTTCCCCGGATGCTGCCGCCTATCAGGAAAATGACATCATGCTTGCGATTAATTATATCCGCAGATGCGCCAGTGAACTTGGGCTTCCGCTCTCCATCCCCTTTGGTCTCGGCAGCAATCTCGGCGGTCATGACGGATATTCCTCTCTCTCCAATATCATCAACAGTACTTCAAGGCTTCCGGGTTTCTGCATCACTGCCCCTACCGGAAATGAAGGTAACAGCAGACAGCACTGTTCCGGTGTCATTACGGACACTTCCACTCCCTCTGTCATCGAATTTTCCGTGTCCCCCGATGTACCTGGCATTTTTATGGAATTATGGGGGCAGGCACCCGCACTTCTCTCCATTTCTATTCAGTCGCCAACCGGCGAGAGTACCGGACGTATCTTTGCAAGACCCGGTGATTTCCGCAGATTCCGTTTCATCTTTGACCGTTCCAGAATCACGGTTTACCACGATCTGACGGAATTTGACGTGGGCGACGAAGTAATTGTCATCCGCATCCAGGATCCGACCGAAGGAATCTGGAAAATTTCCGCCTACTCTAATACCGGATATACCTCCTATGATGCCTACTTTCCCGGCAGCAGCATGATTGGGGAAAATGCTTACTTTCTGACACCGGATCCTGACATAACCCTGACCGATCCTTCCGGAGCTGACAGTATTTTATCTGTTTCCGGCTACGACCCGATCAGCGGGGCATTCTATCCCGAATCCGGACGCGGCTTTACCCGGGGCGGCAGATATAAACCTGATATCTGTGCTCCCTGTACCGCCATCACCGGTCCGAATCTGCACGGCGGATATGAAATGCGAAGCGGTACGAGTGCCGCATCCGCCCTGACCGGTGGTGCGTGCGCCCAGCTTCTTACCTGGGCTGTAACAAATGAAAATCTTCCCCTGATTACTTCCTCCGGCATCAAAAGTCTTCTAATCCGCGGAGCAACACGCATGCCCGGCACCTCCTATCCATCCCGTCAGTGGGGATATGGCACACTTGATGTATACAATGCCTTTGAAGTTCTGCGCCTGGGTGGCAATAACCTGTAAAACTTTCTTGCACACACTGTCTGATTATGTTATTATAAAGAAATGTAAAAAATACTCAGGAGGATATTTCATGAATAAGAAACGAATTGTTCTTTCCCTGTTTCTCTGCGTTCTGCTGTTTTCATTTGCAGGATGCTCCAGCAATAAGAATCAGGAAAATAACAAAACTGCAAAAGTAACCAGTGTGGATGACCTTTCCGGAAGTAAAATCGGAGTACAGATCGGTACTACCGGTGATATTTATGCCTCCGACATGGAGGATGATGGTTCCGGAACTGTCGTTGAAAAATACAATAAAGGTTCTGATGCTATCCAGGCATTAAAACAGAACAAAATCGACTGTGTCATTATTGATGACGAACCTGCAAAAGCATTTGTCGAGAAAAATAGGGATTTAAAGATTCTTCCCGAAGAATTTGCCGTGGAAGATTATGCCATCTGTATTTCCAAAGACAACAGTGACTTAAAAAACAAGATTAATGCTGCATTGAAAGAACTTCAGGAAGACGGTACACTTGACATGATTAAGAAAAATTACACCGGAACAGATGCAGAAAAAGGAAACTATCCTTATGTCATCCAGGACGTGGATCGCTCTGCCGGCAAGCTTGTCATGGCAACCAATGCCGCATTCAAGCCTTATGAATATTATGACGGCGGCAGCATTACCGGCCTTGACGTTGATATGATGCATGCTATCTGTGACAAACTTGGTATGTCCCTCGAAATTGAGGATATCGAATTCGATGCGATTATCAATGCCGTCCAGTCCGGAAAGGCAGATGTGGGTGTTGCCGGCATGACCGTTACGGAAGATCGTTTAAAATCTATTGATTTTACAAATTCTTACACCACTTCCAAACAGGTTATCATTGTAAAAGATGAAAATGCATCTGTCCAGAAAATGTCTTTTGCTGAAAAGCTCAAAGAAAACTTTATTACAGACAACAGATGGCAATACATTGCAAAAGGTCTTTTAAATACTATCATTATCACTGTATTTGCAATTATTATCGGTATTGTACTCGGTTTCCTGATTGCAATTATCCGTACCAGCCATGATAAAAACGGCGGCTTTACCATTTTGAATTTCATCTGCCGCTTATATCTTACGATTGTCCGTGGAACACCTGTTATGGTACAGCTGTTAATTATTTACTTCGTTATCTTCGCTTCCGTCGATATCAGTAAAATTATAGTTGCCATTATTGCTTTCGGTCTTAACTCTGCCGCTTACGTTGCAGAAGTGGTCCGTTCCGGTATTATGGCCGTTGACGAAGGACAGTTTGAAGCCGGACGAAGTCTCGGACTTACTTACCGCATGACCATGACAAGCATTATTCTTCCACAGGCAGTAAAGAATATCCTTCCTGCACTTGGAAATGAATTTATCAGCCTGTTAAAAGAAACTTCCATCAGTGGTTACATCGGACTTGCCGATCTGACACGAGGCGGTGTCATCATCCAGAGTCTGACTTACGAGGCATTTCTTCCATTAATTGCCGTTGCCCTGATTTATCTTGCAATTGTATTACTGCTTTCCGCAGGTGTAAATAAATTGGAAAGGAGCCTGAGATCAAATGAACGATAATATACTGATTAATGTTACTGATTTGAAAAAAACTTTTGGGGATCACGAGGTTTTAAAAGGAATCAATACCACCATTTCAAAAGGCGAGGTAATTGCCATCATCGGTCCTTCCGGCTGTGGAAAATCAACTTTCCTGCGTTCCCTGAACCTGCTGGAAGTTCCTACTTCCGGTACAATTACATTTGAAGGTACTGACATTACGGACAAATCTGTTGATATCAATAAAATGCGCCAGAAAATCGGCATGGTATTCCAGCAGTTCAATCTGTTCCCTAACATGACCGTAAAACAGAATATCATGCTTGCCCCGGTAAAACTGGGCATCATGAACTCTGAGGATGCAGAAAAAAAAGCCATGGAACTTCTCGGCAGAATCGGACTTCCGGACAAAGCGGATGCCTATCCTGCCATGCTCTCCGGTGGTCAGAAACAGCGTATCGCCATTGCCCGCTCCCTCGCCATGAATCCGGACGTCATGCTCTTCGACGAACCAACCTCCGCCCTCGATCCGGAAATGGTCGGCGAAGTATTAAACCTCATGAAACAGCTTGCCGCTGACGGCATGACCATGGTAGTCGTAACACACGAAATGGGATTCGCCCGCGAAGTAGCCAGCCGTGTCATCTTCATCAACGAAGGAATCATCCAGGAAGAAAACAAACCGGAAGAATTCTTCAAAAATCCAAAAAATCCACGACTCCGTGACTTCCTTTCACGGGTATTATAAATAGGTAATTGCGAAACACTTAAATTTTTGTAAATGCATATGCAAATGAAACATTACACGAAGGCACGCTCCCGCTACATTCGGCTGGTAGCGGTACTAAGATGCTAAAATACAGCATCTAAGTGCCGACCGCCTCATAGTACCTTCTTAGTAATTGTTTGATTTGCATATACAATAAAGATAAATTATGAGTTTCGCAATTAACTAGTATTATAAAAACCGGGGCTGGCACACTGAAATTAGTGTGTCAGCCCCGATGTTCTTATGATTTTCTGATAAACCTCGTCTTACATTTCGGACAGGTAATCTCTATTCTTCCTTTATGTCTCGGTATTCTGATTTTCTGCCCGCAATCCGGACATTTAAATATTTTATAACTCTGAAACTGCCTTCCGATTACCGGAATCTTCTTAAACTTCCCGATAAAACGTTCATATGCCATCTCTTCCTTATATCTTGCCTGAATATTTCTTGAAAATGTCCTGAAATACGCATAAACCAGAACCGCCACCGACAATACATACAGCAAACTGTTCCGTGCAAATGTCGAAATCAGAAGCAGCACCAATGCTCCAACAATCAGAGTCCTGCCAAATCGATCCGTACCATACCTTCCATACATAAAACGTGCCAATTTTTCCTTCATCTGCCATCCTCCTTCTTTTTGCAATTCATATCAGTAATTAATTGTAAAACTCATAACAATATCTATTATATATGCAAATAAGCAATTACTAAGAAGGTACTATGAGGTAGGTACTAAGGAGGGACCCAATTTATTGGGAAGATTCCTTAGTACAATCGGTATTTAGTACCGCTACCCACGCACTAGGGAGGGACCCGGTAAACCGGGAAGATTCCCTAGTGCCATAGCCGAATGTAGCGAGAGCGTGCCTTCGTGTAATGTCTTATTTGCATATGCATTTACAAAAATTTAAGTGTTTCGCAATTAACTATTAATTGCTATAACTTTACCTTTTACTTGTGAACCCTCTGTTTCCATCCTCTAAAAAATAAATAAAAACTGTCTAAAGAATGCATTGACTTCTCTTTATTTTACGTTATAATACTTTCATAGTAAACAGTTTCCTTTTGAACTATTTTATTTTTATGGAGAAAATCTTATGAATGATCATTTTGAACTTCTTATTATGGGGCAGCAATTCAAAAAATTATATGAAAAATGCTATGGTCATATTATGCAGACCTACGGATTGAAGAAAATTGACATTGATGTTTTATATTTTCTATCACATTCCGGAAAACAGGATACCGCAAAGGATATTGCAAATCTGATCTATGTTTCAAAAGCACATGTCTCAAAGGCCATTGAGAATCTTCACCAGAAGGCACTTATTGATCTGATTGCAGATCCTTCCGACCGCAGATATGTGCATATCAGTATTTCAGGGAGTGGACAGCAGATTGTGGACGAAATAAAGCAAATCCGGGCTAAGACTGAGAAAATATTGTTTGATGGCATTTCTCCGGAAGATCGGGAACTTCTTCTCCGGCTGAGTTACCAGATCGCAGACAATATTGACCACGCACTGCAAACCCAGCTGTAAAACACCTTAAACCATAATACTACTCTGATAACAGACTATTATCTACTCTTTCTATTATCAGGTCATTGGTTGTTAAATAATCCTGTGCATAAAGCATATAACTATATCCGTCTGCTTTTAATATATCATATAGCAGAATTCCCTTTGGAGTTTCCGAAGCAACTGCCTGATTCTTCTTTATTATATTAAATTCAGAATCGTATATTGCATAATATATGGCAGCCCCCATATAAGATTCACCTTTATTTAAAATGTCACTGCTATAATATAATACAAACTCATTACCTTTTTTACAGAAAACTGCCGGTTCCTGATCTGCCTCCGCCGGCAGTAATTCAATTTCTCCGCTCCATGTCTGACCTTTATCCTCAGATTTTTTTAATATTATTGCAGAATTTCCCTTATCCAGTTCTTCCTTTTCATAGACTGCATATATATCATTGCCGTCATTTATAATATCAACATCTTCAATATTATGTCTGTCATCCGTTATATCTGAAATAAATGTCCAGTTTTTCAAATCCTCGGAAGAATAAAAATGTAAAATATATTCCCCATTTTCTTCGTCTTCATTTGCTCTATTCACATTTCCTATTATTTCAGTAACTGTCATATAATAAACACCATCTATCAAAGATATTGTTGGATCAATCTGAAGATTCTGACTTTGCATAATAATCTCATTACTTATAACTTCCTGATTATCATCAAACTTAACAATGCCTGTTTCATGCTCAAAATTTCCGTATACCAGAATATTTTCTTCCTCTATTGTATCTACCCAGTTGACTTTTATGCCATCATATTTCTTTTCGATTTTTCCATCAGCACTTAATAATGTCAGATATCCATCCACCCCGGTTACCACTTTCCCTTTGTAAAACTTCGCATCTGTGCTATGTAATTCATCCACTTTCAAAAATTCAGACAAATCAGAACCTTTTGTTACCTTCTCTCCCCCGGTCTCTTTCTTACTTCCACATCCGCTAAAACAAATTACAAGCATCAATTCCAAAAGAAATAATATCCTTCTTTTACTCATCTGTTTTTCTCCTTATCGAAAAATCTGATGGCAAAATTCGCATCAGATTTTTCATTTACCATATTATTATTTCAATTTTTATCATTTAACCGCGCATCTCGATCAGCGGTCCGCCTGTTTTTTCTATATATTCCCTTGTAATGGTTACTTTTCCAATATTATCATCTTTTGGTATCTCATACATAATATCTAACATATATTCTTCCAGTACGGCTCTTAACGCTCTTGCACCGGTCTTCTTCTCCAGTGCTTTCTCGGCAATTGCCTGCATCGCACCTTCGTCAAATTCCAAATCCACTTCATCAAGCTCCAACAGTTTCTGATACTGCTTCAGAATCGCATTCTTCGGCTCTTTCAATACCTGCACCATCATATCACGGTCTAATTCCTTTAAGGTAAAGAGAATCGGAAGCCTTCCGATAAACTCTGGTATCATTCCAAAATTCCTGATATCTTCTACCGTTACTTTCTCCAAAACATCCTGTTTATCATATTTATCTTTTAAATCTGCCTTAAATCCGATGGAACTCTCCGTATTCAGCCGCTGTTTGATGATCTCGTCCAGTTCCGGGAACGCACCGCCGCAGATGAAGAGAATATTCTTCGTATTTACCGTGGTAAGCGGAACCATCGCATTCTTGCTGTTTGCTCCCACCGGAACTTCTACGTCGCTCCCCTCCAGAACCTTTAACAGGCCCTGCTGTACGGCTTCCCCGTTGATATCCCTCGTTGTCGTGTTTCTCTTTCTTGCCAGCTTATCAATCTCATCGATAAAGATAATTCCGACTTCCGCACGATCCACATCATTATCTGCTGCCGCAAGTAATTTTGATACAACACTTTCGATATCGTCACCGATATATCCGGCTTCTGTCAGGGAGGTTGCATCCGCAATGGCAAGCGGAACATCCAGTATCTTTGCCAGTGTTTTTACCAGATAGGTCTTTCCGCATCCGGTCGGTCCAATCATTAACATATTGGACTTCTCGATTTCCACATCCTCATTCTCCTGCTGCCTTACAATCCTCTTGTAATGATTGTAAACAGCCACACTGATGGCTTTCTTCGCCTGCTCCTGTCCAATGACATATTCATCCAGTTTTTCCTTGATCTTATGCGGTGGAAATACCTTATTGATATCGATCGGCGGCTCTTTCTTCTCACCTTTCGCTCTCTTCTTAACCTTCTGTCTGGTTCCCATTCCCGGAAAATCAGCGAGATTTAAAAAACTGATATTGGGAAATCCATTCATTCCACCAGGATTCTGCGTTTTCTTCTCTTCCGTCTCCTGTACCTCCGGAGCGTCTTCTCCTTCAGAAGCTGCCGCAGCTTCGTTCTCCTGCAGTTCTTTGTCCTCCTGCTTTGCTTCCTGTGGATTTCCCCACATTTTATTGAACATCTCCATATCTGCCATCTGACCCAGTCCGGCAAGATTCAGATTAGAAAAATCCGTGGCATTGACCGTATCAAATGTTTTCTGCATACAATCCGGGCAGACACATATATTTCCCGGCATTACAATCATCTTTCCTGTTTTGCTTTCCGGTCGCCTGCATATATAACAAATCTTTTCGTATTCATCATCCCTGTACTCTTTGCTCATGTTTTCCTCCATCGAAAAAATAGATAAGAATTATAAATTCCTATCTATTTTATCGTACTTTTTCTATTTGGTAAAGTATTGTTTTTCTTATTTTTCTGTAAATTTATAGCAATTATCTGCTTTTTCCAATCAGTTTATTCAGGTCATCATAGGAGCAGAGTGTAACTTCTATCTCTTTCTCTTTGTACTGATTTCCGTTGGCTCTCATAACCGTGAGTTTTACGGTATCGCCAACTGCATAATAATTCATCTTTTCCTGAAGGTCATCGTAAGAGGATACCTCTTCTCCATCCACGGCTACCACAACATCACCAATCTGGACACCAGCCTTATCTGCCGGGCTTCCTTCTGCAATTCCTTTCAGATATGCTCCTTCCGGAATGTTATACATCTGGTTTGTGGAAGAATCAATCGATACCGCTGAAGTGATTCCAATGTATCCTTTTTCGCTTTCATCTACTTTTTCCTTCGGCTCTTTGTTCATCAACTCATTGATGATATCCTTTGCCTGTGAGATAGGAATTGCATATCCCATGCCTTCAATGCTTGAGGAGGAAGAAGAACTTGAGGACTGTTTTGCAAAGTTAATTCCGATTACTTCGCCCTTCATGTTAATCAATGCACCGCCGCTGTTACCGCCATTGATGGAAGCATCCGTCTGGATTGCACTGATTGTTGTATTCTCAACGGTCAGATCCCTGTTTAAAGCACTGACATAACCTACTGTTACGGACTGTCCATAACCAAGTGCATTACCAATGGCAATAACCTGATCGCCGACTTCGAGTTCATCGGAATCACCCAGTGTTGCAATGCTGATTGCCTGGCTTGTTTCTTCTGACAGCTCGCTTAATTTTATTGCGATAACTGCAATATCGTTGGAAGCATTTGTTCCTTTTACATATGCCGTATCAACAGAAGAACCATCTGCAAACTCTACAGTAAGGCTTGTTGTACCTTCTACTACATGGTTATTTGTTACCATCAGAAGCTCGGTATCATTTGTTCCAATGATAATTCCGGAGCCTGCACCGCTTACCTGATAAGTTCCGCCATACATAAACGGATTGGAGCTTGATTTATAAATCGATGTGCTGGTTATCGACACAACTGATGGAAGTGTTGCTTTTGCAACATCCGATACAGAAAGTGTAGATGTACCTGATGATTTATCCGCTGTTACTACATCAGAGCTGCCAGAACTGATTTCATTCAGACTGTTCTTTGTAGAAGCGATGGAAGTACTCTTCTTGTAATCATCCGATGATACATAATGGTCTTTCATGTATTTATATCCTGCTCCTAATACCGCACCGTTAATCAGAACCGTTACTAATACACAGGCAACCCCTGTACGGTAAACTTTTCCGGTTGTAACCGGTTTCTTCTGTTTTACTTTCTTTGCCTTTTTCTTCTTGCCTCTGGTATTGTTTTCTTCTGCAAATGCAGCACCGGTTCCCGGCTGCCATGCATGTTCATCTGCCTGCTGTGTATAGGAATTGTCCTGATAAGCACCGTCATATGCTGCATTTGTATGATAGGTTGTTTCACTGTTAAAGTTTCTTCCATAATGATAGGTACTGTCCTGTGCCTGGCTCTCAGTGTTCTGACCTCCGGCTGCTTCCTGATTTACCTCCTGTCCCATGGTTGTCTGATTTGTATCTGAGGACTGTGAATCTGTTCCCTGTGGTCTGTAAAAATCATTATCCATTGTTGTTTCCTCACTTTCTTTATATTCTTTATTTTCTATGGTTTGAATTCTATCAGCCGTTTGTGTTAAAAATGTGAAGAAAACTTGTTTATTTTATGATTCAGTTCTGACCTGCATAATCTTCGATGCGGATCGTTTTTAATCCGGTTTCCTTACGGATTGCCTCGCTGATGGTTTCTACTGTATCCGATGGTGTATATTCCTCTTCCGGGAACAGGAACTTGTGAAGCTGGGTTACATTATAGGAAAATCCTGCTGCCACCACTGTCGAACCGGAATCCAGCGTAATATGCATATCATCCGTTGTTTCCAATGTATATGGGAAGGAAGATGTCTCACCGAAGGAGAAATTCAGAATCACAGGCACCAGTTTCATAACATCATCATAAGGAATACTGGTCTTGAAAATCTTTTCCTCCGACTGGAAAATTTCATCACACATGGCAAGTACGTTCTGAAGTCCTGCTTCTTTTGCCTTTGCAACCATCTTCGTAATAACATTCCGCTGTCTTGCTGCACGTCCGTAATCGTTGTTGAGGGACGTACCATCTTCCAGATAGATCGGGGTATAACGGATACGGCTGTAAGCTGTTGCCTGAAGTCCGTCCAGATGGATATTGTCTCCCCATTGTGTAAGATCCGGGGAATGCATACCGGTAACTTTTCTGGTTTCCGTCAGGTATCCATTCACATATACCATCTCTTCTTCTGTCAGATTTACTTCTATTCCGCCTAATAAATCAATAATCTCTGCAAGTCCGTTGAAATTTACTGCCACATAATCTTTGATATTCAAATCAAGATTTGCATTCAGGGTATTTACCGCCGCCTGTGCACCGCCTGCATTATAGGCATAATTCACCTTAAAATACGGATATACCTTGTCCGTCTTTCCATCCGCACCAATAATCTTCATGTAGGTATCACGGTATATGGACAGAATCTTGACCGCACTGGTCTCTTTGTGAATACTGAGAATCATGATACAGTCACTTCCGCCGGTCGGACGGTCTAATTCCGAACCGTTATCCAGTCCGAACAATGCAATGTTCATGTAATTATCCAGAATACTCAGATCTATTTCATCATTGGTCTGAATCTGATCCTGATTATAATCCTGATCATAAATGTTCTGATAACCATCCTTATCCACCATACCTGCCATAAACTGCTGGCCCCATGAAGACTTGATAAACCACTGTCCTAGATTCGAATTCAACAACCAACTTGTTGAATTTGGCATTGCATATAAAACAATGACACCTGCAAACAAGATTGCGATTATGGATTCAAGTGTGATCATTAATTTCTGTGCAACACTTCTTCTTCCTTTACTCATATTTTTCTTCTTCTTTCCTCTTTTCCTGGTTTTTGGCTTCTGTTCTTCATCATCATATTCTATAAATTCAAAATCGTCCAGATCATTCACTCTGCTCATTGTCGTTCTCCCCTGTATTCTTATTTTTTCTGTTTCCGCTGTCAAGATATGTTTCATATTCTGACAGATTCTGTTCTTCATCTTCTTCCGTTAGTTCTGTATAAACTCCGGTCAGTTTCTTTAATTTCTTATCGATATCCAGCACCATGGATGATGGCTGGTAGTCATCTTCCCCGAAAAGGTACTCATGCAATTTACATACATTATAGGCATGCCCCTTTGCAACGACACAGGATACTTCATCCATCTTCACATCCGCATTATAGGTAAATGGATAACCTGTCGTGGAATCCATGGAAAAATCCAGCAGCACCGGAATCAAATCCATGACTTCATCATAGGTAAGACTGGTCTTAAAGATATCATTCTCTGACTTGAACACCTCATCGCACAGGCTTAACACCTGTGAAAGTCCCGCTGATTTTGCCTTTTCCACAAGCTGCGTCAGCACGATTCTCTGTCTTGCCGTTCTTCCGAAATCATTATTATAAACCGTTCCATCCTCCATATAGAGTGCCGTATAACGAATTCTGCAATAGGCTGTCGCCTGCAATCCATTCAGATGTATCTTCTGCCCATACTGATAGATATCATCCGCATCCATGCCGGTAATCATTCTTGTTTCCGTCAGATAGCCATTCACATACATCTGTTCTTCCTCGGTAAGATTGACATCCACACCGCCCAGCAAATCAATAATGGTAGCAATTCCATTAAAATTTACCGTCACATAATCCTTGATATCCAGGTCAAAATTCTGATTCAGTGTGTTAATCGCACCCTCCGGACCGCCGCTTGCATATGCTGCATTTATCTTGCTGTAAAACGGCTGTCTTCCATTATAAATCTTCTGATAGGAATCCCGGTATACAGAAACCAGTTTTACCTCTTTGCTCTCTGTATTAATGCTGACCACCATAATCGTATCGCTGTTACTTGCCGACAGTTCCTGTTCCCTGCTGTCCAGTCCGAATAACGCGATATTCAGGTATTTGTCCAGTTTTATGGTATCAATATCCGTATTCTGTACAATCTCCTGTTCTTTAAACTCCGTATCAAAAATATTCTGGTAATTTTCCTCTGTAATGGTAATTCTGGTAATATATTTCCCCAACGGTGTCGATAACAGTTTTATCTTTGCATCCGGTGTCAACAGCAGCACCACCGCTGCTAACAATACAAGTGATACAATCACATGATAAATAAGAAATACTACCTTCAGTACCTTTGTTTTCTTTCTGCCAGTGGAATGATTCATCCCTTCCGTTTCCACAAGCATTTCCTCTTCATTAATTCCCATAGAACCTCCATCTTTGGTTGCATCCGCAATCACTCATACATGATACGGATTTTTAATATGCATTCTTATTTACAAACCCCTTAAATATCGTCAGAAACAGGATTTTGATATCAAAACCAAAGGTCCAGTTTTCTATATAATATAAATCATATTCGATACGCTTCATAATCGAGGTATCACCACGGTAGCCATTTACCTGCGCCCAGCCGGTAAGTCCCGGTCTTACCTGGTGCTTTACCATATACCTCGGAATCTCTTCCTTGAACTTCTCTACAAAAAACGGACGCTCCGGTCTCGGACCGACCAGACTCATATCGCCCTTTAATATATTAAAAAACTGCGGAAGTTCGTCAATACTTGTACTGCGGATAAACTTTCCGACTCCGGTAACCCTTGCATCACCCTTGGTTGTCCAGCACTTCTTTTCCTCACTCTCCGGCTGAACCACCATGGAACGGAATTTATACATCTGAAATGGCTTATTGTGAAGTCCGACCCTGTCCTGCCTGTAAATAAGCGGTCCCGGTGAAGTTGCCTTAATCAGTATGGCTACCACCAGCATAATCGGCGAAAACAGAATAATCCCAAACAATGCCCCGACAATGTCCACACATCGCTTGATAAAACTGTTAAATGCATTGGACAATGGCACATAACGGATATTGATAACCGGAAGTCCCAGTAAATCTTCCGTATACGGCTTTGTCGGAATAATCTTCATATAATCCGGAATAAACTTTGTATGGACACCGGATTTTTCACATTCCGCAACCACACGTTCCAGTTTGCTGTATTCGCTCAGTCCCAGAGTAATGGCGATCTCATCCAGTTTATTTTCCGGAAGAATTACTTCCAGATTTGCAATACGGCCAAGCACCTTGATCCCGCGGTACTCTGTTCCACTCTCAACATTATCATCGAGAATTCCCATGACCGTATACCCCCACTGCGGATTCGCCTTTATTCTGTCAATATATCCTTCCGCACTTTGACTGTAGCCAATCAGAAGAATATGCTTCTGATTAAATCCCTGTTTGCGGAATGCGCGCAGGGTCATATGGATCCCCAGCCGGATAATAATGCAGAATATAATATTGATACAGTAAAATATAAATGCCATTTCTCTGGAGAAATGCTGTTGTTTGGTAATAAACAGTATGGTAATCAGCAGCAGTTCTCCCAGAGAGTTTGCCTGAACAATTTTACTGATTTCAACCCTTCGTCCCATAACCCGCTTCGGCGAATATAATCCCAAAGCCCAGTACAGCATAAGGAACAGCGGCACAATCCACATCAGTGCCAACATATAGCCGCCAAAGCTTAATTTTGACTGTATTCCGACAAACAGCGGACTTTTGAATTTCAAATACCATGCCAGTATATAGGACAGTACAATAGTTACTACATCCAAGGCACAGTGAAGTTTATTTAAAAACTTCTGATTGTCTTTTATCATAAACAACGATCTCCTCAAACATTACGTCTCGCAAAAAATTCTTTCGCATACAGGAATGTATTCCTGATTAATTCACCCTCTATAATAATATAATTTACCAGATTCCTCTTTTTAAACTTTACTTTTCTGCATTTTTGAAATGTGTGCAGACCTTCCCTGAGTCCTTCCAGATAGACCTTTCCAAATCCTCGCTTTACAAAAAACAGATATTTGACAAATGTACCTGCAAGCAGCGGCAGGAAATTCAGGACAAGCTGGACTGCCGGCATATTCTTATAATTCAGATAGATCGAGTTTCTCGCAGCAAGCCTTACCTTGAATTCATTGTATCTGGATCCGCTGGTCGCACTTCCGATATGATAAACCAGTGCTTTTGGACAATATTCATTATAATATCCTTCGATTCTTGCCCGGTATCCCACATCGATGTCTTCCAGATACGCAAAATGCATCTCATCAAATAAACCAATCTTCTTAAATACTTCCCTGCGGTAAATCGCAGCTCCCGCACAGGCGGAAAATACCCGGCAGGGTTTAGTATACCGTTCCACGGGCTGGCCGGTTCCCCGCTGGAATGCCCATCCAACCACGGAATACATATCTCCCGCATCATCCATGATGCTCCTGTCATGATAGGATATCATCCTGCTGCTTACGGAGAAAATCCGTTTTGACGAACTTATGTGATTGTACAATTCTTTTATGTAATCTTTGTGAACAACTGTATCATTATTGAGCAAAATAACATATTCCGTCCTGCTCTCACGGATTCCCTTATTTACGGCAATGCTGAATCCGTAATTCTTATCCATCTCTATTAACCGGATCTCCGGATAGTTTTCTTTTATAAATTCCCGGCTTCCATCGGCAGAGCAATTATCTACGATCAATGTGACAAACTCTTTAAAACTCTGCTCTTCCAATGACTTCAGACACTCCCTTAAATACTCTATCCCATTATAATTGGGGATTACTACTGTTACTTTCATCCAAATAATTCTCCTCGTTATCTCAAACCTCTTATCTGTTCCTACCTAACTTTTTGATTATATCATCTTTTCCTATATTTAACAATCCTTTTTTCCAGACAGCAAAAACAGACAGACCTGTATGAGATCTGCCTGTTCTCCTGCATTATCGATTCTGCTGCTTTATTTCTTTAATGAACTGATTCCGCTCCACTTCTGATCTTTCTCAGAAATAATCAGGTCTTCTTTTGTCATTCCTTCCGGCATCGGCCATTTTACACCGATTTCAGGATCATCCCATTTTAAACCGCCTTCATCATTTGGATGATAGAAATCGGTACATTTATAGGCAAATTCTGCGGAATCTGAAAGTACTACAAATCCGTGTGCAAAGTTCTTCGGAATGAAGAACTGCTTTTTATTCTCTGCGGAAAGAAGTACACCATACCACTGTCCATATGTCTTTGAACCCGGTCTTAAATCCACTGCCACATCAAATACTTCACCGCTTACAACTCTTACCAGTTTATCCTGTGGGAAGTTAATCTGGAAATGCAGGCCACGGAGAACACCTTTTTTAGAGCTTGACTGGTTGTCCTGTACGAACTCCTGGTCGATGCCTGCTGCCTTATAATCATTATAATTATAAGTTTCCATAAAGTATCCTCTTTCATCTCCGAATACTGCCGGTGTAATTACCTTTAATCCTTCGATTTCACATGTTTCAACTGTTATCTTTCCCATGACATTTCTTCCTTTCCTGTTTCTTATAATCCGTTTGCAATATCTGTAAGATACTGTCCGTATTCTGTCTTCATCAGAGGTTTTGCAAGTTCAAGAAGCTGCTCCCTGTCGATGAATCCTCTCTTATATGCAATCTCTTCGATACAGGAAATGTAAAGTCCCTGTCTCTTCTGGAAAGCGGATACGAAATCCGCTGCAGCAAGAAGCATATCGTGATTTCCGGTATCAAGCCATGCAAATCCACGTCCGAGTGTTTCTACATGAAGATTTCCTCTTCTTAAATATTCATTGTTTACGGATGTAATTTCGATTTCTCCTCTTGCGGAAGGTTTTACGTTCTTAGCAATCTCTACTACATCGTTATCATAGAAGTACAATCCCGGAACTGCATAGTTTGACTTTGGATTTTCCGGTTTTTCTTCGATGGAAAGTGCCTTTCCTGTCTCGTCAAATTCTACCACGCCATATTCTCTCGGATCTTTTACATAGTAACCAAAGATAGTTGCACCTTCTTTTCTCTCGGCTGCTCTCTTTAATACCTGTGAAAAGCTCTGTCCGTAGAAGATGTTATCGCCAAGTACAAGTGCCACATTGTCGCTGCCAATGAATGATTCGCCAATGATGAATGCATCTGCAAGTCCTCTCGGGCTTTCCTGCACGGCATACTGGATATCCATGCCGAGCTGGGAACCATCCTGGAGAAGTTCCTTAAATACCGGCAAATCCCTCGGTGTGGAGATAATCAGTACCTCGCGGATTCCTGCAAGCATCAGGGTTGATAATGGATAATAAATCATCGGTTTGTCATATACCGGCATAATCTGTTTTGAAATTGCCTTTGTCAGCGGATACAGACGTGTTCCTGAACCGCCAGCTAAAATAATACCTTTCATGGTTCTACCTCTCTTCTTTATTGATTCAGATTCAAATAGTTTTCTCTTACTCTTCTATTCTAAAAGATTACCTTACGTCACCTTCAAGTACTTTTTTTATTTAATAATATGTCACTGCAATAACCTGATAGGTTGCATTCATGGCTATTGCAAAGTACATCAGGCAGACTGCCATAACCAGCGGTTTTCTCGCTTTCTCCGGAAAGAGACGAATGATACCGGACAGTCCCGCCGTGATAAACACAGCAAGTGGAATCCACATCGGCAGACAATATCTTCCCTGTGGCTGGAAATCATTGAAATAGGAATAGTATACACTGATTCCGACGGTAATGATGATACTTCCAACCAATGCAATATGAAACAGTACTTTCTGCTTTACTTCATAGATTTCACGAATCTTCTTTGTAAATACATTTCCCGCAATTCCTGCAACGAACAGCACTTTTACAATAATATAAGATGCAGCTGGAAGTGCTACCAGAAACCAGCCGAATCTTCCAATAAAGCCGTCCACACTATAATGAATCCATCCCATTTCTTTCAGCATATAGCCAAGGGAATATCCCATCTTAGATGGTGTCTGCCGGTTATGCGGCTTTAATTCCTCCACGGCATGAAGTTCTCCGCATTTTCTGCTGGCAGTAAGTCCCAGAATATCCCCGTCATAGATAATATAACTCCGGATAAACCACCATCCTGCTACAATCAGTACTGCAAGAACTACCCAGCCGATTCTCTTTGCAAGAAAGATTCCTTTCTTCTCGATCTCTTTGTCCGTCAGAACAGATAAAACGCAAAATACCGCCGCCATCAGAATAACACCATAGGCATTATAGTAGGACAACAGACAGATTCCGATTCCCACACCAAGAAAAATTGTTGACCGGAAAGACCATTTCTTTTCATTTCCTTCGAGAATGGCATAAATAATCCATGCCACGGAAAAGATACAGAGTGCATCACAGTTCACATAAGCGGAGATAAAAATAAACTGTGGCAGCAATGTAACCAGTATAATGAACATCCAGCTGTAAATTCCGCGAAACAGCTTCTTGCCGATGCGGATAGTGAAATATGCTGTTCCCACCGAGAAGAACACACTTGCCATTCTCGCTGCAAGCTGGATTGCCTGCAAGTCAGTGGTAAAGATAGATGTGATCTTCATAAACACTGCACTGACCATATAACTTAAGATCGGAGTAAATGCATAGGAAATTCCCCAGGCATCATCCATAACATACGGTGTATCACCTTTTGGCAGCTTTCCAAACTGATAAATATAATCCGGTATTTTATAACGGAACGGTTCATCCGGACATTCGCCAAACGGAATCAGAATTGCCCACATGGTATACAGAATAAATACCGATATCAGAAACAGAATTTCTATTTTGGTATCTCTGCTAATCGTTACTTTCTTCATCTTCCACATCCTTTTTCGTAATAAGTAAAATCGCAAATGCCGCAACGGCACAGTTAAGCAGTATCGTCAATATCTTTGCCGCACGCGGGATATCACTCGCATATCCCAAACCGGTTACGAGTCTCAGTACAAACAAAATAACAGCCAATGACACAATTCGGAATGTACTGACAGAATTTTTTACAAAAACTGCAAACAGGATAACTCCCGTAACAGCCATTACCACAAGGGATGCCATCAGATAATCCCTGAGCCACTCCCTGGCAGAAGCTGCTTCCAACGGATTTACCAGGATTCCCGTTATCTTCAGCACAGTCGGTCCTGATGGATTCACATGGATATCCCGGAATACGATTTTCAGTTTTTTTACATCTTTCTTTATTACAACTGTAAAATTATCCTGAGACAGTTCTACTGATTCTACACTTTGATATCCGGTTCCATTATCGTACTGAAATTCGATTCCCCCACAGAATGTCAGGGAAAGATCCGATGCAATCTGTACGGCATCCACATATCCCTGCACATCCTTCAGCACGATCTGCGGATTTTCTCCGGTTACTTCCAGATAATCTCCCTTATCTTCACAGTCCGTAAGCTCAAATGAAGTATAATTATTCCACTCTGCACTCTCATAATTGTCCTTACCCGACATGGAAATAATGCGTATATTTCTGCTATTAATCAGATACATACATACAATTTCCACGACAAGAAGTACAAGAAACAGCACTGCGATTTTTATTTTATTTCTATTTTTTCTGATTTCCATATATTCCTTAACCTTAAACAGATGTTTTTTCCTCTTTGTCATCATTTAATATCTGTCTGACTACATACAGTGGTCTATTCTTTACCTGCATGAAGATATTTCCAACATAGATACCCACCAGACCTGTTACCATGATAATCATTCCGCCTATCAGACAGTTGACAGCTACGATACTTGTCCATCCGGCTGTTACATGATTGACAAAATGATTAATTATCAGCCAGATAATTGCCACAAAGGATAAAAATGTCATGACAAATCCCAGTTCAACTGTCATCTTTAATAATTTATCCGACTGGGAAGTCAGAATCTCGCCTGCCATCTTAAAACGCTTCTTCATATCATAGGAAGACTTTCCTTCCTTACGCGGATCATGCTCCACATCAATAGCGGTCTGCTTAAATCCAAGCCATTTTACATAAATAACAAATGCCCGGTGTAATTCACGCATTTTACAGTAATTGTCAATAACCATTCTCTTACTGATACTGAAATTGCAAATCGCCGGATCATAATAGCCATCGGAGGCAAAAGAATAAATCTTATAAAATACCTTTGAAACCAGTACCTTTAAGAAGGAATCCTTGCGGTTCTTTCTTCTGGCGAAGACTACGTCATAGCCTTCCTGTGCCTTATTGTACAGGTTAATGATTTCCTCCGGGCGATCCTGCAAATCACAGTCCATAACCACAACCCAGTCTCCGGTACTGTAATCAAGCCCTGCCGTAATTGCCTTAATCTGGCCGAAATTACGTGCCATCTCTATTCCCTTTACACGGGAATCTTCCTTGCACAGCTCCTCAATTACTTCCCAGGAATTCTGCGGACAGTTATCATTTACTAATATAATTTCAAATTCATTACAAATCTGTTCCAATGACTGGCATAATCTTGTATAAAGCTCCCTCAGGGCAGCTTTACAGCCATACACCGGTACTACAACTGAAATATCCATTTTCTCTTTCCTTTCGTACTAACAGTAAAAAACAAAAATTCCTGCAAGAATCAGCAGATTTCCCAACAGCTTCTTTTTGGTAATCTTCTCATGAAAGAAAATAAAGCTTAGAAACATGATTAAGATATAACCCAATGACTCAATGACAGGCCCGTTTTTGTATGCAACTTCCCTGTATGCCAGTATTGTCAGAATGGTTGAACCCACCATCATGGCATAACCGATGATTACATAGGGATTTAAATATTCCTTAAGAAAGGAATCATATTGCTTTTTTGCACTTTTCTTTAATAATATCTGTGAAAATGATGCAATTAACACAGATAAAAACAACAATATCCAGTATCCATTAATTTCCATCGTTATTTACAATAATTGTACCAATAATTACAATTATGACTCCTATAATATTTTTTATACTGATTTCTTCCTGAAAAAATAAAACAGCCCAGAGCATGGACCACAATAATGCCAGGGAACGGTTTGCGTATGCCACCGATAAATCAATCCGCTTGATAATCTGCTGCCACAAAATGGCATAGATTCCTAAAATAAAAATTTCAAGCCCATAAAACAAAATAAATTTCAGAGATAGGAATCCTGTCCCTGAAGCAAATTTTGCTGCTACACCTGATAATGTATAAATCATTACAATTCCCTGAAGAAGCAACAGCATCTTCAGGGATAATTTTTTCTTCTTATCTTCCATTACTCTAAAATCTCCTCCGCTTCGGCTCTTGTATCACATGCCGCAATAAAATAACCGAATCTTGTGGAACTGTCCACGACTTCGTGTTCGCCGACCGGTTCGATCTCACTTACAAAATACAGAATCTCCGATTTTTCCTTCTGGATTTTCTGCAGCACTTCCAGATCTTTCTTTGTGAAAATAAAGCGAATTACCGCATACTTCGGCTCTCTGACCAGTTCAAAGGAAGGCTCTTTCCCTAGTGCGGTTTCAATGACCATCTGTACAAAATCATATCCGGTTGAAATCTTTACCAGATCAGAACCGATGCAGTCACCGCCCATTCTGGATCCAATCTCAATAATTTTAACATTTCCTTCTGCATCCATCTTAAATTCGGAATGCGATGCTCCGTTTTCAATCTTTAACGCATCGAGTGCCTGGAAAATCTGTCCAATTACCTTATCTTCTTTTCCTTCCGGTAATTTTGCCGGTTCCAGATGTCCGGTCTCAATGAAATGCGGTGCTCCTGTGGTATATTTCTTCGTAACCGCAAGGAAATGATGTTTTCCTTTATAGGAAATGCATTCACAACTATATTCTTCCCCTTCCAGGTACTCTTCGATAATCGCCTTTTTCTGGAATGAATTTTCCACAGAATCCTTTATTGCTGCCGGAAGCTCCTCAAATGAAGAAATCTTGTTGATTCCTCTGCTGCCGGAACGATCCGTCGGTTTTACAATCACAGGATAGGACATTTCCTTTGCCTCGGATAAATCCTGACCTTCTTCTGCAACCATAAACTTCGGTGTCGGTACGCCTGCTTTTGCAAATGCCTGACGCATCAGGTATTTATTGGTTGAAATCTCTATGCTTTCCCTGGAATTATGCACCAGTCCGAGACCTTCTGCCACATACTGCACCGTGATATTTGCAAGGTCAGAAGCAATGGTAACCACTGCTTCCGGCTGAATTTCACGGCATTTTTCCAGAATTTCTTCTTTTTCCACGATACTGATTGGATAAAAATAATCTGCTGTTTTTTCACCGATCGATCCGTCCTGCCATGCAAAAACATGTGTTTCAAATCCCATCTCTTTTGCTTTTAAAATCAATGGATTCTGAAAGCTGTTTGCTCCGATAATCGCTATTTTTCTCATGACTTTCTCCTATTTATCCTTTAAACGGCTGGAAATAAATGCATCCCATTTTCCACTTTCAAGTTCTTTCTTATAATCTTCCATGATTTCATGATAAGACTGGTATTCCGGAACAAATCCGAAATCTTCTTTTGCCTTTGTCATGTCAAAGAGGAAGGACGGCGTATTGTTCTTCTTTTCCGGACAATATACGATCTGTGATTTCTTTTCGCCGCCAAAAACATCAATTACAGCCTTTACCTGATCCTCGAGGGAAAGTTCTGTTCCGGATGTCATATTATACAGACCATAGGTCTTATCACTTCTGATTGCCAGTACAAATGCTCTCGCAACATCTTTTACATAGATAATATCTCTTGTAATCTGCGGATCTCCCCAGATTTCAATATCTTTTCCGTTTTCTGCATTTTCAATAAAGGTCTGGATGCCTGTCTTGTAATATTTTCCGTTTACATAGATTTCAGAATGAGGTCCTACTCCATATACCGGCGGCAGACGGAACCAGGCACATTGCATGCCATGCTGTTCATTATAGTATTCCATCATGTCATTTGCCGCATTTTTGGAAATAACGTATACCGCATGATCGCCTGTATAACGGAAGTTTCTCGGCTCGTCCTCTTTCAGTGCAACCCCTTTTTTCCAGGAATTAAACACATCGGCATAAGAACTTGTCGCAATTAATTTGCGGATCTTGTTCTTTCTGCAATACTCCAGTACATTAATCGTGCCAATAACATTGATTCTGATATAATCATCTGCATTTTCATCATTCTCAATATCTACTTTTGCATTTGCAGGAAGTAAACCTGCAAGCAGAATAACACCTTCTACATTTTCGGTCGGAAGCTTATCAAAATCTTCCTTTTTGGAAATATCAAGATTTACGCAGTCTACACCTTTTTTCTTAAGCATATCCGCCATAACAGGATTTCTTCCCGTTGCTAAAACCTCATATCCTTCTTCCAGGAATTTATCCACGGTATACATTCCGATAAACCCTGTTGCTCCAATAATTATTATCATTTGCTGACCCTCCGAATCTCCTGTTTTATTTATAAAATTCCTTTATCTTCTCAATTACACATTCTACGTCTTCATCCGTCAGTGCATAGTGCATCGGCAGACGCATAAGTCTTTCGCTTTCCTTCGTAGTATATCTGTCCTCGCCGTGGAATCTTCCGTATTTGATTCCGGCAGGTGCCGTGTGCAGCGGAATGTAATGGAATACGGTCTGAATCTCATTTTCCTTCAGATATTTAATCAGTTCCGTACGTTCCTGCAGATCCTTTGCTTTCATAAAGAACATGTGCGCGTTATGCTTACATCCTTCCGGAATTACCTGAAGTTCAATCTTTCCCTCATCCTTTAATTCTTTCAGGCCTTCATAGTATTTATCCCAGATGGCAAGTCTTCTGTCATTGATTTTATCAGCCACTTCGAGCTGTGCATACAGATATGCGGCATTCAGATCACTCGGAAGATAGGAAGATCCCTTTTCTACCCAGGTATATTTGTCGATCTGTCCGCGGAAGAACTTGCTTCTGTTTGTTCCCTTTTCACGCATAATCTCTGCATTTTCCACATTTTCCTCATCACGTATCAGTAATGCACCGCCCTCTCCCATGCTGTAATTCTTTGTTTCATGGAAGCTGAAGCAGCCGTAATCACCGATTGTTCCAAGTGCCTTGCCCTTGTATTCGGACATGATGCCCTGTGCCGCATCTTCGATTACAAGAAGATTATGCTTCTTTGCAATCTCCATGATCTTGTCCATCTCGCAGCTTACACCTGCATAATGAACCGGTACGATGGCTCTTGTCTTTTCCGTAATGGCATCTTCTATCAGGTTCTCATCAATATTCATTGTATCCGGACGGATATCTACAAATACTGCTTTTGCACCGCGAAGTACGAATGCATCCGCTGTGGACACAAAGGTATATGCCGGCATGATAACTTCATCGCCTTCTTTGATATCTGCCAGTAAAGCTGCCAGTTCTGTCGCGTGTGTACAGGAAGTTGTCAGCAGTGCCTTCTTTGTCCCTGTTTTTTCTTCTATCCACTGATTACATTTCTTTGTGAACATACCATCTCCACAAATTTTCTTGTTTTCTATTGCTTCCTTCATGTAATCTGTTTCTTTTCCTATATACAATGGAACATTAAAATCAATCATAACTTTCCTCTCTCTATCATTCTGACCAATAAGCTCTTTTCTCGTGTATGATACTACTTTCTTTGTTTTTTGTCAATGTTTTTAGATTTCACTGCTCTTCCCGGCTCTCCTCAATTTCCCTGTAATGTTCCATTGCATTGAGTCTGCTGTCCGAACAGTAGGTATCCTCCACCACAAAACTGTCCTCGAGCTTTTTATCCGCAATGCCGCATTTTACTGCCGCATGAATCAGTTCTTCCATGAAAGTCTTTTCCAGTTCTGCCTGCAGTGCCTTTTCGCCGCATAATCCGTAAAAGTCCTCCACATACTGTCTGATTCCTTCCTGGATTTTCTGTATCTGCGGGGTATATTGCTGGTTTACCTCTTCGGTGTAAACCGGTTTCTGGTTTTCATCCATATGGACAAACTGTCCTGCCGGTGCGATCAGCACACTTTCCAGCAGAAGATGATATCTGTGAATCCAGGAATCCGAGTATTCCTGTCTGGTATCTGCATCAATATAATATCCTTCGATGGTATTTCCGGCAATCTTTAATGGTCTCTTCTTTGCATCCGTTGCAAAATAGATCCCCGGATAAGTATCTTTGGTAAGCTTCGATAAATAATACTGGATGCTTCCACTGTATCCGATATCGGATACCATAAGCTTTCCGGTATTATGTCCGGCAATTCCATTATAATATCTGAGATATGCTTCCCTTTCCTTTTCTGCCTCAGCAAAAATTTCCGGATAATATTTCCCGATCTTCTTCTGAATGATGCTCTTCTGCTCCGGAAGTTCCACTTCCAGCTCTTCCGCCTGCGGATCGGTTATTCCAAACCGGCTGTGCAGGAGATTTCCAAAACTGCCGCGGTAATAGATATCCAGTAACCCGGTAATATCTTCCTGTGTTTCTATGGAAGCCACGGATAAGGATCTTCTCGAAGTCAGAAGATAATCGCCTCGGATTTTCTGCAATGCCAAAACTTTCTCCTGCATGACTTTATAAATATTCTGTAGTACATATCCTTCCCTTGCAAAGAACAGAATCTGCTCTGTCCCTGCTTTTACCGCTTCCCGGCACAAATGATTCATATATCCGGTAATGACCGGTCCAAAAATGCTGTAGCCAAATTCTTTCTCATCGGTAATCTTTAATTCAAACCCGGTCGGATTCATCCGGAACGGATTGGTAAAAAGTTTCTTTACCACCAGACCGGAAGCGATGGAATCCAGCGGCCCGCGGATGGAATTAAAACTGTAAAATTCGCCAATGCCGGAACATTCAAACAAATCTTTTCCCGACATGATATGGTAATTGTGCAGCCGGTAATCTCCACAGATCTGGATATCCGACACCTCGTTATCCCCAATATGCATCAGGGATTCACCATATTTCTCTTTCAGAGCCTTCCACACACCGCCATTGTCCTTACGTAGGTTTGTCTCGGAGGAAAGCCAGATTTCCTCACAGGTAATGCCGCACATCTGCAGGATTTTTTCGATATCCTGTCTGCGCATATACATATCCGTAACGATAATACATTTCTTATGCTTCTTCTCTTTCAGATAGCGGTAAAGCTCCACAACCTCTTTACGCGGGGATAAGAATTTCATCTCCGTGTTTAATTCCGTTTCCATCATCACTTTGCAGTCATCCGCAGAATATTTTGACATCTGTTCCAGTTCCCGGTAAATGTCATCCAGATCCGGATCTTCGGACGGACGTTTTACCCGGCAGTTCATCTCGGCTTCTTTGCGTAACTGCTTAAACGGAATCCCGGAATATTTCTCTTCCAGCTCCATTTCCATAAAGTCAAACAAATCATCCGGCCTTGCAATGCTGCGCTCCACCAGGGTATCAAAAACATCAAACGAGATAATATCGTATTGCTCCGCCTGAAGCTTCATATCTTCAAAGCTCTTTGCATCGTACTGATTAAAATTCTTTTTGCCGTGATTATAGGTAAATTCCCCGGTCGTTTCATCAAAAATCAGGGTGTTGAATCCATTATAGCGGCAGACTGGAACCAAACATCTCTCGAACGCGTGTGCGATTGTTCCATCCGTCTGTCCCTTCTCTTCCGGAAACTCAGAAACTTTTATTCCTGCATCAAAGAACTGGTGCAGAGCTTCTGTTCTTGCCCAGAACATCGTTCCCATCGGATATTCGATGTACTTGCGATCCGGGATATAGCCAACCCCGATGCGCTGCAGCAGTGTATTTCTTGCCGCCGTATTCTGAAGCCAGGTATGTCCCCAGTACGGCATTCCCGGATAAGTCTCCGGATAAATCATGCCTATCTTGTCCCCTTCTTCAAACCAGTAAAAGATACTTTTGATTAAGGTTTCACTTCCAAACAGATGGTTTAACAAATGTTTTCTCCAGTCCATCTGCTCATTTCCGGTAAACAATGATTTTTTGCTGTGTACATGACAGCAGTAGTCATATTGCAGCATCTCCTGTCCGAATACGGATATAAACGGTGACACGTCCCTTCCCCTGTTCTCCACCTGCTTAATCGTAATCTTTGAAACATTCCGGATTTTTTCCGCCTTTCTGCGTACTTCATCCTCAAACGACTGATCCATCACGGAAATATACAGATCAAACGGATATGGCATATGATTAAAGTATTTTACAAATTCGTCCATCAGATCCACATAGAATAAATGCAGCTGAATCGCTATTTTTCCGGAAAAGGTGAATTTCTTAAGCTGTGCATCGCTTATCTTTACCTTGCCCTTTTTCATGCTTTTTGCATGGATATAAGCCCACTGCTGATAGGAAGGAGTATTCTTAAACAGCGGGCCGAATACTTTATAAAATGCATTTTTGGCTTTTATTTTGGCTTCCTTATCCACGGGAAGTTTCAGATATACCTTTTTCAGTCCGTGGAAAACCTTCTGGACCACTGCGTTTTTACCCATTATTCCGCCCTCTTTCCAATATTTTTTTATTTAAGCGGAACAGAAAAACAGTTGCCGCAAGTGTGACAATCATACAGAGAAGAAATGCAAGTATCACATCCGAACTTTGCAATACCTTTCCTGTGAATTTCTGCAGAATCTGTGCCTGTACAAAATGATGTGTCAGGAAAATACCATATGTATAACGGTTCACAAAGCTGCTTATTTTCTCAATGACAGGACCTTTTACCGGGTTTAGGCACCAGGAAAGGAAACAGAATGCTGCGATTCCCACTACTTCTGTCTTTAAGACTGCGTTCGTATTTACAAGACTGTCACTGCATATGGCTGCAAGTATCAGGACAAATGCGCCCGCAAGTCCGAGCCACCACTTCGGTGTCCGGATTACTTTGATAAAGAACATACCGAATACAAATTCCGGAAGTCTTGATAAAAAGAAGCACTCCAGAGGCATCGGACTGTTCCATATCTTTAACAGCACGAAAAACAGTACGATAACTGCCCCAAACGTCAGATACGGTGACTTTTTGATGCCACTTCTTAATACTGGGAATACAAGATATAATAAAACAATAACACTTAAGAACCATTCACCGACCATATAAAAGTTCGGACCAAACCAGAGCATATTTCCGTCACAGCCAAGAATACTGTATATAATTCTTGCCTTTGGAATCCCCTGGTTCATGCCGGCATTTTCATAGAAGGTAATGAAAAATGCAAACAGATAAGTCAGCCAGAATAATGGGTAAATTCCCTTTAAACGCTTGATAATATAAGTCTTTATGTCGATTTTTTCTTCATAGACATACATCAGTGCCGCACCACTGACAATAAAAAAGAGGGTCACTCCAAAGCTTCCAAGATACACGGAGAAAACGGTATCCGGCAGTATTTTAAAATCAAATCCGACACCGGCAGCTTCCAGTGATCGTGTAAAATGACACACAAACACGCAAAGCATTGCGATTAATTTGATCAAATCAAAATATAAGATTCTTTCTCTCTGACTCTTTCCCATAAAAATATCCTCCGGTTTTACCTGTGCAATGTGTTCTTAATTTTCTCATGTGCACGCCATGTCTTTGTATTGATAATTGTCTGATACTGGATTTCAAGCTGATCATGTCTTGCACTTAAATCTTTCAGATCCCGCTCCAGATTCTGTACGGTCTCCACAGACTTCTTCCATTCATTTGCGCAGTTCAGCCATTCTGCCTTTGCACTCTCTAATTCTTTCTCAAGATTTTCATTTGCCTGTAATGCGGCTCTCCAGTTCTGCTCACATTCTTTGTTTGCCTGTACAGACTTCGCCCATTCATCGGCACATTTCTGCCACTCTGCTTTCGCATTCTTTAATTTCTCTTCGAGATCCTGATTAGCAGCAACGGCAGCTTTCCAGTTATCCGCACATTTTTCCCATTCTTTCATCACTTCATCGATCTTACGGATATTCTTCAGGCAGCAATACTTATCCTTTGCATAACTTCTTCCCTGTTCATCCGATATAACATAATCATAGAAGTGGCAGTAGCTCTGATCTAAGACTTCCTCACTGCTTTCAATTCCCAGAAATTCCATTACCTTATGGAATGGATAAAACTGCTCCAGTTCCGGATTGTGCATATATCCGTCCCGGATGCAGTGATAAACAGCCAGATCTTTTGGAATCTTAAATTCCATAACCCATTCATAATCGATAAAATACGGTGTATCGTCTTTGAGTATGATATTGCTTGCGATTGCATCAAAGTTCGCATAGACTAACCCTTTTTTTCCGGTATAGCCGTCCGCATCTCCAAACCACTTTTCAAATTCCGCACCTGCCTCAAACACACAGGAGTTCTTTGCATCACCGCAAATCAGCTGCCTATGGTATGTTAAAAGATCTTCATAAGCTGCCGTATCCCCGCTTCGTGCAATCCTTCCATAGCGGTCGGACAGATTTTCTCCCTCGATAAAGGCGAATTCCACACCATCGCCTTGTTTCCGGACAGGGCACATCTCCACCTCAGAATAATATTCCTTCAGGCGGTCATAAAACAGCTGCATTTTTTCGATATGCTCTTTCCCTTCCGGAAAAATGGCTTCTTTATAAACGGTCTTTTTCCCTTCTTCGTTTACAACTTCCGTTCTGATACTGAATCTGCGATTTCTTTCATCACTATATTTTAAGTAATTTAATTTCATAGATTAACTCCTTACCGCCTCAATTAAAAATGAATTTGCAAAGTATTTTAATTCTTCTGTCCCCTTCAGGCTCTTGAATGCCTTTAACTGGTCAAAACATACCAGCACATCGGAATCATAATTATTTCTGGATGAAAAATCCACCTCATACTTCATCAGTGCATTTTCATCGTAAATTGCCTGCGGTAATTTATAATCCGGAAATGGAAATGCGAACGCAAGCTTCTGATATCCACATTTGTTTAACAGTGTCCGGATCTCGGAATAGGAAAATGTCCGGATTCTGTTTTCATTTTCATATCCCTCGATTCCCACAAATGGCTTTGCAAGATGATCTTCGTTGTATCCGGCAAAATACTTCATGCCAAGCCGGTTTTCGATGGCGATATAGAGTTTTCCGTTTTCTTTCAGGCATTCCCCGATTTTATTTAAAAATGCCTCGAACGGGTTCTTATCCTCGATATAATATCCTGCATATTCCAGTACACCGATTAATGTGATGACATCATATTTCTTGGTAATCGGGATATCCTGAAAGTTACCGACAAAGATTTCAATATTGTCACAATCCTTATGTCTGTGTGCATTGACAAGGGAACGTCTTTTTGACAGTTCGATGCAATCCACTTTTTTTGCCTTTGCTGCCAATGCTCCCGTAATCGCACCCATGCCGGCACCTACTTCAAGCACTTCATCCGTATCCTGTATCTCCATCGGCTCTGCGATGTTTTCTCTCTGTCTGCTTAAATGATATAAAATCGGCCAGTTATCAAACCTTTTATCTGTATAACGGTAACTGTCACTTTCCTGAACCATGTCTAAGATCACATTTTCTATATCACCGTCACTGTATAAATCTTTTCCTTTATAATAGTCATAATTCATCGTGACTTTTCCTATTTTTTCTATCATCAGCACTTTCCTTCCATTAATATCAATTATCCCTTAAACTCTCTTCCCCGCAAATGAAAATAATATTTCTTTCCCTTTAAATATATTTTCTCCGGAAGAACTTTTTTTAATCTTCTTTTTGTTCTTGCTTTCCAGTTATTATCAACAACCGGCGGCTGTGGCGGCTGCTCTAATATATTATTCTTTACCCGGTCAGCCACAACACTGTGATAATTTGCACCATACTTGTCAAATACGGCTTTGTTTAATTCCCTCATCATATAATCAGAATTTGTGATATCAACTGCTGCATATTCATTACTGTACAGTGTTCCGGTGTAATATCTCATTCCCTGCACAATAAACGGCAATGCGATGTAAAATACATCATCTTCCACCGGTTCTTTCAATGCCTCTGTCATGCTGTCACTGCACAGGCAGTCAGCCTTTATCATTACTGCTCCTTCGGTTGGAATCAGCGGTGCAATCTCTTTCTTCTTATTTACCCTGACCGCGATACGCTCTAAATATTCACTGACCTTCTCATAATTTCCTGCCCATCCGTCCGCATATTTTGCGAAAAACTCTCCGAAATCAGGCACCGGCGGTATGCCAAGTCCCATCCGGGGATTTTCCAGGAAGGTATGCTTCTGGTTGATCATATATTCATCGGATGCAAAAATACATTTCCAGTCCTTGAATACATTAGAAATCTCATTGCTGTATGGTCTGATTTTTTCCACCGTATCCATCACAAGCAATGCATAATACTGTATTCCCGGCTTATGGTTCTTCTGCACTGCTGCCAGGAATTCCTGATAAGTTCCCGGTTCTTCCGGTGCGATGTTAAGATGGGCAGCTCCTGCTGCGTAAGCCACCTTCTTCGTATTTTCCGCAGAACCATATAATACGATGTCACAATTTCTGTTTTCAAGAAATTCCTGATAAAATACCAGGCTCTCTGTCTGCTTTACCCAGATGGCAGCCTGCATATTTTCCAGAGTTTCCCCATCGTAAGACACCTGCTCCGGCATACAGTAATTAAACTGCATGACCTTATGCACTTCTGAAATATTTTCCACACGGAGAATATTATCCCAGATCATATTCACATCATAATCCGTATGATTGCGGATATAGTCATATGCCTCAACCGAAGACTGCCCGCAGGTATTAATCAGGAAATCCTTATAATCCGTAAAGAACGAACGTCTCTTGATAATCGGGCATCTGTCCTTTTCCAGCATATCTTTGATATAGAACATAACCGGACAGTATGCATAACGCTCGTAACGTGCGGTGTCCGCATAAACTTCCCATTTATATCCGAGATCTTCAAAATGTTTGGTCAGAATTGTTTCATAATCACAGATAGAATCCACATAAGATTCCGGATTCTTCATGGATATGATAAATTCTTTATAATCATCACTGGACACCAAAGAATTACGCAGTACCAGAAAATGAGACTGGATATGTTCCGGCATATAACCGTAGCGGTTCTTTCCATAAGGATCTACTTCTACCTTATGATGCTTTGTGATACCCCAGAAATCCAGGTCTTTTGTACTCATCTTCTCAAACATTTCGGAAAATGGATAAATTCCTCCGAAAAAGGTATAATTAAACAGTACGATCTCATCATACTTCTGCAATTCTTTAAATCCAAGATAAAAGAGACCTTCCCTGTAACCGCCTACATCAAAACCATGATTTGCTCTTATCAGAACTTCATCTGACTCAGACTGCAGCCTTTTTAATCCCTCTTCACCCGGCTCTCCATTGCATACAACCAGAAGATAGGATAAGTTCTGTCTGAGATCTTTTAACATATAAAGAATATAATCGTCTACAATTCCATCCCGGTCATAAAACAAAAAAATACCGCACCTGTTTTTCAGATTGTTTTCTACTTTCATCTTTATCTCCTATATTGATTTAATCTTATCAATCAATTCCCTGAAACGTGAAACACCCATATGTTTCATTGCCGCCCTGCTCATCTCGTCATTCATGAATCTCCAGTTTGTCAGCTGGATTCCGGCATAGCTGTCCGCCATGAGCCAGCCTGCATAATATCCCTCATTCTGTACACAGAACGGATAGATTCTTTCAATGGCATGAAGCACCGTTGCATCTGTTTCAATCGGTTCCGGCGGAAAGTCGGTGTATTCCCAGCCGTAATCAAATAAACCTTTCAATGCTTTTGTACGAACCCAGAACATTGAGCCCAACGGTGCTACCGGTTCTTTCTCCGGATTCATGTCCACCTTCAGTCCCAGTTTCTCTGCCAGTTCCTTTGCAACCTTGAAATTATCGCCCCATTCGCCTTTTCCGGTAGTCGGATAATACGGACCATGCACCGGAACTGGAGGAGTCAGCAAGCCCAGAAATGGATTTTCTTCAAATGTTGCGATTACATTATCTATATATGTCGTATTTTTTAACATATTTTCAAAGCACATATGTCCCCAGGAATCCCCGATTGACATCGGAACAACCTGATATACCTTCTTGTCATGTACTTTTGCAATCAAATCATATTTATCAATCAAATCCTTGCATCCTACCAGGAACGGTGCTACATCTCTTCCGATATTTCCCACGATCCGGTAGTCAATCGTATGATTTTTCACCCCTGCAAATGCATTCTTTGCATTTTCGAGTTTTTTCTCATCCGGTACAGTGACATAGATATCCACATTTTCCGGTACATTTGCGGCATATTCTGCACACATTGCAGCCAGTTCTTCATAATAAATGTGGATAACCAGTGCTGTCTTTAATTTTTTTTCCTCTTTGTTCAGGCGTATTCCGGTCGGAAGCACATAATTCAGATGCATTCTTTTCTTAACATCCGCCATATTTTGCAGCCTTAATATATTTTTCCATATCATGGAAGTATCATAATCCGTATGTTTTTCGATATATTCCATGGCTTCTCTTGTACCTTCGCCGCCACTTCTTGACAATGCTTCCCCATATTCATGGAAGAAGGATCTTCTCTTGATCACCGGACAGTGCTTTTCTTCGATCATCAGTCTTGGGAAATCTCGCAGCGGATCGTAGGTATAGCCTTCGAGTTCCTCTGAATCGGCATAGACCGCCCACTGAAATCCCTTATCCGCAAATTCTTTGGTAAAGATGGCTTCGTGATATCCAATTGCCTGCTCGTAGGAAGTGATCTGCGGCATATCTTCCCAGTATTTCTGGAATTCCGGCGACATGGTCAGCGACTTGCGGAATACCATAAAGAACGACTGTACATGTTTTGGCAACATGCCATATTTTACAGTTCCGAACGGATCAAACGGAACTTCATGGAAATTGGTAATTCCCCAGAAATCCAGATCCCTCACTGCCATTTTCTCGAACATTTCCCGGAACGGATATACCGGACCGAACATGGTGGAATTACAGATAATGACCTCGTCAAATTTTCCGTCCCTGTTGTAGCCATATTTTTTTAAGCCCAGATGATATGCGGTAATATCAAAGCCTTCATTTCCACGCATCATTACTTCATCCGCAATCCTGGAAAAACGTTTTCCTGCCTCTTCCTCCACGTCGCCATTGCAGATAACCAGAAGTCTGCTGACCTGTTTTTTTAATTCCTCTATAAAATAGAAATTATATTCATCTGCAATACCATCTTTATCATAAAATACAAAGATACCCAATCGATTGGCTGTATTCTTTTGAAGAATCATCTTCTGCCTCCTTACTTTGTGATCGTTACGGTTGAATTCATATCATAGAATCCAACGGTATTTTTATCCGAAATTACATGTATGTCACACACATCGTACAGTCTGTGGTATACCACAAATTTATTGCTGAAGAATCCGACACAGCCTAAGGAAAGCATATAATCCCTTCCCTGCAGATTCATATTCTGCTTAAATTCTATGACTCTTTCTTCCCCTGCCTTTACCGGGCCAACCGGAATATCCTCATACATGGTATTTGTTCCCGTAACTTCCGTTCCCTGTAAATCCTTAATGGTAAACGCGAAGATCGGCTCCTGCAGCTCCTTATGGAAACGCACCTTCATCTTAATCGTAAATTCTGTATTCTTCTGGATATTCGATGTAATCTTTCCTGTTTCATCTATGATGGCATAGTCAACAATCTCGCCATGCTTCTCCCCATAATCCTGAAACTTCGGGTTGTTGTTCAGATACTGTTTCCACATTCCCTGCTGGTTATTCTCCACCACGGTCTTTGGCACATCGGTAGGTGCATCATTCTGTGCCATGAGCTGTTTATACAGATCCACGATCTCCTTCGGCTTTCCTTCTGCCTCTTTCACGCCTTTGTTCAGCAGAATAACTCTGTCACAATACTTACTGATACTTCCAAGGTCATGGCTTACAAACAGGATGGTCTTTCCCATCTTCTTGAATTCTTCAAACTTGTGATAGCATTTTACCTGGAAGAATACATCTCCTACCGACAATGCCTCATCGACAATCAGGATTTCCGGGTCGATATTAATTGCCACCGCAAATGCCAGCCGGACAAACATACCACTTGAATATGTTTTTACCGGCTGATGCACAAAGTCCCCAATATCTGCAAAACTTAGGATATCATCCATCTTTGCGTTGATTTCTTCTTCTGAAAATCCCATCATCGTACCATTCAGATAGATGTTTTCAATTCCGGTGTATTCCATGTTGAATCCGGCACCCAGCTCCAGCAGTGCGGATATTCTTCCCTGAATACTGACATTGCCCTGTGTCGGGTTCAGTACTCCGGTAATGATTTTCAGGATGGTTGACTTACCGGAACCATTTGTACCAATGATTCCGACGGTCTCACCCTTTCTTACTTCAAAGCTTACATTGTTCAGTGCATAATGCTCCTGATAGAGTTTTTTCTTTGAAAAACCAAGTGCCTCTTTTAATCTGTCCGATGGTTTATTGTATAAACGATATATTTTTGATACATTATCAACATTTATTGCGATTGATTCCATTTGTTACCTCTCTACAGCACATCGGCAAAATGTACTTTTAATTTTTTAAATACGACTGTTCCCAATGCAAATAATACCAGGGTAAAGCCCCAGAACCATGCTGTTTCATATGGTCTTTCCCAGAACCATACCTTATCGATTAGGGAATCCCTGTAACCTGCCACGACATAATACATCGGCATTGCCTTGAAGATCCATAAAAACTGGGTTGGCAAAATAGCGATCTGCCACATAATCGGTGTCATCCACATTCCTATCTGAAGGAAGATTCCGACAATCTGTGTGGTATCGCGGAAAAATATAACAATGGAACAGGTAAAGTATACCAGTGCCAGTGAAAGCACCGCGGTACAGAATGTATAGTAGATAATCTGCAGGGTATGCCAGTCCGGTGTATATCCATAGAACGCATAAATGATGACCGTAAGTGCCATAAACGCAATATGCACATACATTGCCGAGATAATTTTAACAGCGGGCAGCACACTGATTTTGAATACAATTTTCTTTACCAGATACTGATATTCCAGAAGGGATGTTGTTCCGGCACTCAGTGCATCGGAGAAGAAGAACCATGGTACAAGTCCGGCCATCAGCCAGAGAATGAAAGGAAAGTTTCCTACGTCACCACTTCTTAATCCGACCTGAAACACAAACCAGTAGACCAGAATCGTAACCAGGGGCTGGATAAATGCCCAGATAATTCCAAGGTATGAACCTACATATTTTGTCTTAAAGTCATTCTGTGCAAGATTCATGACCAGTTTTCGGCTGCTCCAGAGTTCCTGCAACAGACTTACGATCTTTCTTCCAATCAGTCCTGCGGCAAGCAGGATAATGTCGAATGCAACACAGATAATGATATTTAGGATATCGCACCATTTCTGTGCCAGGTTTTCCAGATTTTTCCTGATATAATCCTGTGAAAATGCAAAGATACACTGCGGATCGTCACTATTGGTCTGAATCAGGATAGTGCCGGATTCCTCGGAAATAGAATCCACTCCCTTAAACTGATTGTCCTTTAATAAGAGCTGATCCTTTAATTCCCATGTGTTTCCATGATAGCTCACATGAATGGAATAAATCTTTACTTCCGCTGTTTCTTCCCCAAAATCAATTCTCCAGGAATTGAACTTTGAAGGCACTTCAAATTTAAGGTTTTCCCGCTTTCCTGCCTCTTTATACTCGACCGTTTTACAGTTATTGATGTCGAATATTCCGTCAGAATAGAAAAACTGGTAATTGCCGGCCTTGGTTGATTCCATGTCAACACTTACCGTAACATTGTCCGGAATGACTACCGGGACTTTATTTAAAATGAGCCAGTCAAACAAAATAGCCACAATGACTACAATGACTAATGCTTTCTTACTTTTCATCACAATACTCCTTGTATGAAAGCAGCTTATTTCGCTGCTTTCATAATTTCATTAATCTTAGTTGCGTCACCCCAGATTCCAGGTGAGTCATATGGTCTGTCCGGATATGCTCCGTATTTCAGCTTTATCTTAAAATTATTCTCTTTGATAAAGCTTTCCACTTTTTCAGCCAGTGTCATTGGCTGTCCGGTACAACTGTTAATAATTCCGTTTATTTTATCCTGCAGAACAATTTCTGCAATCTGATCTGCCATGTCGTAAATACTCAGAAAATCGTACTTATTTTTTCCCGATGTAAATGGAAATTCTGTTTTTCCTTCCTGTTCTGCCTCTACGATTTTCTTAAAAATAGAGTTGTTCTTTAAATCATCTCCAAAGATATAAAAGCCACGAATCCACTGGACAATTACGTTTTCATTTTTTCCCAGAAGGAATGTGAGCTGTCTTAATGTATTTTTCGCAATTCCATATAAAGACAATGGATTTGTAGGTGTATTCTCATCGATCGCACCTTCGTAATATCCGACCTCGTGCATTGAACCCATTACCGCAATCTGCTTTAATCCGCCCTTCATCATGTTGCTGATGAATTTGTAATGGCTGTCCAGATCTTCGATATGTTTCTCGGAATTATGGATAAATCCGTCCCTCCATGCCATATGCAGGCAGACATCCGGCGAACCCATCTCTGTAAAAATATTCTCATTCTCTTCAAAAATATTTTTCTGTATTTTTGTTGCCCTGTCATCCACATCATCCAGACGGATATCTGTTGCAATGACAGCTGCTCCCTTATCCAGCAGTGCTTTCACAACATGCTGTCCGATATAACCACCGGCTCCTGTTACTAATATCTTTTTACACATATGTCCTCCTTACATCTGCTTCATGTACTCTGCAATCGCATCTTTCCAGTCCGCCATTCTGAAATCACTGGTAAGCTTTATCATATAATTTTCAAGAATGGAGTATGCCGGTCTGTCCGCTGAAGCCGGATTCATTTCCTTATACTGCTTTGATGTCACATGATTTACCTTTGTTTTCTTTCCTGCCAGACGGAAGATTTCTTCCGTAAAATCCGCCCAGTTCGTATCGCCTTCACAGGTTGCATGGAATAATCCGTAATTTTCTGTCGGCTCAAGAAAATGTATCATCCTTGCCAGTTCTGCGGCACTTGTCGGTGAACCTAACTGATCACAAACTACATTGACTTCATCGTGTGTTTCCGAAAGACGCAGCATTGTCTTTACAAAGTTCTTTCCATCCCCGTACAGCCATGCCGTTCTCAGGATAAAATATCTCTGTGCAAATTCACGGACGAACTTTTCGCCCTCTGCCTTTGTCTTTCCATATGCACTGATCGGATGAATTTCATCAAATTCGGTATATGGTCTTGTTCCATTGCCTTCAAATACATAATCCGTTGATACATGTACCATCTTTGCACCGGTTTCGGTTGACGCAATACTTAAATTTCTCGGTCCGATGGCATTGATTTTATACGCAAGATCCCACTCCTGCTCACATTTATCTACATTGGTATGTGCCGCACAGTTAATGATAACATCCGGTTTTGTCTGTTTTACCAGTGACATTACCTCATCAATATCCGTAATATCCAGAGTCGAATGAATCCCCTCTGTCATAACGACATCCGTATTGATAAATTCCACATTCTCGCCGGCATATTCATGGCGGATCGCCCTGCCCAACTGTCCGTTTGCGCCTGTGACTAATATTTTTTTCATCCTGCTTATCCTTTCTTATTTTGCCAGTCTGTTTAAAGCACTGAATAATGCCCTGATGGAAGCTCTGGTGATATTCGTGCTTACACCTACACCATAGGTTGTTTTCTTTGTATCCAGATCGGTTACACAGATATATGCTGCTGCCTTTGCATTAGAACCTTCTCCAAGTGCGTGTTCTGAATAATCGTTAATCTTGAAATTCACACTGGTTGCCTGATGAAGTGCATTCTTTACCGCATCGATCGGACCATTTCCGACTACCTTTACATGCTTTTCTTCGCCTTTATACTTGAAGTTCATGGATGCCTGTGTATCACCCTTATCGGTTTCTTCCACATCTTCTATCTTACAGGAATCAAAGGTATATGGGTATTCCCTGTCCGTCTTACAGGTCAGGTATTCCTCACGGAATTTCTCCATAATGGTATCCGGTGCTACTTCTCCATGCTGCTCAGCAATGACCTGAATCACATCTGCAAATTCTTTCTGCATTCCCTTCGGAAGCTTGTAACCGAAGTAGGTATCCATGACAAATGCCACACCGCCTCTTCCGGACTGGCTGTTGATTCTTACGAGCGGCTCGTATTCCCTTCCCAGATCAGACGGGTCAACCGGCAGATAAGGAACTTCCCAGAATCCGTCATTTCTCTCCTTCATCGCCTGAATTCCCTTGTTGATGGCATCCTGATGAGAACCTGAAAATGCGGTAAATACCAGTTTTCCTGCATACGGATGTCTCATGCCGACCGGCATCCTGGTACATCTTTCGTATACTTCAATAATATCATTGATATGTTCTAACTCCAGTTCCGGATCAATTCCCTGTGAAAACATATTGTACGCAATGTTTAACACATCCACATTACCGGTTCTCTCACCATTGCCAAACAAAGTTCCTTCCACCCTGTCCGCACCTGCAAGCATCGCAAGTTCTGCTGCTGCCACACCAGTACCCCTGTCATTGTGCGGATGTACGCTTAGTATAATTGATTCCCTGTTTTCAAAATGTTTATGCATCCATTCAATCTGATCCGCATATACATTCGGTGTATTCATTTCCACAGTAGCCGGAAGGTTGAAGATGATCTTCTTCTCTTTCGATGCACCCCACTCCTTCTGTACTGCCGTACATACTTCCAGTGCATAATCAAGTTCCGTACCGGTAAAGCTTTCCGGGGAATACTCGAGAATAATTTCGCCCGGGAAGTTTTCCACATAACTCTTGACCATCTTTGTTCCATCGATGGCAATCTGCTTAATTTCTTCTCTGCTCTTGTGGAAAACCGCCTCTCTCTGGAGAGTGGATGTGGAGTTATAGATATGTACAATGGCACGTTTTATGCCCTCTAATGCCTGGAAGGTTCTCTCGATCAGATGCTCCCTGCACTGTACCAGTACCTGTACAGTTACATCGTCCGGAATCAGATCCCGGTCCACAAGCTGTCTTAAGAAATCATACTCGATCTGGGAAGCTGCCGGAAATCCCACTTCAATCTCTTTGAAACCGAGTTTTACTAACATATTAAAGAACTCTATCTTCTCTTCTACCACCATTGGCTCAATCAGTGCCTGATTGCCGTCACGCAGGTCAACGCTGCACCAGATCGGGGCTTTTTCAATTTCCTTATCCGGCCATTCCCTGTCCGCCAAATCCACTACCGGGACTCTTTTATACTTTTTATAATTCAACATGTTTCTTCCATCTCCTATCTCTTCCAATATGCTTTATTGGATGTACATTTCATAATTATTTTATCCGGAAGTTTCCGATACATTTTTCCAAGCTTCATTCCGATCAATTTCATTCCACTGTGATAAAACAGCACCGGAATATCAAAATAGCTCTTCCTCTTCATCAGATAGCGGAAAGTCTGCTTTACCAGCCGGATGCCTTCATCTTCTGCATGGTATTCATTAAAAATATAAGAAAAGTCAGCCTGTGACACTCCCAGATCGAAATAACGTTTAAAATACTGTACTCCGCTGTAATTGTGGGAATGAATCACAACCGCCTGTGCCTCATAACGGATATCATATCCTGCTTTCAGTGATTTCGCAGCAAATATCTCATCTTCATTAAAAATAACTTTTCCCGGAAATCCTCCGACTTCTTCGTATGCTATACGATCGTACATGGCACAGACATCCGAACAGAAAATCGACTTGATTCCATTATTTGTCTGTGCCGCTTTTTCCATCGCAGAATGGGATTCCGCAGGATAATTAAAAGTTCTTGTATACCGTTCTATGATACGGCAGTCCTTTGCCGGCTCCTGTCTTGCAAATACCACGGATATCTTTTCACCCTGGGCATTTCTCAGGGTCTCTATCAATTTTCCATTCTTCGGCATGGCATCCTGTGTCATCATCAGAACATATTGTGATTTACACAGATGCATGGCCATATCTCTCGTACCGCCGTGGTCAAATTCTTCCTGTGCAATGGAAACCACCTGAACAACAGAATACTCCGTCTGTACCTCCTGCAGAAGCTGTTCCGTATGCCAGTCATCTTCACTGCTGCGGGTATGAATCAGAAATATATTGGATGGGACAATGGTCTGTCCCATCAGTCTGCTTATGACCATCTGTAATTTCTTGTCCGGCTTGTATACCGGTATTACCACATCCACATTTCCCATAAATTATCTCCCTATGATATTGCATACTTCTGTAACTTCAAAACGACACGTTCTGCCATTTCCCTGCAGATTTCATCTGTTTCCGCTTCCACCATGACACGCACCAGATTCTCTGTTCCGCTTGGTCTTAGCAGAATCCTTCCGTTTCCTTCCAGTTCTTCTGACACTTTATCGGCTGCCGCAAGCACCTCAGCATCCTCCATCGCCTGCTTTTTATCCTGCACTTTGACATTAATCAGGATCTGCGGGAAAATTCTCAGTTCTCTGGTCAGTTCACTGAAAGACTGTTTTTTCTCAATCATTGCTTCCATCATTTTCAAAGAAGTAAGGATTCCATCCCCTGTCGTTGCATGCTTGCTGAATATGATATGTCCTGACTGTTCACCTCCCAGACAATGACCATTCTTCATCATATTTTCGCACACATACTTATCACCGACTGCTGTCTGTTCCGTCTTGATTCCTTTTTCTTCCAAAGCACGGTACAGACCAATATTAGACATAACAGTTGTCACCACTGTATCGTTTGCCAACTGCCCATGCTCCTTCATATAAGTTCCACAGACATACATGATTCCATCACCGTCGATAATATTTCCCTTTTCATCCACGGCAATACAGCGATCCGCATCCCCGTCATAGGCGAAGCCTGCATCTACTTCATGATTCTTTACAAAATCTGCCAGCACTTCAATATGGGTAGAACCACAATCCGTATTGATATTCGTTCCATCCGGTTCATTGTTGATGACCAATGTCTTTGCTCCCAGTGCATCAAACACATTCTTTGCAATCGCAGAAGCACTTCCGTTGGAACAGTCCAGTGCCACCGTCTTATCCTTAAAAGATCTTGTTGCAATGGAAATCAGATAACCGATATAACGGTTCCTTCCTGCAGCAAAATCCACGGTTCTTCCGATATTTTCCCTTACCGCAAAAGGAATTTCAGGTGTAATGCCATCGATATACTCCTCTATCTTATTCTCGACTTCTGCTTCCATCTTCATGCCTGCCCTGTTAATCAGCTTGATCCCATTGTCATAGAATGGATTATGACTGGCTGATATCATGATTCCGCAATCGAACTCCTCTGTTCTGACAACATAAGACACACTCGGAGTCGTTGTAACATGCAGCAGATATGCATCTGCTCCTGATGCCGTAAGACCTGCAACCAATGCATATTCAAACATATAGCTGCTTCTTCTGGTATCTTTTCCGATGACCACTCTCGCCTTATGTTCCCTGCCAAAATACCACCCAAGATAGCGGCCTACCTTATATGCATGTTCTACATTCAATGTTACATTTGCCTCACCTCTGAAACCATCTGTTCCAAAATACTTGCCCATGTTTCTGCCTCCCTCTGTTAAAGCAATTCTTCTTTATATAATTTATGACTGATATCATGTACCAGTGTGTTTAATGCCTCTTCCTCATCCGGTCCTTCACAGATTAGTTCTATTTCATCTCCATATCTGACACATGCTCCCAGTACACTCAATACACTTTTTGCATTATAAATTCCGGTTTCATTCTTTATCTTTACGGTACTGTGGAACTTTACTGCCTTCCTGCATAAGATTCCTGCCGGTTTCATGTGTAATCCGGTTTCATCTATTACTTTTACTGTTGCGCTAACCATGTTTCTGTCCTTTCCGTATCTAAGTTTCTTCTGTCTCGTCACTTGCCGGCTGTGTCGTTGTTTCCTCCGGTTTCTGTGATATTGTCTCACTCTCATCTTCCCTCGACGTTTCCGTCATTCTCGTTGTGCCAGCCTGACCTGTTGTTGTCTGAGTATTTGCACTGGTCTGACCGGTCGGTGCAGTACTGCTCTGACTCTGACTCGGATTCTGTACGGTGGTGGTATCCTCCTGTACGCTCTTATCCGTCAGCTTCACACTGACATATCCATCTGATATCTGCGTTAATCCTTCTGCAAGCTGCAGTGTTACAGGGACACTTGACACCCCTTCTTCCAGATTCTTCAGACTCACATATGCCACAATATCCGAGTTTTTCAGTTCATCAATCAGTGTTTTCTTACCCTCCACCCGGATCGAAACACTTCCTGTCGAGCTGATGGATGCGTCCATGCCATCCGGTATGTTCTTTATTCCAATATCCTTAACATCCACATAGATTGTCTTTTCTGCTATTCCTTCCAATCCTACCGTAAGGGTAATGGTTTTTGCCGTATCATTCAGGTACACATTTTCCGGCAGCAGAGCCTCTATATCAAAGGTTCTGGTGATTTCTTCCTGTGTTCCATCAATGATGATATCTGACACTGGAAGCACAATTCCTTCTATTCTGTCCAGATATTCCTTCTTTCCCATAATGGAAATATTGTTTTTACTCAGTCTGATATCCGACACAACTGCGGTATTCGCCGGACTCGTAATTTCCGTATAGGAAACCGGTATGGACTTCGTATAATATACCGTACTGCTTGCATTTACCTGTGCAATATCCGTTGTAACATGATTATCTGCCTGAATCAGTTCCACACCTTTATTATTATATACTTTAATCGGAACTGTCGTTTCAAAATCCTCTGACACTCCCACAATATTTACATTCGCACACACTTCTTTGATACTCTCATGAACCGACTGCGGTGCGGTAATCTTCACATTTTCCCTGTCGAGCTGCGTATCTGCCACCACATAATTATCGGCCGCAATTCCGACATATTTTACCTGAATCTCATAGGTTTCTTCGACCAGATCTTCAATGTCTAGCCGAATCGTATTATTTGACTTCTCATTAATGGTAACTTTCTGCTGATATGCATATTCATTCAGCTGCACGTCAATCGGCACAGAGTTTGCCTGTGACAGATCCTTAAAATCCGCCGTAGCCGTAAAATCATCTGCTTTCAATGAATCCACAATCGTTCTCGGACCCGTTACCTTTACAGAGATCAGCTGTCCTTCCGTAATCGTATATACCTGGTTATTATCCGTGATAACAGACTCATTCTCAACCGCTACCTTAATGCCTGAAATAAGCCTGGTTTTACTCGGATCATTAATATTTAATACGACTATCCAGATCAATATTGCCATCAGTACAGACAGTATCTTTAATATTAAATTGTCAGTCAGTCTACTTTTCATGGCAATACCGCCCCCTTCTACTTCTCTTTCTTTTCCTTTTTAGCTTTTTCTTTTTTGGTTTCCATATTTTTGGCCTTATCATTTCTTATCTTCCATAAACGGAACTTCTTCACATCGATCTGCTTATTCTGCAGACGAATCAGATGGGAACGGAGTTTATCTCCATCAATGTTTCGGAACAATCTGCCGCCCACCGCAATGGAAACTGCTCCCGTTTCTTCTGAAACAACGATGGTAAAGGAATCTGTTACTTCACTGATTCCCACGGCTGCCCTGTGTCTGGTTCCAAGTTCCTTGCTCAGTTCCATATTATCTGACAATGGCAGATAGCAGGTCGCTGCCGTCAGCCGGTTTCCCCGCATAATAACCGCACCGTCATGCAATGGCGTATTATGCTCAAAAATATTAATAATCAGCTGGCTGCTTACCAGTGCATCCAGTTCAATTCCGGTTGCTTCGTATTCTGAAAGATTTGTATCCTGCTCAATGACGATTAATGCACCTGTCTTGACCTTTCCCATCTCATAGGCAGCCTTCACCAGTGCATTTACCGTGTCATCGCTGAATCGTTCATTTGTCTCCGAATTATCCGGAAAAATACCCTCAAAAAACCGCTTTCGTCCCAGCTGCTCCAGTGCTTTGCGCAATTCCGGCTGGAATACGATTACGATTGCAAACATCAGTACATTCACTGCCTTATCAACAATCCACAGAATCGTATTCAGTTTAAATATGGCTGCAAGTGCGATGAAAACAAGAATTACAATAATTCCTTTCAGCAGCTGCCATGCCCTCGTACTCTGAACCCATTTTAATACTTCGTACAACATAAAGGAGATAATAATAATCTCCACAATATCTGTAACTTCTATTTTCAACGGGATATATGTTCTAAAAAATTCTGATATCGCCTGACCCATTATTATCTCACTTCCTTCCGGTTTTCTATCCTCTCTGTCTACCTTGCGGCTCTTCTGCCGCTATTTTTCTTTCCTCTTCGCTCTTCCTGTTCCACCTGCAGCTTCGGTACTGCCTTTACATAATAATAATAGTCATCATCCTCAAACTGTACCTGTTCCGTCTTATGATAATCGACATTGTGTTTCATAAATGTCACACAGATGCCAACAAGAACTGCGGCAATATTTCCAAGGATCAATGCCGGAACCGTAAATACATCTGCCATGCCAAAACTTGCATTTCCAATCAGCAGAATTACCAGATCTGTCACACTTCCTGCTGCCACACCTATCGTCCAGCAATATTTTACCGGCAGTCTGTGTATAATATACACTACAATCAATGTAATGGAAAATGCTATCATAATCAGATACATGGTCTGATTTGTAAATATTTCCTTCGCCATATCCGTCATGATGCCCAGTCCGTCCGTGGACTGTCTGATGCTATCATAATTCATATGCACATACTTCAGAATAAAGTACATCAGTGTTCCAAATGCCACAGAAACAATGGAAAATGGTGTTGCTGCCAATCCCATAACAACCGGAACGATAAACGGTACTTTCAGCACAAATAATACCGGAACAAGTACCAGTACCAGACTGTCACCGGCAGAAAATCGGAAATACAGCAAAAACATTATGATCAGTACTGCCAGTATAAATCCGGCAAGTTCTATTGACAACGAACTGATATGTGCCAGTACAAGCACCGCAAGCAAAAGTATCATCAGACTCTTCGGCACAACCGCACATACCACTGCCGCAACCGCTGCCACCAGCGGACTGTTCAGCAGGCTCATCGCTCCGATATTTGCATTTATCATCAGCACTGCCACCAGTGATATCACAAAGCGGATGCCGATATCTATCACTATGGCATATCTGCTGTATACCTTTCTATACCATTCTCTGATCATCAGTAGATTTGTCATTCTTCCGTCCTCCTGAACTGTTTTTCTCCCTGCGCCCGTTCATGGCATAGAGTTTCTTCAAATTACCATTGTACTCATTGAGACCCCTGCGGTACTTCCGGAAGCGGCATCTGCTTACGAAATAAGTGATTAGCCCATTTATCAGAGTCACTGCTATATAAGATCCCAGAAGATATTTTCCTGTCTTTAGCAAATCCATCGTTACCAGGTTCTCCAGAATACTTTCAAAATTCACCAGGACAACCATTGCCACAACCAGCAGATATGCCACCGTAACAACTATGGTAGCATTAATCAGTCTCAGGCTAAGATAATCTGAACGATAATACTTGCTCATCGGGAAACTCTTCTTTCCTTCTCCCTGCTCATAGATTGCCATTTTAGTCATCAATGCAATTTTCTTCTCATTCAGCATAATATGCCCTCCTGTTTTGTTCCTAATTTTACATACCCTAAAATGTATTGTGAACTACCCATCACCTAAAGGTGATGGGGTTTACGCCCTATATTATAAGGTATTATTCCGTATCATGCAAGCAAAATTCACAAGGATTCTCTCTTTTTGCCACTGCTGACCTGTCATATTATACTTTTCATATGCGAAAAGTCAAGTTTCTTCTAAAAAACAGCAGCTGATTTTTATCCCAGCTGCTGTTGTGTTCATTCTTCATCTCCCCATTTAAAACTTCTATTGTCTTCCTTTTTCTTGCGAACCCGCTGTTTCGTTTTCTCCTTATCATTTAAATAAAATGATGGGTGTTTTGTCTGAATTATATGATAATGAGTCATTTTTGTCCAGTTATCTTTGTTCTATCAGATGCTTATTTCTACCATAAGTCATACATTTTCATGGTTTCTAAATTCCTGTATTCGTGTTTTTCATAATATCCTATCAGGTTTCCTGCGTCCCTGAGTGCCACCATGTACACATCCTTATTCTGCTTCTCATTATGAAATGTATACACAATATTATGGCTTTCATCTGCCGCAAACCATTCAATTACCTTTTGTATTTTTTCCGCTGACTCTGCATTATGACATTCCATCAGGCTTCTTCCTATCAGTTTTTCTCCGCCTCTTTTTTCATAACTTCGTATTGCCTGTGGATTCATATAGATAATCTCATGATTCAGATTGCAGATTACAACAGATGCCCTGTCCTGTTCCAGAATACTCCTGTAAAAACTGCTCATGTTTAAAATCTGTTCTTCCATATTTTATCTTCTTCCTTTATATTTTCCTTCACTGTTTCTATGCAGACACAATTTATCTGATAAAATGTGTCCATACATGTTCTTCCGCCTCCGGAAGTCCAAACTGTTCTTTTCCAAGTGCAATACTTCTCATCAGAAATGCCATATTTCTTGCAAGCACACGCATTGTCTGCTTTCCCTCTTCATCTTCACTTGCCTCGCCCGGTCCGCGCCCATGGATAGAATTCCAGTACTGGCTTGATGCGATTGGCATATTGCATATTGTAAAATATTTATTCAATTCGTCGAAAGTAGCAGAACAGCCGCCGCGCCTTGCACAGACAACGCTTGCTCCGACTTTCATGGCTTTATCGAAATGTGAACTGTAAAAAAGCCGGTCAAGAACAGCAATCAGCGTTGCATTTGCAGACGCATAATAAACCGGACTGGCAATCACGAGTCCGTCCGCCTCTTCAAACTTCGATGCCAGTTCATTCACCACATCATCAAACACACATTTTCCAAGTTCTGCACAACGTCCACAAGCAATACATCCTCTTACCTCTTTATTGCCAACCTGTACGATTTCCGCATCGATTTTCTCTGCTTCAAAAACTTTCTTCATTTCTTCCAGTGCAATGGATGTATTTCCATTTTTTCTCGGACTTCCATTAATCATTAATACCTTCATTTTTGTTATCTCTTTTCCTTTATCTATTTTCTGTCTATCATTTAATCTAAAAGTATAAATTTATTTTTTTCATTTTATCAGTTGTCCTATTTATTAACTGAAGAGAACTCAAGAAATATTTCTTCTAATCCTTTTAATTTATCTTCATTAGTCAATCCCATTCGTTCTACAAAGTTCAAATATCTTACAACAATTGCTGAAATATCATCTTCGCTGTCTTCAGGAACATCTTCTGCCAAAAATTTTTTTAAATACTCTCTTACTTTAATCGAAGTATCCTTTTCTGTTCTACCAACCAACTCATCTAAAGACAACTCATATAAATCAGCTAAAAAAATTAATTTGTCTATAGTAGGAACACTCTCTCCATTCTCCCATTTTGCAATAGCCTGTCTTGATACCTGGCACTTTTCCGCAAGTTTCTCCTGCGAAAATCCTTTTTTCTTCCTAAATTTCTGTATATTTTCTGATAATTTCATATATCTATCCTACCTCTCTATTAGATACTAAAATTATATCAAATATATTTTTTTGTTTCTATCAATTTTCACTAGTAGATTGAATAATAAATAACTAGCTGCATTTTACAAAACATCTTCTGATGAAATTTCATCGAGCTTATACGTCCAATGATAG